>Ga0307515_10000858_pt1 | contig 69976 bp, 42 predicted proteins | sample 17_EM_MG_FD_194513 | JGI IMG/M metagenome (GOLD analysis project Ga0307515, IMG submission 194513) | Populus trichocarpa ectomycorrhiza microbial communities from riparian zone in the Pacific Northwest, United States - 17_EM | ecosystem: Host-associated > Plants > Roots > Unclassified | place... | reverse complement strand
GAGAGTACAAGTGTGAATGCGTGCGTACGCATCTATGTATAGACCCTTCAGGCCGACAGCAATCTCCGGTCATACGAGACTCACCTCCGGCCATACGAGAGTCATCTCCGGCCACAAGATGGCAGAGACCTATCATGCAATAATTCAAGCCTACAGTGCCGCGAGTGATAAACTATGAATCAGATTCCAAAGTAGTTCAGGGGATGGAAAGTTTCGCCCTTAGAATGTATCATTCGTAATCCTCAAAGTTACAGTCATACCCAACATGATTTGTATCGTTACAGAAGATTATCAACCTTAAGGTGTTATAACCAGTGCTTCACCATGGTCTATTTCTACACGCTCCTCATCCTCCGCTGCCTCCACTTCCTACATAAAAGTATTACGTGATGGCTGAAAGACTGCAAGACTCTGAGCTAGATCTGCTTTATGTCTCGAGACTACGAGAGGAGAATACTGGGGTTTTAATGGTCAGCATTATGACGGAGGCTGTTTTGCATCTAGCTATACTTGGATTGTCTATTACGGTCTTCTTGAGGTTATGCCTTGTATGGGCATAGTGTCTTATATAAGGATTGAAGGTTGTATCATGATATGGGGTAGATAAGTGTGTATTCATATGCATATGGGGACTGTACATATGCAGTCTTTGTGGCTTCGACAGATAGACACAATCAAGCATTAAATTCAACAGGCTAGATGTTTGTTACGATATGGAAGTTGGGGAGAACCGTGTGCATTGACTATGGTGCGATAACCGTACAAGTCTAAAGATCCAAGATAGTAGGGAAGAAAAGAGTAGAGTGCGAAGTCTAAAAGAGCAGTCACAAACCCTAGGGCTCCGGCTCATGTACATCTGTAACAATGTTCGCGATTGGAGATCGAATGATAAATGATAACGCGGAATCAGCTAGTAATTGATAATCACCAATAGATCGCCTAGAGCGGGAGGATCGCTGACGGGGCTTACCCTCAAAGCGGAGACGGCAGTACGTATTCATTTTATCGGACCGTATATCCTGTTTTATTTCTTGTCTGCTACAGTATATAAGAACTGGTTGGAGGCCTCCAGAAAAGTGGACTTACAGTAGTCCTTTAACTATCTCTCAATGAGATTACTTACCAGATCCGATTACACTTGTGTTATCCAGGTGGCTAATGAGACAGGACGTCTTGAGTCCATCAACCAGTCCAGTCCTGTCTCCATACCGAGACCTGGAGTCAGCGTTCACAACGTCCGTCTAGGGCTATGACTTTCGTGGCCACCAGCTATCTCACCTCGTCCGCTGCAAGGTTGCCAGTAGACCAAGCTGGTGTATACGTATACATCAGTAATCCAAGCGTAGACAAATATTTTTAAACAGCTGGTAACTAGAGAGACCTCCGGGCATCCCTTCTGCTAACTTCGCATATCTTAGTGGGAATATCTCGTCTACAACATAGCTCTACCAATCAGATATGTAGACTCCCTAACTTTAGCCACCACCACTGAATATCTAGGAGCGGCTTCTCAAAAACCATTGTCTGATTCAACCAGGCTGATCAATGATCAGCCTGGTCTATCTTCTCGCTTGAGCACGCTCCACAGCTCCACCACTTCTGCGTCAAGTCTTTACATTGGGTCCTCTCCTCGGTCGGGACTAGCTACTAAAGTAAGGTGGTGAGATGCCTTTTTACAATCAAATGTTAGCGCTGGGTGGTACTCCAAACGAGCCGCACCTTATTCGTACCTTTCACTTAAAATCGGATTGAAATGATCCCTGAAGAGATCGACACTAGAAGATTCTCGGTTTTTGTCTACGGCTACCATGAGGAAGAATATCTTTTAGAACATTCAACTTCAATCTCATCGCTAGAGCTCTCTGCAGTTTAGCGCTAAGCGGAGGGTCATTTTAATTTGTTAGGCTAGGCACGAGAAAGCTCTAGATAAGGTTAGGATTGCCTTAGTATTTTTAGTTCATCGCGCCTCAGAGAATGAGGCTTTGTGAATAGGTTTTCGTCTCGTATTTTCTTTTGGTGATCATCACCTAAGATATCGAATTCACTTTGTTGGGAGGCTTCTCTTCTCTCCCGATCTCATCCTTCACGCTTGTGTCTTTGCCCTCAGGGCCCGTAACAGTCAGTAAAAGCCTATCCACTCACAAGCACAAGCCCAAATCACAGTGGCTATACCTTTACATACTGGGGCAGCTGAATAACACAAACAGAGAGAAAAGACGAAAATAGATACGTGGCGCAGGAATCAATTTAATTCAGCATTCAATTGTAAATTCATTTCCAAGTCCTAACTACCTGATATGGTTGTCTCATCGCAAAAGTTCGATCTCGCGCAGCGCACTTCTAAGACGATAAGGCCAGGTATTCCGTACTAAAACATGCAATTAGCCGAAATTAAACCAGTAATACATCCTGCTGGAGGTGCGGGCCGACCCGCACAGCAGGGTATTATCTGACCTGACCGCATCCAGGATGTGCAGCGCCGCGAGTGGCATGTGCATACTTGACGACGGCCTCTTATTCGCCCCGAAGGTACAAATTTGCAAAGGGCTGAGAGAATGGACGAATAAGAGCAGTGGATCTGGCGTCTTGCGAAGTTGGGGGTGTAATCTAACGGTGTTCGGCTTTCTTGTTGCTTCGTGCAGCTCGTATCAGCCGGCTGAACCTTTCCCGGGTCTCGAATCTGCATCGTAGGGAAGCAAGGTTAAGAGCCACACGAATGGAAGCCAAGATCGGCGTCCAGTTGCGCGACATAAAAAGCGATACCCGTCAGAGTATATATAGTACTGCCTAACTGTCTTAAGTACCATTAGTCTAACGCGGATTGGTGACGTGGACGTCAGCATCTGGTTACTTAGCCTAAGTCATTTAAGCTTTTCTTTTCAAGACTTCACCCTTGGCTCAGTTTTGCCTTCTCTTAATTGGTTTCCTCTACCGAGCATTTAGATGCCGTGGAATAGCGTAAGCTCGAACGATAGTCACAAATGATCTCTCTACTGAATTAGGTGAAACTAGGGGCGCATACTAGAGGAATTTTCCGAAGGAATTTGCGTGCGTTGCCACATGCCGATCGTGTTGCGGGGTTTTCTACGCATGAGTGGATAGATGTCCCTATTGGTGGCTTCTCGAAAGCTTTTAGAAAAGCTTTATTAATCGTCGCCTTGGTGGTATATCTACGGAGACATGCTTAGGCCATATGCACACCAGTTCGTCGGGGGCATAATGCAACAAGCACAACATGGTTGAACATCCGTGGCAAGAGTGGTAAAGAAATATATAATCGAACACCCAAATTTTTCTATATATCAATTCTTTCTTTCTTCCTCTTCCCTTCGTATAAGCTATACACATGTCCAACGAATTTTCCCTCCGTATTACACTAACCGATGATCGAGTGCCAGGCCATGATCTAACACTGATGTACTGTACCGTGCAGAAAGGACCGAACGGCGATTTCAGATTACAGTCTGGTTAATATAAACAGAGACACGATTACCGGCTGATAAATAGAAACAGTGGGGTGATTACCTTTTTCTGAATGGCAAGTCAGACCTTACCTATTCATATATCATCTCGCAAGATGCCCTGTCCGCTTGGTTTAAAAAGACCCTGAGTATTAGAAGTATATCACCGGTAGCTAGGGGAATCCAGGTAATTGCTCAGAGGGACCAAATCTCGATATCTCTAAGGACTATAAGCATGCAGAGGAAGGGGAGGATGACGAAGAAATTGCTTTGAGTGTTGTTGTACAGGATATCAGGATATATCTTTGGGGGATCTTCCCTCAGGTCAGAAATACCGGAGGAGTACCCGCTTGAGTGGCCGCTCAGGTATATCGTATACTAAGAAGAGGAGGAAGAGGAGGGGAAGTAAACAGATATCTTGAAGCAGCGGATCATTTGGTCATGTCATATAAATTAGTTAGCATTCACTCTTTATCATTTGAGCTTAATAGGAGCAAGACTGCGTGCGCCTGGTGATGAAATTCTAACCGCTTCATGAACGATCACTTCGCGGGTCGAGCAGTAGATTTGTTGCGATATAAGGAGAACTGTGTGCATAGACTAAGATACAGAGAGAAGAGAGAAAGAGAAAGACTCAGCATATATACAGAATCTCAGATATATCTTCAGGTATACCAGTGCCGCTCAGATATTCAACAAGATTACTTGTGAATAGCCTCCAAACACTCCCTGTTACCGTTACAAGTGTAGGTAGAGAATGGCACAACACAACGCCCTTTGATTACTGACTATGTTGGGTCCTTTCTGTACGGTATCCCCTGGATCGTAACCGGTTCCCGGCCCATACGGGCCACCCGCGCAACCACCTCGCCACACATCCAAAAATGGTCATCAGGGGCCCTCCTTTTTATCAAGTCTTCTTTAGTAACAAATAAAACTTTCTATCAAAGTGAATTGTAAATTATATGTGATGTGACTTTGTAAGTCTTACTGCCCCTCCAAAATTTGCTCTCTGAACTGGCAACCCCACCCCATGTCTATGTACCACTACCCACATTTCTCCTTTACAGGTGATTGAATTGCACAAAACGATGCCTTTCATTATTGAGTCACCACAGTTACTTACATTTTGAACATGCTTAGAAAAACGTGGGTGGAGATTTGGTATTTCTGACTGGGCTTTCCTGCTGGCAAAGCCAACATCCCAGCTAGTTTCCCTTCTCAAGGTGGACTGAAAATCGCCCATGGCTCTAGCTCTGGCTGAGGGGTACAGATATGCCCTCTTCAATGTTCAATGAAGTGGGTTTTGGCCTTGTTCACTATGAGAGCTGTACAATGGATATTGGTATCCCCCCTCTGAGCCTCAACTCTTGGGCACATTACAAATGGAATTCCTTGTGTATAATGATATTTGGACTTCAGGGCATGTACTTAGCTCCAAGCTTGAAGGATATTTTGGGGTGTTATGGGCAGAGTTGTCCATCTGGGCTGCACAGTGACATTTTCGAGTTTTTGGGGAGCTAATCTTGAGACAACCCTCCCAACAAAAACTGCCCTTTTTATCAGCACCCCATTCCTGTACAGTCCTTAATTTTGGCCAAAATACTCTCAAGACATAAGAAAGTAAGTTTATAATGTTCCCAGGGCACCCTCACAGAGTTGTGGTTGCATCACTAAACATTTGTGGGTGGGGAGTTGGTTGCCATGCCCAAACGGGCCGGGAATGCCAAAGTTACGATCCAGGGGATAATATTGACGGTATTGTTTTAGTAAACCAAAAAAACTAACAAGCCAGAAAATTGTCTATCGCAGGTTTTACTCTTAGCCGTCAATTTAAGCTAACTTCTTCCCTACAAATCATCGGTATTTACCGGTTTCCTGCCTCAGGTCGAAATTTGTCTCGTCATCTTGCTCCTCTTCTTCTCGTCGCTCCACTCTTGGTTGTTGATCGGGCCCTACACCATCGATTCCTTTATCGCCTCCCTTCAGCTTGTGTTAAACATCACTTATGCACATCTATATGTGCCTAGCAAGTACCATTTTGGTTCTGGTCGTTCCCTAAATTCAAAATCGGGTGCTCATTTGACATCAATTAGTTCCTTTGTCCCTGTCAGCACTGTTCATTCTTGTTACAGTAGAGTTTGACATCGGCAGCTTCGTGAGTTTTAAGTTGAGATTCCGGTCCCTAACCCAACCCCCAGCCATTACTCATGTACGAAATCTTGCGTGCATAAAGAGCGAAGAAGACGAGCTCATCGGCCATATCTTTGTTTGTTTTTGGTTAGTCTTAGGATGGGGGCATGGGGCCCATCATAGTGTGGGCTCCCACAAAGTCCCGAGATTCAATTGCCGGTGGTTTTCTCCGGGCTCGTATGAAACGAATGATTCGGTTTGGTCCGTGAATCAGGATAAAAGATTTCCTTTTAATACAGCAGTATGAGCACGTAGTGTCCTAAGATGCAAATATGACCTACAAATCCAGCAGATGCACTCCCAGAACGATTTCTGCTTCTGCGTTACCCGATGGTACAACACTTAAGTAACTATCATCTACGCAAAAAGTTTATTTCCAGCCCCAAAGGGCAGAACCTAGTGGGTCCACGTCTAGCTAGTGCATGTGCAAGACGACTGTAAAATTAGTCTAGAATTACACCTTCTGACTGAGGTAGATGCTAAAGATCAACTTGTACCACTCAAGCAAAATACTCTAGATGGTAGTTGGTGTCACCATGTAGCAAATCGGCGAAGTTTATAAGGGGGCGAGTGGTATCCATGTTGATGTAACATCTAACCAACTGACGTCACTTTCAGTTTTTATTTCTTTTTTTTTCGGGTTTTCTTTGCCCCGGCATCGTTTACCAATGGGCGCGTGGCTAGCGCTGCCTGAAAATGCAGTATACTTAGGTATCCAATGATAGGAAAAAAAAAGGCTCGGCACCTGTCGCATTAGAGCGTTAGAACGTACTTGGGGGCGGCATTTAGAACAAAAAAACATGCAAGCAGCTGAAACTTACTGGAACCAGCAATTCTGAAATAATTATTTGAAGGAAGTCACACCACTTTTTCCTTTACTCGAGTACATGCCTAGTGTCCAGTCTTTGGCCTCCAAGCTGCCGCGGATTCTCACATTCACCTAACAAACATAATATAGAATTTCGCATCAATTAATAGATACACACGCGAGTGGATTGGAGCGGGGCTAGCAGCTATCCGCGCAAGAGCTCCTCATTTAACCTATGTATAGGCAGGTGGGTGAAGTGGCTGCACGATGAAACCCCTGCACAGGATGTAGCGTTTGGGGATATGATCGCCTACGGCAGGGTGTCCCGCGCATCCAGATTGCCGGGAGCGAAACAGCAAAACGTATTTTTTGAAGCAGTTCTTCAAAACGTGGACACAACAGCTGTCGTTTTTCCCAGTCACAACAAACCGACCTGACAAAAGCAAACAAGTCGCAATCATTCCACTGTTACTGCTATATAAAGTGGCAGTGGTGGTTTACCAAGTTGCGTATAAAATTCTTGTGTATGGAAAGCTACGGTGTTAGCCGGGGCTGATAGTTTGCTGTCGTTGTGTTTCACAGGGCTGACCACGTCTGCAAAACATGCCAACCATCAAGTGGTATGATTCTGGCCAATCGATAATAGTGTTTGCACTGAAAATTATTGGGGCACATGCCTGTTCTATCGATAATTGGAGATCGATAAAGTTTTGGTTAGCTAGTTTTAGCCGTACTTATGCATAATTATTGCATGAGATGTGCTGGCCTACGGTTGAGTTGATTTGTAGCTCATCGTGATCCTGATGCGTGTGATATCTAGCTTCTACTGACTCGGGAACTTGATGCGGTGTGATTTTGTAACAAAGATTGTATGAAATCTTTTCAATCGGAGTTGTTCCATACCTCCAAAATGGCGCGCATATTGCTAGCATGATGGATGGGGTTTCTAGAGTTAGCGCACTAATGCAGCTTTCTTTGGGTTCTCGCACTTCCTATATATATTACCTGGGGAACGGTCATGGCCGTTGAGTGTAACCTCGCCTTAAACTCTATACATTGGAATCCCGGAGTAGTATCCTCCACCACCCGCTGCCAGAAGCTGCCAAATTCCTCCGTTTCCCCACGCTAGCAGGATGCCCTCCAGCAAACGCTGCCGAGCGCGCTGCATTTTGGTGTGTGCCATGCACATTTGCGCCGGCATGGGCTGGAACACAACCATCTGGTTCGCCAAGTTTCCTCCAGTAGGTGATCATCAAACTACTTATACACCAACCACCACTCTAACCCGTGACTGGCTATTGGCGACATGACGACCAGAAGTGCTTGTCCTCTAATAAATATCGACTGTACCTAAGATAACTACGCTTCGAACTATTCTATCGCCGCAAAGCACAGGTGCGAGTTAATGTGCGGGAATCCCCTGCCAGGTAGTACAGGGTAGTACACATGGAGTGACTCTACATGTGCTGACGGTGATCGAGGACTTGCCAAAACCGGGAGTTCATTACATTGCTCGGCTTTAATATGAGAAACCCTCGCTCGATAAAACATTCTAGAAGGCTCATGATGATCGTTGTTTGCTATATCAGCTATGAGAGGATGCTGGCAACTTATTCTAAGTGGGAGATGGTTATACTATAGTGGGTAATTGAGAGTGGACGTAATTATTAGTTCAATCTTGCATAGCAACGGAAAACACAACCACTAATATTGGTTAACAGCAACCAACCTCGACATTATCAAACAAGTAGCAGGCTCACTGTGTCTGCATATCCAAAGCTGGTGATGAATTGAAGAGAAATCAACAGGAGAAGGTCAGTGGCGTTGACTTTGAGTGGACCCAATACGTTCCATAACTATACGCGCCATAGGATAACACACTTAGGTAGGTGCTTGGCATCAATATCTCCTATACCGTCAGAATCCTGTAGAATGACAAGTCCCCAGATCCGTGTCTAGACTTGGCAGTCTGGCTTTTCAAACAATGTACAATTCCTCCTGCTTTGCTAACTGACCGTTGTACCAATCGGCGTGGGCGGTTTTATTCCCGACAGGGATTGAGAATGCGACGTTAGCAGTTGTACTGAAGTGCGCTAGCAGTATGTATGTACATCAACTGCTAGCGTTAGTTCTGCATACATACCACACCATGCGAATTCTTTCTAACCAGTCGACCTTGCAATGTGCGCCAACGTTCTACCTTTAAGCCCGCCCACGACCCAGCGCCTGATTCAGAACTCTCTTCTTATCCATTCCGCCTTGAAATCATCTGACCAACCCCTCTTCATTCTAGATCACTACGACCGAGTCAATAGCCTGGTATTCATTTCTCATACAAACCTTCGTGTGGCCGCGGCCTCCAGGCCGCTTCCAAATATCCGCCTCGTGGCTCTCATCCCGATATGCCAGCCCAACGGCACAATCCCCTACGTGCTCGTCCCACCAATAATTATGGCCGAGTGGGTGAATATCTCAATGATCCGGATAGAGCTTGGACTGCGGTAGCCGCCGCACGTCCATCCCCCCGACAGAGACGCAATCGCGTAGAAAATTCGATAGCCCACGTTGAAGCAACCGGCGTCGACTTGTACCAAAACTCAGGCACCCGATACCGCAAGATTATTCTTTGCCCATACGTTGGTTGTTATCACAACTCGGTCAAGCTGGATTTCGAAGGTTTCTCCAAAAACGGGAATCTGAAGTCGGTCATTTACTTCCAATACAATTTCCAAGCTAACTGGTAATGGAATGTCTAGATCACATGTTTTAAGGATGCACAAAGACGATCTTCACAGCCGCGGTATGGAAGAGGGAGTTCGAAATCACCAGGGCAAGGGCTTTGGCGACTTTGTGTGGCAACTTCTTTCGCCGGATCTACCGCATGATATTGCTACGGGTGGTGCATGTAGCGGCGATAGTGGCGTACCCAATGCTCTGTTCTAGACCCATATTAACATAAGCCTAGATATCCCCTATCGCTACCTACCCGAACCACCAGCCCCTCCGGGGCACACGAACGACCCTAGCCCTAACCTCGCCTATACATCTCCTAACATCTATCCTCTCATACCACAACCAAATATCAACTCGCAACCGTATCCAAGAAACACTTTTGGTGCGACTACCGACGTAACTGGCAACTATGTGGATAATGTAGGCGCTACGATCACTAGCGAGCCTCTTGAAGATGATTTCCGTGGATTGCGAGTCTCCTCGCCGATTCAGTTGGGGAGCTATACTAGAACAGATTCATTCAACGACTGGAACTATTGCCAGCGATCGCCAGGAGTGAACTGGTATTGCGAAAAGTAGTTATAATCTACATATCCACAACAATATCAATATTCAAAGCGCACCAAGTGGAGGTATAACCAGCGGAGTGATAAAAAGGTACTTGATAACTATTGGCGCATGGTTTGTAACTCTCTTTTTGGAAATATTTATTTACTCATACCCTTTCTAGTTACTGTTTTCCTGTTGTATTTCCGGTCATCTATTTAATCATACAGCCTTTGACTGGCATATTTCATTGACTTGCTCAATATCACCCATATCCGTTTGTTTCGTACTACTCCACCAGGTCTTAAGGTAGTTTCCTTTATATTTAATGATATATGAGATATGATTAGATCAATGAAATCCCATATTCCCCTTACTATTATGGTGGAGTACCAGATTTTTCACCTTGTTCCTATATGACACAACTATGCTGTTTCTTGATACGTGCTTATGTCTTGACGCTGAGAGGGGAGGTTAAGTTTGACCCTGATGCCGTAACTGTAGTAGCTCAATTCGGCGATTCCCGAAATGGAGGGCTTCCCGTTTGTTTGTTTGTAATCATTCTGTATTCAGCCGCTTGCGGCTATGACATACATATTCCTTAACCCCCTACTCCAATGAAAACCAAAAAGGAAGACAAAGTGAAGTTGTAGGGCCCCCACCCCCACCAGGGGGGCTTTCCGTGAGTCTATTTGGCATGTTCTATTACAAATAGAAAGTGAATAGAACTTGCTTTCCATTTTTTCTTCTCATCGCTCACTAAAGAAATTTATACACCTCCGGTAGAACAGGAAGTCATTAGCTACAAGCTAGTAGGCAGGCTAGCACTCAGCAGGTGAAATGTATTCGTCCCCGCTCAAACTCCGAGACTAACAAGGGCGCGAAGACTATTTTAGCCTCAAATACTATTGGCTTCAATTCGCTCTATAGCACTGCAATTGAGTTGAACAGAGTTGTACAAAAGAGAGGAAATTTCCCCTTCTATACTTTTTTCTGTTCTCTATCAGTGAGCATCGATCTATTCAGTGTCTGAAGACACACGGGGAGTCCTCCAATAGCGTATGCCACATTGAATAATGGAGTATACACATAAAACCTCTTCCGGTATACTGTTCTAACCTTTAAGGTCTTATTTGGTTATTTCCTTTGGGGTTGATCTTTTAGGTAGCATTGTAAGCTTAAGCCCTAACCTCTTACCAGAACGCTCTTCGATCCTATCGCGGAATTGATCCTACTTGCAAGATCCCTAATACGTAAAAATCACAAACCTATCGTGCGGAAACTGATCGTGTCGGCAACGGGGAATTTTCGGGTATTAGAACAGAAGATTGCACTTTCAGCAATCATACGCACTGACAAGGCCAAATGTTAGTGGTTATGGGCACCGTATCTCGAACCATATTGCAACTGAAGATGCTAGGAATGAATTCAAGACGGTTATCATCATACGGTTCCTGTCGGTAAAGGTCCGTGTGTTTGTAATTTAATTATGTATCGCAAGATATAGTAAACTCACTATAAAAATGGGGCCAGAATACTTTCCTTGCGATGCTTATTGATACTACTGAAAAGGCACAATATCTAGGGGGTGTGCACTATGACTAATCCCACTGGTCAGAAGAGATCTTTCCAAAGTAGTGAGTTAAGCGTGCATCTTAGTCAATAAGCATATCATTGGGTTTTGCTACTGGTGGGAGATTGCGGTCACAATAAGCGTCGCACTAAAGCGGCCCGTCCCGTTCGTTAAGAAGTTGACTAGCTTTCTCAGCATCGGCCGTAGATATTAGTCTCAGAAATTCAGTTTTACCTGTAACCCATCGCTCTCCGTGGGAAAAAAAAAGCAGTCCAACCACAAGATAGACATGTGAGGCTCTATGCATGAACCCTTTCACAACCGGAACAGCGCTAGCTGCCTAGTGTGCAGATGGGATGTGTGCAGAATGCAGAGTGACCCAATTTTCCCGAGAAGCAGAGAGTTAGTGATTTGGCCTTAAGTTGAACCAAACGACCTGCTTTGGGATCTTTTTTGCGGTCAGTTCCGAAATCTAAAGCCTCAAGATTCTCAAAACCAATTAAATGAGAATAAATCAAAGCAATCATCGAGATCATGCCCGCGTTGCTCACGACCAAAAAGGTAGTAGTGGCTTCCCAATTGTGTCGCAAGTAGGAGCTCCGGTATTTTCCCTCTGATGCATTTTGCGACCAAACGTAGATATACAACTTTTGGTGACCACGATGATACAGAACAAACGAAGACTAGCTCAGATAGTAGGAGTTGCCATAGCTAGCGCATTGGGACATGCACAATACTCTAGGTTTTTTCAGACGTTCCGTTTTTCTCAGCATGCGCATAAGATCGGGGACGCCATATATTGCCGCTGCGAAGTAAAACATCGGTGTTTGTTTTGTCGCAGATACCCGTTTTGCGCATGCTGAGCTAACAAGCACAAAGACTATAATACTCTGGGCGGATGGGATGAATGCACATTTACCATTTGTGGATTATCCTGCAGCAGTGAGATCCTTGTGTCTTCTATTGTGCTTTTGCAAGCTTTTTCCTTGACGGGACTGGCTTTCTGGTGGATGTCATGCATAATGCATGACACCTGAAACTCAGCCTTCTGATTAACCAATTTTAGCAATTCCGTCACCCGTAGAAGAACTTGTTGATTGTTCCATACATATCTGACTGGGAAATGGGAATCGGGAATCAGGAGTGTTGCGGTTAGTATGTTTCCTCTCTGTGTTGATTATGAAGGATATTCTATCTGGGAGATCGTTATGTTCCCCTTATTTTGAATTAATGGACCCTGGCTATAGCTTATAAAGCTCTGGTTATCGTTTCTTATGTTTATAGAAGCTGCGAGTGTATACCAGGCTTCCCAATAGTCCAGGGAGCCGCTAGTCGTTCAGGAGCTGCCATCATCGTCTAGAGCGGGACATGTATAGAGACACTTAGGGACCTGAGCGAGGATCTAGTGGGCCCTGGAGGAGGTTGCATCTCCTTATTAAGGGGTATTTTAGATAGAAAACTACTCATTTCGTAACGGATTACATATTGTACAACTTTCGTGTCCCAATACTAGGCACAAACAGGCATGCATGGGCACAAATCCGAGGGAACGCCAGTCACTGCTGCATCACTTGCTTCACTCAACCATCACTCGGCTTACATGCGGACCCGGTTGTTATGATATGTAGGGAGAACCGTGTGCATTAACTAAGATACAGAGAAAAGAGGGAAGTGAAAAGGAGAGAGACTCGAAATATACAGTACAAGTGAGTGGTAATAATTGCGCGGCCATTCGCCACCTTTGCCACCACCAGATATTCAACATCAGTAGTCCCTAGTCCAAAAACCCTCCGCCCGAAATCGTAGTCTGGGATTGGGCAGGCATCCGCACGCCCGGGACCAAGTTACAATTTTCGTGTAGTAATAGACTTTCAGTGTTTCGGTCTATCGTGGATAATATTGGGCAATGGAACTAGGTCCATACGGAAGTTAAAGATTGACGGAATATTCGAATACGAGTACTGAAACAGGAAAACATTTTGTTAACCGGGTCTTGGCGGGCCCAGAACCATAGACTGGAACAGAACCGCAAATTTCAGCTAGTAATATGATTACATGAATATATTGGCATTAGGTTCAAGTTACGTTCTGTCGTTAGGGTTGTACCAATTTCAACTTGCTGAAAACAGTAGCGGCTGAGAATTACCTGAATGCCGTAAGCATTACTGATCTCTTACGCTTTTAGCCGGTGTAAGAGGCTTTCCCCAGATTTCCGAAGTACAAGAACTTCCTTCTTTCAACCGCATGATGTTCTTCACCTTCTGTTTTTCAAACATTTCCCGCTCTAGCCATGCAGCTGGGAATTAATGTTGTAGCAAAACAGAGCAAGAACTATGATATAAGTGTTTTCTGCGAAAGGCTCAGCCGATGGTCAACTGAATATCATTCCTTATCATGTAAGAATACCATAGGTGTAAACTACGAGTGCTTATTCAGTAACACAGATGGTAAAATATAGAATAGCGAGTTCTCGTATTCAGCAGCCATTGACGAAACAAGTCAACTCTTGATCTGAAATGCTTTTCATCGACGTAGTTACGTAACCTGAGGACATAGCAAGCAGAGTGAAGATATAAAGAAGCTACGATTCTCCCGCGGAAGTGGTATCATCATCAATAATTTCCTTATTCTCAGTAGCTTAATCATTCCCGAAAAATAACACCCCCGAACACTGCCGAACAGCAACGTAACCCTAGCACCTTATCCTCCCTGGTCATGATCCTGATGTAAGCCACATGTATATCCTCATCTCGGGGTAAATCCTGAGTCACACTTATAGCCCCCATCAGCACCATCGGCGCCATCAGCAACCATGCCGAGGAGGAGGCATAGCTTCGGTAGTGACATCTGGCTTCGGGTATTATACTCGGCATCTTCGAGTATCGTGCCTTTTTTCTCATATATATACCTACCTTTCTCTCTTTGTTCGGTAGACAATCACTTTTGTACGATATTCAATTCAATATCTCCGCTTCGTACTTGATTGATCTCAACAAAAGATATGGTCGTCGTTAGTGTGCGCCGAACTCAGATTTGGAGAAGGAACTACCAGCAACTACTATCGGTATTGTATTCCGACGATAGAAAGGGACTTCGGGAGAAGACATCCTGTAATTTCTCCAAGTACTCGTGTGTCGAGAAACCAATCGTCTCTAACCGCGAAGTCGGGCACACGTTAACTGACCGGTCAAGTGATAATATCCATTTTACTGCAAATGTTCGATCCTAATTCTAGGGCATGGCTCTGGAATACGTGCTATTGAGGAATCGGAACTTGAAGTCCAAGTACGTGTAGAGTTTGGTATTACATTTGATTTACTACAGTAAGTCACGAGACGACTTCGTCATACTGATTGGTTGAAATGCTGGGAGTTTGGGGGAGTGGAATAGGATGCACGTGGCCTGTTGCGTAAGGGTCAGTATGGTTTCTCTGCTGCAGTTTGAGACTTCTAGTCTTCTACAGGAAGAGCGACAAGCGCCGAATTGTTCGGCATATGATTTGCGATGACAAACATTCAACATCTATTCCTATGCAACATGCTCTGAAATATCTACTTTTGTTTTAATCATACTACAATCACTCTATCTAGAGTATACAGAGTCCAATCCCCTCCCCCCGGATAGCCGGCTCGGTGGGAGAGAACCCCTTCTGGTACCCTTCCCCTCTCACAAATGAAACAAAATGAATGATCAACCACAAAAGAAACGTAAAAGAAAGACAATCGCCCTCCCCCCTACTCCGCTCAGCGGCGTTGCAACTTCCCCACCTCCGTGGCCGCGAGGAAGTCCATCACCGCCTGATCACATTTCTCAATGGAAAACAGCTCTGAAATCTGTACACGCCGACACACCTCTCCTGCTTCCCAGCCCGTTGCGCGCCCAACTGCTTTCCACAGTGCCCGCTGCTCGTCGTTCCACTTCGTTTCAGTGGCGGAAGAGGTGCTCCCGCGTCTGGGTCGTCTTCTCGCATCACCAGCAGCACTAATCGTCATCTCGCAGCTCAGCCCGTATCTACCTCCTCTTCATACCCCCCATCTCAATATCATCGTTTTTCCCACCTTCGAACTACACCGGCACCTGACCATCTCCACTCCGCCCCAACTTCTGCTTCCCGTCTCGTCGCCACGTTGGTGCCGTATTCCTCCTCTTCGCTTCTGGCACACCAACCCAATCAATTTTAAGCGCCTCTAAATTCATGATGGTACACACCACGTGATACATAAACGACCCAAAAACCAAAACGACCGAGCCAACAATAGTCACACCCAGCACCCCCAAACTAACCACCGAAAACCACCAACAGCTCTGCTGAATCGCGCTTCTCCCCATCGGAACCTCGTTCTCACTGGTGGCCAATAACACCTGCTGCGCCGCTAAGATCACAGAGATATACACGACCGCCAGAAACAGCCACCCAAAATTTTGCTTGAAGAACTGCCCGTATGTCACGTATTGGCTGTAGTACGTGTGTGGGAACTTGTAGCAGTAGCGATGTACGTGGTTTACCCGGGCCAACCGCAGTTCGCCGTAGTAGTAGCGTTTGTTGATGTCCGTGTCGGGGATATGGAGGAAGTGTGCGGCGAGCAGGCTCCAGGTCTCCCACTCCAGATCTTTTGGAACAAGGAATTTATCCTTTGCCAACTCCAGATCAATCGGGTATTGAATGAGCTTTGTGTAGCTGCGGAGGAAGCCGAGTACCAACTCCCGAAGCTTCGGATCGCCCTTGTCGCACTCGCCAGCTTCAATGTACTTAGTGAAGAAGGTGGCGGAGAGAAGGTATGCCGGGAGGGGCTTGACGTAGATTGTACCTTCATACCAGAGTAGGTGGAGAAATGACCTTTCACTGACTACAATCGTACGTCGTAGTGCTTCTTGCTGATGGAGAGGGCGGATGTTGTCTGGGCGCCCCGCCCACCAGAGATGCCGGTGGAGGGCGTTAAGTGTATCCACGCTCAGGTTTTTGTAGAGATATGACCTAACGATGAACACATCTCGGTCGACATGGAGTTTGTCGGTGAAATCTTTTGGTAGGTCTTTTGGTAGGATAGGGAATCCAGGTATTTTGGAGGAGAGGGTCGCAAGTTCCGTTGGGGAGAGATGGATGGAGTCTGTAATAGGCGACTGGAATTCTGCGACTGGGGTGATGTCACTTCCTCCCGTTTCATTGAACGGGAATATAGCGGGCGTACATATCGGAGTGGTGAACGTTGTCTTCTCTCCAGGATAGATGTCCGGAAATGGGACCTTGCGAGAGAACTAATCGGCACATTAGCTGCACTCATCCAAATTGGCTATACATAATAAAATTAGTATTCGTTACCGGTCCTGTTATTCGTGCGCTCATAATCGGTTCGTTGAAATTTTATTTAAACTCTGGGCATCAGCACATGCCGCTGACAGGCAGGGTTTATATAACATGTCAGTGCGGCTCTCCTGCTGGCGCAAGCTAGCTCACGCATGCAGTAGAAATATATAATAATCAATCAAAGTTTTTCGTGCAGACTTAGACAATCGGCAGTGAATGTAATGCTGTGTGACAAACAAGGGCATGCGCACGCTATTGGCGATCTGTGCGCTAACCTACGAGTAACGCCCAATCGGCACTTCCGCACCAACAGAATCTATGGGTGAGAACCATAGGCTGAACTTTGCTTTTTCCTTAGTTCATTTCGTTACAGCTATCGTCTGAAGCCTTGCCACGGGGAGTCCCTATGAACGGTTTCCTTAACAGAAAAGTACCTTTCCGACGTGATGGTATTCTGGATTATTGATGCTTTGGAAGAGTGCGAAGCGTCAACGCTTGGAGTACCCCGAGCATCGTTGAAACGTTCCACTCGCTACAAAAGATGTATATTTGCCGAATTGTGAAAGTGCTGAACAAGAGTTGTATCAGCGCGACTTTCCCGGTTTCGTGCTCGACGAATCGGATATTAATTGCTGCTAGCAGAAACAAGCTTGGAAGTCATCTTATCAATTAAGGAAATGATATATTGATGCAACGACTTGGATATTAGGATACTCTCTAATTATATGATAGTTTCTCTCAGAATTTAATTTTGGAATACGCATTCAGTGCTTTGAAGTACTACCCAAAACTGGCGAAGCATCCTTCATCATAAACCCACATATATTACAAGAGGTTTCTGCAAATTAGTCGCTGGGAGAGTACTTCCATCTTGAGCTGTTTATTATCGAATAACAGTTACCGTCCTTTCCCGTGAATACCATAAATCTTCAAGGTTCTTAGCCGTCTAGGACTTCTGTACCCAAATAGCGCCGGCGATTCAGTCTTTGACTGGGTAGACTATGGTATCTAGGGTAGAGTAAGTCAAGACCCACGATCAAATCACTACCCAGCCGGAGACTTACATCTTGGGTACAGGGATTGTTCCAGATCACCAGATAGTGACCAACGTATTTGGATAACTGGCTATATCATTCTACCACTTCACAAGGGCTCTGTTGAATGAGCGTTAGCCTAGAAGGGTGTATGAAAGCAAATTGTAAGTTGTCTAAATAAATCTGTGATATATTCTGGGGTAATGAACCTCACTAAATTAGTGTTGTATGTTCATTAAATTGAAAAGGCGGAAATATAAAACAGCATTCAAGAAAGGCACTGAGTATTAAGCCATCGTTAACGACTTAATAATCGCGGCGCTCATCATGGCACTATCACTCGCAAGACAACCGACACCGATTGTTGCATAAATAGGCCTCAGCCTTCGGATGGCAGATTACTAGGCTGGAACTAATACGGGCTGATGGTATTTAGCCGTATCTAACGTAGGTGAGTATGTACACATCCGTACATAAACTACCGTATATGTTCCGTCAGGCTGACGAACTACACTGGTTTGCGATCTTGAGCCTATTCGCGAACTTGTGGGACGTTCGCAAACTTGCGAGCTGATGGATGAACTTGTTAAGGTATGAATTGAAATTACAATTCCAACTGCCTAAAGCAACCTGATAAAAGAGCTTACAGTTTGGGTCTAGTACTTACCATGAGACTGCAACTATTGCAATCTAATTACATGTTCGCTCTACCATATCATGGCAATTTGGATCATTGGAATGTGGTTCAAGGAGAATTTAGGAGGAGAGTTTGAGAGTTAGAACAGCAGAGGTGATAGTGAAAAGTGAGTGCTGTAACATTGCAATGGCGGCACTTAGTCGTTACAATTCGAGGTCCTTCGCAAGGCATCTCACAGAGGCAAAGAGAGTACTACGATATCTCAAACAGACGAAAGACTACTACCTACACTTCGATAACAAACACGATCGTACTCTCACCGGCTCCGCGGACTCAGAATGGGCTAGCGATAGCGCCGACCGAAGGCATATATTCATCTCTAACGGCTCCATATCTTGGCAGTCCTGGAAGCAGGACTTAGCGCCTATATTGAATTTAGAAGCGGAGTACATTGCATGCTCGGAGGCCTCGAGAGAAGGCAGATGGCTACTACAACATTGCAAGACATCAACAGCATCTCGAACGAAGCACGAAAGGTTCACGAAAGCACTGGAAAGGGAGAAGCACGAGAAGTTCACGAAATCCATGGGTCTATGGTAGAGAAGGACAGGGAGACTGACAGAAGTACTGAGACGCTGATATGAGGACTGGGATACGTTTATTTAAGGTTTATTACTTTCTTTTTCATTGTTTCATTTCTATTTTGGGATAAAACGGTTATCATGAGGTTGGATATGCATTTGGGCTTCATTTCTTTGAACGGGATGGCCGTCCCATATCAGACTACGGACTGCGCTCTTTCCCTACCTACAGCCGTCAATCAGGAGGAGGGTTTTAATGAGGCACCGGAGATTTCACGAGCAACGATCGTTGACTCTATTTCATGTATTGTTATGTTTGTTACACCTTACGGGTTTACAAGACTTGCTACGGGATGTAGCAAGAGGGGGAAGTGTTGCATGGAACAAAGAAACTGCAGTTTGTTTACACGTGACTGCTTTCTACAATCGTTCATATCTTCTCACACGAGAGCCAAGACTAGCTCTCTGTTACGATATGGATGTTGGGGAGAACCGTGTGCGTGTATTTTATGGTACAGAGAAACAAGAGAAGGAGAAAGACTCGAGATATACAGGAGGCATCAGCCCCTGCAGTAGGACCGTGTATCAGACCTGTAACATCATGTACATCTGTAACACTCTCTACTCAATACAATCATCTTCATCTCAAAGTAACAGCAAATCTTGTCCAAATGACTTGATTTTTTATTGACTGGTAGCCCTTGGACTTATCTATCACATTGCAGTCTCCGATCTTCTCTCTATTGTGTGGTTATTGAGTAATGAGTGATTTTTTGTGATTATCGAAAAAATCCCGGGATTTGTTAGGATGGTTGCAATCATACCCCTGCACACCAAACGGTATTTGCACAGTAATACCATCCCGTTTGCATTCCGTAGTTCACACTATTGAAGTTGATTTAGTTTTAAAATATGGTATAATACATCACTGGAACTATCCTTTAGTAAAATTTATGACAATGAAATCCACCAAACAGCAAATAGTTTTTCAGAACAGTGTATACTAGGCTTTCCAAATGTTCAGGCAGCTGCCAGTTGTTTAGAACCTGCCATCGTTATCTGGAGCATAATATGTGGAAAGATGCTCTAGGGCCCTGAGTGGGGATCTAGTGGGCTCTGGTGGAGGTTGCCACTCCTTATCTTGACATATTATTGATTGAAAACTATTCATGATAATGGATGACATAGTGTCCGACATTGGTACCCAAATTCTGGGCACAGTGTAACAGGTATGTATAGAAATCAGGGAATACTGAAATATTTTTAACTAAAAATATTCTCAGAGTTAGTGTTAGCCGCCACACCCCACCCGGCGCCTGATACTTAGCCAGTCTCTACATCCAAGCGCGGTAGATAACCTGCACTTAAGAGCACTTCTTAGGAGCATACTTGGGAACGTACAGTCAAACCTGCGGGCTAGGAGTGCAATCGGGAGTGTACTTGGGAGTGTACAGTCAAGCAGGCTGGGTGTGTGCAATCGAGTGCAATCGAGTGCATACATGAAAGCGTACTTGGGAGCGTACATCTAAGCAGGCTGGGAGTGGGCAATCGAGTGCAAATGGGAACATACATGAAAGCGTACTTGGGAGCGTACATCTAAGCAGGCTGAGAGTGGGCAATCGAGGGCAATCGAGTTTAATCGGGAGCGTGCTTGAGAGCGTACAGTTTAGTGAGCGTGGGAGTGTGCAATCGAGTGTACCTTGGAGAGTACTTGGGGAGCCGGCTGGCAGTGTGCAATCGAGTGCAATCGAGTGCAATCGGGAGCTTACTTGGGACCGTACAGTCAAGAGAACTTGGAAGTGTGCAATTTGTTGAAATAGTGATGCTTGAGAAGCTTGATTGTAATCTATCTAAGAGGGCCACAAGGCCAGTATATATATGAAAGTACAAGTACGGCTGAATGCCATCAGCTCGTACCAGAGTCAACAGTCATCTCCGGCCATACGAGACATCTCCGTCTCCGGCCATACGAGACATCTCCGTCTCCGGCCATACAAGACATCTCCGTCTCCGGCCATACAAGACATCTCCGTCTCCGGGCATACAATACTCATCTCCGGCTGAGACTTATATATGCAATACAATTCAGCGTACTTGAGAGTGTACTTGAGAGCGTCTTGAGAGCGTAGTTGAGAGCGTGCTTGGGAGTGTGCTTGGAAGCGTGCAATGAAGTGCATTTGGAAGCATATAATCAAGTGTGCTAAGCAGCACGATGTATAGTATCGAGCGCAAATAATTACTTGTGTCTCATAGTAAACTAGTCAACGTGCAGGTCCATAGGACTTCATAGTGCCACGCTTCAAGGGAATCATTTTGTTTCATTTCATTTGTTTCTTGCTCTACGGTGTATAGCAAGAGGGGGAGTATGGCAGGATAGGTCCCAGCCTTCGTATGGCCGGAGATGTGTTTCGTATGGCCGGAGAGTGCTGTCGGGCTGAAGACGTTCAGACGTGTTGACCGCTAGACATGGATACGTACGCACACATTCTCATTTGTATGACTATATATATGGCCTTGTGGCCTTCTTAGATAATATACAATCAAGCTTCTCTATCTCTACTTTGAACAAACTCTGTTGCATGTGTACTTGGATCGTGAGTCTTAGCACCATCTGATGTTTTGTATGAGAATGAAGATTGAATGAGGATGTAGCTGTATGAGGATATGCATCAGGACCAGGGTGATACGTCTCATGTCAGATAGTGCATACGCGTACGCATATGGGAGATTGTACATATACACGCCTTCTACCCTCGAGATAGATCAGTCAATCAACAAGTCATTCTAGCATTCAAAGTAACAAACTCTGTTGCATGAACCTGACCGAGCTGAGCTTCAGCTGAGCTGATGTCAAGGCACACAGCTGGTAGGGCATAAGGCACCCAACTACCTTGTATATATCTCGAGTCTTTCTCCTGCTCTCCAGTCTCTGTACCTTAAGTCTATTCACACGGTTCTCCCCTTCCATATTTCAACAAACTCTATTACTATATGACCTGAGAGGAAGTCGCCGCTACACTAAGATCGCCGAACTGACTCACAGGCTACGGACTCATAGTCGTAGACTCATCCACGAGTCTTCACTCGCCACCGCCACTGGTATTTGCAATCGTGAGCTTCCATGGACTTCCATGGTGTTCCAGGCTCTCACGTATATAAAGGCAGACCTCTCCTTAGATAGAAGAATAGACTTCGTCCGCTTTACATTCGTAACAAACTCTGTTCAAATAGTGATACTTAGAGAAGCTTGATTGTATATTATCTAAGAGTGCCACAAGGCCATATATATATGAGTACAAGTGTGAATGCGTGCGTACGCATCTATGTATAGACACTTCAGGCCGACAGCAATCTCCGGTCATACGAGACTCACCTCCGGCCATACGAGACTCATCTCCGGCCACAGAAGACAGAGACCTATCATGCAATAAACTCGAGCCAAACTGACACGAGTGATTGTGTATGATCAAGGTAACGAAGTAGTTGGTGGATGGAAATTTCGTGTCCTTCTTTTGCAGTCTAAATTCACCGTTCATCACCCTCAACAACTGGGCTCACAAAATTTACCCCTACACTGGATTTTCAACATCCAGGTGACAAAGGCCGTGTTTCTGCACCACCGTGGCCATCTCCACGGGTTCGTACCCTCCGTCCACTTCTTTCATACAATATATTATATTATTTCTGAAAGCTCCCGAGACCGCAAACAGGACCTCTCTTATGGAGATGGCCAACGAGGTGAGACATCTCAAATCCAGCCATGACTAGGCTCCACCAATGTAGGACTATCAACTCACCATATTAAGTACGCGTGATGGTCGATGTAGGAATTGAGGTGTAAGGACGTTCAAGAAGATTTACATACATAGTACTTGATGTACCAATCACCAAACAGGACGCAATTCCACGTCCATCGTTCTTTCCCACTTCCCTTCGTCTCACCCACCCCCATCCCTCACCTTCTTTCCATCTTCATCATCGCTGCCCGCCATACTTGAACCTACTGCTAGATTACACCGGTCTTTTACTCAAAGTTTGATGATCCCGAGTAATACCTAATATGATAGGCATGTATCATATCCACCACCACCACGATAATGCGTTGTTATTAGTTCCATGCTATGCGAGCTAGTATCGATAAGATGTGTATTTCACAGCTAGGTGGCGGATGTTTGATTAATCCTAGCTACAGCTCTCGAATCCTTCTACCATTCTCATCTCGACTCGACATTATCCCCGAGTCAGCTTTTCAGAACGTCCAACTAAGATTATGATATTGATGGCCGCAACCTAGCTAATCCGCTTCCATGGAAAAACTGTGGGTTCCAGTCTGCGTGCAAGGTCGGGGGAGACGTAGGCTAGTTAGGGACTTCCTGCACAATCCCAAACTGCCATCACTACGGATGAGGTGCAATGGAGGCACTTGACCCGAATAAGCTGAGGTATCGAATTGTATGCATTGTGAGCCTCTCAACCGGAAAAAGCTGCTGTCATCGGCTGTTTCGATGTATTTAACAGGTAATACCCCATCATCACTTATCACCAGCAAGCATTTATAAGCCTTTCTAGTGTAAGTAGTAATGAGAATGTTTCATAACGGTTGAAACCTCTGCTCGAAAACTTGTCTCGAGGCCTGCCCAAGAATAACCAGCAATATCATGTCCCGTAGCAAAGAAGATATTGTAAGACCGGAGCTCAAATTCCGGGACATGGTGTACGTACTCCTGTGCGTGGAACATAGTAATCATGATGTGATGTAGGGTAGCACTGGTATAAGAGTTAGTTGAGGATTAATTTCGGATCGGCTGGACCCGTTCTTACAGATACTCGTGGACAAAACCTGTGACCTGAAGAGTTTGCACTACTAGCATTCAGCCCTGAGGAGCGCCGGATATGTTGCCACTAACCCTAGGCCTTCTTATGCCCGATGGCTGAACACCCTACCAAGCTGTGTACTGTGGGCTTTGGATTCTCCACGTTTCCTCTAGCTCGCTCCACTCCACAAATTGCCGCCACTTCTGATGCCTATAGTGCATCAGACCTGTTGATTTGTCAGACTGGCACATTCTGAGCTTGAGTTTTGAAATGTTCGTCCAAAGAATGATGCGTTTACTCTACGGCGTGCAACATCATCCCGTGCGAAGCCGCTAGCCATATACACACATGCAGAGGCGAGATAATTCCCTCGCGTAGGTTCGGCGGGGATGGTTGTTCGCCCCTAAATCTCGGTTGCGCTACGTGGCCATCCTCAATTATATTAACGATCAGTCGGTCTAAGGTAGGGATCAGTACGGTCCAGTCCAACGAGGAGGCCAGACTGCACTGGACTGGATCAGGTCCGGTCTGGTCTGAATTGATCCGTAACACGATTTTGCGGTACTAGTCCGATCCAAGGGGTAGACCAATTCAGTCCAGTCCAGCAAGAAAGTCAGACTGAACTAAACTAAATCAAAACTATACTGGTCTAGACCGATCTCTGCTCAGTTGGCATCATTAGCCATCCTAGGCCTTCCGTCTACATGAGAATGAGAAGTCAGTGTTCGCTATGGGGGTGAGGGCAAAGCCTTGGCAAGGCTGAAAATGGCGTTGATCACACATTAGATTTGAGGTTTGTTGTGGCGACAGTGTTCGAAGAGATGATACTTAAGAGCTAGCCATAGCTTCGCAGATATCTCCAGCCCCTTCGAAGTCCATTGTTAAAGGGTCAGGTCGTGATGGTTGACTAGGTAGCCGGTACCACCGGTGCTCGAATATCCGTAGGCGGCCCCGTAGCTGTGCGAAGCAGATATACTATGTCGCCAAATAGTTATTCTATACATTTTCTCTACAGTTACTCTTGACGAAACCTCGAACGTGTATGCATAGAGCTCTAGAATTAAACTTTGCTATAGCACAGAAGCTAAATTCACAATTGCACTACTGAGGTCGGTGATTGAGTTCCCACGTGTACGTGACACCGTCAATGCTGCGTTGTCTCCGCTGATCTCTGCAAACAGATTTGTTGCATGCTGCGGATGCGACGCGACTAGCACACCTTCCCGAAGTGTAAGGATGAAACACGAGCATCTTAACATCTGAACTGACAATCATTAGTGCCAGTTATGATGGAACACGCACATGATGTGGTGCCGACTAGGTATCTGGGTAGGGCGGTCGGGCGTGAGTTAGTATGTGTTGTGCTTTGTGGTTGCTTTGTCGTGCAAACGGTCGTTTGGAGAGGTAACATTTTTTAAGGAGGAGTATAGTATAACTCAACTAATCAGATGCACGATGACGGCCTGCTTCCTTAATAGCGCTAATGCCAGGCACATGCAAATCACCCACAGATCCAGGCAAATGATTTACTTCATCACCACATGTTTTCTAAAGTTAGAGGCTCTTTGTGCGACCTTATGACTGGCGGGAGTCAGTGGAGGTGGTTTACAGTGTACGTGGTTGGCTTTTTTAATGAACATTCTCCACTGCCGCTAGCAAAAAAGAAAAACTATGATCATTGCTAGTGTGATAAATCAACATCAGCACCAGCAACGTATTTCTAGAATAAAATTTAATTTAGGCTTCAAGATACCGCTATTAAAATCTTAAGTGCCATCCAGCATTGCGTTTGAAAATGTTTCTTCTTCAACTGTGCCTTCCATTCTACCAACATTCGTTTTGCACATCTACGACGAACGTCAATTTCGCAGCCCAGTCCTTTTCTTTTTTTTGCAACTCGGAAATTTATTGACAAGTCTCCGTGCGTTGGCGGCTGGCCGTAACCGCACCAGTCGTACAACGTTAACATGCCTAATGGACACGACCGCACTGTCGTTTGCCCATTTCGTTGTGTTTCCAGAGACTCAACGCTCCAGAGATTCCCCGACATCCGCAGCCTACGGTAAGCCATCTAACTCCCAGACAACCGGAAGAGCTAATTCGATAACATAGATCCCATCTTGTAACCACATCAATCCACAAAGAAGAACTTGTCGTCAGAGGTCTATATGAAGACCTTCGGAAATCCAAGGCCAGTGAATTGAGTGAGTTATTGGCCCGTGTTTTGCCATCGAGTCCGATCCATGATGCTTCTTCTGTCCGTGATACAGGTAATAAAAATTGCGGCGTATCCCATCTACCACCCTCAGTACATGTTTACATTGACCTGAAAATGCGCAAAAACTCGCAAACAAACATCGTTAACACTATTGTAGGGCCTGCAACACCGTCGAAAGTCATATCCAACCTTGTCAATTACCAAGTATCACCAGGGCGCGGTATTGTTGATGCGGGAGGAAGCCATGTCAGCGAACACAGATACCAGGTATCTCAAACGCAAACCACGACCGGTCAAAGTGAAAGGCTATTGCACAGGATTACACCCGCGTTTTCAGGCCAATTATTTCAGGACAATCGGATGTCAGACTTGTCTGTCCAGAGTTCGTATCATCGGTCCCCTGCCCCCCGATCACACAATACTGACGATCATGACCGAGGTATAGCACCAGCAGATTTGTCCTACCCATCCAACACTTCTATCGCTACCACTACGGGGATTGGCAATGGATTGCCACAACCTGACATGATTACGAGCGTCGCTGCAGCGTGGCCTGACTCGGAAACGATGATGGTGGGCGTGGAAGGTTTCTTTCCCTACCGCCAGAGGTATATATACAGAATGGGGTTGACACTGTCATAGACCGACCCGTTGCCCGGAATGAGACAATCACGACGTCATCCTTGCCCCATTCTTATCCTCACAACCAATATTACCCACGAACCCGACGGGCATTTGCTGGTGGAAATGGACTAATTGCTCCCCCGAATTTCTCCTCTCACCCACCGCAACCACTTATTGACTCGCATCAGCACGGCTATCAGAATATTAATCCCGCTATGTCCAGTGGCACCTTGCGTGACACGCAGAACACAATCAATGAACCTATCAGTGAGCCGCTTAAAGGACAATTATATTGGCAACGAGGACCCCGCCGGATAACCAGAAGCTATGTGGTAAATTCTACCAGCACTGGCCCAAATCATTCCTACCCTTCCTGCTTGAGACAGTTTGGAATGAACTGCAACTGCCTATTATGTTGCTCTTAGTTATGGTATTACGAGAGTACTAATATTAGGATAAATAAAATTGAGATTGGCGGGATGACAAGAGGGTTGGTCTGGCGGACTACTTCTTCGAAAGGGTATAAAATGACATGGGATAGGGGTTGACGAATTATTGGGACTCGGTTCAAGCGTGTGAAAGAAAACACTTTTCACATACATTTCTTTATTTATCATATCTGCTCACTGAAATTGTCCGGGATTGTAGTTATCCATCTTACAGCTTTGGAGGCGCATTTTATGTTTGCCAGAAGTCAGGTTGCTCTTCAAATGCCCATTTTTCTTTCTTTCTTTCATTCTGGAATATCATATACTAGGACTTTTCAGTTTTTATGTATGTCTTACGATTGCTATATCATGACGTTATGACCTGATACATTGTTTCTGCATCAAGTATTGTGATTCTCACTACTGTGGGCAGCTGTTCAAAATATCACATCGGCTGTTCCTGGTCACTACATTACTGGGGGTTTGATATATTGGTTTCAATCAGTCAATTGGGTTCAGTTTTATGCCAAGATTATTAACGAGCAGGGAGGAGTGGCTGGTGTGATTCATAATAGTGGGTCTGGAATTGAAAACTATCGGCTATACGACTTCTTTACTTCACTGGGGGATATATCAAGCACGATTTGGTATTAGATCTTTGGTCGTCAAATATGCGGTCGCGAGCTCTGTTCGGAAGCTCCGGTGACATTGCATCACATTCGCTACTTCATATAGGAATTAAACCACCCTTTTTGGTATATTAGCACCCAAAGAGGTAATCTAGAGAGTAATTTTTAAATGTCGAACAGCAGTCTCCGATTGCAATCCTTCTGGCATTCAAAACATACAAGTGGCTGAATCCCGTAATGCATCCTTGCTAATGACGTAGTCCAACAGGCACTAAAACGAATAAATGATGACTGCATCCAGTTTATTTGTATCCCCGCAGGCGGAAAATGTATGTATCTCAGACGGCGGCCACTTTCTCTCGTGCCCAGTGTAGTGGCGAAATAAATCCCGCCAACTGCGAGCTTGCGAGCTTGCGAGCACGTGGCTAGACAAATTGGGAATGAGAGAAGCGGCCACTTATTCGCCCTGAAGTTACATCGGAAGTGGTTAATATAAGCAACGGATCTGGCGTCTTGCGACACTGGAGTACAGGTGCGATCTAACGGTATCCGGCATTTTTGAAGCCCCATGCAAGCCGTATCCAGCACCTCCTATTCGCCTGGGCGATCGTACCTGCAGAGCGGGACAGCGCAACTAAGAGCTAGACGAATAGTAGCTGTGGATCTAACAGTCAATTGCGCTACCGGAAACCGGGATGCGATACATCAAAATTATACGGTGCTACCTAACCACCTTGTGAATCGTTAGACTAACACGGCTGGAGATGCCTTAGAATTTAGTTCAAGTGATTTAATCTTTATCCTCTTTGACTTTAACCTTCAGTGGGTTTGTTATTTCATTCATTTCTTTCTGCCCCCCTGCGTTACTTGGCAGGGCGTAAGTATAGCCACGGAAAGACGATATCTCTAGGAGATTTACGGGTAGGGTTCGCGCTGCCACCTGCAGACTGTGTTAGGATGCATCACATACTAGCGGTCGATTTCTTCATTGGTGACATTTTAGTATCCTACCGGGAGCCATCTTTTCTTAGATTGACGACATGTCAGGTGTGAGCGGTAAGCACAATAGTCCTGCTAAAATGTATAGCAACAAGCGCTTTATCTACACAACTAAGAAATACAACACGATCCAGATCCGCCCCCACTTTCCACAGCTGACATTTCTCCTCACCTAACGGTTCTCTAGTTATCGAGGCTGAGTTTTTGTAGCAGCCACGGATTTTCATCTAAGGGACAGCCATCGCTCTCGAACACTTTCGATATTTTACTGCAGTACAGGAGTATATAGGGTAGTCATGTTCTTTTGGATCATTTCGGATTAAATACACATGATTTTTTGTTACTATATGATCTGAAAGGAAGTCGGCGATACTGAGATCGCCGAATTGACTCACAGGCTACGGACTCACAATCGTAGACTCATCCACGAGTTTTCACTCACCACCGCCACTGGCATTTGCAATCGTGAGCTTCCATAGACTTCCATGGAGTTCCAGGCCTTCATGTATATGAAGACAGAGCCTCTCCCTTAGATAGTAGAATAGACTTAATCCGCTTTACATTCGTAATATTTTTGATATTGGTGGTGTCGAGTGATAATTTGAGACTACGGACGCTAACCCCACATCCTCGATCATTAAAATGAGAAATCAACAAATCGATGATCGGACAGTGGCTTGGCTCAGATCGGGCTATAGAAAGATCTAGTGTACGCATATGTTGGTCTTAAGTAGATGGTATTAATATCACAATACCGCGATGTTACGTACTCTATGTGATATCGCCAATCGATTAGTTATGTACCATGTTATCGGAATACCCTAGCCTTGTGCCTCTTTTCAATATGCCAATGACTTTGCTCGCGGCTGGTGTTTCTTAAACAAGCATACCAGCGACGACGCAGTCGAAACACCCCAATCCCTGTCCTAGATGGATCGCAGTCTCCGATTTGTGCAACCAATGCGAAACACGCATGGTACGAAAACGCGAAAATTAGCGAACAAATCACTGGATTGGCTGGATGAACTGATACCGGAGAACCCTTCCGGTTCTTACGTGCTTCAAGTCAAGTACGTGGGGTTAATGCAGTTATTAGCGAGGCGTTGAACAAGGCGTAAGTTACGACTCATAAGCTGAAGAGGACCTGGATGTAGTCGAGTCAGTTCCACTTTATTCTTGATTCTTGGAGACTATTTCTCGTATTGTAGTGGTATGGTAAATTCTAGTACATAAAGCCTATTCAACGCGTTGCATTCAGGTTAGAAATTTGCGACAACAATACCCACCGAACAGTATAACAGTTTTTCCGAACAACACATCAAATCTCAATCTAAAGGCACCGATTAATTGAGACATCTCAATGGGGTTGTTGTGGAACCATGTGGGCCGGCGGAAATTGTAGCAAAGGATGAAGGCTTTTACTGACTCGATGCACTCTTATACTGATTATTTAGTTTTGTAGCCTTATGGCTGCTGCATTGTACAGCTATCCATTTACCGCTACATTAGATCAGTTATCACCACGTCTGGTGACTGAAGATCAGGAATGGCAGGAACTTTTCGAGGGCTCTACATTCTGTACGTATACGTTCTCGGGTATACTTATATTAGTGGATTATACACTTAAAACGGTACTCTACGTACTAGGACGTGTACGCACGATCTTTTACCCTCACTCCCAAGTAAAACAAACAGCTAGCAGTAGTCATCGTTGGGGAATACTGCACCGAGCGCGATGCTTTGGATGCCACACCTCAGAAAGCCACGCCCACTGAGATTTATTGAGGTTTCCCAAGGTATTGAAAAATCCCACCACAAAAATCTCATCTAAAGAATTTGGCCATCGCACCCTCGACATTACTAAATATCAAAACTACCAGGACCCTATAGTTTCTGTGCATCTAAACCTAGGATGCAACTAAAACACGTAGATCCTGAGAATTGACAACGGCTAAAACGGATACATTGTGGTGGTTGTGGATATAAGGGGCGGTCAAATGGCTCTCATTCTTCTTGTAAACTGGTGGCAAAGGGTTGTTTGCTCACAGAAGCAGGCTACTAGATATTTTCTTGTTGTTTCGGTAACACTTGCTGGCGGGCTGCAGGGGTGTAGAGAAAGAAATCGCTTGAAACGTGGCTCTGTTGGAACGAGTCTCCCCCCACGACTGGGAAAGCTGACACTAGTTGCGCCGCCCCCTTACGCTCTTTTGAGATACCGGAAACAGGAAACAAGGAAGCTCAACTATTGAGTTCTGTGGTTCGCCAACTCAAGGCTTTTTTTGCAGAATTTATACAGCCTCCTGTAGCGTCCGCTACTCCGCCACCTATTGTCCAAAGAAACTGACTTCATTCACTTCCGCTTTCTTGAGCCAACTGACCGTAGCCGCGCTTATCCTCCAGTAAGATAAATCAATTCATGTTTGGCCTTCCGTCTCCGTCTCCGCTTCCGCTTCCGCACCCACCTTGTTCAGCTAACCGTTACACGAGCTGACGCTGGCCGTGCTTATCCTCCAGTACTATTCATCCCCCGGGCACCGTCTCTTGAAATAACTACTTCCTTCCGCTTCCGCTCACTCCGCATTTTTAAACTCGCCAGTCACATCTGCTGGCCCCGGCTTATCCTCCAATAAAGTTCGTCTTCCGCCCACCGCGTCCGCTTCCGCTCACTCCGCATTTTAAAACTAGTCAGCCACATCTGCCGGTCCCGGTTTATCCTCCAATAAAGTTCGTCTTCCGCCCACCGCGTCCGCTTCCGCACCTTGTTCTATCAGCCCGAGGCGGCAGCTGACCTTGACCGTGTATACTTATCGTCCAGTGATATTCGTTTCTCACCCTTCCTTTCCCGCCAGCGGCGACCAATACCTCCGCATCTGCGTACGCTTGTCCCAGATAGTTAGCAGCAGCGAGAAGAGTCAGAAGACTGCGATCATGCGCGCCCACCGTACCGAGCACACCCCCTCCCCGATCTCCATATATGCTGCCAACTCATCCCCAATGATAGACTGATGCTTGAGTTACCTACACTATCGGAATCGTAAAGAATGACATTCCAAATCTTTATCTTGGAACTGGCGACCTGGCTTTCAAAGTTTTACACAATATCGACAATCACCCCCCACATCGTCGGCTTATTTTGCGTGTTGGGGATGGTCCGGCAGTTACCACGGGCGGCAAAGCGGTGTACCTAATCCGCGCCGCCGCCCGCCACCCTCCCTCGTAATTATTGCTAGCGCTAGATTTGATATACCCTCCACATGCTGTAGGGGAATAAAATACTTCTCAGAGTTCCATTTTAAACATTTAAAGATGCCCACCCAGCTTCTAGTTCGAAATTTCTCCGTTCTCCTGTTCTACCTTCCACAATTTTTGATCTACTCGGATTTATGCTACGACGCCCCCTCAACCTCCTTTAGCTCAGTGACAACCCATATTTTACAACACCGCATATCTCTAGACAAGCTTCCGCACCGTAGCTAAAATTATGTACTTAACTTACGACATGCGTGGCACCCGTTCCGATAAGCTTAGTCTCCCGTTAAGCCCTCCAAACATTCCACCTATCAATGGCATTCAATTACAGGACCTACAGCAAGCTCCGAATAATATCTGTTCGTTGGGAAATGATCCATCCTTCGATGTGCGACGCAGCTACAAAACCAAATCCATTGCCGGTGTTAGGAAACCCTACTCCAGTCACCAGGCTCGGAACCCTGGCCCCGACCCTCCTGACCACCCTAAGCTCTATATTAGTCAAACAAACCACACCTTTGATGGGCATCCGAAGCACCCTGAATTACTGCCATTTAAACGTGCCAACCACTGTCGAGGCCACCATGATATCTTTTGCCCAATCGGCGGCTGTCAAAGGAGTTTGGCATTCAACTCAACAGCAAAATCTTTCACCAAAGCCTTCAATCTGAAGTATGTGGTCTAACTTTCAGTGTAAAATGTAAGCTAATCAAGCATGTGTTGTCCAGATACCATCTTTTGACTCAACACGAAGGAGAACTCGTCCATATGGGTGTACATCGCGATATTCAACATCACAGAGGGGAGGGCTTTTGCAAGTTTTTGGAAAGGTTGATGTGGAATCTATCAAATGCCGCCGATATCGATGACACAGGTTTAAATGGTTGAAACGTACTCGATGCTCCGTCTTAGTGGGTACATGCTAACAAAAATCAAGACATGCGCGGCGGCGGCGAGATGTACGTTGCCAATCGTTCTGCGGAGACTGCCGGCTCTCTCAGTGCATCCGTTCACAGATCAACGCCCACTTCCGGTCCCGTGGACTTCCGCTGGAGCACTCACGCTATACAAAGTCGCCCGGAGCCATCCCAGATACCAACCAAGATTGACCAAGACGGAGGTTTGTTACAGAACAATATACCAGATGTATGCACGAATTTTGGGGGTGTTGAAGAAATATTCCAGGGCAATTCGGCTTCCGGCCAATCACGACACATAATCCAGGGCCCAACCACTATTACCTCCGGTCCATACAATTATGACAACCTTGACCGGTATCACGCATTCGCGATTTTGTCTTACCAATCTCCATTTATGGCTAGGTCTGATGCTGAAGACGGAATGTCACAAGGTCATCTGCCGTACTTGGATACTGCCCCCGAAATGTCAGATTTCAGCGCGGAAGGTATTCCCTCCTACTACCGGCGGTATAGTAAGGCAAGTGCTAGTCCGCGATGTGGCTCATGGTACAATAGGCTCGCCACACGATACAACCGCTACGCCAATATCCTCAAATTTCTACGACCCTCTACGGCAGGTATGCCTCTCCGCCTACTGGAACCAGCAACACCCATACAGTCCAGGCTCTTCAACCTCTACTAGCGCGGCAGCTACCTCTTCGGACTTGACTTTCTATCCACCATATTCGAGTGATAGTGCAATGCCGTATGGGCTTTGGGGTAGTATCTGTGGGACGTCTCAGCATGATATTATCAATGCTCCTCCTGAAGGTGACTTGTATGCCCCGCAGGAATCCCGACCAGAGTCCCTCCACGCCCCAATTTGGGTCTCGACCGTAACCGACACAAATCATTTCTGGTCCCTACGTTGCCAACGTCCAATGGGCAGAATGTGCAATTGTGATGTGTGTCGGCAATTGCCATTCCCGTGAGATATTTCGGAACACAGCGGGCCTGGCGTTGGTTGCAAGAGCGACAAGGCGCGATGGGAAGGGCGGGTATATCATTGAGACTTGTGCAGGAACATTCTGTAATATGATTCCCTTCTTTATTTCACCTTCACCCTCTGATCCTCTTTATTGTTAATCCATTCATTCAATTAATCAAGCTCACTATACTACTTTTGCGTACTGCTTTCATTTCTATATTATTAATGTATTTGCTTTCCCCGAACCCCCATACAAGCCTATGTTGATTCTACATCGGCAACACCACACACCACACACCACACCAGGACTTGGTTTCTTTGTCTTTAGTAATGTATGATACGTAGAGCCTTCAATGAAAGTAGATGTTAGGTCGGGGACGTAGTTAATGGTAACGGTTAATGTTGCAGAATGGAGAGAACTGCGAGCATAGACTACGATACAGATGGGAGAGAGAAGGAGAAGACTCGGCATATATACAGAGAACGTCGGTTTATATCTTCGGGGTATGTTGGTGCTCGCCACTTGCCACTCGGATATTCAATAGTTGACACCATGACGTGAGGCACGACCAACGATGATTTCATCGCAACCTATGTATAGAACGACCTGAAGGTATCTTGCAATTAGGAAATCTGTAGCTTGTACCTGCATCGTGAGTCTCAGTTCCGTTTGCAGGCTCGTGAGAAGTTGGTGTTTCGTATGAGGATATGCATGGTATGCATGGTTTGTATCAGGATCAAGGAGAGCGGCTCATGATAGCGCAAACGCATATGCAAACGGATATGGATATGGATATGGGAGCCTGTATATATATGGGCCTTGGGCCCTCGAGATATCGGTCAATCAAAAGTAGCAGTAGCGATGGACCTTAAGGTCGAGTGATGGGCAGTGATATCACGGCACGACAAGTTCACTACTACAGAATGTGGTACGAGAAAACAACCCGTTTCTTGCGTGAACAGAGTCCAAAGTGACACTGCGCTGTGGTTTAAGTGGCCGGCTAAATTTACTGGAGAATTTGTAGTTTTTAAGGACACATCACCACATCCAACTCGATATCGGTACCGTAAAAGATTTGGCGGGTGAGTTGCTGTTACGTATTAGAGCCCTCCGGAACATCCATCTCTGTAATATCCAACCAAGACTATTTGCCCTAGTGTACACGGTTATGGTGTAGCGCGGTGTGAGCTAAACTGCCGTGGTGTGAGATATGGAGTGTAAAATACATGATGTGGTGTACGTGTAAGTGTAATTTAAATATTGTTTAATTCGTACCACAATCCCGCGATGTTAGTTATGGTGGCTTAAATCTGGCAGTAGTGGCAATATCATCAGAGCTATGCCATTATATATAGCGCGTAAATCACACTCCAGCGTGAATGATAATCTAAAAATCACACTCAAGTGCGAATGATATTTCATGCAGTATATGAGTTGCGCGGCATTAAACCTCACCGAGTAACTTCACATGCAGGGCTCTGTGCAACTATTGTGATATTTCAATTTGTTGGGTTTTGTAAAACAGCGGGATGTTAGATTTTAATGATAAATTTTCGGGGGCATTCAATTTTTCTCCTTGAAAAATTTAAGACAATTTTTGGCCGTTTCCACCGAGATCTCCTGTATCTGCAGTGCGTGGGCGCAATGGACAATCGACAGTGTTGATGATGAACTTGCAACACTTTCTTCTAGTCTCCCTCCTGCTGTTACTAGGAGCTAAAGCAGATCACTATAGAAGGATCCTCCCTCTTCTCTGCTCCTCCCACTGTTGCATATTAATTTAACCCCGTATTATCGGTTCTTTCATCGTTCCCTCCAGCTTGCGTTGGTATCACTCAGACCATCTACGTGTCCGTAGTAGGTATGATTTCGACTTAGGTCGTCCTCCGAATTCACCATTGAGCGCTCATTGAATGTAAATTGCGTCGTTCTTCAACAGCCGTTCGTCGGTCACTCTTGTTGCAGTAGATTTTGAATTTCTGTTAGTTCTCCACGTTGTAAGTGATAAGTTGAGATTCCCAGCCCTACCCAATACAATTATATTCGACAGCCCTACGTTACAATCGAGACAAGAAGACAACCCATCAGTAACCTATCTATTTAGGTTCTGCAGTTTGTAGTTGGCCTCAGATTGGGGTGTGTGTGGTGAGGGAGGGATCCCGAAAGTTTCGGGTTCAAATGTTGGTGATTTTGCCCGAGCCCATGCATTGGGATCATAAGCGAATGCATTTTTATACAACCAGTAAAAGCACATATCGTCCCGCGACGCGGGTAATGGCCTGCATAGTATACTGCAATGGATGCCCTCAGCGGACGATATCCGCTTTTGCCTTCCTTAAAGATACGACTTACCGGCTATCCGGAAAGTCATTTCCTCACCAATGGGCTGAGCAGCAACATAAATTCACGACTGGCAGGGTGTACAATGTCGGTGATATCGGTGTATGAATAACCCTCTCCATACCGAATGCCGTGCTTGTACCACCCAAAGCACATTGCCCATGACGGCAGTTGGTGCCACCATGTAACACATTGTGACTAACTAACTGACGCTACTGCTAGCTGTATTTTTTTCTTTACTCCGGTATCATTTACCGATGAGCAATGGCTGCCCTAGCGCTGCTTGAACGTGCATTTGCGACGAAGCCAGTTGGCATCCAAAGCTGCGGGGTATTCTCTAAATTAATCCAGTAAAATATCTATGATGGATTTTCGCGTCCTGTGAGGACTTTCTTGTTAGTTAACAGCAGTCTGAGCAGTAACTGTGGTACCTGGATATGGAGGATAAAAAATCAGGAGTGCAAGAGATAGCTTTAAAAAGAAGATTTGGGACCCATTTCAGAGCACTCACTCCCTAATTCTATGGGCGGTGCACAGAAAACTGTTTGCGCGGGTTAACTGCGTTCAAACCTCACACCAATCACTCCCGAGTTCGTCGTCTCTTATCTGAGTACAACAGCGCGATCGTGTTCGCTCGCCGACACCAGAGTTGGGGGTCAGCATTACCTGTCGGAGACCAGCCTCCGAAGCTGATTTGGGCTAGTGGTGTGTCGCATTTTCGATCCGAGTGGCAGAAATTTACTCGATCTGGTAGCGACCATTCCCAACTCATGATCCTCCACGTGGCATCGAGGTTCATTGGTTAGCGTACCCGTGTGCAATTTTAGCCGAGGAGGAGTGCAGTCTCAGATCTCGTACACTGGTCACATACGCCCACTCGAGAACGCTTGACTCCTCCGAAGCGATACAATCGATATTTACGCGCGCAAGTCAGGCCACGCAACATAGCAGGTATGTCTAGTCAGAGTGAGAAATATCTCATTTGCGAACGGATGCATCTCCTATCTGGGGAAAGAAGGTGTGTGGAAAAAAGACGAACACCCTGCACGAAATGCGTTGCGCTAGCCTGCTAGCGTGTAATACTGCATCCCATACAGCGGGTGTCCCGCACATCCAAGAGTATTTTTTAAGTAACCCTTCAAATAGACACAGCGGTTGTGATCTCCCTGTCGGAAAGCAGACCTGACAATAAAAGTAAACGTGGCAGTTATTTAGGGCTGACCTTATCTGGAGGCGAAACATTGCTGAAGATCAAGGCTTCCAAACGGTTTAAATCTGGCCAATCAAGTGTTGTCTGCCAAGAGCTAGAGCCCGTCGATAGATCATACTGAAACTTGATATTTTCTGGATCGCTAGATGTATTTTTCATTGTCCTTTAGCTCCCTCCCGGAGCTCATTTTGGTAGTTGCAGGCGCGTGGAGTTTCACTTTCCTCCATGTGATTTCCCACCCTATTGGGGTGGCTGATCGATCGAGATTCTGATGTCCAGCTTTCTAGGGACTTGGGAACTTAATCAGTACGACTCTGCGACAAAGATATTATTAGTTCTTTAATCAATCGGAGTTTCTCCAGGCTTCCTACAATGGTATGCATAGTATGATAGAAGGCCGGGATAGCGCCGAGATGTAGCTTTCTTGGAAGTACTCTCTATTTCCTGAAAAACGAACGGCCATGGCTGCTGGCGTGTAACCTGGCCACTGCGTTTCCGTATCTATTGGTGTCTTTCAGTAGTATCCGCCACCACCACCTGTGTCTGAAGCAGCCAACTTCTCCACTCCAGTGGGAGAAGGCACCTCTAGCAAAAACGGTTAATTATTTATCCTGGTACGTGTCGCGAAAAGTGTATGACAACATGGGCTGTACTACAAACAACTGATTCGTCTGATTTTCTCCGGCAGGTGATGTCAAACTCCTTATATAGTATACGCAACTAACCCGTTCGATTCAATATCAATGCCAAGCACAAACGGTATCTGTTAGAGGTGGCCTCGGGACTCAAGACCGGATGTACTTGCCTTCCAATAGGTGCCGCTTCCGCCGCTGATAACCAGACTCCGAGTCGTTCCGTGAGATGTTGCGCGGGGGATCTCCGCCAACTGAGAAAAAATGGGGTGCATGAAAGTTCGAAATAGCGTGTAGATTAGATTGATCGATGCAAATTGTATAGGAACCGAGAATAGGCGTTCTGATTTCTCGTATCCTTCCAACGATGTACACGGTGATTGAGAATATTTCACCCTCACATTCCCCGATTTAAACGCTAATTATAAGAAATAAAAGGCTTGCGACGATGGTTGTTCTTATAGCCGTACAAGTGCATGCTGTCAACTCATCCCGGGTGGCGGGTGGGTATAGCTCATCTAGACACTACGCACCAATATCCAATATCTCCCTTACCGGGAATTCTTTTGACAAATTCTGATCGGTGTCTGGTGGTACCCGGCTTCGCTAAGCGATCTGGCTCACGATTGGCGTTGATTCACGACAGGGTTTGTGCCTGCATGCCGCTAGCAAGATGTCACTGCTAGCGTGATAGCACCACACCCCCAAAACGAATCCATTTTTGCGACTGAGATTCCACCTTTAAGCATCGCTACCACCCACCGCCTGATTCAAAATGTTCATTTCCTCTCTGCCTTTCTTACCTCCTCTTCGCTTATATTCACGACAATCGAGTCCACAGCCTGGTACCCATTTCCCATAAGCCTTCGTGCGGCGGCGGCCCCAGGCCGCTACCGAATATCCGCATCTCGGCTCCCATCCCGACATGTCTTCCTATTGGTTTACCGGTCACGCTGGAGTGCAAGAGTACCTCGATCGTCCGGATAGTGAGTGGACTTCGGAAACTCAAGCGCAGATCGATGCGCGACACGGGAGCGTGGTCAGATCCCTTGTTGCTTTTGAAACAACCTTCTCCGACTTATTAGGCGATGGCGGTATCTTTTGCCTTATCGACGATTGCGAAAGGAACAATGCTTTCAGCTCGGCGGCTGAGCCTTTCCCAAAACCCTCTAACCTGAGGTAAGTTATCTACCTCCCAGCGCATTATATAAGTTAACTAGATTTGTAATGCTAGATACCATGTTTTAAACATGCATAGGGAGGAACTTGACCGAATGGGAATACTTCAAGAAGTTCAGGATCATAGGGGGGAGGGGTTTTGTGCGGTTCTTTTGGGTCTCATGTTGTTGTATGAATTAAAGAATGCTCCTACCGATGCCCCAGGTAAATAATAACAATTGTACCTACTCTATGCACTGTCCTGGATACATACTAACGCTACTCTAATACTGTGATAGAATCAACAGCTTCCCATAGTCAACAACCACGGGCAAATCCCGCCGTTCCTCAGAACCAGCAACATCCGGTCAACACTGACACTTCTGAGGCTACTCCGGGCTTTCCGCCTCAACAATCTAACTCATTTGGAACCCTTTATGGTTGCCTGCGATCACCGGGAGTGGGATGCTATTGTGAGAAGTGTTTGCAATCCGAGTCCCCGCAGCAATAGCGTTATAGGTGCACTAAAGGTGGGGTTCAACTGGAGGAAGACAAGAAATGGTACTATGGAATTGCTGGAGCACATGTCGGACCTGTGAGGAAACATTGTTTTTCGGGTGTATCTCTTTCATCTTATCTCGACTGACTGCTTTGTTATGGTGTTTATTCATCCACGTCTTGTATGCACAGCGTTTGAATGGCGTTTTCATTTTTCATTGATTTGGGCAACATCTCAGTCTTCTGTTTGTTTGCAGTACCATATTAGGTTTTGGTTTCCTTTATCTGAGCTATCTGAGCTATGATCAATACAATGAATCACTGATTCCCTTGGCTATTATGAATGCTGATTAAATGATTGCCCTTTGTTACCATACGATCCAACGGTAGTGCCTCTCGAGATGGGATTTTGAGTCTTGCGGTTGAGGAAGTGACGTAGACATACGACCTACGTAGATTCCGCACCAGCAATATTCGTACAACTCGGGCGCTTCCGCAGAAGCAACATTTAATACCTATTCAGATCTCTCCTTCCTGCCATATCCTACTTTAGTATGCATTATCACAACAATACTTTCGCTGCTTTCACCTAAAGAGGGGGTAAGCTTGGGCTTATGCAGAGACATTATATGGGGATTCTATAGAAGCTAACTTAATCAGACTGAAACAACTGTCTGGGGTCGTCCAAGGTGAATTGTTGCAAAATGTGTTTACGATCCCAATTCTTGAGATAGTATCACGAGCAAAACAAAATGGAGTCTTAATTGGGAGGGTGGTACGGAATTTTTGGAGTTTGTTTGGTCTTTCGGGGCTGTGAACGAATTCTCACTTGCAGTTGTTTTTCCAGGTGTTTACTCATTCATTCTTTCTGTCGCAATGACTTTGAATAGCATTTTCATTTTTCATCAATTGCATGGTATCTCACTCTGTTCTGTTTGTTGCTAATGCTGCCCCAGGTTTAGTGTTATGTCTTAACGATGTATGAGATATATCGATTGATCAGCTCAATAAAAAATTGCGTGTCTCTTGCTATCATTGAAGGTAGTTTTTGTTGCCATACGGTCCAATTGTGGTCTCGTTCATGGAACTGGGGGGGATTGACTTCGACTTTGACACCGTAACTAGCCCAATAGTGGAGTATATACTTAAATACTAACCAGATATATTATTCTCACCTCGAAAACTATATTTGGTTATTTTATTTCGCCCTTAGAGTTAATCTTGCAGATGACATCGTAACCCTAGGCCCTAACCTGATAGATCCATCCTATGTCGGGTATGATCCGTTCCCACGACTCCATGTACAGAAACCACAAGCAGTTCAAACATTTCATGACGAAGCTACTTTGCTGCCAAAGGGGAGTTCGGAGAATACTATAGGAGTTACACCTCCCGTATTCCTATTTATTCGGAAGGCCAAATGTCAGTGTGCCCCGTGTCTCGAACCATGGCGCAACTGAAGATGCTAGAATGGAATTCAAGTCGTATGAGAAGTTATGTTCACTGTCGAGGTTCTGTACATTGAAACTGTTATGTACTGCGAGCTATAGTGAACTCACCGAGGCCAGGACTGCAATGCTATATTGATATGACTTACACGGTATAAGGGTGTACTGTCGGTCCCTGTGACACACACCCCCACCGCTCGGAAGAAATCCTTCAATGTAGTGATTTAGCGTTCTTTCCTGGGTTTTAAGGGTATAGTAGGTTTGTGCTACTAGCTAGCGATTGCGGTCTAGATAAGCTTTGCACTAAAGCGGCCGCTAACAAGGCCACTAACGTTTCTTGGCATCGTCTGATATTGATTTGAACTGGCGACTACGGGCTTCGTTATGCTCTGACCTAATTGACAGGTCCGAGGTATAATCACATATTGCCAACCCTACGTTCTCGTAGCAAAGACTAACCTCGAGAGAGACTGAGCTTCTGAATTATGTTCTTCAGAAGTCGGGGGTGAAATACTCTTTGTGCTTGCCATTGGAGGTTAGGTTCGCCACCAAATACTCCGACATAGGGTGAAAAATCGTAACATTCATCCTAGTCCAACATCCTGATTGTTCACACGCAAACACTTTGTACTGTTTGGTTTGGAGCATTCCTCATTTGGTGGATCCATGCGTAGTATGTTATAATAGATTTTGATTTTGGTCGCTTGCGAGTGATAGATTGAGATTCTGAGCACGGCCGAACTTCAACCGTGTGACTGTGTTGCCAACTGAGGAAAGTCGAACAACTTTTTTTACGTTTTAAGGTTAGCCTTAGATCGGGCCGGAGCACTGGACAAACACGTTCCAAAAATTTAATACTAAAAAAGCAACCTGCAAAACTTGGCTTGATATAAGGCTATAAGAGCAGCGATGGCTGAAAGTATAATTAGCTTTTGATGTAAGTTTCATCGATTACATTTCTTGATGATTAATGTTGGTAGTGAATCTAGCAAGGTCAGGACTCAAATTGCTAGGTTTTTTTTTGACTCGAATGAGGTCTTGTAAAAGGTGCGTTATTTAATATGTATTTCTATTTCACATTTTGCCTGGACAAGCGAAGCATAAACCAGACACGGATGCGCTCCTTCAATGATATTCAGCTTTGCGTTCAACCGTACGTAATTACTCTCTATCTAGAAAAGAATTATCGTCCCGCGAAAGTAGTATACGCGAAGCTCCCGCTACGGGAGATCCCGACAATATTTTATTATAATATTCCCATTTTAGGATTGGTTCTGGATCGAATAACCTTGAGAATTATGAACTCCGTAAATCACTGAATTGGAGTCAATTTGAAGGGGGGCAGATGGTCAAGATGGAGTTTGTACGGCTAGAAGCAAAGTGCCTAAGTTGGAAGTTAGTGCCACTTTATAATAACATAGTGAAGTTGTTCGGGGGCTACGTTATTGATCCAGTTGGCAATCTACAAGAACAAGCACTTCACCGAAGAATATTCATGTGATCGCCAGCTGGCGACCGACGCCCCACTTCACCGACGGCTAATGTAACTTCCTACCCCGCTTTGCTCATGGTTAGTGCTACTTGGCGGGCAAATTTGGGGCAGGACCTCTATGTACAAGGCTGGATACGGAGAAACTTTGTAATACTAAGGTTCAATCCCTGTTATCGCCACACTGGATATAAATGTATGCAAGTATACACGTGTAGCCGTATTTTTGGATCTGCCTCGTCCTGGTCACAACTATGCAAAGATCCATGGCGGTATCTTACGCAGAAGCCTCTCAAGCTCCACTACCGTATAGTAATTTGGCTTCGAACGCCTCTGAAGTATCCAGGAATCTCTTAATCACCCGGAAATCATATGACGGCGTTTCTGCATCCACCGCATGAAGAATTTTTGTGTAAATTATACCTCTTCTACTTACAGGAGGTTAGTGTAAGACCGGCGGTGGAACGAGCTATAGGAAATGATGAATAATCGATGATATCATGGGTTCTCGTTTGATTTGCGAAACTCCATTAATCCTGGAATAGCTTTCGTATCACGAAAAATTTACAACATTCCGGGTGTAGTTTTTTGGTTGGCAGAAATTTACCCGTTCCAGTTGGTGACTGCACCCACTCAAGTTATCAGTACCCTTCCGTACACAATCCTTAATGTACCTTCGGGTGGCGTGGACCAGCGTATCGTATAGCAAGTCTAACCTCATACGCTATATGCGCCCTACTCGACAAGTCTGCTTGCGTTATATAGTACCTCAGAAATATTCCAACTCATACGTACGAGATGAACTTGCACCTCCAAGAAAGACAGTGGGTCTCTCATTTGACCAACCCAACCACCATATGTGATTGGTTCAATGCATGAACCCTGCGCAATCGGAACGCGCTAGCTAGCTAGCGGGCAGAAAAGATGGTTTGCATAATGCGGTGCGTCCCACTGCACCCTAGATGCAGAGTTAGTGATTTGCCTTAAGTTGAGCCAATTGCCCCGCTTTGGAATCTTTTTTGCGGTCAGTTTCGATATCGAAAGCCTCAACGTTCTCAATAACTCATCAAATGAGACCAAATAAAAGCAATCATCGAGATCATGCTTGCGTTGCTCTTGGTACTGCTGGCTTTCTTATGTATCGCAAGTAGAAGCTCTGGTACTCTCTGACGCACTTGTGACCTCTCAATTTCTGGCGACCGCGAGATACGGGGGAAAAATATGTCCCGCTGGAACACGAGCGCAGATGACGGGAGTTACCATGGCTAGTGCACCGACACAGTTTTCTTGAGGTTTCAGTCTTTCTATTTTCCTGGGCATGCACATGAGGTTGAGAACGTCGTTGCCACTGACGTGTAAACTGGCAATGGCACTTCCTTATCCTTGAAAGTGTCGGTATTATCGCAGATACCGTTTTCGTGTAAGCTAACAAGCACAAAAATTATAAACTTTCTGGACGGATGGCGCTGGGTTCGAGTTTACTAATCATGAAAATCTTGCTCCACGAGATACCTACTTGTGTGTTTGCTTTTTTCTTGACGGGGGCTTGTTTTCTGGTGGGTGTACTGAAACTCAACCTTCTGATTGGCCAGACTTAACTATCCAGTTGCCCCTGGCTTCAAGGGAGAGCTAAATCCTGGAAGAACTAGTCGAATGTTCCATGCATAAAGGACTGGGAATCGGGAATCGGGAGTGTCTCTTCCTGGTGTGTTGATTGTGCGGAATATTCTAACTTAGGACATCATTGAAATAAGGAGCCCTCGCTATAGTTTACAACGTTCGTGGTTATAGTATTTATGCTTATAGTAACTACGAGTGAATACTGCTAACGCACTTTAGAACGCAGGCGGATATAACCTATGTAGGACTCAGTACTGCTATCTCTTAACAGTAATACGCATTCAGACTTGTATAGTCAAAGGTTCAGGGTATGCTTTCATCAGCTGCAACGCCTGTCGAACATTGGGGTGTATCCCTTCGTCGACGTCTAGTTTTAGGACAGCACTAATTTAATGTAGGAGCCTCCGATCTACATAAACCAATGCGTAAAATACCCCTGTTCTGTTAAGACCACGATGACGTGGATTTCGGTAGGATAAAAGCCCCGCTCTTGCTCTGTTTTGCTACGGTTGAGGGTATACGTTCTAACTGTCGATTGGTTGCCGATATGCAACAGGGTTCTACCTGCATGCATGCTGCAAGCGATGTCATTGCAAGCGCACAAAAGTAATTTAGCTTCAATGACTTTGAGGGCGACGAATTCTACTCTAAAAGAGTTGCTCCTAGCACTGGTTCCAACGCTCCTTCTTTCTTGCCTTTCATCCCATCAACGTCTTCCTCCCACTAATGACGTCTTCCTCGCTCTGAATCTACGGCGACCGAAACTAACAACCAACATCTACAACACCGCAAATTCAAACCAAACCTTCGTGCGGTGGCGGCTTGCAGGCCGCTACCAAATCCCCGCGCCTCAGCCCTCGTCCCGACATGCAGTACTATTTACCGAATCCTCTATACGCACTACCTACCATCGAAGTACAAGCGCACCAACATGATCCGAGTAGGAGTTGGAATGCGCACACACCCCTACCGATCTCTCAGCGACGAACCCACATAATCGAAACTATCACAGCTGTTGAAGAACCATACACACGAAAAACAAAATATGCTGGAGGATCAGAGCATACCGGCGAAATATCCTTCAATCGCATTGGACGCGTCAGTGGCAATCGCAACGAATATAACGAAAAAATCCCGGGAAGCCCATCCCCGCAAATTGGAGGCACCAACAGCAATACTGGCAGAGACTATGGCGGTATTTATTGTCAAATCCCCAAGTGTGATAGGAACCAAACATTCAACCGGACAGCCAAAGCTTTCTCTAAGGCTGGAAACCTAAAGTGGGTAATCTACCTCACGGTACAGTATCTAAGCTAACCTGAGATGTTCAGGTCCCACCTTTTGACTAAACACCGAGAAGAACTTGTCCAAATGGGTACGTACCAAGAAATTCGGCATTACAAAGGAGAGGGTTTTTATGAGTTTTTGACACATCTGCCGACTAAGCCATCGAACTACTCTAGTAATACCCATTGGATACTATTCGAATTTTAGATATATGCTAACATTGACCTAGATGGGCTCAACTACCCGTATCCCGGGAGTTTTGAAGGAGTTTATTCCAAAGGAACCCTATTTCCGACTCTGGCTCCCCCGACCACGAACTATTCAACTGGTACTAGCCCCCCGGCTTCGTTGGCTTATCCATCCGACATTCTCACTAGTTACGGCACTGAATACAAATACAAAACGCCACAAGGTAGCACGTCCGGCACCGACATCGACCCGGAATTCGGCCCGGCAATGAGAAGTGTCAGTGAATCCCCGCTAGGTGCCCCTCAGCCGCTACTCTGGGGCTCGAATACAACCATCTCAGGTCCATTCTGGCATCAACGTTGCCAACGCCCATTTGGGTACAAATGCCATCAGAGTTGCGATGTCTGTCGGTACTTGCCATTCCCGTAAAAGGCTATAAACGCAGCAAAGTTAATGTTAAATTTGAGGAAGTACAAGGTCACACAGAAAAGTGGTACGAAAATCATTGCTGCTACTTGGAGAAACACACTTTTGAGATATATCCCATTGTTTATCACTTTGCACCCATCACTTTTTTTGTTGTTATTTGTACACTCATCCGGTCTCTCTGATAGATTGTGACTGACGCTTTTGTGTGTTTATGGTCAGCCTATAGCTACTTGCTTAACCAATATCTCTCTGTCTCTCTTCTGTTTATTTTGTAGTTCCTTATGATCACACTCGCTTTAGTTAGTTTTCCTTTGTCTTCAATGATGTATGACATATGTTCAGCTCAATGAAATCCTGTACACTCTTTGACACAACGGTCGCGGATTGGGAACTCTGAATTATTGATACAATATGGCAGTGGAAGCTCATATTCGTGAAGCTGATGGGGTAAGGTTAAATATACCTATGTCGCCATAATGTGTACTCATTCTCATTTTATCGACGACGGCTACTAATAATACATACCATAAACTATGCGAGGAACAACGGAAAATGTACATAAACTGATACAACATATTTCAAGCTTTGCAAGCTTTATTCGTTGAGCGATGCAAGATCGACACCACGACTGGCGTTGCTAAAGCGCATTCCTGGGGTGGTGCATGCAGCCGCCGACGATACCCGGTGGAGGCGTTTCATCATATAATGGGAACATTCCAAAGCTGTTAGATCTATATATCTATAGAAGATACGAAAGATGGGGAAATCCCAAGTTGAGGTTTTACGATAAAAGTTCACTTGCGGTTAACTAAAACCTGTGCCTGCCAAATAAGGTACTACTAGATGTAAGTATGGTAGCTTTTGCTCTGCCAACAAATATCCCCTATACTCTTATACCTAGAAGTGGGAACAGCTGGTCTGGGTATAAGTGAATTTGTTTATGTTCTCATTATGTTTGCCTAGCCGCTTGACTAAAAGAGCTAGTCTCCAACCGTTATCCTATCTCATACATCTAGTCTTATCCATCCAGTCACTCTACACCTGCGAATCTTATGAAAATATCTTTTCTCCACCTTATCTTACAGCGAGTTGAGGGTAAAAGTTATGCTGCCAGCGACAAGTGGTGGTCAAAATAAGCTTCGATGCAATATCGGGGCTTGATCTACGGCCCGCTCGGACATTAGTTTTTATACTAGCTGTTCTAGGTATCGGTTGTCGATGTTACTATATATTTTTATCAGTATATACATAATATAATTCATTTTTACTAGCCCCGGTAAAGCACGAGCTCTATAGGGTGCATGTGTGTGGTAGGCTTCGTGTTACCTGTCTCCTTCCAGGTCTCGGCGATCCGTGCAATGATCCACAGGTTTCCTAATAGCCTCGGCTGTACAGGTTCGACTTGATGAGCTCTATCACGCGACAGACGGCCTGTCGCCAAATTACCAAGCCATCACTCGAATCATAGACTCATCACTCGGCTTATGTGCGTGCCCGGTCGCGGTGTCCCCAAAGTCCGAGAAATCCCTGCCCGGAAAGTCATAGTCCACACCCCCACCCACCCGGGACGAACTTTTGGGGTCGCTGGCAATGGCCAAGGTAGCAACAGCAGACTGACATGTTCAGGGAGGCTGTGTCGCTTTCACTCTTTCACTCACTACTAGCGATGTTTTCCGTTGGCAAAACATTGTTTACTTTGCAACTCACGAACTGTTACTTTGAGATGAAGATGATTGTATTGAGTAGAGAGCTAGTCTTGGCTCTCATGTGAGACGATATGAAGAGCTGTAGAAAGCAGTCACGCACACAAACAGGAGTTTCTTTGTTCCATGGATATATGCAACACGAGCTCTCTTGGGTAAACCGAGTACTATATAATGATAGCTTGTGACTTTAACTTAGACATCTTGCTTTCGTTTGTTCAATAGTTGGTACATCTGTGGACACATAGTCTCACAGTGCTTTTAGCAATTCTATTAATGCCTCTCCATAATCTGCATATTCGGCAATTGCGTCAGAGATTTAATTCGCGATGAACAGATACTCCGCCAATGTACATTCTGAATCACACATTGTGGTGCGATGTATACTTACTCACACCAATGAGCAGGGTCGCTTCAGGCCTCTTATCTTCAGCCAATGTCAATAATCCCTGACACACTACACGCCTACGTCTCGACTAATTGATGACGGGGAAGTTCCGCAAGGTGTTCCCACTGCGGAGTAGATAGGTTCGAAGATTCCCCCTACTTGTATATTGCGTGACTTCTGCTACATATGTAATTCTGCATTATTGCAACTTAACTGTACATTGTCCCGCTAGATAAGATATAGTAGGTGTGGTTGATAATTATGCTCACTGCTGGTGTCTTCATTAACATCCTGTCTTGGGCATCATTAGTGCATCAACATAGGTGAATCAGCTAGAACCCATGTGGGATATCCTTATCAATCGACATGCGGCTCAAGTCTAATCCTGTTAAAGATCACTTGACTGGCATACAAGACATCATTGTGTAAATCGGTGTCTTGCAATATTAGTCATTATGACTTCTATTGTATTTACTACAATCTGTCATGTACCGTTACCATTGCTAGGAGACAACCCCTAACAAGATCGATAATCATATAGTTAGTGTGAATAGCGAATTATTTGTTCAGCTATCAGATTACATTACAACTCAAATTCTACCACTTTTTTTCTTTAGCCTTGTTACTTACTGAGATTTTCTACTACTGTTGTACATAATCCTTGGGAAAGAAGGCCCATTGTTATTCATCTTTAGTTAATTGGAGAGAAATAAACCAATTAGTATGATATTTATCATTGCTGAGAATAGTCTAGTAAATCTTAAATTCACTACCTTCTCTATACTTTTTATTTTATTTCTGAGTACTTCAGTACTGCCATTTGGCTTGCTAGACTCACTGTCTTACTGGAATTCAAATTGATTAAATATAGTAACATACTAGGTGGTATATGTGAAATTCGAACTTATATTTAAACCCTCTTGTGTCAAATATGTATTGTCTATTATATAGAGTGCTGAAAGCACTAATTTGTTTTAATCCTTCTGGACACAGTATTTGATGTTGTCAATATTGCAAACAGATTTGACTCTAGTATGAGATAGCTGGTGTAGTATAGTTTTCTCTCTTGTTTTGTTTTTTTATAACTGTTTCACTCAGTATATTAGCTCCAGCGGTCCACCCAGATTTAGAAAATTGTGACTCAGGGAATACAATCTGAGAATCTGTGATATCCATTTTCAGCTTAATTTAGATGACCAATGGACTCTGGAAATTATTGGTAGAATAATCAGTATGAAGTTATCCTTAGGTATTTTGACCCATACAAGCAAAAACTTACAGAATATGTTAAAATCAAAGTCCAGTTTCTGTAGATATGGAGCGCAATCGGCCAAAAATGGGCCTGGCAAAATCAAGTGGTAGCGAGGTTGAGGTTGGAGGATGCACGTTGTATCACTCGTAATCAGGGAAACGGGTGAATGTCATAACTCGATTCTGTTACTCGAGCACTCTCACGCGTAGATTGTCTTAATCTTAAACGCTGTAATCCTCGACTCTTGAATGGATGAATGGTATCAGCTATACTATCCCGTGAGCGAGGCGTGTTTAGGCCGACTTCCCGAGATACGTTGGCTCTCTTTCCAAACGTCAGACGAACGTTTTAGGTTGGAATAATGACCAGGTGCAGGGAATATCGGATATTCCAGAGACTCAAACATTGCTGCATGTAATTTTGTACTCTGATTTAATAAGACTACACCCTACTAAATTCTAGTACTGTGGGTCTAGTGGAGAGTTTCTTGAGTTCTATAGCGTGAAAAACGAGCGGCGGATCATAAAGCGGATCTCCCTCCACCTCTTTGACAATAACCCAGCGATATCTTTTACGGCATGTCCATGTTCCACACTCTCTATAAAATTTCACCTCATGCAAATATCCAGTGCCGCACACACCAGTCATCTCCGAGCCTCAATTCAAGTCCATAGCTACTGTCCATGAACTAATCCACATGGTCGTGATTATCTTCCTCCTCATCCTGGCCTTGCATACGGAACCTCTTCCACCATCCTTTGACTTTTCCCCCCACAGCATCCAAAGCAATGTTAACACACGAAATACTGGTAACAACGGTACCTGCCACTGGCAATGCGGACGGTCCTCAAGTCATTCTAATACGCTGCAACATAGTAAATCTGCTTCCCGCCGCGACAAGGCAAATCGATGACTGCCAGCCCGCTGCTCAAGATCCTGCCGCACCACATAATTAGCCCCTGCAGTAACACATGCTGACAAACGCACCAGCGATAGGACCCGCAGTTCCAAATTCCACCATGGCCAGCGGGTGCACAACAGAAAGATACCGAGACTGGTGGACAAGATATTCAATTCATTGCGTTTTAGGGTGTTCCAGAGAGAGCGGGGGAAGTTAAGAGAGGTGATGTAGCGTAGGAATTTGCGGATATCGAAGTAACTTATTTGGCGGCAGTGAGGATGAGGAGATATATGGGGTTGGTCGGACCGAGGTGAGTTGGAGAAAGGAATCGATGAAGTCTTGGGGGTTTTAGTGAGGTAGGCCGTGGAAGAACTCCGAGCCCGATTCCGAAGCAGATTGAGAGTTTGATTTCCAGTCGGAGTCGGAGTCGGTATCCGGGTCGGAGTCAGAATTTCTGTCGGAGACTGGCTGGGCGCCAGTTGCCGAGGGAGTCGGTTGTGAATGGATGTCTGACATGCTTGACAGCGAATCTGGAAACTAAGTGGAAGCCAGGTGTCGGTGGTAGGATAGGTGATGGATGGACTAAAGTTGTCCAGAAGTCAAAAGAAATGGTGGGTTGATGGTCTATAAGAACCCACCAGACACAGAAGTGTCACGAAAGCGCTGCACACCTGAACGGCAAAGTGCATACTTGGTTTCATCCTATTGGATAATACCCTGCATCGCGACACGATTAACCGCCAAGTCAATGCGCCTCCCTGTCAAAATCCTATTCAGCATTGTACTTTTGGGTGTGGTATCGGACTGTTGGCTGTTTGTGGTGGGAGTTTCTGGCCGGTTCGAAATTTGGTGAAATAGCAATCATAGCTCCGCAAGAAGTGCATCAGAAACCCCTTGTAGGTCATCCGAGTCAATATAGTCCTTCGATGGATCCGGATTAGTACCAAAAATTGGGTATTGGCTGGATTTTAAATCTAGCTTGGTAATGATGGAGTATTCTCCGACCAGTTTAAGTATGTCCCATTACTTGTATTTTCCGATACATATCTTCTGCAGCGAGTACATACTGGGGCTGAATTATGGATCGACCCGGCTTACGTACAGGATACATTGCCGATAGAATGCGCTGCCCATTTGCCGGTTGATTCCATTCTGAGTTGAGACTTCTAAGACGAATAAAACCCCTGCTCAAATCGGGCATGTTTCCTAGTTTCAGGCTGATAACGCGGAGAAGACAAGGTGGTCGGAATAAGGTTCACACCAAGATCCGATCTGCGGGCCGCCCCGTGCACATCTCTAGCCGCTAGTTTCTGAGTCAGACACAGTTTGTGGACGAGGGATTTAGCTTTAAGGCTTTCGGAACTAAGACGGATATTAGATTAGCCCTGCGCTTTAGCCTGCAGGCCGTCGGGACTAAGGCGGGCACTAAACTTAGCCATGGCTTGGTATGATACGGTACCTAATTTTCCAGGATCCTCGGGCTTCGGGCCTGATTGGTACTTCGCTCTACGTATGATATCTTTCTTATTTATGTCTATTTTATTCTCTCTTTGTACGATAAACAATCAGCATCTTTAATTTTCTTTGTTGATTGCTCCCAACAGGTACACACACGGCATGCCCTTCCGCTCGAGCGCTCGCTAAACTCTGGTATTCTCCCGCGCAGGCTGCCAAATTCCGAACAAACCTTCAGTACTTCCTTTATGATGCGGTCCCTTCCGAAAACTTCCAATCCTTAGCTATTATTAAGCGATTCCGTACACCGAGGGCCAGAACCGTATCCTCTCGCCTCTCCAAAGGTTACTTTCGCATCATCCGCAGTTTCCACCGCTTCCCTGATAACATCTCCCTGTCATACCGAAACATACGAGGCAACAGAAGGCCATCTCGCTACACCAGCTTCGCCTAGCTCTCCACCTGAAACAACTGAAGATATTGCTCCACCTGTCATCGAATCCAATACACGACGCTTAGTTTCCGATGAGGTGGTCTAGGAACAAGGGGATGAAAGGTTGACAAGAACACATATTAACGATGTGCGAAAGTTACTAGTTCGGGATAGGAGCTCGCAGTCATTTGTGATATTGGGTATATCACAAGCTGACTGCTGCTTTGACAAGATGCTGTACCAAGAATACCAGAGCTTACACGAATGACTATATTGGCAAGATTTGATCTCTCTTTATGAAATTCAATGATGAAATTTGGGTTCAAAGTAGCGACACTGCTTGATAGAATCTGGATGCAGCGAGACAGCTCTAAAGTGATATCGCGGTCGGATGGTCGGCGCCTGAGGAGATAGAAGCTTGGCATCATGGATTCGGTAGAGCTGCTGGTGTGTATATAAGAGTCATAGGTAGATATGTCATCATCGTCAAGGGAATACGCTCCCGATGTTGGTATATGCCGATAACACTTGCTGTCGAGATCATTGCTCTCCAGCATACAAATATTGGAATGAATCTGTACCGGTCAGGGGTCGCAATAGACCGTCCGCCCGCCAGTTTTTCAGGTCCCCGTGTCGTTTTCTAGTTTCGGGCAAGATATTGCAAGACTAGGGCCCAATCAGGGCGACTAGAGGTGGCGCCTACGCCTGTGGTTACTGATTTACCTGTAGTTTATGCAGTGATTTCGATCAAGACACAGTGATGCGGGCTCTCCAATCAGTGGATGATCTACTAGATATTTTATAGTGCAAATTATGTACCCTAGACACGGTTGAGAGGCATAATGGATATCGTCACTCCGTTACGACTGCATTATTCGCGTCATGTGTCTATCACTCGGAAGACCGCCGGCACCTACAGTCCTGCAGTCTAAAAACCTCCAGGACGGAAATCGTAGTCCTGGACAGGGCAAGATCTTGCCCGGACGGGACGGAATTTTGCGAACACTGGTTTTGGTCAGGTTCGCTTCTAGTTTTGATTTGGAACTTAGGATCATGGCTTGTCATTCGGACGATGCCGGCCCCCATATGTTGATTTGAGAGGAAGATAGCTGATTGTATTCAGCAAGAAGAGAGCTAGCCTTCGATCCGTGTACATACTCGTGTGAGAAGTTATGACTAGCTGTAGACAGCAGTCACGCACACAATCAGGATCTACGTTTGCATGCATTTATGCAACACCAAATCTTCAGTTAAACTTTTTGATACCTAGGGCGACTAAATTCACACTCTTTTGTTTATCCGCATAGTATCATAGCCTCTTGGGAATGATGTTGTAGTGTGATACTGTTAGTATATCACCTGTGATGGATGTGGCTGCAGATGCGCACATTATACGGCTGAGACACATGTTCAAGATTTCATGCATTCTGAAGCCAGTTATCACGACCGAAACGTCACCTCGCAATATGCGTTTTATGGTGGCAGGCGAATGGTTTGCTTAATTATCATGACAATAGCTTCGCTTATGTTGCAGCGAAGGAGGCCGAACTCCGACTGGGCCAATGTTATGGTGTAATGATGATTTTGAAAAAATATTGTATGTTCTGGGGTATAGTTACTTTTAGAGAGAAGGTGCGTTGTGAGGCGATTTGTATAGAAGCTTCGGTAGTGTATCTCGCTAGACTTATCTCAATCAGGACATTATTCATATAGCGTCCTTCTAATCTCAGAACCCTGGTGGGCATTCCGAGACTAGCGTCATGCAACTCGCTTTCACGTCATAGTCCCTGAAGCCCAACGCACTCACAGTTTTTCCCAGTCAGAGTTAATATATCGGATGGATCATAAAACCACAAGAAAAGTTCCGCATTATCAGGTAAGTCATTCATCACACTGACTCACTCGAAGGTGATGGCCCATCAAAATACATATGTAAGTCCATTACCTCCCTTCTCACTACGGCTGCGGTAAAGCCAGCCGCAGCGGCAATTGAAGAAATTCTCTCAGTTGCTACTTCAGAATAGCCATCGGTTTCGCCAATTCTGGGGAGTAGGTAGCTACGGACTCGGCTTCACTCCGACTGTTGTAACCCACGTTGTTGAATATACTCCCTCTATCGGATTTGGTGGCAACTTTCCTTTTGTCAAACCTCTTACACCACCGGGTTTCGAAGACAGACTGCCGTTCAGCGTGGGCGCTCGATAACGCTACGACGTGTTATGCGAGTTTTGGATGGACGATCACCAGCGTAAAAAGGGCTGAATCTGATGGGTGGTATTAACATTATCAGCCCGCATGCATGTGTGCACCGACGAAGGCGTCGCCGTGTAATCGTCGGCAATAGGTACGCTGACCACTTTATACGACCCCCGCACCGGCCGCGGTTACTAGTTGTTTGACTTGTTAAGAAGGTACGATTGGAACATCGATTCGGTGTTTGCCTGCGCTGTAATGATACGAAACCCGCTGAAAAGCTGGCGTGGGGGCGAATTCACAATTATCGACGCCAACAAGACCAGCTGCTAACTTCTGATGATAGACCTTGCAACGTTACGAAAGGCGGTCTGACTAAATCTCCTGCAAATGCGGTATCAATGCCGAAAACGATCAGAACCGAGGAAACATCGAACAGGCGCGAATTATCCTAAGAATAGCAAACACCAACTACGCGCAATAGTTTGCCGCCGCTGTTGGAGAGCGGTTCGCAGCGTATTAGGCGGGTCAAACATATTCGGCGGAATGCTCTGGCGATGTCAACAGCGTCAAATTCGAGTCCCGGAACGTGACGCTCACCATATCGAAGCAGAGATTAAATCCAACCGAGCATGGAGATTTTCTTCCAGTGAGCCTACCGAAAGCCACAAATAAACGATAGCCTCAACAAAACCTGTATGTCTGCTTGTGTTAAGAGAGCGGGATTATCTCCGCCGACGCAAGCCTTGAAAATTCAACCCGACATGTTCAAAGTCGAAGATAGATCTAAACGCTGTTATCCTGATGATTGTGGTGCCACCTGCTAAAAGCAGAGCAGATCACAACCCGTAATCAAAGGCTAGCTGAATTCTCGTGGTCAAAATTTCTACCTCTAACGGCATCTAAAATACGATTATAGCTACAACATAGCTAATTCTATCCCTAGTGTTTGGAACAGGGCGGGCGAAAACAACGGAAGTTGGGAAGAATAAGGTATTGAATACTGGAAATTGAATCTTAGAGAAACTCAGTATTATTTTTCGCACCTTCTAGTAATGGGACTGTATTACTTTTACCCTTCCGTAGCATGAAAATATTTTACAGAATTAGCCATTGATTCGAAGTTTAAAAGACTACGGTTAGGTCTTTGCCTTCCGGATGGCTGATACGGTTTCGTATACCTCTAGCTGAATTCACGCGCATATGAGCGCCATGGCCTAGGAGGAAAGTGAGCGTAGACATAGCCTAGGAATCCACATGTGCAAGTGAATGGAATACAAATGCATATAACTCCGAATATAAAAATGGAAAAACAGTGATGTCCAATGAAAGTTATGTGCCAAGGCTTTGATCGTATGCTTCATCTCGAATAGAACCAATGAACACGCGATTCCTGGCATATTTATCTGAGGACCCCCCCCGCATATTAGCTGACCTCTAGCATTCGCCACCGTCTTTGGATACGCAAACCAGTTACTGCATCTGATGGCTTTTTGCTTCTTAGCTATCATTCACGTCTTAAGAGATCGGCGGGTGGCTCATGTTTGCTTTTCAGTATGATGTCGTGGAACCTTGTTATCATTAGGCCATAACTCCAGATCATGCCGGTCAGCTGTGGCCTGCTAAGCACCCCTGATGCTTTTTTATGAATTCCAACTGTCGGCTTCATGGTACCAATTTGTTCTTACCCTATAATATTCGCCCCCTAATACATTAGTTAGGGTGCAACAGAGTGGTGATATCCTGTCAGGTCTAAGTGAAACATTTTAGATGGCTTGCCTACGCTGAGGAGTTTATTAAGGCGTCATTTAGGGCTAGGAGAACTTGTCCCACTGACTCTGGCTCGTCATTGACTCACTAGAAGTCTGGGGCTCAATCTGGATTCTCGAAGATTGCCCCCCAGATATTCTGTCGGCTAATGTAGTATATATCAATAGGATGCGTTGGTGAGATGGATTAACTTTCTCTCGTGCCCAGTGTGGTAGCGAAATAAATTCCACCGACCTCTGGAATAAACCCTTCTCGAAAATGGGGGGTTGAGTTTATAATTAATCCTGAGCCCTAATCGAAAATTTCCGATTCCCAAAACCCCGAAACACAACCCGAAAAGCACCCCAAAGAAGCCCGCAGCAGAAGATACTCTCGGGAGAGCATGTACAAGGTATATTTTCTGTAGTAAAAATATGCTCAGCAATGTGGCCTACCGCTCTCTGATTAACCTGAAAGGTAGGTCTCATGCTCATGATCGGAATCGAACGAAAAGCCATCAGGAAAATGGTTCAGGATTCGGGATTTGGAGTGTGGTACCAGGACTTGTAACGGGGAGGGTTAATTCCAGAGGCTAACCGCGTATGAGTTTACCAACACGTGACTAGCCAACCTGGGAACGAGAGAAGGATTAACTAAGGTCTACTCCCTTTAAGCCTAACCCTAGTGCTAAACTATCATCGGGGTATATACTACGATACTGCCTGCTCACCTTGATACTAAGTATTGCACCCACCCCTCCTTTAAGTTCATGCATGGTAATATGTGCTCTTTCCTGTTGATTACCTTTTCCCTAAGTTCCGCTGTGTACCTGTGTCGATTATGTTACAACTTTCACCAAAGTAACACAACAAGAAAACATTACCAAGTATCGCGAGACCTTGACTAGAGCAAAATGGTTTCACACGACTCAGTGTGGTTTTTATCTCCAATTCCCAGCACAACGATTTGAAGTTGTACAAGAAAGTTTTCGACTTGGATTTCACTAGTGCTGTGTATGAAGCGTACAGCCCTCATACCCACAATTCAGGACTTTACCGTAAGGCTATTCCGGAGTAGTTTGACGGTGGTACCCACAAAACTTCACTACTAAGCAAGATTGAGTCATTGAAGGAGAATCTCATCAGATTAATCGATAGAGCTGCAATTCCCCAGATTGCCGACTTTCGCTCGTTTATCAAGCTAGTTGCTGCAGCTACGACTTCCCGAGCATTGGGAATGAAACCCGAAGCTCCATAAATGAGGATATCTGGTGCGTTGGATCTCCGAAAAAAATTCATTACGGCGGACAGCACCTTGGTATCAGCCGAGTGGGTAGGATATTGGGTGGCACAGCAGTTCAGAGTGTGAACTTGGGATTATGATAGAGCTTAAAATTCGTCCAATCCCACCTAGGATGGCCTCTTCTGCAGTGATTAAAGTCCACAGCGTTGGACCATCAATTAGGGAACAGCGACCTTGCACCACTCCCCTTAAATCGGCCCTTCCAGACCCCTGTGTACAATACAAGACCGCGTTATTTTATTCGAATGGCGCAATTGATGGGACCTTCTATGTTGTTTAGCCTCAGTCTGTAAGCGTATATCCGTCCCATGGCACACTAAAATCTCCCACTACTCGTCGGTGCATGCAGTATACGAGAGCACAAGCAGTATCCCTGGGACTTGATTTAAGAATTATCATAAAGAGAATCGATAAGAACGCTATTTTTGGACGACCCTTGCTACGGTGTTGGTAGTACACAGCCGCGGTAGCAATTTACACACTACGATAAACGAGGGACATATCAAGTACCAGACAACTAAGTGCGCACGTGCGGCTAAAAAAAAGCACCAACTTGAGTATGTTCCCCAGCCCCAACCTTTTCAATCACTTTTCCACTCCTTTTTCGAGCTTGAGTCTGCGCTTCTCCCTTTCGGCTATCCTCCAGTTTTACATGTTGGTGTTATGCCCGGGATTGGGAAACGCAGCTAAGCGGTGAAAAAAAAGTGGGAAGCTGGTGTAAAGAACGGAGCTGGCGCACTCTACTTGCGTCTCAGTAGGCCATGCTACTTTGTGTCTGGGAGATTGGAGTGTTGGCTCGTGAAGAAATGCCTCATTTACTGATGAGCATCGATATCACGTGACCACTAAGATATGTATTGTTACCACTGTAATATGCCTCTATCCAATACGAAAAGTCTTGCCGAGGCTCTACAAGTTGTCGAAAGGGTCCGTGTCACGATAATTAGATAAGTCTAGTAAAACGGCAGGCATATATCCAGCCTCTAGGGCTGATATTAGAGCTGAGTGAAAAGGAAGAAAAGGAATTCATACCATGCAGTTTTCTTTCTCACGTGGCGTACCAACATTCTATGTTTTAGGAATTTTTTGGGCACATCCTTCCTTTTTTTGTAGTTCGAAAGTGTGTTGCAGTAGCCACTAGTAACACAGTTATAACCCAAAATTCTTTTCGTTTCTGTAATATCCAGGGGCCAGCCGGTTGGGGGATTCAGCCAGAAGAATGGCTGAACGGCGCCTTAAGCGAACGGTACTTTCCAAACCTCCTATCTTGCATATTGTAGGAGATGCATGAACATCGCCCCCCACCCCCGGGGGCGGATAACTAAGACTTTCATCCATGACCTGACTTTCAGAAACTGCTGGCATGGTTCAAAAGAAGCTCAAACGCAGTTGATACATCCAGTTGGGCCAGTGCATTTCTGATAATTATCCTTTCAAATAGCGTTACTGAAATACTTCAAGGTCAGTCTCTCTAATCGAACAATACAGACATTTAGATGATTACTGACAAGCTGGTAGTACCTATCAATCAGAATGCCAGGCTCCGAGGACGTCTTTACAGGTACATGGATCAACTACGACCGCGGCAAGTTTCTTGGTCCACGATACACCGTTGAATCTCAGTCAGCGGCTATCTGGCTCGCCTTTCTCGCAATTGTGATTACCTACACCGGCAACCGTGTTTGGGTGATGGTATGCTTCTGCATTTATCATTTCCGCCATCATGAACAACCACGACAAGTCTTCGAGAGACAACAAGACATCCTCCTCCGTACGACTACCACAAGTGCCGGAATGATCTGGCGGCTGGGGGACCATGTTTGGAGATGGCGGAGTACAAACAGTATTCGAAAGTCTACGACGACTGCTTTCCTCATCGGGGCTATCCTGCACTTCGGATTTTTCTTGTTGGCTGGAATATGGTCTGGCTGGGCTATAGGCGCATCAGATAACCATGTTATCGGGAATAGTAGCACATGTGGTATATGGATACCAAAGGGGACTGATAGAGTCATGCGGGGTGCATGGAGCGCCGAGGCCCATCTCAACAGCAGCTGGGCTGCCGACAGCTACGCTCAAAATTGTTACGGACAATCGACATCCTCGAGTTCAAGCTGCCAAATGCTCTCCTCTAGAGAGATTCCTTGGCACCTAGTCCATAATGTCAGCTGCCCATTTGGAAACCTCTGTTTGGAGGGCACCAATGCAGCGTTTGAAATGGACACAGGCGACCTGGATATACATTACCTCGGTATCAATGTGAACTTTCCGATGACGTTCCGGAGGAAGACCACCTGCTCGCTGCTACGTCAAGACGGTTATTATTCCACGATAATTGGTAATCCAGACGCTGAGCAGTACACGACTTATGGGGTATTCAAATATGGGCATCGACCCGACTCACTCGGGAATGAAACCCATGCCTTCAACCTCTTTGCACCGACTGAACAACGCGGCTATACCCTCGATATCTACGCCGGCTCACCTAACAAGTACTTCATTGAGCCACTGTTACATGAGGACGGGTTTACGACTCTGCTTTTCATGGGAGGGAGTGGGGTCTTTGCAACACATATAATTGACGATGTTATGTTCGCGTCCCACAATAAGAGCATATTTCAAGGACCACAAGCCACCTACTACGAGCCTGATCAGAAAGCCACGGCTACTGCTTGTGTTGATAAGCATCGAGTTTGCTACCCGGACGACTCCTGCTCAGTTTGGTTTGATCAAACCGACTCTAGAAAGGTTCTCGGTATCAAAAAAGGCATACAGACAGAGTATGCATCTCGGTTGATCGCTAATGGATTACCAACCATCCACGGCGCCATCGCTGGGCGCGGCGGGGAAATCTTGAGAGCATCCCGTACCGTCTTCGCCAAAATTCAAGCCGGTAACCTTGCACGTGAGCAATGGAAGATAGAGGTTTCCCACCTGTTTGAAATTGGCTTGGCTGGGATGCAGCTTTCGATATTTGGAGTTCCCTCGAAGCCAGATTATCTGGATTACTCAAACCTTCAAAATTCCATCGTACCGACTAAGGAATTTTGTAGGATGGTCAAGTACCGTTCGGCACAACATACATCCCTCAGCCTCGTGCCTCTCGTGTTGATACTGAGTATGTGCGCACTCCTGATTGGCCTAAGCTACACTGAAAATTGGGTGGGTGCCCTGCTGTGGAAGAGGTGGCCACTTCGTGTGCTAGCTTGGCGGTTGGATTGGCCTCTGCAGATGCAGCGACTTGCGAATGAGGGCTTGGGGCTTGGAGGATGGAGGCACGGATTTGTGGACACAGTACCGATTGGTGAGGGGAAGCTAGGTGTTCCGATTCTTGTGGATGACGGGTATGCTAGGTTGGGGATTGCTGGTGGTTTGGATCCAAGCCCGATTAAATTTAAACAGCTGAAGAACTATCGCCATGATGGTAGTAATTACCGAAGCAACGCCTCAAATTCATCTGGTACTGTGGAAACCGCAGGACAGAGCCCAGAAACAACAGAGCGCGTGGTATCTAAATTAGGCTGAAGAAATGTCACATTAAGGTAAGTTTCGCTAATCATATGCCAGAATTGGTGAGAGTACTGATGCTTCCGAAGTTTTCTATGGGTATAGGACTGGTACCACAGGTTTAGTGTTAGTTTGTCTTTTACTGTATGATTCTTTTCAATGTATCGCCCCTGAGGAAAATATTGGACACGCTAGTTCTGGCAATAATGGGTTTTGTTGTTCAGAACTGGTGATGATTTGGGAGTTGAAGTTGAGGCTGAAGTCAAGGCGCATTTGTTTTTAACATTTATGATAACGAGTTTCTAATCTTCGCGTTGTGCTGCTTCTTATCCGTTCGGTGCTGTATCTTCATGATTAGGAAATGGTTTAATGATCCTGACTTGCACCACTAAGAAGTTGAACGCCCAGTTCTTGATGATAGCACCCCATAGATCATAGAAAACTTATCAAAGCTTCACTACATACTTAGCAGGCTGTAGATCAGGTTTTGGAAGAAATCTCCTAGAAGCTGTTGAAATACCAGGACAGTTTCTGTCGCTTAATACATGGGACAGTAAACTGTTTTTGTATTACACCACAACAAAATCTACTTTGAGGGCTCCACCACATTTGAAGCTGAAATTACTCAATCTAATGGCCATTTAAAAATCAAATAGCAGCAGTAGGTGAATTTCGGTGATCCCAGGACTTCCTCATCTTTGATAAGTAGAAAAAACTAGACCACTACTTTTCCCAATAAAAGAGCAATGATAGGGATAGGTGTATATTTTTTGCGAATAGAAAGAGTTCATTGCCTATCTCAATTCCTTACAAATCTCTACGGTGACCTCTCGATGTTTTGCATTTTTACCTCTTTCTTTCCGTGCTACTACGCAAAAACTAATCTTTAGAACCCGCATTCACCAGCTGCTGTACATCTCGCTGTTCGTCACAGATCCTTAATGCCAATGCGCGACATGGCATATCACTCGTCCGTCTGTTAAGAACTGTGTTGCATAAATAGATCTCATACGGGTTGACTGGGCTGGCTCTCATACGGGCTGACGGGGCTGGCTCTGATACGGGCTGACGGAGATGGCTCTGATACGGGCTGACGGAGCTCAGCCGTCTCTACATTTAGATGAGTACGTACGTGCTCGTACTGTATATATATATGGCCTTGTGGCCCTCTTAGATAGTAGAATTAAGCTTCTCTAGCAATCAGTAATTCAACAAACTGTACTTATTGCGCATATGGAGAGAACAGTGTGTGTAGACTACGGTACAGAACGAAGAGAAGGCGAAAGGCTCGGGATATATACAGGAGACTTGTGTGCATTACTATCCACCTCGGTAACAGTGAACTTCTATCAGGTCTGTAACACGTCTCAGGCCCATAAATGCAACAAATTGGAGACCAGTTCCGACTACAAATTGCAGCGCGCTAGAGAATTCCATTAATAAGGAGATCCGAGCCTAAACAAAAGCAACGCTTCCCACACTCACATCGACTTCATTGTCATGAACCTGCTAAGCGGGGTGTTAGTGGGAACACAGCTACTCACTCGCTGATACAAATTGACTGGTGAACTTCAAGATCCTTTGCACCTCATGAACCCAGTATATTCTGGTTATGCGAATGCTCCTAGAAACAACAATAAATTGTAGCATACTACCATCTCGATATATCGGCGGTGGTGTCACTTCCCGCTGCCTCGTGTCCTGATGATATCGATGAACTACCACCTTGCGCATTGAGTACAAAAAGAAGTGGCGGAGGAGGTTTCTATGTTCTCTACCTACTCGCTACTCAATACAGTCTTCACACCCACTCTCTCCCCTCTCATCCACCCTCCTTCATCCCCCTTAACACACCCCAACCCCGCCACTGTATACGTTCCATCCCCGGAATTCAAACTTCCAGATGCCATATTTCACTGTTGATCTCTGATATTAACGGTCCTATCGAGGAGCTGATTCAGCGTTGCACCTGCATCAATCCCGTCCGGAGTCCGGACGGTCAGTCGGATGGCAGAACTGGTTGCGTAGCAGCACCTTGGGATTCCTCGGCGTCCGGAACCTTGTGTGAGGGGTTGAAAATTTGGGATTGCTTTTATTGACACGTATGGTCGCGTAATAGTGGAAACTCGTTGATGTCTCTTGTGTGCGTACAAGATTAAGTGAGAGAAAAGGAGAGACAGCTAGCATGAGCAGCAATTACGTGATCATTGGCAAAGCCCTCTACTACACCAAAAGTTTGCATTAATCCTGATGAGCTTATCCGAGAGCCATATTCTTGAACAATCAACGAAAAGCACCCTGCACGTGTGCTACCGTATCCAGTATAGCGGATGCAGGAAAATGATCATCCACGGCAGAACGTAAGTATGTATGCCACGAGTGCTGCACCCGTGACTCAACCGGGCGAGGGAATTTCCACCACCCATAACCGTGTCTGCGGGAGATACACTCCCGCCCCCGCATCTGGAATTTACAGTAGCGAGATGCACAGGATGCAAGAATGTGGGAGTACCTACCTTCCTGCCGCCACCCTCCGTTGCTCCGAATAGACACAGAACTCGGGTAGTCATATACACCCGAGGTGGCGTAGACGCCACGATTGAAGATTGGAGTGTCTCCAAGAAGTCTGCCCTGGAGGGGGTTGTAAAGTGCCTAGAGATGGATATAGTCTCGAATAAAATATCAACTTCTGGTCTTAATTTCTCACTCAAAGACAAAATCGCTCAGACTTTAGGTTGGTGCTTCACCATTTGTAGTCGGGAGAGTTTTTCTGGTGGTAGCTGCCGTGCTGCATTGAGAGTACGTACTCTATGAACTGTGACGATAAAATGGAACTTACCTACACCTGATTACCATTTGCCGCACATTTTAATACTAAGCGAGAGAGAGAAGCTTACCGTCATCTACTTCTAAATATGCACACCACCGCCCTGTCCCCCCTTTTTTTCTTTCGTAGTGTCAAGAGAATTTTCTTCAGTTTGTCTATTCACTAGCTCTAAGATGCAGCCAGACATATTGCAGTAACATATATGCTTTACTGAGAAATAAATTACGAGCTTCACTGGTCGTTGGGACTTCTGGTTCGCTATATACACGGCTCGGACATCTACCATTGTGCTATATACATATGAGCAGTGTCGGACTTTGCGTAACCCGCTCTTACAACTACCATCACCATTGTCAATTTCACTTAGGTCAAAGTGATCTTTCGCATCACACGTACACAGCTTGTATCATCTTCACCTCGATTCGTCTTCAAACTTTGGCGGAGTGATACATCGTGATATGCCCCGAGCTGCAACGCTACACCTAGAAATACCCGCTCTGCACTCAGGTACAATACTTCAGATAATGAAAAGTGTAGGGACAGTACACGAGATAAACAAACTCTGACCCAGAGAATATGGTAGACTGTAAAAACTTGTTCTTTTTGCAACCAAGAATTAAAGTTGACATCAGGTCCTGACAAGCCTTGAGTGCTAAGTACACCATATATCATATTGTAAAGTATTAGGCATAATACGAGGATGTGGTCTGGTGGTAACGGCTAGATAGTCTAATAGCGTGTGCATGATGGCTTGAATGCAACATGGAATACATATACGCCGGCCCCCAAAGCAAATAGTCTTATTTCTGAAATTGGACTAAGTGCTCGATAAACCGTGTTTGATATCGCAAGGGGATGTGGTCAAGAGGTATGATTCCTCTTTAGCATCAAGGCGGTCTGGCGTTTAATCTGCCGCTTCTCCACTGTTCTTCCGTGTTATTTGTTTATATTTAGTTCGGCGGTATTCGAATGACTGTAGGACTTGAGGCGAAGTGACAGACTGGGGTTTGTAAATGAGTACGTAGAGTAATAAGTCTGATAAAGCACTGCGGCAATTTTAATTGAGTTAAACAATACTAAGCAATGCACCGAGCTACAACGATCTCAGACGTCGATACGGAACCTATCTATTTTCCAATACTCGAAGAATATCTTCACACTTCTGTTCTACTGCTCCATAGGTGTCCGTAGATATAACGAAAGAATGGAAACGGAACCCATAGCACTATGGCAACATGGCCTAGCCGCTGTACAAGTTTACTGATCTCTCTAAATGTACAATTCTGACTCAGGTGATGCAGGCAACTGCTTGCAGTAGAATTTCTGGTATAAACGTCTAGGTAGGTGTATAAGTAGTGGATTTGAAGAGAGAAGTATCCGAACGGCGACCGACCATTTGTGAATCGGGGTTGCTCAAATGAACATGATTCTCTATGGAGGGAGGTATGCGGTACAGCACATCCGGAAAAGGTACTAAACGGGCTTCCCGCTTGGCGTAGCTTCGCAAAAAATCTCCGGACCCGCAAGGCCAAGCCCGAAAATTACAGTTCGGGACTTGTTTCGAGATTTGACCGAGCATTATCCTGTCGTTGAGAAATGCGCGCTATATGTCACTGGCATTTATTCTGGTATAGACTGGAATCCAAGAAGCTTATGCCACATAATCACATCCCTAGTCCGCCGTCGGCTAACAACTCCACAACTTTCTTACTCTCCACTTCGTCATCCTCTCCCCTAAACTCTCGATACTAATATCTCCGTTCTAATCCACTATCATAAAAGTTCCATTAACGTCCTTATCTAAATGCGCTAGCGCATAAGCCATGCCGGCCATATTTGCTAAAATGCAGAACGAACTTTCGCAGCAACATTTTGTGGCATTGACTAGAGGAGGATCGAGAAAGGGGTTGAATAATAGCTAGAAGTTGTTGCATTTTGCGTCCGCCAGAGAGGACTGGTATGACAAGTTGGGGGTTAACAAGGCGACAAGAGGAGGGGTGGTGTACCGGTTGCACTGCTGAGGACGAGCGAGAGGAGGAGTGAGAGGTACATTGTATACGGCCTCAGATCTAATCTGCAGAATAGAGACGACGAGAAGGGGTTATATCCAGAAGTGTTGTTTTGGTGCCGGGGTGGTGAGGTATTCGCAGTGAGTCTCAGGAGCCTGTACATGCAGTTTATATTCGCTCTAGAGACATGTCGTTGCCGGACGAATGATCTAGAGCGTATCCAATACGTGTGGTGTGGTATTCGTATTGCGTTTCCGCGAGGGAGTCTCGTATGACCGGAGATTGCTGTCGGGCTGAAGGCATTCAGCCGGGTCTATACATAGATGCGTACGCACGCATTCACATTTGTACTCTCATATAAATATGGCCTTGTGGCCTTCTTAGATAATACACAATCAAGCTTCTCTATCATCTATCATCTCTACTTGAACAGGGAGATACCCCTAACCCTACAGCTGCGGAATTGACATAATGCACTAATATACTGTGGGGCAAAGAAGGTATTAAGGCGTTGGATACCAATGGCATTAATGTATTGAATGGAACTTTTGCTATTTAACTAACTACATTCCGCATACGCCTCCCATTGAGAAGCAACTTGGTGACTTTGTGGAATGTCATGGGACGCTACGACCTTAGCGAGCGAGGGAACAACATAGTGCCGAAACCTTTGTCTCGCACCAGACATTTACCCAGCTAAATTTACCCATAGCTGTTTTGACATCCATAAGCAGGCCCATGCACGGATGACTATGGGCCAACTATAAGCCGACTCTAGACTGCATGTATTCACGGGAAGCTTATTTTGAACTGCGCCGTGCGTGTGCGCAGCATAAGTGGATTCGCGCCTTTTGCAGAGCGAATGCGCTGCAATTGCAAAGGAACAGTTTCTGCTTGTTTGCAAGCATATAACTAGTGTCCATAGCTACTCCATGAATATTAGAGGTAACTAAATTAGGTGATGAGCTGGTGAAAGAGCATCGTTAACTACATTTCATTTAAAACCATGTCACGATCGAAGTAAAACTCATGGAATTAATCGAACTCAAATTTGGGTGTGCGCATACTTGTAGATGGAGCGTGACGGTGGTGGAAGGGTAGGCACATGTGTGCCCTGTTAAGCGACTTGTTAGGTGGAGAGTACCGCAAGAAAAGATTGCAATTTTTGCAGACTGACGCAAGTCGGGAGTTGGCATAATTAAAACAATCGCAGAACGGTCCTAAGATCGGCATTGAACGCAATGGTGGCAGTTCAACAGTTCATCCCAGTAGACCAACTCAATAACATACATTTTTTATTACAGTATTTACCTTCCTAACAATGCTTCACCTCATGCATACAGCCCTGGTGCCTTGCACCTAACAAGCCGCATGCGAGGCACGAATGCGCCTTGCACCTATCACTGCCACACTCCCAAAGCAGCCATGCAGTCACGCGCCCAACTTTGAGATTAATTAAGTCCTTTGACTTTTGGTCCGGTCACAACATGTTCTATATATGAAATGTGTAGAATCATGTATACGCTCATTCCTGGTTTCCAATTTACAATAGCTGTGATATTTATTGTGCCGCGCTGGTTTTAGTTTGTGTGAACTACAGAATGAAAACGGAACGGTAATCGTGTCAGAAATATTGGGATTGCTGCATAATTGATTATTACTTAACTAGTTAATGGAGACAATATTGGATACAGCATTGTGACAGATAACTCTAAGGACTACATGCCAATAAAGGATTCAAGTAGACATTATTTGGCAAAGTCGAAAATGTGAGTGAGAGACTGTGAATCTGGCGATTTTTCACCACTTACCCCCTGTTTCCCAGCCAGTTGAGAATCGAATAGCTGGGAGTATCTACTGTATATATTCTGTCATTTCGTGCCAGTTTTTGTATATTCGGGCGAGTAGTTGTCAAAGGTAGATACTTTGTCAATCTGTGCCATACAGTAGACACTTGTCATATACACAAAATGATCGAGAGGGTCAGGTAATTTCTATCTACCTGGCGCAGATTAGCAGCAGTGCTAAGCATGGATTTAGCCAGCAGTATATACCATACTTGATCCACAACTTCTCCATGAGTATTAGAGGAAAGTAAAAGAGGAGACAAATAAGTGAAAGAGCATCTTGTCCACTACATTTCCTATATAAATTTTGTCCCGGTCAGAGTAAAACTCATGGACTTAATTGAGCTCAAAGTTGGATGGGCTCGGGTGCTGCTGCGCTGTGGGGAAGCGGGGAGTGTGGCTCTGGTTGGAGCGTGGCTGTGTTGGATGCGAGGCGCGTGTGTGCCCCGCGAACGGCTTCTCAGGTAATAAGCCGCCCAAGGCCGTATGCATGAGGTGGCCCACAACTATGCCCCAAGCTTGGCATAAATCTAGGGATTCTCAAATGCGCCTCGCTGCAGGAGACTTTTATAACCAATCGTAGGTGAAGACCACAACAGATGAAAATGCTTGGCATAAATTCAGGGATTCTCGCATGCGTCTCGCTACAGGAGACTTTTTGTAACCAATCGTATTCGAGTACTTGAAGACTTTGGCTGCATACATACCTATTAAGAAGGAAAGTACTTACATTAGACCATTATGCCCCACTTCACCTGGCACTTTCATATTCAACGCCCAAGTCCTTCCCATCCCTTCCCGAATTCTTTGCCACTTTCTACTCTTATTCCTTCACATCCAAGCATTTCATTCCAACGGAAACCTCACAGCTGACTATGCATACATCGCACCTCAGTATCTCTGATAACGTCATCACAGTTGAAGAATGGGACCGCCACAAGGATACTATAAAAAACCTCTTTGTGAAGACATACACTCCCAGAGTTGAAGAGAATCATGGAGAGAGATTACGGCTTCCGTGCAACGTATGTATAGCCTGCAATTCTCGCCTTGTGCTTATATTGTATTCGATGATGTTGACACGTAGTGCTCCGATCTAGTCTAGCTCAGTATAAAAGGGGACTTAAAGTTCTGAACTTGGAGAAAAACATTCCAAAACGGAAAACCTTACGGATGATAGGGAAGCAGGATCAACGGCGTATCGAAGGCAAAGGCACCAAGTTTCAGTTCCACGGTATACCAGTTAGCGATCAGAAGTTTGAGCGCTCGCGGCAAAGATTTGAAAAGGAATTAGCTGACCACACCCAGTCTGCGGTTGCCTGTAAGCTCTAGACTACTCCTGTTACTTTTGTTTCTTGCTGCAAGATGTGACAGCTACACCGTCGTATGTTGAATACATGACGCCACGTTCACCAGCCTCTGAATCAGATAACAACTCGCCTCGTCTTACTCATCAGTCCATCGAGTCCGCTGTAACAATAGATATCGTGGAAAGCGATACAGCTAATACAACGAGGGAACTTTATTGCAGAGACCGGATGCACCCTCAGCCCGCTCCCACAGAGTCCATCGTCCCAATGGGGCTTACCGAACTTCAGTCATCTCGAGGTCCTGCCCACAACTCGTGCAACGACTTATCAGCAAAGAGTTTTTTGGATGTTACCTCTGACTAGTTCGATGCGTATCCAACTGCGTTAAGCACAGAAAGCTTTGTGTACAGTACTTCGTCCGATTCGACTAATAGCACTCTATGGTTAGAGGGTGTAGCCCCTCTAGAAGCAACGTACCCCACGACCGATCACTCTGCATCGCGCTACGAATCTGGCCAGCTTAGATTGTGCGGAGAGATTGATACCTGGTCGCCAGGCACCATGCCACCCGAGATCGCACTATCACGAACTATATCTCTCGAAGTCGCCCCCTCACGCACCGTATCCCTCGGCTCGGTTTCTACTCATTCGGTGCCCACTAGTTCCAGCTCCCTCGAGAGTATAATTACCTCCCCAGGATCGAATTTGCCATTGCATTGGACCGGATCGAGATTACAATCTAGAAGTAAGCAGTGTTCCCAATGGGCCAGGCCGGCCCGCAGTCAAGACTGTGGCCCACAGGCCAGGCCAGTCAAGGCCCCCGAAATTAATAAATGTGCAGGCCAGGCCTACACTTTCGAAGCCTGGCAATAACTGTGGGTGACTGGGCCAACTATAGGCTTTTTGGTAATAGAGTATGTCACCATTGCGGTCGGTAATCTGTAGTGGTTCAGTGTATATTCTAGAAGTCTCTAGATGTTGCCACAATTCACCAGTACAGTTCTTCACAATATATGACTCATACCATTGGCTTCCATCATCTGTTAAACTTATGGTTCTAAGCTTGTCTTTGTCTATAT
>Ga0307515_10000857_pt1 | contig 70011 bp, 55 predicted proteins | sample 17_EM_MG_FD_194513 | JGI IMG/M metagenome (GOLD analysis project Ga0307515, IMG submission 194513) | Populus trichocarpa ectomycorrhiza microbial communities from riparian zone in the Pacific Northwest, United States - 17_EM | ecosystem: Host-associated > Plants > Roots > Unclassified | place... | reverse complement strand
GCGGTGCGCATGATTATACATTACACCTACTATAACTTGCTAGCGGGACAACGCATCACGACAATGGAAAGTCGGGTGCGCAGCACGCGTTATGCAATATGCGATTAAGTGGGATCGTCGCACCTTATCTCTCAGAGATAGGGAACAATGCGCGCACTCCCCGGATCACGGAAGTCCGGATCCTAAGCATGCAGTGCGTGAGGGATTATTGGCATTGGCTGAAGATAAGAGGCCTGAAGGGACCCTGCTCATAACTTTTGAGTTAGTATGCATCGCAACCCCAAGAGGGTGTCATAATCTACGTTGGCAGAGTATCGGTTGGTCGCCGACATAAATCTCTGACCCAATGCCGAATAGCCAAATTGGTATGGTGAGGCATTAATAACTTCATGTTATTATTATATTGCGATAAAGCGCTGATCGTACTATATGACGTCAGACGTTCCAACTACTGAACGAACGATAAGCAAGATGTCTAAGTTGAAGTTATGAGTTGTCATAAGTTGCGTTTGATATCTTACATGATGATGGCCTCATACGAGGAGCGTAATGCGTTGAAACCAATCATGCATGAACAAGATAACCTAGAGGGAACTCGTGGCGGAGACCGGGACAGAATCCCGAGGACGCTATCAAGCAAAACAGTTGTCATAGTCATGGAAGTAGCGGCCAAACTTGAGCCAGCGAAAAGACTATAAAAGACTCGCATTGTCTCCCCGACAATGATGAAGAACCAAGCTCTAGCAGCAATCCACAGTCAGACAATTACCAGCAGAGAACACCTTAAAATATTATTAAGATTTCTACACACAAACTTCATCATTACCTCCTTACTTCCAGTCGGTGACTTTCTGATTTATGTATACTTTGAGACAATTGAAGAAACGCACGGCACACGATCATCTCGTCCGACAGCTAGAAGAGTTGTTTCTTTTCTACGAGGCAACCAGGAATACTTCTGGTCAATACTGGACCTTACACTCGGCCGAGATTCTTGGCATCACGTACGACGATTGTCGATTCGTAAACGAGGGGCTGTTACCTTTCGAGGAACATATCGATACGAACCTTATTCACGATCAAACGGAAAACGGGGATTGTTTTTAGAGGGAGCTCTTGTATAAGGACAAGAGGTTGAGTCTTGGGATAAGACGAGGAAAGAAAAAGAAGTTTTGTTAGGCGGCTGTATTTAAAGTTAATAAATGTTTTATTGAAACGTGGCTTAATACCCCCGTAACACTTTCACATTGATTGGAGAAAGTGCACGAAACTATGGGAGTATATTATCATAGGAAAACAATGTCAGCTGTTCAATGTGGACAAGAAGACTTGGTAATACTCAGTGGAAAGAATATCTGATCGAATGGTCGATGCAACAAATTGGAAGACAAAATATGAGGACCTACTAAAGTCATTTGAACAGCGTCAAACCAGGAATCTTGTCGATTGAGATTACCACAGTTATGGAAAGTGCATCAAACATTCAACATTGCGGTGTTAGAAACATATAGAGAAACCAATCTGGAAAACGAGATTGAACAAATCGAACCAGACAACAAAGGATTAATGAAGGAAACACTCATTGCCGGCAGTCCATTGAACAATGATAACTCGAGGCACCTTTACTTGGTGCAATGGGAAGGATGTCCTCATGAAGAAAATACGTCGGAAAGGTTTGAAACTGTGATCAATAATGTGAAAGAGTCACTGGAAGAATATTATAAAGAAAATCCAGATATGGAAAAAGATAAGAGATTTGGAAAGAAAAAGTAAAGGAAAAATCGATCTTGATTTTATTTTGAAATTATGCATTGGAATTGTGTACTTTGCCTTCTGTGTGGAATCTTTCATTATGTTCACTTCTTTCAATGCAGCTACCATTGGGTCACTGGTTCTAGAGAGGGAGATAGTGTGCAGGGTTTTCCCGCAACAGCAGTAATGGTACATGATGAGTCACAATATATACATGTGACTAGTCCAGGCTAGTCATGGCATGAAGCACCAATATTGGGGGATGCCTTGAAGCAGGGTGGCAGACATTGGCTTTGGCACTTACTAATGCCGGGTGATAACCTATAACTCATTGCTTAACCCCCCTTTTTTGCATGGTCGCATTGCATTTCGCAGTTGCAAATACAGCATGCCAATCATCTTAAACAACAATGCCTCACCCATCTAAGCGACAATTAGCTACCAGGTCTGGTGCTGCAATCTAGCAAGCAAAGAAAGCAATAATACAAGATTGGGAGGTGGATTTGGGGTATAAGGGGAAGCAGCAGGCGGTGGGAAGAGAAACTGAGGACAGTAATGACAGCAAGAATGAAAGTAATCTAGAGGTTACAGATTGTGAAGAAGAAATGGAGTTCAACAGGTACGGAATTCAAAACCGCAGTATTTACAGCTGCTTATATTAAGTAGAACAGCTTTTGACAAGCTTCTTGCAGCAGCACAAGAGCAGAAGGGTACAAGCTTTGGTAGCATGACAAAATTCCCTTACCAGAGGGTAGCACAGCCCACAGCAAGAACAATTCAGCTTTAGAAAAGTTCTGGCAAGCTTAGTAGTACGAAGACTTGATCTGCAGTGGCTTTAGGGTGTAATCTTATCACTTCTTTCTTCACTCTGGATTCTGGCTCAAGTTCTACAGGTGATGATACGGTAGCTGTACAAGAAGCAAGTATGAAAGAGCAGAGAAAGAGTGCAATGGCAAAGTTGGAAAAGCAGCTTGGTTGAAAGAAGTCGGAGTGGAATGGTCAAAATTTTACATGCTAACAAGTGGTGTTACAGTTTCTCTATTACTAACAAACCTCAGAAGACCAGGGAAGCAGAATAGATATGGCAAAACAGGTAGCACGATGTTCTAATTGAGGAAAATAGTTTGTTTAGAAAATTGTAACTTGAGAACAGCTTTGGATATGGGGAGAATGTACTCCAGAAGGAAAGCAGGGGTGTTATCAGAAATCATAGTCCTTGTTCAATAATGAAGGGGTTCTGTTGGCAGTAAGGGAGCAGATTGGTGGTGCGGAAGAGTGTGCGATATCTTAATACTGAGTAACAAGCAAGTGTACTAATATATTTAATAGATATTACGGCATATGGATTAGCAAAGGTAGTAGTGGAATATTCACAATCTGAGCAAGCCGTACAAATAGTTGAAGGTGCAGTTTCTGGAGCAATAATTGGGGACAAAAGTTCTTGTATTAGAGCATGTACTGCATGCCATTGGCTGGCCACACTTTGGTTAGAATTTGCAGCAGTCAAGAAGGGGGTTTTTGTTAATGGACATGAGAGAAACAATGTGGTAAAATGACGACAAGAGGTATTCATTCCGGAATTTGAACAGTTATACCCACTGTTGGTATGCTGGACTGAGGATGGATATATGCTAATGCCTGCAAATTTACCTCCTGGTGTAAATCCACATGTTGTTGTGACTCATGATGAATCAACTTTTAAAATGCCAATGATGGAAAATGGAAGCTGTGAATGGAAAATCGAAAGCCACCTATTCAATCAAAGGAAAAGGTCAAAGGCAGTATGGTTTCAGATTTCATTAGTGCAGGGGGATGATTAATGGTTCCTGTATCTGCATTAGATATGTCTCTGGAAGAGAAATGACTCCCTGGTCAGTTTGCATGTTGCTAACTTGAATATGGCATGGATCACTATTCAAACACCGTCAAAATGGTTGACAATGCAATTACGAAAGACATATCTATATTCTGAGAAGAATTCCCTGACTGTAGAGCGGTAATTGCATTTGATAATGCATCCAATTATGCCAGCTATGCGTCTGATGCGCTCCATGTGGATAAGCTGAGCAAAGGACCTGGTGGAGCCTAACCATACTTATGGGTAGTATTGATACACCGCAAAGGTTTTCCATGTTACGGGGGTTCTTAATCCCAATAATCAATACAACATTTATTGAATGGAGTACAACCACCTATCTACGATACTCTTTCTTTCCTCGTCTTATCCTAACACTCAACCTCTTGCACCACGGTTGCAAGAGCTTCCAATCTGAACCGATACCACAGACTGTCGACTCGATAGATGCAAATTACACCTCCCTGTCGAATAACCACTCCTCTGAAAACTCCTCGAAGGGTAACAAGCTAGTGTTAAGATATCATAGCACCTGGTAATCGATATTCTTGAGTTCGCAGAAACGTATAACCACTCAGTAGGTGTGGGTTCAATGTTGCTCTTGCAAAGCGAAGAGAGGATTGCCGAAATGTTCGACTACTTGTTGCAGTGCGTACTCGGATTGTGTCAATCGATGACCAGGCATAGGTTGCCCAATCACGTAAGGATAATAAGGAAGAAATGATGATTTTCTAAAGATAGAGTTCATAATAATATTGTAAGATTGTCTTCGGTGTTCTTAATGTTACCTGTGGAGTGCTGGTTGAGCTTGTTCTTCTCATTACAGGAGTAATGCCATCTCTTTATAGTTGTCTTCGAGGGTTTGTACGCCCATACTTCGATGCAATGACTATAGAGCTTATGAGAGCGCAATTGTGGTCACATCATACATTCTAAGCATGCGCCTGGTGATATGTTCCACACATCCCAATAGGTTGTTGTGTTCATGCAATGTGGTTTCGAAGCATTACGCTCCTGATAAGAATCAGGCCATCCATCGCATGATATCATGTCAGACAATGTGTCAGATGAAACTTTAACTTAGACATCTTACTACCAGTTTGTTTCAGTAGTTGGAACGTCTGCCAACAAATTAGTTGGCAGCGCTTATCGCAAATTAATGCCTCACCTTGAAGGCTATTTGGCTCGCGTCATACATGTATTCGGCAACCAACCTATACTATGCCAACATAGAACTTTAGGCATCAGCTCGTATCAAACACGAGTCTGACGTTGCAATGCATACTGACTCAACGCACTGAGCAGGGTTGCTTCAGGCCTCATATCTTTAGCCAACGTCATAATTACCTCAGTCACATCATGCTTAGGCAGAAACCATTCTCTTTGGCCAGGGAGTACCCTGGCAGCCCTGATCACCTGAGGCAATAAGCCAGAGGTCCCACGTACTCGCATATTGACTATCGACTGCTGAGTTTGTCTGTTGGAGTAATCTCCAGTCCAATCAAACAAATCCCGCTAGTATCTAGGATATGTGCATGGTTGAAAACATTGCACTCAGCAGATGCAAGCATCTTTCGATCTGGCAGCGGTGTTGCGTCATCAAATCAGGACTACCGTAGTATATTCACTCTCAATGAATTCGCTAAGCAATGACACTGGCTTATTCAATCGACCCGTGACTCTTGTGTATCCCCGCTAAAGGACATAAGACTGGCTAACTTGCAACATGAGGAATAGATGTTATGCATATTATGTGACTAGACCAAGAGTAACTCCTTGATAAGTATCTTATAACAATTGCAAGTACCATTATCACTATCAGGAGAGAACCCCTAACATTCCACATGTTATACTGTTTCGTTGTACATATTATAACTTTGGACTGGCCGGAAAACCACAAGACATGAAACAGATACTTGTTGAATGAGGTTTGTGGAATCAGGAATACTCTGGAGACTGCCCTACCTCTAATGGCCATTCTTGTTGCTCTCCTGATGGATGTTGCTGTGCTAGAAAAATTCTTGCAGCCAAGCGAGATTTTCAAGAACCGAATGGGAGATTACAAGGAACGGTCGAAGTTAGAGAATTCAAGATTCAATTTTATTCTGTGGACTCAATTCTATCGAACAATACTGGTGTCAAGCGAAGTGGTAAACATGGTAACAATGCGATTATACTCTAGACGGAATATACAATGCTGACTTTTTAGCTTTGGCAGAGGTTGAGCTGAAGTCAATTTGGGGCTTCTTTAACCCTTCAGAAAGAACAATTGGGGCTAATTGAGATGAACTTAAATATGGATGGGAAGGGTTCAAAAACCGAGCATATAAAGCACACCACAGGATAGAGGATAAAACAAGGTGGTAGATAGGAAAGGCCGGAACAATGCTTGTGTGTCAAATCACCAGTCATCACTCATACTTAGTAATACATACAATAATGCGTGGACATTTGATCTGCCACCACCAAATTTTCACCAACTTTAAATTATTATAACACACCACCACTTCCTCCAATTAAATTAATTTCAACTATGAAGTATAGAGAATCTTCTGATCTTTGATTCTAAGTTAACTACAGTTCAAAATATTGTGTTGTGGTGGTGCTGAAAACTTTGGGAGTTGGGGTGTTCTAACTGCCACAGGCCCCCAGGTCAAAGGTGTCCCCCACTATATCTAGAAGTGATATCATGTTTGCCAGTCAAGCAGTTCTTAGTGGAACTACACTTGAGCAGCATGTCTATTGATTAGCATACATCACGCTGATTCTAGCTGATTCATGTGTGTTGACACAACAATGTTGCCACAGCTGGAGTGTTAATTAAAGAATGCTAGCAGTGCACATTAGTATTGACCACATCTACTATACCTTATCAAGCGGGACAACACACAGTTAAGTTGCGATTATGCAGAAATACCTGTGCAGCTGTGGTCACTCAACTTTCAAGTATGTGGAGATCTTCAAGCCAAGACTCTGTGGGTTGGGAACACCTCGAGGCGCCTCCAGGTCATTTAACTGTTAATACCAAAGCATGCAGTGTCTAATCTATTATTGGCATTGGCTGATGTTAGGGGTTCTCTCTTAACAGTGATAATGGTACTTGTGGAAGGATGTGGAAAGCACGTATCATGCTTAGTCCTCCAAGTCAGGACCAGGATTATGCTCTTTAGCGGGAGTTCATAATCATCACGAGAAGCTTTGTGCGAGGAAGTTGAGGTTGTGCCAAGCATCGCAAAGGGCTTCTTTCACTTCTGGATACTATGCAGGACATGCACAAGTATACCTGCACGGCAGTTGATAGTCTATTGTGAGTATGTGGGCTCCGAACCTCAATCTCATAATGAATGGATAAAGGCAAGGCACACCCCGGTATAGGAGAAATGTCTCTACCTAAGTATGACGTAACTGAGGGATTTTTGGCATTGGCTTCCGTCAGAAGCAAGCACCTTGCATTGATTTGCATGAGTATGGATTGCAACATATGTGTCAAGGTCTACATTATCGCAGCACGGAGTGGTATCTGATAAGCCTGAGAGTAACCACCGAACAAACTCAAAGATAGCGAGATGTCTATGTTGAAGTGGTGGTCTGATTATGAGCCGACAATGATACGTGTCATTGGGGGATTCGTGAGCACTTCCGATTAGGCGCACAGAAATAAGACGCAAGGATATCTAACGGGCGATGTCATTAAGACCCACAGATAAGAGGCTATCATATGAGGGATTAAATCATAGTTGCAATAGGGGCAACTATAAAGGGCTATAGGGGCTGGCGCACGAAAACTAAGTCGCAAGGATTCTACGGGGCAATACCAATACGACCCATGAGGCAATGGCCTGAAGTGGAGGGATTGATTTATAGTTCGGAAATCACAGGATCATGGAGAGCGATGCCAAGCCCGTACTGAAGAAACAGGGGATCATCAAGTTGATGCTAAGCCCGTACTGTCTATTTTATGAAACTATATAGAGATCAGGAAGTTCCGGAGTGAAGGAGATAAGCTCGAATAGCTACGGAAAAAACGATACCTACGAGTGGAGAATATCCTTATTTATTATTGCATTTTTATGATACCTATATCTATTATTATTATATCTAAAATCTATTAGCTTTGTGTAGCGGCAGCCCCGCACCTTTGATTACTTCCTAGCGCGTTTAATGCCTGTTACCTTCGAGAATGATAACCACATTATTGTATACGCTCAGGAGTGTGTTATAGCCCACGCAAGACGAACCCAGCAAATTTTTGTGTCCCAGTGTGTGTGGTGGATAGCGTCTATCATTGGACTTGAACAGGAATTGGTTTCCTAGATTGATAAGCTTCAAGGCGAAGGAATCATAATTCAACAGGAGCAACTTCCCCGAGAAGTTTCTGAAATCCCCAGGGACCTTGCTGATGATCGTCGAGTTGATCAAGTACTCGACAATACCGAACAGTACTTAAAAGAACCTAGACGGTTGAGAAAGATTGCGGCTTTGAAAGTTTCCAGGAAAACAACAACCGGTCATATAAACCCGATAACGACAACTAAGAAATACCTTAAAGAATTTAAGAGTACTTCTAAAGCTGCTGCAAAAAAGGATCTAGTAAGTTCAAGTAAAACGGACGGAATTGACAATAGCGAGATTTCCAGGAGGAAGGCAGCGGGAGAGTGTTTGCGTTGTGCCTGGCCCTCCGATAGGAAAGGAAATCACCGAGTCAAAGATTGCAGACCAGGAATTAAACTAGAGAAGGGGACTGCTACATTCCCTCAACATAGGAACTACCATGAGCCAACTGTATCCTCAGAAGGCAGTGATCCTGCGGATAGCTCCGGTTCTGAGGAAATATAAAATAGGATCTACGGCTGTACGCACCCTAAGTACTTAGCGAAGTATATTGGGATAGGTGTTGTACCTCCGTAACAGCTGATAAGAGAGCAGAAGCAACCCTGCTCATTAGTTTGAGTTAATATGCACCATAACCCTAAAAATGGGATCACAATCTTCCTTGGCAGAGTATCAGTTGGTGAACGATTAAATCTCTGACACAATGCCGAATACCCAGATTCAGGTGACACATGTAATATTCTTCAGTTTTCATAACATATTGAAATAAGCACCAATAGGACTATGCGTCATCCAATATTTCAACTACTGAATGAACAGGAGCGAGATGTTATAGGTGAAGTTATGAGCTGTCATTTTGTGCATTTGATATCTTGTTTGAGGATGGCTCTAGTCAGGAGCATATTGCTTTAATACCACTCACTCATGAACATAATTACCATTGGGATCTTATAGCTATGTCATCAAGGCAGTACTTCAAGATAAGCTATCATGCAATCTTGGTGTCATAGCAAGAAATCTGATGGAGCATCATCCTGAGGACTTGACTATAAAACACTCACATTGCTCTAGCAATCAAAAGAACCAACCTCAGGATGCAATCCAAAATCAGACATTAGCAGTGAAGAACACCTTAATATATTATTAAGAATACTTTGCACAAATATATTGTATTACCACTGTAACCTTCGGTCAAGTACCCTTACCTCTCCAACATACAATCCAATTTGATTGGGAAATACCTCTATGCCTGAATACCGATTACGGGCATTGCACCGAATAGTGGTTCATACAGTCACTGTTTTTGGATGCCGATACGTTTACTACAAGATACTTTGACATTGGTACGTGGTGTACAAGGTGCTTTACCTCACATTTGAAGCAGGTATTGGTTACAATGTCTGAAGATATATTTTGACAGGACTTGCCCCAGGACAAATGTTTTAGAATTTGGGAAATCCGCACAATCTGCCTTTGGATGATTGTGGATATTAGTGTGTGTCTAATACTATCATCAGGAAATTGAGTCTCAGGACGAGACAAGGAACAAGGAGCAGATCAATTTGAATAGACAGCTATACAAAATCAACTAAAAATCGTATTGATTATTGCGATTTAGCACCTCCGTAACACAGATGTAGATAATCAATATATTGTCTGAAATTCCGACTGGATCAGGAATATATCCTATTATTTCAATAATCTTTCCCTTGGCAATTCTGATGATAGGCTGGATGTGGAATTAACATTCCACAATTACATTTACATGATAGCCAGGATATGATAATCAAAAGTCTACAAATGAAGCGAAAGCCAAATCCAATTACATGTCAAATCACAGTAAGATTTTAATTGTAATCTAGACTCACCATTAGATTCCAATTCCGATTTAAAAATCCAAGCAATGCTGCTACCACGCCACAATGGTAATCAACTTTGAATATGTTGCAGAGGTTATCACCAGAGCCACAAGATCTGAAAAGAAGGAGATCCCAGTATCTGTGGAATAAAGTCCAATCAACAAGTTGAAATACTCTCAAGAGGCTGTCTTCCATGATATATATCAAGACGCCAAGTGGCAAATCAACTGAGAAATCTACCAAGTAGTTGACCGATACACAGCTACAGCCTTCCATCTAGAGGATACTCTTAAAGTCGACTGGATGGTTACAGTAGTGGATTTGGACAGTGGATTAACAAATCAAGATAAATCAACAATGGAATTCTGAGCAGCAATGACTCCCAGCTACATTATATACTCCATAGAACTTGAACAAGCACTTCACAGAGCTCACACGGTGCTAGCATGTCGGAACTTGGTAAGTATATTCATTTTGGCAATGCTTCCATATAAAATATCGATGAATGCAATGCGACGTAAATTGCCCATTAAGATAGATGATCACCGATCGCTATGAACCATCCCAGCAGCACAGCTCCTGTCAATTGCATGTCACAAGCCGAAACTCCCTATCACCCTGATGGTTTCTCGACCTTTTTGTATGGAGATACATAAGCTGCAAGTATGGATGGTTGGCAGAGTATGGGTTTCAATGTTGAAATATGGAGGATGAAATTACTTTTGAATGTATTCTTGTTTGTCACCTTGCTTCTTTTCTTATTTGAATCTCAGTCCAGTACAGATGGATTCAGCACAGGTTTTTACCACCTTCTGGGTTACTCAGATGGAAGTGGATGTTCCCCATTTGCCAAATCCGTGGAAACTTCAATGTGGGTGGTACTGATCAGTATCAGGACTTATAAGTTCTTATGAGCACATATGTTCAATTAATGTACAATGATAGCATCGATTGATATTCCTTTTCAGTTATGAATTTCACTCAGCCCGGTTGTTCTGCATCTCGCAAGGGGGACAATGTAACAATAATACATGACTGAGCACTGGAGAACAGCCATTGTATATATCTGGCTTGTGACAGTCCTTAGATCTTAAGTGATAATCGTATCTAAATATCTGCTTCCAGTCACTTCGACATTGGTGAGTGTATTCTATAATTACCACATATATGCCTATATGGCAGAATGCAGGTGGTTATACCTTTCCACATTATCCTGTGGGTATACCATACCAGAAACCTTCACCTCCACATGACAGTAATCTGAAACTGCTCTAAGCCATGCCAATGTTATCTGTACCAAACCATATCCAATCAATGAAAGTACAGAATGTCAACTTCATCCCTTTCCTCTGTATTCATGGCTTTCAGGGATGGTTGTGGGCCAACTTGTCAAGCCCCTTCACAATATATCCTAGATTTTCCGTTGGCTGGCAGCTGATTCACGCATTCCTGAATCTGATCAAACAAACCAGACAATTCCACTTCCAATGGTGCTGCTTGGATTGAAGAATGTATTCAGCTTCACATGCCTTCAAGCTGTCAACAAGTATTCAGTGTGGTTAATGCTGTGGTGGACCTCAGACTGGAGTTCTGGGGGGATCCTGTTATATCACATGAACAAGGTTGTGATTCCACATTGTTGTTGGTAGGTATACTGTATAAGTATTTATGTTGATAACATTACTCATAGTGTATGGTCCCCCACATTTGAATATGATTTTGATGGATGCACTGCATATCTGAAAAGATGGTGTCAAAGCCAATCTTGGTTTCCAATGTTGAACATAATTTCTTGTCCACCAGTGTACCTTGCTGGGTAGAGGTAAAATTTCAGTCATTTCTTGGGGAGAGACAAATGAGTCTCTGCAGATCATTCAAGTAGAGTGTCTGATTTGGTCATAAATATCACATGTGATACTTTTAGAACCATGATTATCTGCAAGTCGTAATGATACATGGCCCCAATTGGTGTCTGCAAAGGTAGAGTATGCACTGAGTTGTTCAATGCAATTTCACCGACGGAAAGGAGTTGAACATATTTATCACGCCTATAGTTGCGGCAAGCTCTGAGGTACTATCAGATACTAGGGTTTGCAACCTGGACTGGAGATGGATCTGCAGGTGAAATGTAGTCAAAAGTGGTAGGGGTTGTACCTGGACAGCAATTATGGTACTTGATGATAGTCAAATGAATACTTGTCACAGAGTTACTCTAGGTCTAGTCACTTGGGTTGCATAACACCTTTGCAAGACATGACAAGTGAGCCACTCATGAAATCTTTAGTGGGATTACACATGAGTCTGGAGTTGATTGAAGAAGCAATAGAGCTTAGCGGATTCACTTTTGACAATGCAGTTATGTCGCATCACCTGGGAAGCTTATTGTTGAGCAGTGCGCATAGTTTTCAGCCGCATTGATTATCTCTGATATGAGCAAGACATGTCTGATTGGACTGGAGTTTACTCCGATGCACAGTCATGGCAGACAATATTCAATATACAACTCCGCAGGACTCCTGACCTAATGCCACAGGCAATACCGATCAATGAGGGTGCTTCCCAGCCAAAGAGAATGTTCCCGGCCTATGCATGAGGTGACTGATGGAACTATAATGTCAGCTGATGATAAGAGGCCAGAAGCCACCCTGCTCATCGGTTTGAGTTAGTATGCATTGCAATGTCAGACTCAATATTGATCTGAGCTGACATGTCATGTTCTATGTGGGCATAGTATCAGTTGGTCGCAGATTAAATGTTTAAAGCAAGCTAAATCGCTTTTATGGTGATGCATAGATTTGTAATAAAGCACTGCTGACAATGATCGGCTGATGTTCCAACTACTATAACATACAGAATGCAGTAGGTCAAGGTTCAAGTTCAATCTTTCACGTTGTCTGACATGATATTGTACGATGGATGGCCTGATTCTGATCAGGAGCGTAATGCATTGAAACTGCACTACATGAATATATTAAGTTACTGGCACACATGGCAGCTATCACTCGGTGCATACAGAAATGGTATGACATGACCATGATAACGCTATCATGAGCAATGGAGTTATAGCGTTGAAGTATGGGTGTACAGACCCACAAAGATGACTCTACAGAGATCGCATTCTTCTGGTAATAAGAAGAACAAGATCAAACAGCAATCCTCAGTCAACAGTCAGATACACCAAAGACAATCTTAAAATATGATCAAGAATTTTATCTATATTCTATCAAGATTACTTTCCTTTTACATCACTGTGATCTCTCTTTATATGTCTGGATACAGATTGCCACAATCTCAATATGCACACCAGGAGATAGTTCAATCCTTGGGAAATCTGATTTTCTCTTTAACCGAGCATCATTTGATCTGCACATCACACATAATCACACTATTCCTGGGTTTTGAAGGCATCGGTTTTGACGTGCATTAGTTCTGATCTACAGGGCTCATACCCTTCAAAGAATTTTCCAAAGGGTATATATTTCTGAAAGAGGAGTAGTTTATGTTTAGGGGAACAACATCAATACTTGGGAACATATTGTTCCGGTATCTCTTCAATGAGGTCAAGAGGTTGAATCTCAGGATAAGACAACACAAGACAGAGTATCTTGGATAGGGGGCTGTACATAATTCAATAAATGTTGTATTAGCTTCAGAGATTAGGAACCCCTGCAACAAAAAGTACGTATTCAGTGCTTTTGTGTGAGTGGATCTAGATGGTGCATCAGTTGGCAAACTGTAGCAGGTTATCAGTGATGCTAGTATTCAGAATGTGAGGCTTGCAAATCACACACTCCAATGTCAAATATGCCAGTTTGAGTTAATTGATATCCTTCTGGCCAAACTGGCAAATTGCCAACATAGATAATTGAATAGATCTGACTAACACCCCAGTGTATTTGGACTTTGGTGGATCCAAAAGAGTAAAGGTTCAGGTGATAATAATTCTGTTGTAGTGGTTGTTCAGTAGATGCATCACCAGATTCACTGCTGATTGTATGTGGTGCAGTGCTGCAATTCAATGGCATATTTTGCATCTGGCAATGTACATCAGTACCATGGTTTCTAATTGTGGCAAATAGATGACTCTACTAAAAAGTTCAGCAGTCCTGAGTGCAGTAAACTGACTGAATTTTGGGTGAAATTGGGACGAAATGATCACATCATTGAGGAGTACTTCAGGCAGGTATGTGCTGCATTTGCAGATAAGGGCTCCCATGATGATGATTCACCGAATGTGAAACAGATGGGGTTGGAGGTAGATGATATTGAAAATGAAAATGCAATGTCACATTCAAAAGAAGAACTGCAATTTTGTATTGAGATATGAACACACAACACAATGGTTTGTTCAAAGTCATCTGATGCTTTTCTATCACGAGAATGAGTAACACAACATGAAAACAAAATCCTCCAATACCAACTGCCTCCCATCACATACTGTTAATCTATTACCCTCAATTTATAACCTGTACTCTGATACACCATTAAAACCTTTTCTCATACTCTTAAACACCACCAACAAATACTCTTATCAATACAGCCATGCCATATCATTCAATGTCACAACATCTCAGACCACTTTCTTATCATGCCAAATCATCCAACATTGCCACACATCACACTACCTGCTTATCACATTAACCAACCACCCCTTTACTACGCTACATCACTGAACTTCCATTTCTTTACATCCCTCCCGCCGGCACTTATTCCTATTTACTTGTACCACCGCCTTCAACATGAGTCCTGAGAGCTTGTCAGTTTCTGTTTTCATCGATTTGACATATCCAACAATTTTGCACAAGCCAGAGGAACAAAACCTATGCTTCATGTCAATTGGTTGCAGATCAGTATAGTTAAATGCCTTATCTTATGATAGAATATCATTTAATGGCTCAACAGTGGTGGCCACCGGTGTTGCCAAGAATTATGAGATATGCCATTGGTAGCCTTCATTATAATTCGGCTATCTTCATATTCTAACTGCACCATTCAGCTGTCTATCCAACTGTGCAATAATGAAGTCATATGATTAAAGAACCTTAGCTTTTCACTCTTGCCTTTGTGAAAGTGCTTTTGAAGTTTGGCAATGTTTACAATTTCTGTTATTGCACTGTATCAAGATAGTGTTTTTTGATCCTCCAACATAGTATTGCCATTGCCTGATAACCTCCACAAGGCTCTATATTAAAATAGGCTATGTACTCCAAGATAGGTAAATCCCATAGCTGTATTGCCTTTTTCTTAGATCAATTAACATCTGTATGCAACACAATCTGTACAAGATTGGAGAAGAATAAGACTCTGTGTAACAGGATCAGAATAAATCACCACCATGAAGCTAAGCCCAGCCATCCAAGGATATCCATTGTATCTGTGTCAGCGGGTAGAAGTCATGCAGAGTTGCCATGTGGATCCAACCTGCAGGAACGACTGGATTTGAACTGTACTCAGCTCTACTGTATTGACTTGTTCCTGCCAAATCAAGTTTTTCCAATCTAGCACCGTCGGAAATTGTTAATTCTTACAGCAGTTTTGTGCACTCCTCTATGTATATTGTAAAGGGTACAGCAAACTGAATAACAGTATGTAGATTATCTAAAGTCATCATCAACAGAATCTGGATATTCTTACCTGGGGGTGTTGGTATCCTAGCTTCACCATCAGCAATATGTTCTCTCTTGGAGAGCACAGTGTGAGACACATGATATCAGGGATTCCCAACTGGTGTCCACAAATCTAACAACCGACCTTGAGACAAGTCAGTTTCAGATTTTGTAGATTGAAATCAAGATTGGCCAAATATTAGTTTGTAATCCAAGACTGGGACAATAAGAATATCAGGTTTGTCAACAAGCACTATGTGATCTATTGACAGATATCAAAATGTGATTTTTCTGGTAGTATGTTTAGATATTATTACATGGCAATTAGGGTCTAGTAGTCTGATGTATACTTGTTTCACTGGCAGTCCAAGCTGCCAAAGTAGACTGGGTGCTATGACAGTACCCACACAGTAACAATAAACAAAACCTCAAATCTGTTGCCTATATTCATGTACCGCTCTAATACCGTACTGCAGAACTGTGTAAGTCTTCCCTGACAATGTCATTCCACATGCATATTAACTGGACATGTTTCCTTCAAGAGACCTCAAAATCACTCTTAAATTTAACATGATCCAGTGCAGCTTGAATTGTTTCACTGTTGCTAATAGAGATCACATTCCGATCATTCCAAAGACCGGCTTATTCATACCCACTCTCCCCAGTTGCAGAATATTGTGCCAGAAATAGACTACTCTTCCATGTGTGGTTAATAAAGGGTTGGTGGCATTTCACTAGCTAAGTGCCAGTAACAGTTGTGCTTTCTTGTCATGTCCAGGGTAGCCAGCTTACTATACTTTACACAATAGTACCCATTGTAATTGCAGTTACATCATTGGCACTATGCTTTCTCAGTGAGTCTCAGATAGACTTCTGTTGGTTTCCACAGTAATTCCTGTATGATATTTTGGTTAAATCTGATCTGTAACTCCCCCTGGTCCTACTTTCCCCCTTTTGACATTTCAGAAGCCAATCAGGATATTCTACCTGCTGTGATATATATGGTCAAAGTTTTCATATCTTACCACTGTCTGTTGGTAATTTATTCAGATGGTTTCATCATTGTGGCAATGGATATCTGGGCTACTCCAATTTCAGCGAGTTGTCTGAATGTATAGTTCAACTGAATAGTTTCCCAAAGATTGAGAGACACTTCTTATTCTTTGGGATCTGCGGTCTCACTTTCTTTGTCAGAGTATAGCAAGATTACAAGTATGCCTCATTCATTAGAACAATATAATACACAAACAGGATTCATCCAGCTCCCTTGCAATTGACATTACTTGATTTGGTGTAGACTCTGACTAATGTATTTGCTAAATGCTGATATTGCTGCAGAGACTTCATTGCTGAGTTGAGCCATCAGTTCCTATCACCAGATATATTCATCAATTGCTAACAAACTAGTTTGAAGTCTTCCAAGCAGGGATGTGCTATGCGTTGTGAATTGCTAGCCCATTTCGTCAGCTTTGTATTATCTATTTATTGTTAAGTTGAATCCATCTAGGTATTGTGGTTGCAGAGAAATGAAATTCTGTATCTGACTCAATTGGAGCTGCTCTTCAGAAATTCCTACATATGAGAATCATCATTTGACCATAAGGACTGAAGGAATTCATCCGGCTTCTTGTCTGCAGCATAATACGAAGCCCAATTATTTTGACGATCTTTCACTCAGGCAGCTTGTTACACTTGTTTCCTCCTGTACACTGGCTTCTGTCCAGCTTGACAACCATACATTCATCATGTCGATCAGGTTTTTATTCGGAACGGTATTTGGGAACCAGTCAGTTCAGTGCCATCGTCTGCTGTTTGGAATTGTCTGGGAATCTGGAGTAGAACTTATCTGTATGTATTTTGTACTCAGAGCAAGCTGGGTCTTGATTATCTTTGTCATCCCTATTGGTTTGCACACCTTGTGGTTCCATGCCATAATCTTGGGGGTTAGTGTTACCCCAATGACCCACAACTGTTTCATCCAGTAGTACTAGGACAAATGCAGTAGAATGGTTGGTATTCCGTCCAATGAATATTTGAAGTGATTGCATAATTACAGGGAGTCATATACAACTGAACACTTTAAGCTTTCTCTATAGACATTCAACAACATAATGTATTTTTGTTACCGGGAAACTCTAGAAGTATTTGGGAGTTGTCAGATCAGAATCCCAGGATGTTTAAATCTCACAATTAACTGGACCAATGAAGTGGCCTTTGAAAGCTCCTGGGAGCCCTGGCAACACACCTGGGGGCACCTCGAATTGCTGTAGAGCAGTCAGGGAAAACAACATCTTCTTTGGGACTGCTGCTGGTGTGCCTGTAAAACATAGCTACTACTTATCATTTAATAATTTTCAAAACTCATGTATTCCATTTGTATTCTCATATATATATTTAAGTATCAATGGATCTGTAAACGTATCAATCTACATACAGTATATCCGAACTTACTGCAAATGGTGGTTGAGTGGAATTTGTGGTGCACAAGAACATGGCAATTGAGTGAACATAGACTGCAATCCGAAGCTGAAATCAAGCATGTTTGATGATACACTTCAAGTCCTTTCTCATGCCAACTTGGAGGCGGTGATCAAGTGAGTTTGGATATATACTTTGACGCCATAATCATGCACATAGTGGCCATAATTTTGCCGCAATGGAGGCCATGATTGTGGAAGTTTTGAGATTTACTCAGTGGCCACATTCACACAAACTTGGAGGTTGTAATTGTACAACATTGAATATCCATTAGGAGGCCTTGATCGAGCAAGATTAGAGATGCACTTGGAGGCCATAATCATGAAGACTTGGAGGCACTGATCATATGGGTTGGGAGATATGCTTGGAGGCCATAATCAAGTAAAATGGCAGAAGTACCTGGTGGGAGTAGATCTAGAGGTGGGTGATCTGAGGGTGGTCAATTGGATGGTGCAATGAGTGCTGAAACTAAATTCATTGGTTAGTTACCTCACATTTGAGGCAATGTGACATGTTAATCTGCCATTTGATTATCAGGGAATATTCAGCATATCTTGCTTCACCAATTATCTGTGATGGAGAAGTGGCTAGTTGCGGTCAATCTTTTACCAAGATATACCAGAAGCTGAAGCTTCATTCTGATGCCAACACATTATCCTATGAATAAAGGGAAGACAGTCAATCTTGGGTGGATGCTGTACCCAGTGTTAACTCATGCTTATCACATGGAGATATAGAGAGGGTTGACTTAAGCTTGCATTCTACCATAATGGTAAAGTTGCAGATGAGAAAGAGTGATGGACAATGCAGATGACACCAATATGGAGAATATGAGAAGATGTGAGAAATCAGGAGTATCACTTCTCTAATTGGTTTGGTATTACCAAGTATCGGTTTGCTAACCAGCTAGATCGGGATTCATACCTGCTATAGCAGCAATGTTAAATTGAGTAACACCAGAAATTCCCCTTACTTGCGAGTTTCCCATGATAATTTCACCTGTTTCCTCTCATCTCTCTCTTTTTCGTCCATAGCTCAACAGTCCCCTAAGTACACCAAATAATGGCAACCCTCCATGTCTCCCCAATGCAATAATAAGTTCATACTAAAGGAATCGTACACCGAATACATTATACATGAAGGATAGCATAAACTGAGTTCATGATACACCATGTACAGGATCAACCCAAAATCAACTGTCTCTCACTCCTAGCCAGTCTCTCATCTATTATATATTGGCAGACAATTTGGTACTCTTTTCTCTGCATTTCCACAATCATAAGTTAAACAATAAATACTGTCCCAGCTGCAATAGTTTATCCCAATGGACCTTCCCCAGATCAACAAGTTCCGGATTGACTGCCTCAACCTCGAATGCCTTCAATTCGACTGCCTCCAAGTCCTTGCATAATTTGGCTGGATCATGGCCTCCAAGAACATCTCCAAACTAGCCCGATTATAGGCTGCAATTGCATCTCCAATCTCACATGATCATAGCCTCCAAGTCTGCCTGATGATTGCCTCCAATAGGATCTTCATTGTGGCATAATCACAGCCTTCTGGTTTGCCTGATCATGGTATGCAAGTGCATCTCCACAATCATTTGATCTCTGCATCCAAGTATATCTCTGGAATCACTCAATCTCTGTCTCCAAGTCAACCTTTGAGTTCCCCTGATCCCAGACGACATCCATTTACTTCTCCAAAGTCACGCGATCACAGCCTCCAACTGCATCTCACATTTCACTTGAATGGTATCTTCAAGTGCTTCTCTGATTGCACTCAAGTTCTATCTGCAGCCAGAGTGATCTTATGCAGATGGATGGATAGACCGAGGTAGAAAATACACATCATCATATTGTGTAGTGAATATTGTATTTGTCATAAGACACAAATAACACTCAACATGGCTTGAGGTTATGGGACCCTAAAAACCACTGCTGTGAGAATATTGTATCAAGTTCATACTCTCCTGCAGATCAGCACAGATGTCTCATCAGCTGCGCTCTATGTCCCCCACTGCCCCACTCCAAAGGTCTGTATTGCTCTTTAAGTCGCAATCTTGCCTGGGCAGAGGTCTCAGCTGCTCTGAATGTTGATGATTCTAGATAACATATATCATAGCATCTTGAATGTACTTCGACAACTGCAGGTGCTTTCTGGCAAACCTGGGAATGTTTTTCCAGCATATGGGAGCATCTTGCTTAGGTCAAAGAAGGGCTGGGAGCATCTGAATTTACATAGAAGTACCAGAGAGGTCTTCAGGATATCTAAGAGGTATAAATGTAGCTTCTGGACTGTTTTACACTTTGTCCATATTGCAGGTTAAATAACCAGTGATTGATTATTCAGTATAACTGAAATGAAAGTAAAAGGAAGAAAATCAACCCAGCTCGGTTTTTTACATATTAGCTAGATATAAACAACTATACACACTGTAAGGGTTTATAAGTGTGAATCTGGAGAGGTGGGAAATGGCAGATAAATCAGAAGTATAATTATATGTGGCATATAAGGAAGAATGAGTAGAAAAATCAGTACTTGGATTTTAAGTTAGGATGTACATATTATGGCAACAACTAAATATATACATTTACATACTACTGAATGTATTACATACCTGTTCTGTGACAGGCTAATATGATTATTAATCAAACATCATGCAATATATAGATTGTAATGGTACTAGCTAAAATCTAAACTTATTATTTGTATCAACAGAGTATTAACCATATTTGGTACTATCATATAAACTACAATTATTATAAAAAAAATTCCAAACTACTTTGTAATTGGCAATCATCTTTCTCAATAACAATACATTCAATATATAAAATCTTGTTAGGAATTCTCTCTGAACAGTAATAATGGCAGTAGAATATCACAATGGAATTACATTTAGAATAGAAGATTTTGTCAGTTAATATAAAATATAGATTTGTAAACTCACAGGTTGCCTACTAATGTGATATCGAATGGCATTGCATATGAGTTACAGGTCAACTACTTAAGTTGCATCCACCTAACTGCTAACAGATTCAATATTAATGATGTAATTGTCATGCATAAGTAGAAATGTTTAATTGAGAATGATCAGCCAGGCAGATAATTATCAACTAATGTAATTTATGATGTAACTGCCCACTGTTACTGGGGTACTTTAATCCCAGTAACTAACAAAACACTTATTAGACTAAGTACAGCTGCCTATCCAAAATGCAATTTTAAAAGACGTTATCATTCCAAAGACTCAACCTTGTATCTTATATTAAAGCTCTCCGCTCGCCCCCATCTCTCCACAGATGGTATTCTGCCTACTCTTTGTACTGTAACCACCCTGTAGTGATGTACCTGTGTACATCATACCCAACCCCTTCCATAACTGTGGAGTATAAAAGGATTTGGGAGATGTCGGTCAAACCTTCCTCTTTGCAGTAGAAAACGAGTACGCCGAAACTTTCGACAGCCTTCTGGCATGCGTAATATGAACAGGTTAGTTTCCTCAAAGACACACAAAGTGTATTCACGTAAGTGAAGTAGACAAGTAAATGTGAAGTTTTGTAGATAGAAATCTTAATAATATTTCAAAGTGTTCTTTGCTGGTAATGTCTGACTGTGGATTGCTGCTAGAGCTTGGTTCTTCTCATTGCAGGGGCAATGTGCGCTTGTTACAGTCACATCCTCAGGTCAAGTTTGCCTTCGGATTGATGCTATGACTACAAGATTCCTTGATAGTGTATCTGCAAGAGCATTGTAAGTGCCTCATCGATAGTGTGACAAGTTCCTTATGGTTATCCTGTTTATGCATGAGTGGTTTTTAGATGTTACGTCCCCTATTGGGCCATCCTCAAGATCATGATATCAAACACTCACTATGACAACTCATAACTTCATCTTTGACATCTCACTGACCATTTGTTCAGTAGTTGGAACATCTGATGACTCATAGCCTGATCAGTACTTATCACAATATGAATTAATCGCTCTTCAGTATTAATTCCGTCACGTTGAATTTTGCCATTCAGTATTACATCACAGATTCAATTGGCAACCTCCCAATACTCTGCCAGCTTAGATTATGACATGTCAACCTCGTATTCCAAATGAGTATGACATTGCAATGCATACTAACTCAAACCAATGAGCAGGGTTGCTTCTGCCCTCTTATCTTCAGCCAATGTCAATAATACCTCAGACACTGCATGCTTAGGTCTCAACCTTCCATAGACTGGGGAACACCACATGGTGTTCCCAACTCTTAGAGTGTGAGCTTGCAGGTCTTACTTACTCGCATATTGCGTTATCATCTGCTGCACATGTCCCTCTGCGTAATCACCACTTTACTGTGTGTTGTCCCACTAGATAACACATATTAGATGTGGCCAACAATGATGCGCACTCCTGAAGATTTTCTATTTGCTAGTTATGTCAACATAATTGCATCATCATATTTGAATCAGCTAGTGCAGGTGTACTGGTCAATAATTGATCAACACGCAGCCCAAGTGTAATCCCACTAAAGATCACTTGGCTGACAAACATCATGTCACCTTCATAGGTAGATGCTTTGTGCACTGTCCACGAGTAACCATATATACCTGCTACAATCCATGCATGTATCGTTATTGCTATGAAAGAAGAACCCCTAAGACCCACGACCTGGTAACCAATCACGCACAAAAGCACGCAAGTGCTAGAAGCAGGGATGCTTAAGCACCCCACACACAAACTCAATTTTTACTCTTTCCCCACCACAATGCAACCATGGGCAGAGTGAAGTGTGGAGCTGCAGCGACTGACAGAGAGAATCAGATTTGCAAAGCCATACAGGCATAGCTTTCAAGTCTTCAACCATATATCCAATCTGCAGCTTCAACATATGGTATATCATATGGATCTTTGTGAGACCGGCTTAGTGGAGCACAGCCATGGAGTGCAGTACATGAGAATGAGCCGCTGCTGAGTCTTGAAGAGGCAGACTCAATTGTCAGGTTTTGGGAGACTCTAGATGACTTCGGACATCTGTTGCAAGCAAAGATGGTCAAGGCATTTGTGCTGACTCATCTACCCCAAATCGGTGATGACAACTTGGTAAGCACTGGATGACATGCTGTCTGCACCGCCATTCTGCAATGACTGGAAAGTTTACTCAATGTCTAGATTGACAAAGGGCTAATGCAAATAATCCTGCAATTTTAAAGGACTTTTTTCGCCAGATATATCATTTTAGTCTATACATTCATTTTAAGCTAATACTGGTCACTGTAGCTTGGAAAACTTGTTAGAAAGCTCAATACACAACCAGAAAACATTTACAATATGGATGAAAAGGGCTTTCTACTTGGGCAGGCTCCCAAAGTGAAGGTTATATGCCACAGAGGTAGAAAGAATCCCCTCTATACCCAGGATGGAAATCATGAAATGGTTACAGTTATAGAGTGTATTGGTGCAGATGGCAGAGTTATACCACCCATGAATATCTACAAGGGGGGAAAGCATCTACTGGGGTGGCATGCTGGCGTGCAAGATAAAGTGCAAGCAACATTAGCATGGTCCACTAAACACTGAACTGACAATGAATTGGGACTGGAATGGGTGGAACAGAAATTTGAGAAATATACTACTAAAATGTTTGAACCATTAGATTGACCTCCTGCACATGCTAACTATTACAGTGCAAAGGGCAAGCCACAGATTCCAATCCTTGATGGACATGGCTCTCATCTAACATGGTAATTTTTCGATTTTTGCTTGAAAAGAAATATTCATCCTATTTGCCATCCTGTACACTCTACACACATCCTACAACCTCTCCATGTTGGGCTGTTTGGTCCTCTTTCCCGCTGCTATAGCAATGAGCTGGATATGTGTCTTAGAAAAGAAGGGAATGCAATTAAGAAAGAACAGTTTTATAAGTAAGTCCACCTGCTATATCACTCTATACTCCACTCTAATGCTTTCCTACAGACTTGTCCCATGTGCTAGAGCTGCAGCATATACCAAGAACAACATCTTGAGTGCCTTTGAGGCAACTGGGATCTGGCCTCATATCCCACACAAGGTATTTATTTGGCAGTTACAAAATATCACTCGATTTGAATCCCCGCCAGCCACTCGCACTCCACTGCTCAGTGCAACCCCCAGACAACCCAGGGCAGTAAGCCAAATAGCCCACAGTGCACTTCCACTTGTCACACAACACTTACCTTCCTGTTTCAAGCTCAAGGCTTTTACTGCACACCTGGGAAGATCACATCAGGGTGCAGTTGCTGATGAGGAATGTGGAGATGAAATGCTGAGAACACTTTGCTCCGGGGCAAAGGACACCACTCCAGTAACAGCAAAGGACTACCTCCACCTTGGTCAAGCTCGTGTGTATACAGCTGAGGATGTGGTTCAGCTCAGGGAAGGAAGAGAGAGGCTAGACGGATCAAAAGTGGCCCAGGCCAACATGCGCCAAGAAAAGGCTGCAGCAAAGGTTGTATCATCTGGAGAGGGGTCAAAGAGCTCTAACCTTATGGAAAAGAAGGTCATAGATGGAAAGAAGGTACCTGTAATTGTGCTTAGTGATTCGGAGGATGAGGAAGAAGATATGGTGGGTGGAATGGAGTGGGATGAGGAGGAGAATGAGGGGGATGAAGACTCTGTTGTATATATTGGTGATATGCTGGACCTAGTGAATGCTATGGAGCATGGAAAAGGGAGAGAAGGGGTTAGTAGTCAACCACTGGTAGTGACTAGGTCAGAGAGAGTGGTTAAGATGGGTCATATGGGTCAATAATTACCACCTGCGGGTAGACGGTTTCCCAGATATGGGCGGTCTCCCGGTACAACACGTTACATCGACAATGTCCGGCTAACAGTACTATCTGCTAATGAGTCACAAATATGTGGAAGTACATATGCAATCACTGTGATGTACCAGATAAGCAACTAATACCTTAACCCCGAGTCTTCTAAGGGATATGAATTACTCTACACACTTTCTGTTCATATGATTTTCTTGATCTAAGTAGGCAGTTTCTGTTAGATTCTCGGCAATTACTCACAACAAGAGGATTCAAGCACACCTAGTCAATCAATTTAGATAGTATACATTCATTTATTCAAATATATATTGGCAACATATCAGTTGGTTACAAACTGAATTCTGATCGGAATTTGTAATAAATGTATTTGACGATAAGGCATTAATATTACTGTGATATGGTACTATTAGGCTACATTGCATCAAATGTTTCAAGAACAGAACAAATGAAATTGAATTCATCAAAGTTCAAGGTATAATCTCTCAGTTTAGTATGTTCGATATCTGGCAGAGAATAGCTCTAGGTGGCATAGTAGCTGATTAAAACTACTTATACATGAACATGATTACTTTGAAAGCATCTGCAACTGCATCAGTAAGAGATTGGCAGAAATGGTGAAAGCAGATCTTCAATAAGCTATCCTACAATCTTAATATTATATTGAGAATATTTGAAAATCGCTTTACCCCAGAACATGACTAGAAAGGGGATATAATATTTTGCCAATGAAAAGGTGAAGCTCTAGTAGCATTCCAGTCAGAATAATAGCAGTGAAAAATACTTTAAAATATGATCACTGATTCTATTGACAATTACTTCTACTTTTAGCTGCTGTGGACAACTGATATACCTGTGTTTCAACAAACAATATTGGTGACAGCACTGCCATATATTGACGAATTAATGAGAATATATCATGATGATGCAAACATGAGTAGGATGTTTGATACCTATGTGGTACTACCCTACATTTGCACATCACATAGTGATAACAACTTTATTCATTAGCTTGAGATCAGTCAACTCTCCCAGGAGAATATTCAAGAAATCTGTCAGCAAGCCAATTTGGCTTCTGATTATAATTATTATTTGTTTACTCTTGTCTAAATTAGCAAGAGGTTCAAACTTGGAATAAAATAAGGAAATCTAGGATGACCATGGAGTAAAATACTGTACTTACATTAATAAATATTGTAATAATTATTTGTATCTTAGTAACCCCAAAACAATATTATAGTAATTCACTCAAACTCCAGATATAAAGACAGCAAAAAAATGTAATTATTTAAAAAAATACCATATCATGATTCCAAATTAAAAATATTAAGAACTTGATATCGAAATCACCAGACCCTCTGGGAGATACACTCAATTGTAGGAAATAGTTCAAAAGAATATTATGACCTTGTGCTAATTATTACAGTTTTGTACTAAATTCATACTCAATTACATATTTGACAATAAGTCTGTTAGGGGGGTGCTTTGGAGGTAAGTACAGATACTTATGCACAGCCCTAGATACTTCCTAAATTTATTCCTTGGCGAGGTTCTCAATAATCATTTCCCTTATTTCTACCAGACTCTTTAGATGACTGTCTCGTTGTTTGTGTATCTGTCTGGCCTTATTAAGATTTGCTTTCGTAGATGGTAAGTGATTAATGGGTCTTTGTCTTGTTCAACGCAAAGGATCAGGAATGCATCAATTCCAATCATCTTTGGATTTTTGTATAACTGCCTCGGCTCGATCCAGCACTTGATCACGTCTCAAATCCCTGGAATGACTAGCTATACTACCAGTATTGTCAAGTTTTCGAATGTTTGCGGAGGCTATAGTCAGTTGTTGTATTCCTCCTAATTCTGCTTCACTAGGAAACCTTCGGTTGTCTATAAAATAGACTAGTGCAGGTTATAATCCTATAAGTGTGGAAATCCACCACCCTCACTGGGCCACAAACAGATATTTTTTTCTCGGAAAGTTGTGATTAACTTGGCGAAGCTCCACAATAGTAAATTGGCTTCGTTTTTCAAAGTAATTGTCATTCAGGGAATACTGATCAAAGGTGCGGGGCTGCCGCTGCAAAAAGCTAACAAATTCTTATGAATATAACAATAGGTATAGGTATCATAAAAACACAATAATAAATCAAGGTCTTCTTTCGCTGGTAGGTATTTCTGGCTGTCTCTCTGCTAGAGCTTGTTCTTGTCATTGCCGGACCTATGTAACCTCTTTATAGAAACTTCTCGGGATGTTATGCATGCGCACCCATATCTCGTTTCCATGATTATTGATAGCAATGTCCTTTGCGACTTACATTCTGACATATACGCATGCATGCTTGGGCAAGTCGTACTTCGAATGCACATGGGAGAGATTGCCACGAATCCCCAAGGTTATTGTGTTCATGCCGGTCAGGTGTTGAAGCATTACACTCCTGATAAGAATCCGGCCACACCCGCACAATATCATATATCAGATCATAACTTCAACTTTGACATCTTGCTCCCGTATGGTTGAGTAGTGGGAATATATGCTGATCTTTGTCGGTCATGCTTATCGCAAATTAATGCCTCACCTCAAAGGGTATTTGGCTTGCATCAGAGATCTAATTGGTGACCAACCGATACTATACCAATGTAGAACTTGACGTGTCAGCTCGTATAGGAATATGAACATGACGTTGCAATGCATACTAACTCAAACCAATGAGCAGGGTTGCTTCAGGCCTCTTATCATCAGCCAATGTCATGATTCCTTTCTGTCACGTCATGCTTAGGCCGAGACCACTCTTTTCAGCCAGGGAGGGCCCTGCTTGCATTTATTGCCTGAAGCAATAAGCCAGAGATCCCGCATAATCGCATATTGACTAACAACTGCCTAGTCTGCGGGGCAATCTCTTTTGCTCTATCTGATCAGACAAATCCCACTAGTATCTGGTTGAGAAGCTGGTTGAAAACGACACGCTCGGCAGCATTATAGCCCTTTCGATCTGGCATTGATGTTGCATCATCACATCAGCTGCCGCAGCATTTGCTTTCAATGAATCTGCTAAGCCTCATCTTATTGAATCGAGACGTATCCCATTCATACCACGGTAATGGTAATCGTGACCGAAAGTTCTGATATGCTCCCCAGTGTAGGTTTTATGCACATCACATGACCTGAATCATGTTACATGTACCCCTTGAGTTATTCAGGTTACCGTAGACACTGTTAAGGGAGGACCACTAACATCACCCCCACCTGGGGAATCGGTGACCCAACGATTGCTCCGTCTTAAGAAGTGAACTTGCTAGCCTCAAAGCGCAAACATACTGTATTACTACAGGCCGCTATATTCCCTTGGACTTTATAATTTTGCCATCACAGCCCCTGCACACAACAGGTGTGCTTCTCTTTAATTCCACTTATAGTGTGCTAACTTATTCCGTTGATCGTTCATCATCATCCTGCGGTGTATCATTCCTCAACATCATATCATTTATTGTTGGTCGATTTTCGGATCGTTTATCGTTCATCAACATCATATTGTTTATTGTTTGTTAACTTTGAATCATTGATCGTTTGTTTATTGGATGCAGAAGAATAACTGTATATTCTGCAATACGATTTCTTCTCTTTCGTCCTTCTCGTAGACTTCGAGACCTGTAATAAAGTCATTCTTCACTTCAAACTATCACTAGTACTAATCACATTACATCCCCATGTAGTACTTACCATCATGGAGTACAATATATATGATTGCATGTGATATTACATCTTCAATATATATGGAAGATTATACTTCTTCTTTAAAATCAGTTAGTGAAGATTGAATAGTATTTGCTATGATTAAACTTGTAAATTACACATAATTATCTTTTTATAATCCAGATTCCAGCAAAGAATTATTATTCAACCAAATATCTATCAGGCTGATTGGTTTGCATCAATTATTATGTGGAAACATTAGTCGATCAGAATATATACCAATTACACCAGCAAAAAAAAATTTCGTCTGGGTGGAAGGGCTCCATCAGAGTGGACGTGGTCTGTCAGAGCTGTCAGAGATATCCCGCTGGCGGCTTACTCCGCGCCCGGCGATAATACCATGTGTCGCAATGCATATCGTCCTCCCATCACAATGTCACCATTTATTCTCGCTGTATTGGTCTCCTATTTCGAATGAACACTGTGTCATTGTGGCCAACTGTGACCATACGTCAGAAAGGGTTCATTGGGTACGTGCGTGCATTGGGATTTCAATGCAATGGGTGACGCTGCAAAAACCTCTCCTCGCGTTGCTTCTACCTGTGCGCAACATGCAATTCTCTCATTACGAACTATACACATCATTCCAAGTCGCCAGATGTATGTGGCTATTGACAATCCATCACTCATTCTGTCTGTCTCCTGCCTTACAACTATCAGCAATCTCTGGAATTACGTGTGCTCAGCCGATGATGTTTCCCACGGTGAAAACTTGCAAAGCAACGGCTGGCGGTGCTTTTCTCACCTGGACAAATTTTGAGACGGGATCCAAGTTACCCTACTTTTCAGGTATTGTGGTGAGCACCAGGGCCGACCAGTACTCAATGAAAGCTGCATCCTCATTCAGGAGCTGGATGTTCAATAGTCGTTGCAGTTGCGACGGGAGATGACCATTGAGCGCACCGTAACACCTCCCTGTGGGTTGCTTTAACCACACCCAGTGGTTCCGTCGGTCCCATCCATGCCAGCTCTGGCTTCCTGTGCATCGACACATCTGAGATATGCATTCACCTTCTAAACCCTCAAGTTGAACCTTATTACCATGATAAATACAGAGCTCCATTGTGTGCAGTTGTTCATCCGACAAATATGTCTTATTACGACTCTTATGATTGATAAACTCCTGCGTGCCTTTGTATAGTGTCTCGCAGAGCATTGCGTCTTGCGTATCATCGAGTAATGCTCTGAGGTCTCCGACCATAGGGTCATGATGCTTTACATCACAGTGGCTTGGGAGTCCCATGAATTTGGACTTTGCATATGACTGGGAGCTCAGGGTGGCAGCCAGATCAGCACCGGAAGGGAGGACTTTGCAGGTGGCAGCGCTGTTCTCTCGATGCTGAGCGAAGGCATGGGGCTTGAGCTCTCTGATTTCGAAGTAGAGAATGCGACGCTGAAAGATGATTACTTGCGGCAGGTATTTGTGATTTCAATAGTGGGTGTTCCAACAGTCCTTGAGGTTTGTTTCATGTGCTTGTTCGTGTCTCTTGGCAGAATACTGTTGCAATGCTCCGTATCGATGAATCTGTTCGACCCAGTGAGACGTCAAGTGGATCTTTGGAAAGATGAAGTCGGCATCTAACTTTTTGGAAACATCTATCTGGTGGCTGATATAATCCTGCCAGGCGTTCATTTCATGCCACATCTTGGATGGCATCCAAGTTTCCGCATTTGTTTTCTTGTCTGCCTTTCGCTTGTTCATGAGTCCCGTTCTCAGGGCATTGGCATTGGCCTTTGCCTCTTTGCCGGCTCGCCTGAGTAAGGAAACATCTTTGAAGGTGTGAAGACGACGCAAGGGGTTTTCCATGCAGCTCAATGTTGCATCATCGTGAGATTTATAGTGAGCATACATATAGAATTCTAACAATGCCTGTGTGAACTCAATTGCATGATTGAATATGGGACGCTGATCGGGGCTTCATCCTCGTAGAGACTTGGTTACAACTCCAAGCAGGTACCGGCTCAATTCTTTCATCTCCTTCCCATTCGATTGAGAAACATCTTCATATCACTTAGTTTCTTGTTTGAGGTTGTGGTAAGCTGGCACGGATAACCATAATGCATTGTACTTGTCGACCCGTTTGTGCGTCTTCATGATGTGGATAATGCACTTCTGTAGGTGGCCAAGCATACCAATCTGCATTGAATGGAGGAGGTCGGGCTTCGGGAGGTCGCTCATGGTACAGGGAATATGTCGAAAGATGTTGAATCCTCGCTGAACATGGCATGACCAGAGTTCAGCATCAGCTCCCTTGGTGTTGGCATCGCTGACCATTCGATATAGGTTGTGATCCCGCCAGGGGCGTGGCTTGTCAGGAGGGCTATCATCTCCAAGTTCGTTCTTTGGACACTCGCAATGTAATCAGATGTGCCACTCGATATGATGCAGGTCGCTATACTCAGGGCAATCTGCAAGCCATGCTGCTAAAACTTGTTTGCAACGGCTGAAGTTCCCATCTGCACTGAGAACATTGTAATACCCGCTCTTGGAGCTGGGATTTTGTGTGAAGTTTAGAGGCTCGAGTACCCGCCAGAGTACCTCGTTCAGCACCTGTTGGTTTGTTTTCCTTTGCTCATCCAGCCTCTTCTGAAGAATATTGCAGGTCTTGATCAGAATTGGCAGCAGAGCGACCATTACGACGCTGTGCGTTGCGGGCATCTGGCGGACCTTGAACAATAGATTTCCAATCATCACATATAGATGCCACTGTTTCTTGTCGCCAGCAAAATTTGTGAGATGTGTTCTGTCGGAGATGAAGCTCAAGGGAACCAGTGTATACCCCACATTGAGCGTTGACTTAACATCGGTTAGAACGTCATCATCGTCAGGAATCTGTCCATATGTGTGTCTCCCACCACCAGTCGGCAGTGTGCATTTCAGTATAGAGGCGTTTTGGTCGCATATTCCTGTTAAAGCAATGCTGAGGGGTGTAAATAAGAAGCTCCACGTAGGCAGGCTGCCGCATCAAACATCGCATGCTTTTGATGATGTCTCGACTCCTGTATTAAATCGGGCGTTGGTGGTTGTCATTCTATTTCATATTGTCGATAGTGTTTAGTTCCCACTCCCTGAGAGCCTGATCATCTGGCATGCTATTCACAAGCTTCTGGACGCCATCCCTATTTTTGAAGCTTGGGAAATGCAGAGCAGTGTTTTCTTCCTTCAGCACGTTGTCATAGTATGTCTTCATGTGCTTCTTCTTGATCCTACACTGGATATATTTCTACTCTTCATGCGTCGCAAACAGGTAGTAGGGATGTGATTGTAGGTTCGTCGCCAGGCAACCCTGAGTGTTGCGTTCCCATGGCCAAGCAATGTAATCGCTCAGCGGAGCACCGGCGCCAAGGTATGTTTCCGTCCACAGCAGAGGGAAGTGGCGGTGGATGAGACTCCGACTCTGCAATGTGTACACAGTGTTTGAGGTAGGGAAACACGTCCAAGTCTTCAACTGAATCTTTCTTAGCGTTGAATTCATGATGCTGAGTGGGTTGAACGCTTTGTGGCGCACAGCAAAGAGTCAGATTGCTCTGGCATGCAATTTGAACATGTTCCGGATGGTGCAATTCAATATGTTTAAGTCGCCTGCAGTCTGAGGTGACCTTCTTTCTGCTTGAAAATTCAGGGTGATGGAAAGGGGACTTCTCTGGCATTGTTGATGACACGCGAGGAGTGGAGTATTTACTGTAGCAAGGGACAAATGCTGGTGCTGGGCCTGAGCAATCAGGTGTGGGTATAAGCTCAGCTAACTTGAGCGATTTATTGAGCCTCAACACCATCACAAGGAGGTTCCTTACATGCCAGGAGTTGCAAAAACACCCCATGGGCGATGTCCCATAATACTATGAATAAACTAAAAAATAAACCCAGAGTGATCCAAAAACCTCGCAATGTGTGTAATAATCAATGCCTGAGTTAAATAGATTAGAACAAAGGAAACAAACAAGCCCACAACCCCTAACCCAAACTAGCCAGAGTACAAAAAACCATAACCAAACAAAACACCTCCACACGTGCCTTAATCAGTGCCTGAGATGAATTGATTACAGCAAAGGAAACTCAGAAGACAAGAACCCGACCATAACCCAAACACATGCCTTGTCTGCAACACGAGGACTAGTTCACTCCTCACCTACCGAGCAATCTGGGTGCTCCTCAGGGGGACGGTGATCAGTGAGAGGGACATTGGGGTGAGGGACATTGGGGTGAGGGACATTGGGGTGAGGGACATTGGGGTGAGGGACATTGGGGTAAGGGACATCGAGGAGACTGTCGCCACATGCCTATCTGCCGAGCAGCTGCTCATCCACATCCACATCAGAGGTGTTTCCGGCTGTCTCAGTTTCTCACAGAGTTGGCACTTCCAGGGCCGGTTTTTGCGGCATCACAAGTCCCAAATGTTCCAGCCCACTGAAGGGATGAGTCTCTGGAGTTCGTGGTCATGGGCGACACTCCGGGGTTTGTGTCTGTGAGGCAGGCGCCGCAGGTTAAGGACGTGAGGTATGCTTGCGCATCTCCTGGCCTTAGTCAGGTAGCACAGTTGCCTGATCACCTACCACGGTAACTACATTGTCAGCCGATGTATTTACAATCTCTCCCTGGCGAATTGTCCGATGTGCTTTGCCATCATCCTCATCCTCATCCTTATCTTCATCCTCTTCCTCCTCCTCCTCCTCCTCCTACTCCTCCTACTCCACCTCATCTTCCTCATCGTCATCTTCCTACTCTTCATCATCACCATCCCTTTCCATATCCACATCGCCATCTCAATCAACGCTGTCCGGTGCATCCACATCATCCTCCTTGCGCATATCCACATCACAATCATGTTCTGAGTCATATTCGCCGCCCAACTCCTTGATAGAGTCGGTAGCATCATCTGCGGAAATTGACACAGTGGGCGATGCTTCCAGCTCTAAATATTCCCGCTCCAGTTAGCCCTCCGTGTCCCATTCCCCTCCCTCCCTGTAGACTTCCCACTGCTCTGCGAGCTTTCTCCCCTTGGGATTTGTTGAAGAATTCATTTCCCTTTCCCATTCCCATTCCTGTTCCACATCCCCTTCCCTTCCTCCGTTGCCTTCACATTCCCCTTCACGTCCTCAGTCGCCATCTGTTTCCTTATCCCATCATTGACTCCCTTCCTATTCCTGGTTCTTTTCTCACCGCCCTGCGTGTCCTCCTCATCCTCGCTGTCATCATTGTCATTCCCATCACCAGGACGGCTCGATCCACTGCTCGGCACCCCGGGATCCGCCCAGTTCTCATCAACATCATCCTCGTCGATCATCCCATCCCAATTCAGCGGTCTAATGGCCAGGAAGTACCCAGGCTTGTACTGCCGGCAGCTTGGCGGCTCAATCTTTGCCCTGGGATCATCCCTCCCATGACAAGAGGAATGCTCGCCGTTGGGTTTAACCTTCCCTGAGCCGGCTGTCTGCAGACTAGAGCGATCCACATGATCCCCGAAGGCATGGGGGTTGTCCCATCTCCAATTTTTCATTTGGACCAGGGTTGTGTCAAACATTTGCGCCATTTATGAGTGGAAGGCAGCCCACCACTCCCGAAAAGGCGAACTCCTGCTCCTGCAGTGTGGCCACATCAGCTGGACTTCTGAAAAGTGGTGAGTTGTGACTGGATCAAGATAGATTATATCATAAAAGAGGTCCCATGCCCTATCATCCTTGACGCAGCAAACATTGTATATCCATATGAGTACACCAATGTGTTCTGAGACGAATCCCTTTATATGGTGGGGATCCCACAACAGGCGTCAATTTATAGCCGATGTCGGCATCTTTGCAGCAGCCTACCCCATTACTTTGAGGCTGCCCGTTGGTACCATTGCTGTGAGTTGAAAATGAATCTACATCCGAAGCGTTGGCATTACAATACAGTTACGTGTAGCGGAAGGAAGCCCAGAGGGAAGTTACAAATTTGTGTATGTTATTGGGTGTGTTTTGGAATGAGGGTCATTGTTTTGTGCAAGTCATGTGATGTCAAGATAAGTCAGGATGCTGGAGGTGTGTATAATATGGGAGGGAAAGAGAATGGAGGTGTTGGCGGGAAGAAGGGATATATATACTCGAGTTCCGACGATTTGTTGGTTCAACTTGTGAGACAGGATACTTTTCATTCCTATCCTGCGTTTGGTTGGTTAACGAACACAAAACGGCCCAGCCATTACCTTGCACAACCACCTGGCACCACATGAACAACAAACGTCGAGACGAGATTTAGTACTCGCAGTGAGGATAATTTACGACGCCAGACGTTCCTCTTGCATCGAACACTGCTCACACCTTGTTCATCTCGGAGCAAACTGAGTCGTTCACAGGTTGCTTCAACTGTGGAACGATCCAATACGGCTACCAACACGCCTAGTGGTGGAAACAGCATGCACAACTGATGTTATAGGATGGAGAATACGTCATTGTCCGCTTTGCGATGATTTCAGCTTTACCAAAGGGGAAATTCCACTGGGAAGCTGGAGATATACACAACCGATGATTCAAAGTATTGTGCAAAGACTGAGTGCAATACTACGATAGTCGCGCCAAGACAGCATAAACACCTTTCAAGCGGTGCGAATAGACCTTCAGACGTTGCTGAAACAGGCAATATCAATGCTTAGTTTACTCTGAGTTCAATCTGATGGCAGTTAACCCCATGATTGAATGGTTTACAAGGGATCTCTTCCCCAGGTATTGTCACTGGCGATAGTGATCTAGCGTCCAACTTGGTATACACTGCGCCTCCATTTTCTTTTCGAATCCCTTCCTGGTCGCTCAAATAGGAGGCTACCTCGCCTGCTGTTGAGTACGCATGCAGAGGGAATCATTCCTACATTCTTAATGTCAACTATGTCTATCGGTCTATGCCTTCCCAAAGCCCTCACCTGGATACGACTCCATTTGTATGAATTGTTCAGAACCAACACTGGTGTAGGCCTTCGGGGAATTCTCAGCTTCGGCCTGCTAAGAGACGCGTTTCTGCACCGGCTAGGAAGATGGATTCCTCTCAAGGAGGGTTTTCTGTAGCCTCTACAATCCATGGTCAAGTACTGGAACACCACTATGCAGCAAAACAACATTTCGTCCATAGCATTTGACACATGCACAAAGGAGATCTTGAAAGAGGTATTCTAGAGCAACAGCCCACATTGGATATTACACTCTCAAACCGGAACCAGGTTCCAGCACAAGTCGACAAACTTAAATCCCATTGTATTCAATCAGCAAGGGACAATATAGCAGAGCTTTATGATCTCCACCGCTTTGAATCTGATGCAGAGTATTTGGAATTCGTTGAGTCACTTCTGGCAGACAATAAGTATCGTTTTCCTGTGGCAGAGTGTGTGGAAGGTGGTTTATACAGTCCTAATCCAACTCAGAGAGTGTCAAAAGCTGCTAACGAATGGCCAGCGTCCACCTTCCTTCCTGGCAGTAGCAGACCCGGGGTGTATCTACATCAAATATTACCATTGGGCAAATAACCGCGGTAAGTATGCTGATGGATTTTATAATTCCATGGTTGACGACAAGGACGGTCATATACCCTCGCCACTGATCATGTTTACCTGCACCACGTTGCGCCATGCTCTCCTGGAGTGGCAAAAGAACAAAGGTGTTCCTCCGAAAGCTTCCAAGTCAAAGCTGAATGCGGACAGACCTGATTGCTCGAACTACTTCAACTACAAGACCGACTGTGGTTAGAACACATCCTGCCATGATGCAAAAGCTCGCAAGTTGTTAACCTTGCCTGGCATTGCTGACATGTATACATTCTTGTTGAATACCAGGAACACACTACCGGAGAGCTACCAACAGAGGGTGTTTAAAAACACTCTTGCTGCAGTCAAGCGTTAGATCTAACAGGCGTAGAACCCAACTTCTGCTGAGGTATTCATCACAGATGCAGCAGGTGTTGACAATGCTACTCTCCTTGACTATTTGACCACGGAGGTGGCGCTTGAGGAGCCTGAGATCGGCAGCACTGAACCGAATATCCCAATAGACAACAATTGCACGGATGATGAACTGCATTTTGGGATGCCAGGGGGCAGCAACGCTTATGACCATGTAGGTGACAAAATAGACCAAAGTGATTCCTTCACCACCACCAGCTGGCGATGACGGGCCGCAACTAAACTTGTGAGGTTTGACCTGGGAACCAGTGATGTCAACCGGTATGAGGGCGACGATTGCGACGATGCGGATGCGGATGAGGAGGAACAATCATCGCAAGCCAACAATGGATCAACGCAGACTTTGGAGGACCTAGGGCATAGTACTAGAGAGTGTGAAGATTGGACAGTATATTTCGGACCTGTGAAATACAATAATGGCTACGCAAATGCAACGGCAAGCAATGTATCCGAATTGAAGACTGCATTGTAATAAGTGACAAGTTCTCAAAGTTGAACATATATGGGAGAGTGCGGCATCCGATAAATAGCAATAGCGGAGAGGTACAATGTGGGACTTGGCTGGAGAAAGGCATAAACAGCGCTACGCATTGCCTAAACAACAACAGCGAAACAGGAGCCCCTGCGAAGAGTGTAACGCACACGTCGTTCTGATGGCGCATATACGTCACCACATTCCGGACGCTAAGTAAAGGAATCACGACACCCGGGAGACGAGAGTCCACGGGCTAATATACAATGCGACACGTCGCTAGAATATGAGACATGGTATAATTGCCGCCGCAGAATAAGTATGCAATGCGACCCGTCGTGTTTGATTGACTGTCGGAGGGTACAAGGGTTTTTCATAGCCGTCAGGGCCGGCAGGAACACCCGTGTGTTCCTAACGGAAACGAGGTTTGTTGCTGATGAAGTACTATGAGAAAAGCTAAATGTTGCTAATACTATCCACTCAGTTTATATTTAAATAACAGAGTCAAAAATATAGTTTTATCCTAAGGTCAAGAATGATATTCACTGGCCACCATAAGATTTTATTTCAGTATCAATTACAACATTTTAAAAGAAATCTTTCTTCTTGTGTAAAATTATTTAAGAGATATAATATAGTCCAGAATACCTAATCCAAAAGTTTAGAAACTTCACCAATGTTAAAAAGAGTAGTAATTTTATTTTACCCCTGTTCCAAATATGGTGGTATGTAATACAGCTGTGTAAATATAATACTCACCTAATTTAACTTACTATTATATACATATCCCCAGAGACTATCTTCAGTGACAGCTGTAACATCCAAAGTAATGTAAGCGTACGTATGCTGATACTGCATTGTTTCAGGATAGATAGTAGGCTCTATGGTTGGGCATAAACCCAAGTTCAATAAAGTGTAAAAGTGAATGGTAGGATATTCAGTATGAAGTTAAGTCTCCTTTGGAATGTCATATCATGCGGTATGTTACCCAGCGCTGGACACTGCACATGACCACCTGGTAACTTTAACTACAAATACTTGACAATGCCATTACATCATCCCTCTCTTTCAGGGTACCACTCCAGCGCTGCACATCTCTGCTGCTTCTTTGGGTAGTCTTGGTGGAACTTGTCGATTAGTTCAGATGCATTCTCAACATTTTCGAAATCGCTTACAATTTGTATATATGTGGCATTATGCAGCCCACTGAACAAGCCAGAATAGCTTCCACTAACACAGCTTACTATCAGGGATCCATTTTACCTTCCATTCCTTCCAATTCTCATTATTTACAGGATGTGGTTACAAGTATGATAATCAAAAGCCCTGTGGTGTAAAGCATTCCAGCTGGGATATATTCAAAATCTGCTCATTGCACATTGTTTTCGGTAGTTGTAGATTTTCAGCATTCTTGACACTGATCTCATTTACAATATACAGGCCAGTGTGCTTGTAGTTGGGTTTCTTTAATGGTCTAGTCATACAGAAGTGCCAAGTTGAAAGCCACACATTGTTCCCAAACTCAATAGTTACATTCTGATAGTTATATCAATCCTCACAGCATATTTTGATTCCCATACCTTGGCTTCCAACAAGGTCTACAGGAGAAGCCGGTGAGTCTCTTCCAATTCCATCACTGTTGCATCTGTTAGTGTTTCTAACCTGATGTTTGACAGGGCTTTTGGTGCCTTCAACTGCATTGGCAGGAGGTAGTGGTAGTTGGCCCTGAATCACATCATCTGTATTCAGCGATGAATGGAATCATCATAAGCAAACACTGTCAAAGGTAATAACTTGACTCAGATATCCTGCCCATACTTGCCAAAAGCCACAAGTACTACTCCATGATCTGGTTTTGCTGTTCAATCTGGCTATGTCTCTGAGGATACAAGGCTGTTGACAGTCTGCAAATGATACTTTGCTATGAGCAAAACGATTTCCGCAGTCGGATCGTAAACTCCATTCTGTCATTGGCCATGATATTGGCTGGTGTGATAGACTTGCAGATCATGTGTTTGAAAAACATTTTGGTCAGCACTGGTAAGTGGACATCAAGTCTGCATTGAATTTAGATTACAATCGATTGATGACTACTAAGATTCCCATCTACTCCAAGGTGTTTGACTAAGAGAGGTGAGTGATGAAGTCTATGGTAACATCTTTCCAAGGGAATAACAGTGGTGGAAGCAGCATGTGTGTGCCTTGGTGCACATGCCATGGGGCCTTGAGTTGGTGGCATGGTTATATATCCAGCCATGTACTAGGGTATACTGCTATCCATCGCTGTCTGGTAGGAATCCTGTGATACATACTCTGTAGTTTTGAGAGGACCGAAGGGGCTGGATGCATGCTTGTCTAGCACAAGGTATATCACTTTGCAGCAAAGCAGATTAACTTTTGGTACATATATCCATTGTTTGGAGGTCAGAGCTCTGGCAGTAACTTTCCCTTCATTTCTTGAGTGTCACTCTAGGTCATCAGTTCTTTGCAAACCAGAGTCTCTGTCATTTGGAAAGCTAACGATCCAGCAGTTCATGTTATTGGCCATTCAGTTGGTACCCTGGACTGTATTACTGTCCTGGAGGAGACAATGGTAAGTTCCTTCATACTAGTTGCCAGTAACCACCGAGTCGGTCTCTTGTAACGTATCTTATCATCAGGCCTTCTGCATGATCTATTGCCTGTTTTCTTCTTGCCCTCTGTGTGTTCCATTGCAAAGGTATCAGAGCCTAGAATGTCTGCCCACCTAGCCTGTCTGTGCGAAAGCACTTTGGAGGTTTGGGACTACCTCTGTGTACCTATGGTAGTACTGTTCCACAGTGGAACATTTATGACAATTGAATGTGAATTGATAAAGAATTCTAAATCCATTGTGCTGATTGAAAATCCTGGTGATTGGGAAGCCATGTGCATCAGTATGCGGATTGATTAGTTTCTGGGGATCGAAATGCAGGAGGATCAGTACAATGGTAAGGTCCTTATTGGGTGTTCGTAACGCAAGTTCAGTATCCTGGGTTCATGTCCACTTCAGCAAGCCTTTGGTGTTGAGTAAGTTTGGTGTGGGAGCTGTCACCATTGCTTATTGCTGAATAAATCTCCAGTGAAATGATGTTAACCTGTGCAATACTTACAAATCCATAACTGATTTCAGAGTCTGCTATTCTTTGTTCACAAATATGCTGTCTGACTTCATGATCATTTCATCAGAACTGATGACCAATCTGGGAAAGCCAAATTCTAATATACAGAGTTGGTACATTTCAGCCTTGCAATCAAGACAAATTCTTGTAGTCACAGCAGCAATTTTTGTTTGTGGTCTTCATGGTGGTCCTTATTGGTACAGTAAATGAGTATATCATCAAGGTAATACAAAGCGAAGTTGTCAATGTCTGGCCATAGGCAATTAACAATATACCCTTGAAATGAAGTGGATGCAGTTGTCAACCTGAAGTGCATAAGGCGGCAGTCAAACTGACAATAGGGGGTGTAAAATGCTGTCTACAACATTTTGCCTTCTTTGATCTGGATAAGGCAGTAGTCATTCCAGAGATCCAGTGTGGTGATGTTGTGAGCTACATGCACTCAATGGAGTAGCTTTGACATCAAAGAAAAAGAGTATCTATCCTTTACCAGTCCATGGTTGAATGCTCCATCATCCCAATATAACTGTAGTCCAATGTCTGTCCTCTTTGCAAATAGGATCCACACTGTGGTAAAAAATGATAATTGTTGAATGAAGCTATTTACCAGGTTCATTTCAATGTACACCTTGAGTGTCTTCAATACAAACTTGAAGAGATTGTAGATCTGCCCATATGGTAGTTTGTAGTTGGTTTCCAGATCAATTAAATGGCGAATTGGCCTGGGCTGAAGGAATCTCTCACCATGGTCTTTACTGAAGACTTCCACAAAATTGGGATATTGTGTTGGAATATAACTCCCATTATCTGTCGTTACCATCTCCGTGTTTACTATGCTTCTCATCAGCATTCTCTGCGTTGTAGCATGCATTGGCAGAGTGGTGAAGGACAGGAGTTCCAGGATGACTAGATCAGTCAGTTCATTACTGAAGAACCAAGACACATTGACCAGTATCTCTCTTTGTGTCTTGTCAAGCTGGTAGCAGTCATTTAAGCACCATCAGTGTAGTACTGTGCTGCCACAACTATCAGCACTGCTTCTGCTCATGCATTAAGGATTCAAAAGTTTCTCTCACCATCAGTAATGCCTTCTAGTAATACTTGCAGTGACCCATGACATTTTCGAAGTCGTCGGGTGAATACCTTGACCACTTGATTACTATCTACCAGATAACGTAATGCAATCGCCTGCAGTAGCTGTCTGTCTGAGGAAAGCTCATCATGGTTGTTTCCCTCGCCACCTTTCGACATAGGACATATGTTGTCTGCTTCGGCAATCTCCAGCTGTTGCAATCCATGTGGCAATTATAGAACTGTCGATCGACCTTTCCTGCAGTCTATTTCTGGCTCTGTCACCATACACCAGGGCAAGCCCAAACTACATGGTATGCCTTTATTGGAACTACTAAAACCTCTAATTTGTCAACTGGTGTAAATTGTTCAAAACACTGAACCAACAGACATCCATTTCACCTCTCATTTGCAGACATTGTAAACTGACCTTTGAGGCCCTGTGTGGTGGTAAATGCTAGGTAATAGGGTAGGTTACATTTCTTCAGTAGGCTTGGTGATGAAATGATACTCAATTCACCTCAGTTGATTAGTACTTTGACTTGCCACATGTTGCTGTGTATATTTTATACAATGACTTTATGGATAATATGTGTCAAATCTAGTCTCTCTGTACTGCATAGATATTGGCTTGACATCAGAGCCCAACCTTCAAGAATTAGTCTTCATTGTAAGGTAATTCAGTGTGGTTGTTTCTTATCCAAGATTGCAAATCAGGATCAGTTTCCCATGTACTCTAATGTTGACTCCATCTCATCCAGCCACTACTGTGGAGTGCAATACGAAAAGAAGTAGAGTGGTGTTTTTGGTGCTGTGTATCAAATGACTATTGGCACTTAATTTGTATACGGTTATAGTCGCTTCTATTGAAGGTGTTCTGGTCCAGTGAGTTTGACATGCCATATTTGGTACCAATGTAGATTTTGTGGTCTCATCTGAAGCAGTGAGTGTATTCCAAGTTTGGCTTTCTGCTTTCGGAGACTTCCTATTAAAGCTACATTGCTGGTGGCAAGTTGTCATAGCTGCCTCCGCTGGGCTAATTGGACTTGCCCCAGTTTAAATACCTGGTACAAGAATTATTATAATTGTGTTAAATGCCAGAAGTTTTTTCGACAGGTTTAGAGATGAATAGGGGGATGTTGAATTGTGTATTGCTGCCTGTCAGATAATGTTCCAGTTACCCTGGCTATTGCTGTCCTCTCTGCATCTTATTATCCAATATGAACTCCAAGGCCACTTTACTGTCAAAGAGTCGATCAAGTGTGGCAAATCTATCTTTCCTGCTGAAGATCCAAAGACTAACTTCCATCTTAAGTGCATGTGGCAGGTCGGCCCACAACAAATCATATAGGGCCTCGTTGTAAGTGTGTAGGCTCCAGCCAGCTCTCGTGGAATGTACTGTCAAGCTGTTGGTGTAGACTCTGATGTTAGGGGTTGTCCCTTTGCAGCAATCTTGGTACTAGTTGATAGTCTAATGAATTCTTGTCACAGAGTTACTCTCGGTCTATTCATGTGGTTTCCATAACGCCTTTCACAACATCACAAGTCAACCGGTCATGTGATCTGTAGCGGGATTACACATAAGTCACCTGTCGATTGAATAAGCAAAAGAGTTTGCGAATTTACTTTTGATGATGCAGCTATATTGCATTAACTGGGAAGCTAAAGCTTCAGCAGTGCACAATGTTTTCAACCACATTCATTATCTCTGATACTAGCAGGACATGTCTGATGGGACTGGAGACTACTTGGACACACAGACACGGCAGTCCATAGTAAATATGCCAGTATGCGGAACTTCTGACCTATTCCCTCAGGCGATAGGATCAATCAGGGTCCTTCTCAGCCAAAGAGAAGGGTCTCAGCGTTGGCGTTGTATGACTGCGGAATTTATGTCGTTGGTTGATAATACGAGACCAGAAGCAACCCTGCCCATTGGTTAGAGTGTGTATGCATTGCAACATCAGACTTGATATTAACACGAGCTGACATGTCATGTTGTATATTGGTATACTATCAGTTGGTCGCCAATGAAATCTGTGACGCAAGCAGAATTGCCAATATGGTGAGGCATTAAATTTGCAATCAAGCATTACCGACTATGATCGGCTAATGTTCTGACTCACGTAACAAACAGATTGCAAGTTGTCAAGATCAAGTTTGATCTGGTACAGTGTCTGACGTGATATCATGTGATGGATGATCTGATTCTGGTCAGGAGCATACCGCTTTGATATCCCACTGCATGAACACATTAAGCTATTGTAATTCTTGGCAGTTATCACTGGGTGCATATGGAAATGGTATGACATGACCTTGATGATGCTATGATACGCAACGGAGACATAGCTTCGGAGTCTGGGTGTACACACACTCGAAGATGACTATAAATACATCTTGTTCTTCTGGCAATAAGAAGCCAACCTCAAACAGCTATCCACTGTCACAGTTCAGATACACCGAAGACGATCTTAAAATATTATTAAGAATTTTATTTTTGAAACTGGATCAAAATTTCTTTCTTTCTACACACTTCTGACCTGTTACTATATGTCTGGATACAGATTGTCACAATCACAATATGCACACCAGACGAAAGTCGAGTCCTTTGGAGATCTGATTTTCTCTGTGTTATGGAGAACTTTGATTAAAGTAACTAATACAACATTTATTAGACTAAGTACAGCCCTCTATACAAAACCCAATTTCCAAGTCTTTGTCATTCCCAAGACTAAACCTCTTTTCCAATATAAGTGTTTGCCACTCGGGCTCATCTGTCCAGAGTTGCTCTTCAGCAAACTGTTCGAAGGGTAACAACCCTGTGGTGATGTACCCATGCAGGTTGTACCCAACTTCTTCTATAACTGCGGAATACAAAAGGATCTGGGAGATGTGGGATAAACCCGGCTCATTGTAGTAGAAAACGAGATTCCTGCAAGTTGCGATAACCTTCTGGTATGCGTATTGTAAATAGGTGAGTTTCCTCCAAGACATTCAAAGCGTATTCATGTAAGTGAAGTAAAGAAGTAATTGTGAAGTTTTGTAGATAGAAAGCTTAACGATATTTTAAGATGTTCTTTGCTGGTAATGTGTGATTGTGGATTGCTGCTAGAGCTTGGTTCTTCTCATTGCTGGAGCAATGTGAGTCTTTTATAGTCAGATCCTCAGGCCTAGTTTTCCTTCAGATTCATGCTATGATGACATGATTGCTTGATAGCTTATCTCTAAGAACATCTTGAGTGTCATATCGATAGTGCTGCGAGTTCCCTTTGGTTATTGTGTTCATGCATGAGTGGTTTTTAGATGTTGCGTCCCCTATCAGGCAATCCTCATGATCATGATACCAAATGCTTAATATGACAACCCATAACTTCATCTTTGACATTTCATTTGCCATTCATTCATGAGTTGGAACTGCTGACGACTCGTAGTCTTATCAGTGCTTAGTGCAATATATATTAGTAGCTCTTCATTAATAATTGCCTCAAGTTCAATTTAGCTATTCGGCATTATGTTAGAGATTGTATTGGCGACCCACCAATACTCTGCCTATGTAGATAATGACATGGCAACCTCGTATTCCAGACGAGTATGACGTTACAATGCATACTAACTCAAATCAACCATCAGGGTTGCCTCTGGCATCTTATCATCAGCCAATGTCAATAATCTCTCAGACACCGCATGCTTAGGTCTCGACCTTCTGTAGACCAGGGAATACTGCAAGGTGTTGCCACGACTTAGCTTGTGAGCTTGCAGGTCCCAATTAATCGCATATTGCGTGATTGTCTGCTGCACACATATCTCTGCGTAATCGCAACTTTACTGTTTGTTGTCCCACTAGATAAGATAAAGTAGATGTGGCCAATAATTATGCGCACTGCTGAAGGTTTTTCACTTCCCAGTTATGGCAACGTAATGGAGTCATAATATTGGAATCTGCTGGTGCAAGCATACTCGTTACTAATTGATCGACATCCAGCCCAAGTGTATTCCCCCTAAAGATTACTTGGCTGACAAACATACTGTCACTTTCACAGGTAGATTTTTTGCGCACAGTCAACTAGTAACCACGTGTACCTGCTACAATCCATGCATGTATCATTACCGCTATTAAGGAAGAACCCCTAACACTCTGTAGAAGAGCATCATTTACTAATCCATGTCTCCAAAGTCATCAAAGGATATGTGGTTTTCAACAGTATTGGCTACGAAGTACATTGGTACTTATCTACCTGGTTACTATCTTTCAATGTGTTTTCACAAGATTATTTCTTTCTGGGAGAGGACTAATCTTCGAACAAGGAAACATCATCAATACTTCAAACAATCTTGATCTGACTGCCATTGAAGAAGGTCCAGCGGTGGACTCTTCGGACGAGACAAAGAAAGAAAGTATTTTCTTAAAAGATAGATAGCTGTACATAATTCAATAAATGTTATACGAGTTTCAGGAATTAAGAACCCCTGTAACATCTTGCTGATTTGTTTGGTTGTTGGTGATACGCCTACATGGCCTTTACTTCTTGGTCAAGACATCTATGATTATCTCAGTACACCATTTAAAGTTCGTTCATGAGGAGTTCAACATTTACTAATCTGTTGTCATTGACCACTTATTGGTTGCTAGCCTATGCAGTACAATCTGTATATTCCATTTGCCACTGAGTTGGATCTGGTGTTACAGGGGTTCTTAATCCCAATAATCAATACAATATTTGTTAAGACTAAGTACAGCCACCAATTTACAAATTGTTCTGCTCTTGGTTCCTCATCTTTCCCGAGACTCAACTTCTTTATATCAATGTCAAGAACACACTAATATCTGTAATCATCAAAAGAACTATCAAATGGGTTCCCCAAATGCTGAAATTCTTCTCCAGGTGCGAGTCCTGTCAAAACCTATCTCCAGACTATCTACTTTCAACTGGAGAAGTCTGCAAGGTTAAGCACCAATACCAATAGGTGACTTTGTTGGCATTTTTGGGAATAAACATATAGCTCTCCAAAAATGGTGATTGTATAATTTGATGCGATGTTCAAAACTCATGATCCATAAGAAGGTATATGAGCATATGCCAATTGAAGGTAACGGTTTTTTAAAGAGGGGGAAAATAAACTATCTTCTGAACAGTAGTAGTGGAGGTACTAATAGTGAATTGAATTCTTAATTATATTTTAAGGTGTTCTTTGCTGCTAGTATCTGACTGTGAATTGCTGCTAGAGCTTGGTTCTTTTCATTGCTGGATCAATGTAAGCTCTGTTTAGTCAAGTCTTCAGGATGAGACTCCATCAGAATTCTTGGTATGACACAATGATTGCTTGATAGCTTGTCATGAAGCATTTAGCTAAATACCTCCCTGACATAGCCATGAGTTCCTGATGGTTATCATGTTCATGCGTAAGTCGTTTTAAAGTGCTATACTCCTGACTAGGGCCATCCTCAAACAAGATATCAAACGCATACATGTGACAGCTCATAACTTCAACATAGACATCGTGCTTTTGTTTGTTCAGTAGTTGTAACATCTGATGACATATAGTCTTATCAGTGCTTATCACAATTATTCAAGGCCTTACAATAATCTGGGTATTCGGCAATTGCATCAGAGATTAAATCAGTACCCAACTGATACTCCGCCAATATCGATTATGACACTCTCATAAGGTAGTGATATATACTTACTCATACCGATGTGCAGGGTCGCTTCTGACCTCATATCATCATCCAATCCCAACAATCACTCAGTCACTGCATGCTTAGGCCTCAACTGTTCGGTGGCCGGGAAGCCCTCAGATTACCTGCATTCCGTTGGAACTGAGCCCAATGCATCCACTTACTTATATATTCTGTGACGTCTGCTACACACAAAATTCTACATAAGCGCAACTTAACTATGTGTTGTCCCGTGAGGTCAGATATACCAGGTGTGGCTAATCATTGTGCCCACCACTAGCATTCTTTGATATCACTCCGGTTAAGGCAACACAATTGCATCATGATATGTGAATCAGCCCAGGTTCTTGTAGGTAATTCTTAATCATTCGACATGCGGCTCAAGTGTAATCCCGCTAATGATCACTTTACAAGCAAATATGATGGCACTTATAAATAGGTGTTATTTATCCTTTGTCACATGTCATCAGAGGTATTTATTTTAACTCATCATATACCATTACTGCTGCTAGAGGAGAACCCCTACCACCTCGGTAATTATTCCAGAGGTTGACAAATGAGATAGACAGTATGAAGAATATTCGGTACGATAATAGTCGTCGGAGAGATGCATTTCATATTCCACAAGATGCCTTCTGAGGTTCCTACCACTTGATCTTCCAGATATTGTATTGCTTCCCGTCTCTTCGTCTCATCTCCCTGAGTCGCAAGTATCATTTTTTGGATATATAGCCGATAGTCTCTCAATTGCCACGACAATGAATTCCCTTCTCCAAATGACGATTTTGGTGCACTGCACCCAGGGCAATGGGGCTGCTTGATTGAATGCAAGTGAATGTTTTGGAAGTAGTCAGCCGTCCATGCACAGATGACAGGATAACATTGCCACATCCAACCATCCGCACAAAGCATAAGCTTTCCAGTGTTGAAAAGCACGTGGAGAGGACGAAAAATATGCTCGAAGACCTTCCTTAAAATCTCTCGATTGTGGATTTGTTGTTGCTTCACAGCAGTTTTCTTTCCATGTCCTTTAAAATTATACTTCGGAGAAACGGGAAGAACGGCAACAACAATGCTTGCAAGATTTGAAGGCTTTGATCTAATCGTCGAGTCGATGTTTCCGAGACTCAAATATACTGGCCATTCCTTCTCCTCGCCCGAATAGTTTGTAAGATGTGTCTGGTCTGAAGGGACAATCATAGCTCCGAGCGGCCACCATAGCTATTGAAGCAGTCAAAATCATCGTAGCTATGACGAAATTCAACTAACATACCTGTTCATTCCACCACCAGTTGCTTGATTTCACCTCTCAGTAGATACGTTCCTCAGCATCATTGAATTCCTTTGCTGGAGCATACAACATATGTTCCCTGAACGCAGGCTGTTGAATGAGGAACTCAAAGCATTGAACAGGATTGCGGTAAAAGAAACGTGTGTAATCATCGTTGCGAAGGTTGTTTGGATTGGCCAAACAATTGAAACACACTTTGCCGGGTTTCCAACAGTCGATGCCCATCGCATAGGACATTTCGTTCAACTTGTTGAATAAAGCGTGGGACAAAGTGAAGTTGCTGACGGTTGCCATCGTAGGGTTCCTGACAAGCTCATTTATAGCAGCTCTGCTCAAGTTGTGTTTGGCGCACCAGTGTGCTAATCGATACTCCTCCTCGCAAGAAAACAGTGAGCATAGATCAATATCATCGTTGTAGATATCGAAATACTTCTTACTAATAGGCTTGCAGGCTAGACAGTTGTCCAAGTGTGGAGTACCATAAATTCGTGTCCGAACTGGAGGTTGCTCTGGATCGATACACAGGTCCTTGCTGTTGGCTTCTGTATCGCTGGAATCATCGTTGGAAGGGTGAAGAACAGGGTCGCGATGCGGTTCATGAACAAACGGATGTAGAATGCTATCGTGCTCGATCGCAAAACCATCATCTGGCGTTTTGTTCTGCTGATACGTATACTATCCTGTCTTTGTGGTCGCAACGGAGGTGAGTGATGTAAGCGCCGATGTAGGAGTACCTCTTCGAGAAGTAAAGACACTGTTGACGAATATCCATCGTTTGTTAGCAAAATGAAATGTCGCAACGAGGTTAAGAAGCGTCTCGACGGTCTTTTAGGTACTCATACCGTTCCAAGTCGGCTGTCGTCGGAAAAAGCCTCACCTCGATTGAATTTATCTTAGAAGGGGTCCTACCACTCTCGTAGGTTTTCTCTCATCCTCCTTCACACGTTTGCAAAGTCTTTAATCGCACTCTCAATTTCAACATCCCTTGGATTTCGAAAAGCTTACTGCATCTGCATTCAGCTTGTCACGGCGATTGTTTTGCGCCCTTACAAGACCCTTCTACGCCCATTGCCTGATTTATGGTTGTCACTTGATGTTAAGTTCATACCTGACATGAACCGAGCATTGTCCTTAGACACCGACCCAGCAACGTCATCGCGGGGTACAAGAACTAGAGCAAGGACAAATGAGTGAGATATGACTGCAGAGCATGTGTTTAGTTGTCTTTGAGATGAACTTAAGCGTTCAGTCGACGAATCAGGGCACTTAGATGATGCTAAGCAAATTGCCTCCTAGCTGAATTGCAGCCAAGATGATGTCACAGGATCAAGAAAACCCTCCAAGCCCATATATATATTCGCCTTGCCTGCCCACCTTAGTTACAATCTCCAGAACCTTCGACACACCCTCCTCACCTCTGCTACCGCATCGCGTCACCCTTGACGATATTTTCAACACTCCTGATGGTTGTTGAGAGTGACAAGCATTCGATATTCACCACTCAATCATTGACCACCGTGGAGAACCTGAAAGGTAATGTGATGCCTTCTGGTTGCCGAAATCAGTCATTGTAGATGCTAATACAATCCTGATGCGGACTCTACATGTCCGCGTCTGGGCTGAGAACCCCAGTGTTGGAGTCAGCCAATGGGCAGCAGAAACCATGGGGATTTCGCAAGATGAGGGTGGCTTGACAACACAACAGATAGATAATAAAGTGAGGATGCACGTCTGGGAGATTGCCCAGTCCATGAGCATCGTCAACAAGCAAGGCGCCGGCCCTGAGGAATGGGATCTCCTAATGGATCGTTGCGTTACTGGAATCAGTGATCTGGAGTCTAAAAGGCCGCTTTGAAAACGCTACATGGCAGACAAGACTAACCTTGATGGTCAGAAACTCAAGGCAGCACTAGATGAGTTTGCGGAGGTTGGCCTTCACCAAAGGACGAATAGGCTTGAAGAAACCCCGACTAGGAAGAGGAAACTCCTGCACGTTGCTATGTATTTCATCGCCCCGATGTTTCTTTTGCTCTTCCTGATGATGTGTAGATCCAGAAGCCGACGAGGATCAAACCTCGGGTCACAGGTCTTCGCCGATAAAGGTGCGTTGCAAAGCCTTGACTGATTTCCTTGTTGAGCCATTTAGCTTTACCATCGCCTATGTGGATCCCGACATTGCTGGGAATAGGGTGGGTGAAACCAATACTCAGCTATTCTCATGGCACTGGCCTGGGGATTATGAATCAATACTTCCGATAGTTACATCAATTGTAGATACGAACAATTTGTCAATCCTGAATGCTGCAATCGCCAGACTGCCAGACCCCAGCCGGAAAATCCGAGAGCGTTGGGTCTGCCAGGAGGAGCCTAATCAAGATGGTGGTCCGTACACCCGTTATGTTACCCCAATCTTCGATAACAATACTGCTGCTGGATGGGTAAAAGCAGCGATGAAATCAATCAACCCGATGCTTTTTTGTGTCATTTATCGTGGCCAACAAGCCGATGGCACAGATGGTGCCCAGATGCCTATGCGTGGTGGCCGCAGCTATCTTCATCTGGATAACATCCTCCCACATCCAGCTGAGGGTATGATCAACAATATCGGGGAGGAATCGGATAATGATGGTGAGACGCAGAGCCCAAATCCAAGAAGCTTCCCGACGAAGAAAACAGGCTTCCAAAAGTTTGAACAGAAGCTTCAACAGAGGATTATCAGACAGTAGCGATACCTTGAAGTCATCCGAAACCGTGCTCTTAGTCTCTTTGCAGATTACGAGCGAAGGGTTGTTGCTGACGAGGATGTGGCTTGGCTATGCGAGCATAATCACATTGTGAATCCTCCCGCTGCAGGCTCTTTGGCCAATAGGAAGCGTACAAGCAGCTGCCCAGCTGCAAATTAGTCGTTGTGAGGATGGAATGCACTGGCTGGACGGTTGTTCAAGGATTCGCGTTGTGGGTGGGTATTTTTCTGGCACGTTGGAGGGTGGACGGATGGGTGATAATTCGGAGTTTTTTGGTCAGGTTTTGGGTCTCTTTTTGGTGGTTTGTGTATTTCATTGTTACATCATTCATATTCATGCATGAAGGGCTGTGTTGAGAGTTCACGATGTTGGGATTGATCATTGAGACGTTTATATTTGGGAAAGGCATAGTCGCAGCGATAGGACTCCACGTATGGCTATCATGTAATTGGTAGTGTGGCATCTTTACCCGGCAGAAGTTAACCTAAATGATTAGTGAAATGCGAATGCTTTTTAGCTCGTTGCGGTAACAATTTTTGTCACAGGAAGCCAATCAACAACCCTGCAGCATGTTTGTCACCTGTCATTCTTAGTTCCGAGTTCCCGTCCATCCAAGGAGTTGGAAGTGTGGGTGGTGGGATAAGCCAAGATCCTTGAATCGTCGACAGGATATAAAGATGCATCATGACGATGCTTTCAATCATATCAATGCTTTCTGTCCTTTACACAACACTTTCATTCATTTACTCTACATTCATTCACATTTCCTTTAGTCACTTCTTTGATTTTTCGTACATGTCACTCGCCGCCTTTTTAAATCATGACACGAAGGCGCCGTACTTCTCCTCCTCCTCTTCCTTCCAGCACCAGGAGATGCAGATGATCCATCCATGACAAGGATCTCGATGACGATCTCAGGACGATACCCAACAATTACAATAAACATTGAGATGACAATTCAGAATCTGACAATGAGCCTCTTCGGCGACCATCCAGGAAAGCAATGGGCAAGCGGACATCAACAGATTCCTTCACGTCAACACTTGGAAAACCAGTCGAGGCAACTCAATTTAGTCCTACGTCGGCCCAACCCCTATATCCTGAGCGTCGGGAGGTCAATATTGTCTCGAAGAAGGAGGAAGAATGCGAGTCTGCGCCGCTGGCACCCAAGAAGGTATCCGATTAAGCGTTTGAACGATTGAATCCGCCCGCTAATGTATACATTTACTAGAGGAAGGATTCAAACGAAGCCGGTCAGCAATTGGTTGCATGGAAAGCTGGAAATCTGTGGCGATATGAGCCCTTTGTTGACGAGGTGACAGGCCTCATTGCCGGTGCAGAATTCAACGCGCAGATAACCCTTTCAGGCGTTCCGGCGATGGTCATGGCACGTGTAAAGCCTATAGCTATCAAGTATGTGATGATTGTGAATCCCTTTAGCACAGATGCGGTGAAGACCGCCCAGATTCATAGTTGGTGGTATGAGGAATTCGCCAGGATTGATCCAGCCCAGAGGAATTCAGACCCTCCACGTGTCTATATTTCAGTGGTAAATGAATCATCTCACCGATTGTTCTCATCGCTGAGATTGTGCATCAGGCTCTCGCTACAATGACTTGCTCCCGTGCGGCAATGGTATCCCGCTGCGAGAACTCGATTGACTCTATGTACGGATTTCGAACACAGTTGCCTACACAGATCCGGAAAATGGTAGCCTGGCTATTGGCCAAGGACAGGTTTACATGCCCTACAAATGTTCGTGAGGTAAGTTCAAAGTTCCCTTCTTGTTTAATGGTTGTCTTGACGATCGATTAAGGAGTGCAAGTTTCGATTTGCAGCGACAGAAATTGTGGATATTATTCACTGGACATACTTCTATGGCATACGACAAATGGGGATGAAAGATAGCTCATTGATTGATAAAATCAACCCGACATTCATTACCCTCACCGCAACGGCCATCCACCATTGTCTGTCGGCCAGGAAAATAGGCGAGTTTAGGGTCCCGCCAGAGTTTGGTCCAGGAGGTGGAGCACAATGTAAGTGCGATCCGAGAAACATTAATCACGCGGTTAAGAATGCATGCACAGATATATTTCGTCGTCTCGACATGGATTTTTGTTCTTCCACGCCAGAGGTTCAAGCCAAAATGATAGACAATATCCGCAGCATGATCTGCCGAAGGATCCACTCAACTGGTACAGACCCAGTGATGGCACAACCTCACAACAATCAGGGCAGCGTTGTTGAGAACTTCCTTGATTACGTCCCGGAGGAGCTGATAGAGCAGCCCGAAAATTTGTTTAATCATCTCAGCACCTTTGCCACTGCCACTGAAGCTAGTAGGCGATTCTCAGCTGTTCTGCCTATGGGTGGGTCTGCCATCGCCAGCAGCAGCCAGCCCATCCCCTGCAGCAACAGCAACAGCAACAGCAATGACATCACCAACATGACTAGTGATGAGAATACGGAATTAGTCGATGGAAGTACGATTGTAGAGAGTGCAATATCGCTTGGAGGTTTGGAATGGTGTCAGTGATCAGATTTAGGATTTCCTTTGTGTGCTATTTTATTCTAGGTTTCGTCGATATATCATAATAGTAGTAAATGTAATAGAACTGATGGTTTACTGAAGTCTGATCCCAAACGAATGAAATCATAATCGCAATGATGCATAACCCTCCCGCGCCGAATTGCAAGCTACTCACAATCTTGTATCAACAAATTACATATCGTGAACCAATTCTGCATGGTAACTATCATTGGTCAAATTAAGCCATGAGGGTCTTGAAAAACAAGAACTACATGCTTCATTAAACATATAGAGTGAGTACTATCATCATCGCGAGGACTAATTGAATTGGGCGACGTAGGAGTATGCCGAGAGATGATTTGTGATATTGCCAAAGCAAGTGTGAACGGTTCGTCAAGTGCTCATTGTCACGTTCGCAAGCGTGGGTACACTGGTCGTGATGCTTGAAAACAGCATCACGACAACTCAAAGAACACTCTGGAACAGTAAAGCAAAGCTATATTTCAGGGAATCCTCGATTTCATTTTTTTGAGTTTGTGGGTATGATAAACTAAATACATTTAATGAAGGATATTTAGTTTTTGCTGATGCTGCAACTATGATCAACTTCAGGGAAGGTAAAATCATCATTGTCATTGTCTTGTTCTTCATTACCACAATCTTGGGCTTTCTCATGCACTTGGATTTCAATGGGATACTTAACAAGGATATTATCTTCTGGCACTACTAAAATTGACCAAACCAATAAAGGTATAATTTGGTTGAATGAAGTTTGAAGGCATTCTATAAACGCTTCAGCATTAACATTGTACATTTGGCTTCACAGTTTTCCCATTGAAGGTGTGGAGGGTCATTGACTGAAACTGTTTGATTCGGTGTATGGTATGATGCATTGAATTGGAGTTCAGTTTGTGAGATCTCAGGAATACAAAATGTCTGATTTCTGACAATGGCGAATGGTCTTAGGGTATGTCTGCCAGTACTCCTGATTGTAAGGATATGGTTGCATGTATACCAGTTCACACAGATGCTAGTGACATCAATTGTAGAAGTAAGTAGTAAGATATATAGTACAAAGTCAAGTCTACATAGCAATGTCAATATATGGTAGCAGGTTACCTGTGGCTGGATACCTCACATGACTACACAGCAACCCTAACTACTATTACTTGTCAACACTACTGCAAGTATCATTAATAGTAGAGACACTATTCCTCCCACCCCAGTGGGCAGTTTTTAGTATACAATTAGCACTTGTCAAAAAGATATAAAATTCTTTTTTACAAAACAAAATTAATTAATCTATATTCAATAGAAACTTACTTTCAACAGCATCACCCGAAAATCATACACAAAATACAGTTACCCCAAATAAAATTACTATCTGCTGTGAGAAATCATTCTGCCTACTATTGTATAAATTCTGTGGGGGTACCTGAAAGCTCATCCTATTCATTGAAATTTCTTAGATTTACAGTATATATACTGCAATGCAAGCAACTCCCAAACAAGTATTTTCAACTTTTCAATCTGTTACTGTTTTTGTATTTTGCATAATTGAATTTACAATTAGTATCTCCAGTCATAGCTCTTTGTAGTAATATAAAAGCTCAATCTTATAGCTCTTGTAATTCCTTAATACATAATACTGTTAAGTTTAATACAACGTTTTCTGAATATTGTTTAATTTGTAATACAGTTAGGTAAAATGCAAGGTTATATGAATGTTCCTCAATATGAAATATACTGGATAGCATTTACAGTGTATCACAACTAGGTATTGTGAAGTATAGTATGGTGTAAGGGTGGGGAAGGCAGAATGTGGAAATCAAGTGACTTCAAATTCACTATTTACCTACCAGCTATTGGATGTTCTGCATCGCCATTGTGTATGCTACATTGTTTTCTCTAACAAAAAGCAACAAAAATGCCACTAACCCGCTGTGGCTCGTCAATCTAGCCCAGATTGGCCACTGCGAAAATAGGTTAGAATACCTTATTCCTCGCTAAATCTTAAATAAATTGACGACTAATATCGCCGAAGTTCTGCATGTGACAGGTGGCAAGCTGTACTACTCACTGGCTATCGGCGATATGAGAAGTGGTCCCAGAAGCTCTGGCTTATCGGCGAGCTATTTGTGAAGCACACTTGAAGAAATTGGATGTCAACTGCCACGGCCAGACCGTGGATAATCGGCTAGTTGCAAGCCCCGTGTTAACAATAATATCTGCAGCATTTGTTGTGACGCTTGAATACATGAGGCACTCCATCAGAGTTTGGAGTCAGCCAAATTGAGGCTGCAGATTCAATCTCCGTAACTTGCACTTACTGCAGATGTCATGAGTTGGACCACATTGTACTACAGCGTTCCCAAACCGCGAAATTCTATTTTTCTTCCTCTGCTCCAATTTACATTGAACAAGATTATTACCAGTCGGTTTCTACAGCCCTATCTCAAGTACTATACTATAGATGAAGCTTCATAGATACATTCCAACTTGATAATTATTGCTGGCTACAAAAATAGCATCTCGGCTCGTATTTGGAAGAGGGCACATGCAGGATGCAGGGTGACTACAGTGGATACTGTCAGTAGGACAACGTCTCTGTAGATTACCTGCTCCCACATCTCTCCCAAATCATCGCAGGCAGCGAGCGACAGTTTGTTCATACACGCTTCCATTACCAGACCCCGAAAGTTTGGGCCTCTATCACCACAGGAAATTTTCGCCGCCACAACCAATTATTCGACCATCCGGCTTCGCCCAGACGGAACTCAAGTTCGCAGCGGTAAGAGTAGCGCTTCCGCAGTGATCTGTTCAGATCTAAGTACGAATGCTAGTCTATGTTCTAACGCCACTAGTTCAGTTACCCACTGAAGCTAAATTATTGTCGCTATGTCTATGAACTTTGCGATTCAACTAAGTTTCGAACTAGCATCCGCTTTTCCCATTCGCACTGCTGTTGAGGCTGCAGGTGCTCAGATCCTTCGGCTGGCCAGAGACCTCAGGAAATCGGGATCGGATCTGGTGGTAGAGGAAGACCTTGCCGAGATCTTTGGACGAGGACGAGTCGTGCAACAACTCGAAGTGGCATTTAAGGATGCAGTCAAGATTGAAAAGTTCATCCCTCTCTTTTCCGGATCTGAGGTTAGGCTTGATTCAGGTCCTGGTCCCACCATTCATCGTGCTCTCCTAAATTCACGGTATCTTTCTACGGTTATACAATTATCGCTGCTCGCTGAGATACACAATCGGGAGTACCTCGGGATAATACTTGGTGATGCGATGACGAAGCGCTTTGAAATGAGGGTACCAGGCTCGTCTCCAGATCCAGGACATGGGGGAATTACCGGTACACTAGCAGCATGCAGCTCACAGACTAGTGCCTTTAACTGGAGTTATTTCGTCCGACAAGTGGAGGTCAAATTAAGACAATCTATGCCGGCATACCACCATTCGCCTGACTATTTGAAGTTATCACCTTCTCTCCTCCAAGGTGCTATGGATTATTTGTACCTCGTCCAAAGCCTCCCTGATCATCGAAAGATTACTGTGTCAAATGAAATGGGCTCCATCACTCTTACAATCTGGGCGCATTATATCCTGGGACTGACTGTTGCCCTCACGGATGCCCCTGGCGGTAATATAATATTTGGGGACGAGAAAGTTTCTCCTCATGTAATCATCACTTGGTCAAAGGAAAACAAAGAATCAGCGGGGGACCTCTTTTGGCCTATTGAGACAGAGGATGAGGAACCCATAATCCGTCTTCTCGACCAGAAATTGGATGTTCTGCTGGAGGTTCACCCCGAAGAAGGGCGTCGGTTTAATGGTTTCGCAGTTGAAGATCGCCATCCTATCTTGGGGTATGGCACCGTCTATCTACAGCGGGTATTGAACACCAGTCACATCACCAGCAACAACGATCCAATCTACGAGGAGTCAGTAAAATTAATCACGGCTCTTGCTCTTCACGCCTCCACACGGCTCGATCGCGACACCAATCTCCAACATCACGCCAAAAGTGCCACTAAAAGTGGACCAACGCCTGGAGTTTCTCTCGAGTTCTGGAGGGTATTAAAATCCGCTAGAATGTTATTTGACGGCATCAAGATTGATTCTACTGGCGTTAACTCTTATGCGAGTTTTTTTTTATGTAAGACGCTAGATGAGACATCCTGTCCCAACAGCTTCCATGCCTTTCTTAGCCGGGTCAAGATTGGTGATTCGGAGATCTCGCCGGCCAAACGCCTCATTCAACAAGTCAACCACTTAGCCCATATCGTGCTAATTTTTGCACATGTTTCCGACCTTGATAACTGCGGAGAAATGCCTATTCGGCTTACTGAAGATGTCGTTTCTGGAGCGGCTGAAATTGCGGAGGTCTGTAAAGGCCCAAACGAACGAGCAAAATTGGGGTCTTCGGTCATTTTCCACGCTGTATCAGAGCTTTTGTCTGGTACTGTGTTAAATGTGAGAGATGATTTACCACAATTTTCAAGTCGATTGCGGCACTTTCTGGTTTTGTGCAGTGATTTCGGATGGAGTGTATTCTTAGACACTGTTGGAAGCAGAGACCCAGCAAAAATTAGACCCGAGCTTGTTCACGTACAGAAAGGTACCCCAACACATGCGAAGACCAACGAACGAAAACCGCGGATCCGAGACGGTGTCGGATGCATCACGAAGTTCTACCCGGATATTTATCCATTAGAGTCAGGAACCGAGTATATTCCAAGGTGTGCAGCGAAGGTCACGCGTGAGGCACAATATTGGACCAGTCGGACTCCAGAATTTGAAACAACTTTATTCTGCATGATCGAACCATCACCAGAATGGAGAAATTTCGAGGGCGCACATTCATTCGAAGAATTTATCGGTTTCCGAGAGATGCATGACTGTGTCTGGCAAACACACTTGACACCTTCTTGCGAGCATCCGGGTCAAAATACTCCTAAACGTCCTATTAAACTCGGTCCCGACGCCACTGCATTAATAGGATGGTCCACAGCTGGCGAAATTTTAAGGCCATTTCCTGAAAGAATAGTGATATGCTTGACGCGAGGAGATGCTCGCATTCGGTGGCTCGCTGTCATTTCTGGGGTAACAGGAAGACGTACCTTGCCTTCTTCCAGGGAGGTGATGCTGCGTACGCAAAACTGCTGCGATGAATGTGCTTTGAAACATGTCGCTGCACAGGTTGGTAAATGGATCCTCATTCTGTAGATTGGTAGTTTCGTCTGTTAGTTAGTATTTCTCACTACGTGTCACGTTGTTTCTATTCACAGAGGGAATCGGGGTTGAATGCGTATTTTTTTTTCTTCCAAGTGCTATTTGTTAATCTCCTTGTTGGTGGCCAATTTCTTTTATGCTTCGAGGTCTCCCTGTAGCTATTATCTCTATATATTGATATGAGGGGTGATATGACTGATGACGATGACTTGAGATAGGAACTACATTTAAATGCACTACGAGTGTATTGCCTCTTTCTTTCCCCGCACGTATACAGTGGATTATGCCCTTGAACAAACTCACTAGATGCAACAAGTATTTGTAACTAAATATATAGTGATTGACCTGATCCTCTAGATCTCCCGGATTTCTCCCTAGTAACTGCCCTTACTCATGTTATGCAAACACCACATGGTCCATCCCTTCAGGGTGACACTCTTCCCAGGGTAGACTATAATTTTCAAAGCAGAGTTTTAGACTATTTAAGACCAGAGCCAATAGTTCTTAAACTATATACCTACAAGGCCCTGTAGTCTCAATGACGTCATGACATCAGAGGTGTATTTTGAGAAGCGGTGGATATTATAGTATTTCCTAATTCAAGCCCGTCACCCCAAGTTTCAAGGCACCCACTGCTGGATTCGTGGCCATACGGCTAATCCCAAGGTCACTACCGGCACTCACCGCCGCTAATTTAACCAGTATCACTTCCAGCACCACCACTGGGTGCCGACTTCCGGTAGCCAACAGTCCTCTGTAGATATCTGTACGGAGCCTTAGGGCAATCGAAACAAGCCCTAGACGGATGTCCACCGGAGTCATGCCCGGAACGGGATAGCGATGTCGGACCCCGAAAGACTGTAGTCGCCCTGGACCTTTAGCACCCCTGTTTTCGAGTACTTTCCGTGTTAATTTGCACCATCTTAACGTACCGAATGATATTTAAGCTATCACTCAAGCATCACTATCTTTATACTTCAAACTATGTACGTTGCCGCGCTGCAGTGATATCTGCGCGAGTAGGAAGTTTTCAGTCCGAGTTCTCCAGCCAGGAGTCTTCTACATGGTTTAATAAGCATAGAAGTTGGGTGTATGGGATGCAATCACAGGAGCGATGTTACCAAGCTCATTGGGTAGACTTGTGAATAGTAGGTATGTCGCTATCTTCGGCTCTCTTCTCCGTGACACCAGTTTGGTCCGTAACGGTCTCTACCTAACTCCTCATCTGTGTAGAACAAATCGCAATCGGTTCGAATGTCCAACCAAGTCCGCAATTCATATATTCAACATTTACAACGCCTTTGTACACACACCACACCCCGACACTCGTTAAGAACCCTGGTTCCCAATCCCCCTCTAACTTCCCCATTACTCGCTTCCTTTCCTGCTTCGGATGATCAGTTCATACACACTTCTCCTGAATCCCTTTCCTCATCTCTCTGCCCCTCCCCTATCCCTTACTCTGGTTTCCTCCCCCACGCCACAAAACTGCATTTCCCTATTAGCCTCGTCCCCCTGTATCCTTTCCCCTTTGTCCAGTCTTGGGATCACTTACAATAAACTATACATATGCACATTCCGATTCTTCGCGACTTTGAGTGCATCCGCGCAAATCCGTTTCACCTCCTCCGTTGCCATCCCCAGAAACTTTGTCAGCGCATATAGTGTATACGCCTCCACTCCGGTGTCACACATTAAGAGTGTCATCGCCCCAATCTGCTTCATCTTCTTGTCCTTCGGCCAGGGGCCGATTACTTGCTTAAATGTCGAGACCTGCGAGGCGAGCGTTAGCGAGCTCTGGGTGCCACAACTGAATGAGGACCCCATACGTGGACATCCACAAACCCGGCCTTCTCAAGCATTGCGTGCAGCGATTCCGCCGTCGCCGGGGGCCGCCCTATAGACGCCATGGCTTTGTAGTGAACGAGGTCGTACGCGAGTTTCATAGCGTTGTTGGGGCCGAGACTGTCATCGTCGGAGAATAGCTGACCGCCGAGTTCCCCTAGTTCGATATACCTGCCTGGTTTAATACATCTGGTTGAGTTAGCCAGGGAGCGGGGAGCAGAGGGGAAGAAAGGGAGGACTTGTAGATTTCGGAAAGTAGCTTTGGCCAGTCGCCGATTGATTGGGCGAGGTTGCGGGAGTGGATGAAGTCGAAGGAGTTCTGTGTTGCTGCGTCAGCGGGGTTGCGGGGTAGCAGAAGTCCGGGGGTGGGAGACACACCGGAGCATATGTCCACACCTGTTCCGCATCATCAATCTCAAACTTACAATTCGGCGGACACCACTTCGGCTGTATGGGCGACAGATCCGTGCCTATCACCTCCGCCATGGGGTATTTATCCGCCATATCGATCGCCCATATCCCCGTCCCTGTGCCAATATCGAGGATCTTGTGCGGTTCCGAGACTGGCGCAAGATGCAGCTTCCCGTCGAGGATGTGCAGGAAGATCTCGTGGTGCAGGTCCAGCCGGTCCTTCTCGAGTTCGTCCGTCGGCATCGGGTTCTTATCTTCTCCGAAGTAAGCGTGGTAGCGGCGGCCTGCAGGTTTAGCGGGGATGGGGAGGAATGGGGGGAGGGAAGACCATTGGAAATGATGAACGCGCACACGCTGGAGGTCAGGCTTTGCGTGCTGGTGTCGTAGCCGGAGATGGTGTAGGAGTCGTCTTCGTCGGAGACGAGCTGGATATGTAAGTTTCAAAATCAATGTTTGGGGAGTTGAGACGTACGACGGCAGGATCGACTTCGATTGTGCTTGCGGACATTGACGCTGGAATTGGCGCGGAAGAGCGGTCGACAGTTTAGAGCAAGATTGGTGGGCGGTGCGGGAGACGGTAGATATAGAGCATCGGGACCGGATATCTGTGCGCGGCGTCGATGCACACTCAGGGTGCGTGATTGGTGGACAGATGCCCGGAACCGTACGGGCGGGTGCGGGGCGAGTGATATGTGTGAACAAGCGCGGTACGGATTGAGGAGGCAGCGCAGAAGTGCAGGGGCATATGTCGGCAAGGCAAGTGCCGACTGCACGCAGCCGGGAGGCGCGAGAGAAATCGCTCGTATACAGTCAAGGTTGAAATCGAACCGCAGTGAAGACCATCGCTCGGGTTCGACGAGCAGGTGGTCGAAAATATCCAATCCAAACAACTGCTGGGACAACCAACTGCTGGGGACAACAGCCAACAGTTCCCCCTCCACTCATTACCAGTATCTGCAAGTGCCAGTGCTCGCGTCAATGAGGTCGCAGCCGCAAAAAGAAATAGCTGCTGTGCTCTCGCTCATCGCGATTTCGCCAAACTTACTTTTTGTGAGCAGGAATTTCTCTCACGTTGTGTCACGTCGGGGTTTCGGCACACCTGCACTGATCTGGAGACACGTCTTCCACTTCCAAGTGGCTGCGGTATGAGTCAGCCAGTTTCGTGGGTGCGCCTTCCTCTTTCAGCTTCCGACAATCAATTGCCGCTTAACCTTGGCACCCTGAATATAGACGCGGAGACTACGGTGATGGAGATCAGACTGAGAGTTGATGTCACGGAGATAGCACTTAACTGGCCATTAGAAAGACTGATCGGATATACTCTGACGGATTACATGATATGATCAAGTGCACATCGAGGTTAACATTAGGACTAAGCATGTAGATAACAGAAACAATCTTACTTAAGTACATATTATGTGGAAGTGCATGAAACTTGACCGGTACCTAGTATACTGTAGTTTCTCCAGGAACTCCAAAATGTTCCTGGTGCCTGTCCGTTCTCTTTTCAACTAACTTGTACAGAGTGACTTCCCATGATCTGGTGGCAGCTTCGAATGTCACCAGTGCACCTCACACTCCATCGCTAGTTTAGAATGTCAACACTCATTAGTATAGATACAGGGATATACCTCGTAATGAAATAAGGAAAATACTGTAGCGATGTGTAGGTAGATTATCAGGAATCAACCATTTCGGCTAACACATCATGGCGATCGCTATTTTCATCATATAACAGGCCGGCGCCCCAAATACATTATGGTACATAACATCTCTTTAACTTGTGAATAATACATCCGCCCAGCTACATCTTCTGCGGTTATAGTGCGTCTTTGCGCAATTACATTCATGCCTTTTCTAACGTCCAGAAAGCCCAGAGAGACAACAGCCTGGGATAGTGAAAGATAATATTTCACAGCAGTTCTCGGAGGAGCAAGACAGATTACCGGCGCGAATTACTCCCGATTATAGATATTAGAACAGTATTGTGTGCTGTCAATATAGATGCTGCTGGGGGCCCAGGCCTTGAATTGTGTCGTGCATGGTGTTGGGCACTGTTATCGTAGGGAACCAAATAGACGGATCAACAAAATTCCGTAGTATCAAAGCCTATGCCCTGGCGGAGAAAAACCCAGGGTCGTGAAATAGAATACAGGATATTACAGCCATTAAATACTTTTTTGGTAGCCCCGACCACTGCACAGATGACAACCTAAAAGCACGGCACAGCAAAGATGGCCACCACACTATATACAACTGAATTCGGGCACAAGCTAGATAATGCCTGGTTCTCTCTCCACCTTGCATCGTTACAGTTCTACGAGGACCATCCATGATCCTGGCATCGCTATTTCTGATCGGTTCAATACGCTACAAACACCCTCAACTGCACTGCAAGGAAGCTCACGAGGGATGAATACAGCAGCAAGACAACTAGAAACGCGAGAGAAGATCGATCATGTTCTCAATCACAGCCAAAGGTTATCGGTGCCCACGAGGCAAGATAGTCTGGTGTTGAATCCCGAGAATTGAGCGATAGGCTAGTCTGGAGAGGTTACTGAAATCTCGGGAAGAGATACCCCCGGACATTTGATAATGACCTTTAGTTTACTGAAGGTTAAGTCTGACCGATAGGGCAGCAAAAATCTGCTTCGTAATAATATTACCAAGCGCCAAGCGCCAAGCGCCAAGACGGCAACGTGCTGCCTTGTGCCAAACCATCGAGTGCTATCGTGTGATTGCGTTTGTATGTAGCGAATGACAAGGTATCTCTCGCTCAGGATCAAGGTTCACACATATCGTTTGTGGCAGTGGCCAATCTACATTCACAGCTACCCAGCAAGCAAAGAAGAAACAACTCGTCTGCTCTATTGGGCAATTGCTTTTACCACTTTCATATCCACACTGGTCCTTGGTACAGAGAGTATGCTTCATGCCAAGCCTCCACTTCCTTACCGCTTAGCACTGGTAATCTGAAGGTCAAAGTCTCACGCGGAGCGGAGCGCCCAGTGTTACTTTGGTACGAAGATAATTGATTGTATTAGTAAGGTGAGCTAATCTTGGCTTCCATGTACATATCCATGCGAAAGGTACGACTAGCTGTAGACAGCAGTCACGCACAGAGTAGCTTAGGGTATCTACATGCATATATGCAACTGATCATATGGCATATACAGGTCTCAGCCGGATATGAGCCTCGTATGATCGGAGACGGTGTCTTGTATGGCCAGAGACGGTGTCTTGTATGACCGGAGATGATGATGTCTCGTATGGCCGACGACGGTGATGTCTCGTATGGCCGACGACGGTGATGTCTCGTATGGCCGGAGATGACTGTTGACTCTGATACGGGCTGATGGCATTCAGCCATACTTGTACTCTCATATATATTGGCCTTGTGGCCCTCTTAGATAGGATACAATCAAGCTTCTCTATCTCCACTTTGAACAGATCATTAAGTTCTGTCCATGAGTGATACCTGATGATGCACGGCAACAATAACTAGGATCGCCGGAAATAGCTTGCCCAGTCGGATGATATTGCCAGAAATCAAGGCTAGATCTAATGTTTATAAGTAGAAATGATAATCCTATTAGACCGCCGTTAGGCATCGCCCGCCGTACCAATAATAGCTCGGGCTGTCCTTCGGGTAACTCGGTCCAGGATGCCCTCGGGCCGATAAAGGTGGTATAGTGTATGTTAATAAATTATCCTTCTATATTATTACTATATCTCGTGACAATGTTCTCTTCCAGATTTCGCTGCCTTCATCCGAAAGTAACTAGCTGCAGAGTGCCCCAACATTGGCGACCGTGGGAATAGATATTCTGAAACAGAGGATACTGGACAAAGCATCACGAAAGTTGCGGAATATTTGCAGTCTTCTGATACCGATGGAACCTGGCTATTCAACTTACGGTAATAAGCCCAATAAGTTCCTGTTTGGCGGCTTGCGGTACGTACAAAGGCTTAAAAATTGAAACGCGACAACGCAACGGTCAACACCCCGCTAAAACAGTCAGCCTTGAGGTATCTAGACAACTGCGGAAGAACTGAATTATAATACCTAATATGGAAGAATTCAAGTATATTTATGATCTGGGGTATTGGTTTCAACATAGGTTTGTATTTCCGGATCTTGTATCTCATTTGCATCAGCAAAAGTGCAAATTCACTATAGGTTGCACTACACACAGCACATAAGCTTCCCATGGACTATCCACCACCCCATATCAACTCCATCAATTACAGTCTGATTAAGTGGCATTTGATGCTAAATGGTTTACTTGATGTCATCTAAATGATTGCGTTCTCATTTCAGATCGCAATTCTGTTGGGCTACTCTCGAGTGGTCGAATTTGGGTTTTTAAAGCAGACTAGATCTGGGAGCATACAGTATACTTGGGAGCTCACAAGGTACAATTGGAAGCGTGGAATTTGAGTGCATGGAGTCGAGTGCACCTGAGAGTATGGATTCAGGCATATCTGGGAGCTTGAAGTCGAGTACATGTGGTTGAAGCACTTGGAAGATAGAGCATCTCACCTAGCGCCATATTGGTAGTGTACTATAGTTATCTAGTCCACGTACAGGTTCATAGTGCCATACATAGTACAGCTGTCAGCTCATGTGCACACTATATCTTAAGCACAGTTGACTGAAACTTTTTTTGGTGGGGTGTTGACTGTTGTCACTGCCGTGATTCAGACAAGGTTGGTGCTGACAAAATTTAGAATCTGACGGCTATTACTGACCGCTTTCGTATAGCCAGACATTAATAATGTTTACAGGTTAGTGACCGTGGAATTCCGGAATACTCACTACTATGGCGTGGTAGTCATGTGATGGTGATAATTTTGGACTTTAACTGCTTGTCATGTTGATTTCTAGTCCGAAATCGCTATCGTGGATATGTACATACAAAGGCGGTGGTTTTCACTGACAGGTTTTGCTATCTGACATACCGACCTGACGCTGACGGATACAAAATTCGCACGGATGGACATCCCATGTTGATTGTTGATGTCTGAACCACAGCTGCCAGTACAATCATCCAAAATGCGTGTTCGGGTTTGTTGGGTGGAATTGGCCGAATGATACCCCATGATAGTAACGAAAAAGTGCCTGGCTCCTCAACTTAACTAACAAGGCGACTGCAAATAACTTTGGGAAGTATTATAAACTTAATTGTTGTGCTTTTATTGGAATTGGTGCGGATTAAAGAACTAGCTGCTGGTGGTAAAGTTATGGTATTGTTTACACCCCGACATAGGAACCCGTGTACCACACTCCGAGACTTACTCTGGCACTGAACAACAGGTCTCTGAAGTAACAGCGCAATAGGATATAGCTGCGTTTCCTCTCGTGCACCACCGAGAATCCCGTTCCTTACACACGCGAAGCTCTGTCACCCGAGACTACTCCGGGGCGGCACCCAGCTAGGGACTTAAACACTAATCATTAGAGCACAAGATTTGTGCTAATTTCCATAGTCTGGACGCCCGGCATTCCCGGGAACTGCATTAATGCAGATCTGAATCCTGAGACATGGGTTGACATTTTCGCATGTCACAGCCACGGCGACATCTTATCAAGACCCGAGATCCCTGCTGTTCGAAGCCAGACTAGAGTATCGATCACAACAGCCGCTAATGCCTCCCACTCATCCCCGACAGTAAAATAATGTTTAGCTATTCAGTTCTTAATTTCGTAACCGTTGACGTTGCTGGTTTTCATCGCGCTTTCACGTCCGTCCTGACAGTACATCCGACTGATAAATAAACCCTTCTGGACGATTTTACTTCCATCCGTATTCATCCCGCATCAGTTTGTCACGATATTGCACTTGTCACTATATAGCGAACTCAACTGTTGGTTTCGCCTATCAGCGACAAAGCACTATTCCACCATGTTAAAAGTAGTAACTGCGCACATAATAAGTGTTCAGCTGCATTCTTCTTCAATCTCAATTTCCCATCTCCCCACCTCAACCCAACCGTTCGAATTTTTATATTCCACCCGTTCACTTGCTTCGAGTCAAGCGACCGCCGATCCCAATCCCGATAAATCCGCGAAGACGCGGACGTTTCGCTTATCGTCCATACCGATCTAAGTTCAAAGAGATGAATTTCTGCTATATCTGGAAGGCCTATCGGGACCTGCTGGCACCAAGGATGGATTGCAAAACATTAAGGTATTGTCGTTAGCGCGAAAAAGACGCAACTGGCAGGTTTGCACTGTTAGCTTCATGATGGAGCTTCCGCCGTATGAGAGATGCTTGCCCAATCGTAGGGTCGAACTTCCTAACAGTATTGCAGGAAATAACTTTGACTTAGCTGATGACACTGACTTCTATGGAATTGTATTATCCCTGTTGAGAATTTAATCTATCGCACCCTAACTCACTTTGCTCTAGACACTGCTTTATTGCCATCCTAGCTAGAAAGGTGCAGTTGAGTTAGTTACTTGCGTTTTCTCCTAGTTAGATAACAACTCTGCAGTCGCAACCGCTAACTCGGTCATTTTCCTTAATTAGCATCGTCGCCGTTTGCGGGGTGGGCGGACATGCATTTTACTTTACATGATGCCGCGTACTACACTCTTCCAAATGCACTCATTAGGCACTCCCAAGTATGCTCCCAAGTACACTCTCAAGATGCTCCCGAGTACACTCCCAAGTACGCTCCCGATTGCACTCGATTACACACTGCCAGCCTGTTTGACTGTGCATTCTCAAGTACGCTCTGAAGGTGCTCTTAAGATGCTCTCAAGTAAGTTCTTAAGACACTCCCAAGTACACTCCCAAGCACGCTCTCAAGATGCTCCCAAGTACGCTCCCAAGTACGCTCCTGATTGCACTCGATTGCACACTCCTAGCATGCTTGGCTTTACGCTCCAAAGCATGCTCCCAACTACTCTTGCAAGGACGTTCCCAGAAGTTCACCTGAGTGTAGGTTATCTAGTGTGCTTGGATGTAGAGACTGGCAGAGTAGCAGGTACCACGCGCCAGACGGCGTGTGGCGGGCGGCATATGGCGGGCGGGTTATAATCGCCGAAATCATGACGTCGGTTGATATCGTAGTCTGAATCATATCTTTAGCACTCTCACCACAACAGGATCTCACGATGTCTCACGGTCATGGTGTTGACAATTTCAGTTTAGATTGTGCAGGAAAAGTAGACAATTGAATCTGGGGAGAGCAGATCTCCGGCTCCGATTTTCTAGCGGAATCTGCAGCCCGCTTCCCATCCGTTTTGGGGGTATGTGTGCGCATTCGGTCCAGGGTTGATGGTGATGATAGTGATAGTGATGGTGATGGTGATGGCAATGTTAATGGCAATGTTAATGGTGATGGTCCGGAAGCACTTAGACAAGTAGGTTGGCTACATCAACGTCAACGTCAAAGCTTCCACTGAGTTAGAGCCTTCTATTGGCCAAAGATTCCACAAACTAAGAGTTTTCCACCGGCCCAAAGCTTCCGCTGGAAAGCAGCCCAGCGATCTCCGACCGGAAAGCTGGAAAGCTGAAAATATCCCGGCGCATTCAAAGTTCCCCAACGTTTTCAACTAATTTCAGACTTTCGCGCCGGTGAAAGCTTGAAATCGAGTTACGTAAATTCGCGAAGTACCTCATCCAACAACCCTGTCCAATAACCTCATGCACGATGATGTCACTATCCCGCAAACCCCTGGATAAAGTCTCATTTAAATAGTGGTAACTGGGCAGATTGTACAATTCTGACCTTGTCCACGGTCACGGGGTATTTTGGTGGAAATAAGGGCCCATATGCAATGCACTTCTAGACTACGGCACGATTTGCACTTGATAAGAGTCGCGTGTATATACCATGTACGAGTGCGCGAGAGATTCGCCAGCTCCTTTATGTGGTCAGCCTTATACTACTGCTTGTTCCCTGGCGCACATGATTCTTTTACTTGCCTAAGCCCCGGACTGCAAACGGTACAAACGGTTGATAGCAAGGTAAGCGTATCTCGCCCGCTTACTAGTTAAACTAAATGTTATTTGTAAAACCGTATCTCTGATTGCAATACTTGGGGATTTATGTATATACTTACTGTGCATTCGGCAAGGTCGCGGGAAAGCGCTAATCTGTTGCACTTGCCTGGCCGGCGTCAGTTCTGGTCAGATTGATAAGAATGGTCCGTAAATCAACACTTTCCAGACTTTTGTGTCAGCAGAATCACTTCTTTGACGATACTAGCATTAAGAGCCGAAAGTAACAGCTGTCATATGGCGGTCAAGCTTCTATTTACCAGCTAACGTTAATTCCGCGCATCAATTTGATTCATGCGGCTGTAGCCTACATGCTAGCTACCGTATTTCAGGTTTGTTGAGTTGGGATTTCATGCAATGTACGTGGGATTGCAGTTGCGTTAGTACTTATATGTGCTTTTTTGTAAAAATTACAGTTGTGCACATGTGCACAACTGGTGTCGATGCAGCAACTCGAATACAACATAAATTTCCAGAAGCCCGCCTTGACTGAACGGAGGGATTGAACCACTTGTAATTTGTGTGCGGAACATCAAATACTATGCATTAGTTTGTTGCGTTAGTAGCTCTCCGAGTTCGACTCCGCGAAAACAATGATGGTGATAACTCAATTCTGCAGCGGCATTCAAAACTGATTCACGGCGTGGAAATATTTACCCGTAATGGATGCCCAGTTTGCATGTGTGCACCGCGTAACTGCTGAACCAAGGCCATCGTAAGGTTGATTAGAACTATGCATATTTAATGTATAACATGTTAGTTGCCAAAAAAATAAAAAATAGCATGGACTAAACTGACCGCGTACTTGAGGCTGAGAGAATTGTTCCACAAATTGGTTCTTGGCCAGTTTAACGAGCGGTATGTGATTGGCTTTCCTGATCCGAACAGCGTCACAGAATCGATGGAATGAGGGGTTCTGGAGTGGAATATGCGTGCGGGTTCCTTTAGCGACTTATTAGGTAACATCTACAAACCCCGCTGCAGAGTGGCTAAACTGGTCATTTAGCAGGATTAAAGACTTTGGTCATGTTCGCCCTTCTATACATCTACGGCAGGTACAACTTCGCCTTCCATAGCTCACGCACCCTGAAGCAGACCTCCCAACGGTGGAAACCAGTTGGGTTTCCGCGGGGAAACTGCACTGCACCAACTACTTAATTGTTCAAACTGCACTGCATGCTAAACCAGTGCAATGAACTGGTTGACAACTGGTTCAACT
>Ga0307515_10000856_pt1 | contig 70056 bp, 72 predicted proteins | sample 17_EM_MG_FD_194513 | JGI IMG/M metagenome (GOLD analysis project Ga0307515, IMG submission 194513) | Populus trichocarpa ectomycorrhiza microbial communities from riparian zone in the Pacific Northwest, United States - 17_EM | ecosystem: Host-associated > Plants > Roots > Unclassified | place... | reverse complement strand
CAGAAGCCGCCCGGCCTGCACGTGATTTAAAAAGCCTGCATCGGCCTGCATAAGCCTTGGTCTGGTTGATGGATGGAATACGGCAATGGCAGGGCTACGATGATTGAGTTGGATATGGTTTATGTTTTGTACTTTGGAGACTTTCTTAGTAAAGGCAGCAGAGAATCTTTCGAACAAAATATTCTGTTTAGGCTTAGTCCGCCAAGAAAAGCCGCCAGGCCCGGACCGGCCCTCATTTGAAAGCCGCCGCTAAGGCCGGCCAGGCCCGGCCTATGCAAAGCCGGGTCGGCCTGGCCGCTTAGGAACACTGCAGGAGGGTGCGTCCAACTGGTCGCATCAATATATCTCAGTTCGCACATCTGCAGACACCCAGCTCTGTGGAATCGTCGTATATTTCGAGCAGACATTCGTCGCCGCGACCGCCCTCTCAGCCTCAGCCCCCGCCATCCGACTATGGGTTTTCGACAGTCGCGGCCCCTCATCCACCACCGCCTCATCCACCACCGCCTCCTCCACCACCGCCTCCTCCACCACCGCCTCCTCCGCCGTCTGGCGGCTACTCTCGTTGATACTAGATCCGCGTTTGCGTTTGGGGTATTCATAGCTACTGCATCTACAGTACACCCCCGTTTGCAACTTCGTCTGTTTTTCTTTCTTTATGCAACTGTTGGTATGAATGGATCTACAGACTTGGATGGACTTAGAACAGTCCTGAGCTTTGAATGGGTACTTGAGAGCACAAGGAATAATATTTAAGTACACTTAGAGACGGTACTTGTGTGCTCATAGAGACTACACACGAGTGCAATTAAAGATGCACTTGGAAAACGCACTCGGGCGCACTTTGAGGTGTATATTGTATGTGGAAACCTTAGTTTCCGACTAGAGGACTGGCTGATAGCTGTTTACTATTCTGAATTTAACCTTAACCCAACGACTGAAAAACCAGCTAAAATAGCAAATGTACTGAGGCATGAATAGGACAGTAATTACGGGCTTTTGATTTTTAACCTAGACCATGTAGAGAGTTGTATGCACGCATTGTGGAATTGTAGGTATATTGACGTGCATTGGTAAAAGTTAGTTGTGCAAGCTGCATGCACTACCAAGAGCTGTCAAATCCACGCCTGACATGCAGATATACTCTTCCGCCTGTAGTCACGCCAGTACCGTTTTCTGGGGCTTAATTTCACTTCTGTCATGTGGATATATGAAAGTAACCCTGGACTTGCTTTTTCGGGGTTTGGCTAATTGAATGAAACTATTGAATCAATTGGGGTTGTATGTTCTGTTGATTGATTGATTCTAAGTCTAAATCAAAGAAGTCACGTAGTCTACAAAGAATTTGCAAGTGATCCTCACGAACCCTAGCTCAGCACCACGTAATATCCGTACTCAACTCAGACCTACAGAAATACTGTTGCGAATGTAAAGCGGAAGAAGTTTATTGAACTATCTAAGGGAGAAGCTCTGTCCTTATATACAAGAGAGCATGGAGCGCTGTGGAAGTCTATGGAAGTCCATGATTGGAAATACCAGTGGCGAGTGAAAACTCGTGTATGAGTCCGCAGCTTGTGAGTCAATTTGCCGACTTCCAGTGTATCGGCGACTTCCTTCCAGGCCATATAGTAACAAATACGGGAGCAATAATTTTGAGTGATATTGCATGAGCGAGGTCCTCACAGCACAAGTCTGAAATCGATTGATATCTCCGAAGCCCCTTTGAAATTGCCGCAATATTTCCAGTTTTCTGGCAGACAATCATGGCTCATAATTAGGGTCCACATTAGACTGCGGCACGATTCTCCGGAAGCTTACGATTCTCCGGCACAGTAAACTCTGGGTACTCCGTCATGGTTAACTCTAGCAGTATGTTCTCCGGCACGGTAATCTCTAGGTTCTCTAGGGGAGGTTCTGGCTCGGGATACTTCAGGTTCGTACTCACTGGAAGCTTTAGGAATAAACTCTGCGCAACTGATTTCGAGCGAATTCTCTATTTACAAACCCAGTATTCTCTATCTATCTATCTATCGACGGTAACCCTGGGCTGACCAGAAGCTGGCGAAAGACAGAGCTCAAGTGCACTTGGAGACGGGAACTGGAGAACGATGACTCCCGGTACGCCAGGAACTACTGGAGACGATGTGTCGGTGCACCTGGAGATGGGAGCTGGCCGGAGACAGTTGATATAGGCTAGCTGGAGACGTTACCGGGGGGAATTGGAGACAGGAGCGGGCTGAAGACGGTGCTTAGGTGCATTTAGAGAGATGGTGCTTAGAAGGAGGCTGGAGACCGTAGATCTGAGCTGTTTCTGGCAGGTAGAGACCTTACCGGGAGCTGACCGGAGACGGTTGATCTGGACGCGCTGGGAGCTGGCTGGAGATAGCGCTCAGGTGGACTTGGAAGTGGACTTGGAGACAGTCCACTTGGAAGCGTATTTAGAGATGGTATTCGGAGGTGCACTTGGAGCCGGCTGGAGATTGTCAATCTGGATGCGCTGGACGCGCTAAGAACTTTGCTGTTGGCAGAAAGATTCGCGCAATGTGTGACGCTACAAATACCTCGCTTGCTATTGTTTGTACATATGTTTAGCATAACATATAGATTGCACAGCTCGGAGTTCAGGGGTAAACTTAGTGAGAGAGAAGGAGATAGCGAGATGAACATACTGTGAGAGGAGACGTAAGTTGTACTGAGGTAAGTGGTGAATGGTGAAAGTGAAGTCTAAGATAACAGCAAGGAAGTCCTTCACAGTACTGGAACATATGAAACATGAAATAAAAAAGCGCCGACTTGCGGAGACACTCGGTACTTAGAAAGCGACGATACGGCAGAGGAGCAGACATAAGTCGCACGGAGGTAAGATGTTCGCACCTATCTACCGCATAAGTGTATAAGTTTACCACGTCCTTTCCACGTCGCAAACCAAATCGATTGCAGTGCCGAGTCAATTCCAGCGATAGGAACGGAGTTGATTGGAGATGGGAACTGGTTAGCATGGGGGTGGACACGCATAGAAGTTCTCATGATGGGTTGTGGTCGGTTAACTATCGCAACTGGGATCTATGGAGAAGGTTAGTTATCGCAGCAAGGAGCTGGGAGCTGATGGTACGCACGGGATAGCCATGATCTAGACCTGGAAGAGAGAGAGGGTTGGAGAGAGAGCGTTAGAGATAAGAGGTTAGAGTAACAGCACTAGAGCACGGTGCCATCTTGAGAAATTGGGGTTGGACTGTAATCTTAAGTACCAGCGGGCACATCGTGCTGCCAAGTCACATCAAAGCTCACCATACCGAAAGCAATCTCTACGACCTTTGGAAACGGTAAGCGAATGCAAAGAGATACTGAGGATAGGTCAGTGTACAACACGTCTCGGAATTGCCTTGGTTGTAGTACCTGAAGCCACATCCTACATTCTTCGTCGACTCCACCTTCGACTCCACCTTCGACTCTACCATCGACTCCACCCCAGACTCCACCTCAGACTCCACTGCATCACAACGCCAACATCAGAGTCGATAACGCTCCCTTCCACTGGTCTCGATCGTTCACGCTGCACTCGTCGATGCCGTTCTCGTTCCTCCGCACTCATCCTTTTTCCGCGCTGTCCTCGTCCATGCCTCCGCCCTGTTCATACTTCCGTACTCTGTACCCACATCTATGTGTTGGCTATGCCATTCCATTCCTTTGGATATCCCCTGGAATTGCGTGTACCGTAAGACTCCTCTCGATTGTGCACGTCTCTATCTAAGCCGTTGTCTAAGCCGAGTATTCTCACTGTGCAACCTCTAACTCACTAGTACTATTTATGCTTGCTGATGTCAAGTTTAGGCAGACACTACAGTCACTAGCACCCGCCCGGACCTGACATAAGCACGGAGTTTTTACGGAGTATAGGGTGTGGTGAATCAAATAGGTAGCCATCTACCCTTCCGTCGTCTACCCGTATCTCGTCCGCCGTCGTGCCCCCGTCTACTCGTATGTCCTCATTTATTCTGTGCCTTCCTCTATTGCATGCCATCGTCTGTGCACTCTGGCACTATCTACTTTTAGGTGTCATATACCCCATTGCAGCCGTTGTCTTTCCTCCGCTGTCATCTCTCCTCCGCACCATCGTCTATGTTGACCAAGGTGATGGCGGTCTAGTTTGCTCGTGGCAGCAGTATGGGCGGAAGCAGTATACCCGGTAGGATTGAGAATAGACTTTCTACACTTTACACCTTACAATTTGATAGCAACATTTCAGTACCTCATCTTGCCAGCGATCAGCAAGTGGGTGGGTCGCACAGGATGTGTCCTCTTCGTGAGCAATTACGTCGAATTCATAATAGGGCCTACGGCGACACGAGATGCGAACACAATAGCTGAACAACGCATTAACGGGGCATGAGTTCGAGTTCGAGATAACAGGGCACATGTACTATACACTGAGATCGATATACAGCATGCTTTTCGGGATGACACCGATGCAGATAATGACGATAATGAGACGGAAGTCATTCGGGAACGTATACTGGACTAGGGAGACTTTAGAGGAGACGTCAGCTGGATGCATAACAAGAAGCCTATCGAGTATGCTGCGGAAGTAGAGGAAAATGGTAGGTTATGTGATACGGGACAGACTTTCTGAGTATACCGACATCTATTCACAAGGAGACTAACACGCAGACTAACACTGACACTAACAACGCCGAGTCCGACTCCTCCGCCTGGTACGTGTCGTCGAGACGATGACGATGATGACGATGGGAATAACGACGCTTCAGCCGGTTGGAGCAATACTTTCGATAGAGACTACCGGCCAGTCCGGCACATTTATATATATATTCCGTACGGTACACGACCCGTGCCGACTCGCAACCTGGACTCCCATCTGCGACCCCATATCCTACAAGCTGCAGCACAGGCATCCACCAATAACAAAGCCAGAGTCTCATGCAACTGCAAGAACCGTGACACGCGGCGCTGTAGATGCTTTAGACATGGTTTCAACTGCCACAAATCAGATGAGCACGATTGCGGCAACTTAAAACCACTCTTAGAGCAAACTGAGATTTTTCTCCTCCCACAAGAATCATGGCAAGATGCAGACTCAGATAGTTCTGACAGCAACATTGGTAAAGAAAATCCATTCACCGCTGAACCTCCGAGGTAGGCATCCACTGTCAGTGAAATATCGGGTTTATGCAGTAGCACCTTATGTCTGACTAGAAGCTCAACTTGTCTAAATACCTCTGCTGAGTAGAAAGATCAGGGCGAATAGGTTAGATTAGAAGTACCACTCTGACCCTATGGCGGAAGGAATATGTGAGCGACGCCTTTGAATGCGTCACGGTGCACCTAGAGGCGTGATAAAGGCGTGATTCAATAATTTACATTTTATCATGGCTGCCTCTTCTAGGTTCAATACCCTTCCGTCATCCGCTAGATCATATCCGTCACCCACTCGTCGCTCTCTCGTCATCGCCCATCACCCATCGCCCAACATCTTTTCAACATTTATAGGCATCTGTGCCTCAATCTCCAGGTCAATTTGCCTCAAAAACTACCTTATAACGGAAGGAAAATGGCACACCTAAAGGCGTAATTCTAACAATCTCAAATCCTTTCTTGTCTTATCTCAATATTGCACTCACACTAACTATGAGCCCATTGGTGTTGAGACTGATGAACTCGGAGTACAGCAAATGTGATCTAGCGGCTTTTGACGTCTTCTTGACATATTTCTTAAAAGCGCCTTTATTTCGTCTTTCTCCTTGCAGGATGTCTTTTCATGACGCCTTTTCAAAAGGCGTATCTCATGCTTTCCTTCCGCCATAGGGTGACCCAACATAGGATAGAAGTATGCTGGGAACTCGGAGGGTGGTCAATTGTAAACTTTGAAGTCTTTTATATATACACAAAGAAAGGAAGTACTAGTAGTAAGGTCACCGATGGGAGACGGTTTGCAAACGCTCTCCAGCTCGCGAGTGGGACTGTAAATGCCGCGAACTGGCCACTCCAGTTAGCGAACTGTAAGGATCGCCAATAGTACGGAACATACATTTAAAACAGATCCATATAGCGGGGTACTTTCCCACTTAATCCACCCTTTACCCCATCCATTCTCCCTCCACTTCTTATGACATGCCATGAATTGAGAACTTCTTCCATGCACCGCCATCATTTCCATAACCCTGTCCATCTCTTCTGCAACTGTCAGCACTGGCTGTCCAAAACGATATTGTCTGTCAGCAGCAGACAGTGTCCGAACCTCAGTGGCCAGTACAGTACCATGTCACAGAAAATCGAAAAGCCTTTGAACTAAAACTAAAAGAATAGCATGATGACCATGCCATTTTGCTAGCGGATAAGCTTCTAATGATAATTTCTATGCATCTTACTTGAAGCAGCAGTAGCGATAGATAACGTCCGAACCTCATCTGTAAGTACAATGCCCACCAAAATTAGACAAAATGCACTAGAGCCTATCCTAGACCCCTCCCACCATCCAAGGGCGTGGATAGGTCACACGAGATCAGGGCCCGGATTATCATCAGGCCTCGGCATCCGAAAGATCTTTCTCAACATGAATTTCAGCGCTCCCTCCTGTTTTGCTAGTTTCTTCGGGTAGATCAAGTCCTCATCGATTGAGTAATCCGCCAGCTCCCTAACATTCGGGAACCTCTGTAACTCTGCGTCATCGCCGCGCTTGAGGGCCTTCTCGTAATCCCGTAGATCAAAGATGTTGACATGTATTGAGGCCACCTCCATAAAATCATCAGCTAACACTCACCTTCCAGCAGACAGTTCACTTACAGCTTTTCTAGCCTGCGTTTTGCTGCTGGGAACATCGATACCAAGAACTTCGCATAGATACGACCAGTCCGCGAACGTGGTGTTGAATTCCCTCTCGAACGCGCGGAAGAAACGCCCGTGCGCGTTACGGTAAGGTTTCCCGCGCTTGCTCCAGCCACGGTGCTGCGCGAGCCGCTGGAATTCGGCGGTAGGCCGGCCCTGCGGGTTGTATGGAAAGTCGGGGAAGCTGCCGAAGAAGTCGTCGATGGGTGATGTCATAGTGGCGAAAGATTGGTGGGTTTATTCTGAGTGCGCGGCCGAGGGTGAGGAATTGAGGATCGGCCGCACTTTCACGGTAAGTTTCGACGGAGTTGAAGCCCTCCGGCTTGTAGAGGTTATAGTATCGGCGTAGAGGAGGTGATGAGGTGGTAGTAGTTAAGGTATGGAGAAGCTGGTTCCCCTTCGGCTGCAGCTTTGTATATAACTGGACAAGGTACAAAGATACCAACCATATTCGTCGCCGGTCCTCTGATCGCTATATATAGCAGCCAGTCAACTGAAGAAAGCGGGAGTTTATTACAAATTCCAGAACTATCGATAATCGTGGCTCAGGAACTCACAGACAAGAAGCTATTTCGTGCATCTGCCTGATTACATGCAGGCTCCCATTCAATGTATGCCATATTACCAGGATCCGGATGTTGGGGAGTTTTCACGCTGCTCACGGATTAACCATCTGCGAGCGACAAGCACGGTGCTGGTCCAAACAAAATATCGATCGACTGCAAGATTACTTAAGTAGCTCTCGGGGTAAACTGCTATTAGCTATTGTGCTCTTCCGAAACAAGACACCACCATCGGAACGAACACGTGACGCACACTTCCGAATAGATTCCGGTGGAGCAAGCGGAGACAACTCGAGCAGGTGTTATGGCAATGCTCTTTATTCTGCGTTTTTGATTGCTGTATTTGTATCGTAACCAAAGAGCTATGCTGTTTCCGAGTGGCAATATTTCTCTCCCGTTGGATTGGCTTCTTGGTAGTCGTTCGCTTGCCGCCGGATTCGCTTGGTATCACTCCAGGCTTTTGGTTTCTATGTCGCTTCCCTCGATTCTCAACGGCGTGTGCATCGTACTGTGCAACGCCTGATTGGCGGGTAAGCGCGCGCACGTGGCGTATACAAAGCACCGTGCCCCTTGACACAACAGCGTATGTACTTATCTAGGTAAGTAATCAGCTGCATCATCTCCCCCGCTCCTCCATCAGCCTCCACCCCTTCAAACTTTCAACTATACAAGTGTACACCTGAAATGCCTCCACCCTACAAACGCACCTACTTCGTTTCCTCCGCCCTTACCTCTGACGCTTCCGCCTCCAAAAAGCCTCGAACACAAACCTCTCCCGCGTCGCCAAAAACGCTCGTGGAGTTTCCTCCCCTCGAATATGTCTCTACCATTCCGATCACATCGATCGAAATTGACCCGCTCGCCGTCTCTCTTGCTCGTAGGATTCTTTCGGACACCTGGGGTTACTCCGCCTTCCGCCTTGCCCAGGAAGATGCAATTTCGCGGCTCATCTGTGGCGGTGGTGCATTAGTGGTGTTTCCGACTGGTGGTGGAAAGAGCTTGGTGTATCAAGTGCCCGCACTTGCGTTTGACGAATATGATCAGCTTTGCGGAAGGCAGGCCGGGAAGGGCGTGACGCTGGTTGTGAGCCCGTTGATCGCGTTAATGAAGGTGCGCTGAAGACTTTACTTGCAGTCGATGGGTTGCTAATGTATGTAGGATCAAACGGAGGCCCTGAAGGCGAGGGGAGTCGCTGCTGCGGCATTGGATAGCACTCAGGATAAGGAAAGTGTAATGGAGATTTATCGGATGCTGCGGACCGAGGAGCTGAAACTATTGTAAGTAACCCAATCCGGTGGTTTGTGGGATTTGGTTAATGGCCTTGGGCAGATACGTTGCTCCCGAACGGCTGAACAATGAAGCGTTCGTGGAGATGATCAAGGGCGTCAAGATACGTATGGTGGCTATCGATGAGGCTCATTGTATCTCAGAGTGGGGCCACGCCTTTCGACCAGACTACAGGAAGGTGGCTCGTTTTGTGGAGGAGGTGAACGCGGAGAGAGTTCTCTGCCTCACTGCCACGGCATGTTCTAGACCAAGATGGATCTGTCGACGTTATTCTTATGGGGTTTAGGCTACTCGCAAGGTTTGCGATGACATCCTGCGAGAGTTTCATATACCGGAAGAGGGTTTATTCCGTACCACGACTTTCCGCCCAAAGTAGGTTCTACTCGGGAACTCTCTATCTAGCATTGAACTGATAATTTGTAGCTTGAAACTGCGGGCGCTTGCTGTTGAGTCAGAATCGGAAAAGATGAAATTACTCAAGGAATTCCTCTCCAAGAATCCCGGTCCAGCAATTGTATACGTCATTACCCACCAGGTTCGCCCATCTAGCTGCTCCAGCATGGAAAAATTCTGTACGACAGCCTCTGACTATCTCACAGCAAGCTGTAGACACCGCAAACGCTCTGAAAAGCGCAGGTTTTAATGCTGCCCCCTATCATGCTGGAATGGCAAATGATGCACGCTCCATTGTCCAAGAAGAGTTTATGATATCTAGTGATATGATTGTATGTCCTTCGTTCCCTCCCTTTTTCACCGCCATTCTTCTGACCCGCAGATTGCGGCTACAATCGCCTTCGGTATGGGCGTCGACAAGGCCAACATACGCTCGGTAGTCCACTACGCCATACCTAAAACTCTCGAAGGCTACTCCCAAGAAATTGGCCGTGCGGGCCGTGACGGATTGCCGTCAACCTGCCTCGTATTTCTCTCCTCCGCCGATATCCGGCGTCATGAGTCTTTCTCACGCGCGGATGTGCCGTCGCTCCGCTCTGTTCGTGGGTGCCTCACAGCCTTCTTCAGCGAGTTCCCCGGCGTTGAAAAGGACCATGTTGTGGAAGCAAGCATGTACTCGCTCGGTCGAGACTGGGATATCAGGGCCAACACCCTTTCACTACTTTTTGCCGAGCTTGAATTACGCTTTGGACTTCTACGTGCGATTACACCGAAATACAGCACGTACAAATACACCCCCACATCATCGTTTACGTCGCGACCTAAGACTGGAATCATAGAGAAAGCCCTGCTCAGCGCGTCCAGAGTGGCGGCAAGGCTAACGCATGTGGATGTTGATGAAGCTGCGCGACTCTGTGAGCGTCCCCGGGAGCTGGTAGTTCGTACACTTCAATTCTGGGAGCAGATCGGCGCCATTGAGCTGAAGCCCAGCGGGGTAGTCAACCGCTTCCGCGTACTCAAACCGTTTCCGACCGCCGCACAGATCGCGGAGCTGGCGCTGAAGGCCCACTCGCAAATGGAAGCCCGCGAAATCGAGAACATTGAGCGCCTCAAATGCGTCGTCGATATGTTGACTGGGTATGCATGTTTTGCTCAAGCTCTGGCTGAGTATTTTGGCGATAACCTGGACGAGGTTTGCGGCAGCTGCGAGTTCTGTGAAAGCCGACCGGTTGAGTTTGAGTGGCCTGGGAAAGATGAGAGCGGGCAGGTGGATATGACGACTGTGAAAATGGTCTTGGATACAGTTGGAAAGAGCAACTTAGATGATGCGCGCTTTCTAGCCAGGGTCGGATGGGGCATCACAAGTCCTAGGGCTACGGCGTTGAAATTGAATAAGACCGCCGCTTGGGGCTGTTGTGAGGGCATCCCGTTTGAGAAGCTGGTCAAGGATTTTCAGATGCACTGCAAGGAGTAGGTTGGAAGACTGGGTGAGGTGAGGTGTGCGTTTTTGAAAAGAGGGAAGACAGATGTGTTCAATTTTGGCGTTTTGTAAGCTCTGGATAAATTTCAAAGGCTGGTTTTTTGCACGTATCATTTAGCATCAGGGAATAAATCCTAACACTTTCCGGGATGGCATCGCTGAGGATGCCTCTGGCGTGAATCATATCGCAATGCAGTTTGAAGGTGAAGGAAAGGGCTCGAATCCGAGGTGGCTACTCTGGGCAGTGTATGATACTCTAAATACGAGGTGCTCTAAACCCCAAGGTTCGAAGCCTGTATTTATTCTTGTTCTCTTTGATGCTGGAGAACAAGCCGAATACTCGCCTCTGTATTCGGGTACTTCGAGCCCTAGCCCGAGTAACAGGCTTTCTACTCTCTGATCGTAGGTTAGAACTCCAAGCATGAAATTTGAGTGGACAACTGACCATCCAAGTAACTCTGCGCTAAGAACGATCAGTTAGATATTCGTGAGTGCCCTGGTGGTTCAGACACAGTGGGTTCAGACGCTTCTTTAACTACAGTTCAGCTCGGAAATTTCTACAGACTTCTGTCGGCCAGAATCTATGGGCGACATGCTTTGCAATACAAAGCCATCCTTGGAGCAGGTTGTTTGTACCAGGCAGTGGGTACCTGGAATCACAAGCGGTCACTGTCAGTATTGCTTGTCTGAGAATGATTGAATTGACTTTACGCATCGCCGAGATGCTACCAAGTTCTCCAATACCAAACACCACCTATCACAACCTCAAGATCATGTTGAGAATATTCGACAACCAGCTCGAGTCCTCACCCGCTATTCATCCTGAACCTCCATCCAACACATAATAACCGCCCACACTCGATTTATCTTCCACATAGTGCCCTCTTCAGCAATGCCGCCGGTGCCGCTAACCCCAGGCGACCTCACCACAACCCTCAGGCGCCTCTACACAATCCACCAACGCTACATCCAGATCCTCTCCTCCCTCTCTGAACCTAACATCCCAGGTGACCTCATGAATATACTCGCCTCCTATCGCCAGGAAACATCACAAACAAAATCCAACCTCCGCTACATCGTACCTTCCAACGCCCGTGGACAGGAATTGGTAGACGAGATGACCACAATGGTTGCAACACTGGAAGAACTTGACCTCCGAGTTGGTAGAAAACTAAAAGCCCTTACTACCCCAGATCCTAAACCGGATATGCCGAAGGCGATGGCGAAGATGAGGGAGATACATGCAGGGTATTTGTTGGTTATTGCTAGGTTGAAGAGGGATGAGGTGCCGCAGGGGTTAGCGGGGAAGCTGAAGGAGCATAGGAGAGAGAGGAAAATGCAGGAGGGTCTGGTGAAGGGATATGCGGATGGGGAGAGGTTGGCCAGAGAGCTGGAGACGTGTGATTCGGAGATTAGGGGGAGGCTGGAGATGATGGGAATGGGGAAATTGTGGGGGAGTGATGGAGAGTAGGACTGGCTTGTGTTAGGATGGAGTTAAGGTAAGTTGAACGGTTTTGAAACGCTGTAGAGTAAGCGGGGATCCACTGTCACTTCGAGGGCTTCATTGGACAGGACCCGGGATATTATCTCCAATTCTGCGAGGTACAGATCGAGCACAATGGTTCGGACGAGATATTTGTGTCAGATTTTATCAATACCAAGTGCCCTAGTCTGAATTCTCTCAACCTAGCAAGTCTCACAACCGAGTTTGCGAGGTTTGAGAGAATGCAGACTACGAATGTCTAAGAGTGGGCGGAATCCTTAATAAAATCTCTTCAGACGGGGCTTTTGTGACGTGTGACGTCTGAACCATTATGCTTGGTAAAGTACGTTAGATAAACATTGCTCGTCATCTCTTCTCAATCTAACATCCATTACTGCAATCAAAAACGTCCAACGTATCCGGGTATACCCACACTCTATCATTACAACCACCCCCCTAAAACTTCCCAACTTTCAATTGCCCGACCGTGTTGACACCAGTCAACCACACCGTCTTCCACAGGTTCGCAAAATCGAGAGTGCTTGTGAACGTATCCGCGAAGCCAAAGGGCAGCATACTCGGGATCCAGCCCTGCGCAAGTTCCAGCGCCCAACCGTTAAGCGCATACTGCGTGGCACCGCCTCTGGCCAGATGGTTCTGGTCGCCAGGACGGTAGATAGTCGGCTCGATATCGCCGGGTTCGAAGCACTTTTGCTCCCCGGTGAGGATCGTAAAGTAGTCGTGCGCAAGGTGCACTCCACTGTGGCCCTCAGTTCCGATCGGCGTGCCGAATAGGATCAAGTACTCGGTGATGGACGCATGCAAGATTATCATAGAGCCCATTGCGCCGCCGGCATTGCTGTTTTGCGTTAGCAAAGGATGGGGGGGCAAGAGAAGGAGGGGACGTACTTGAAGAACCACTTGTCGGTCTCAAGGGCGTTAATGTGCTTTGTACCATACTCCTTTTGTAGTGACTCCACGAGGTGGTGCATGATAGTAGTTGCATTTCCCCTGCCCGCCGCGATGGAGGCTTTGGAGAGCTCCTGTAGCTTTACTGGGTCGAAGATGTAGAACTTTGGTAGGTATGAGTCCAGAACTAGGACTATTGGGACGAAGATAGTGAGACCGAGAAGGAAGAGGGCTCGCATGATGGGCGGTGTGAGGAAAAGGGAGTTGGTTGACACGGCGAGATGAACGAATGAGTTGAAAGAGGCAGCAGAAAAGTTAAATGAACAGAGAACGTGAGGCTTGGCGTGTCCGGCTGCAGTTCCGTAAATGGGCCGAGAAAACGTGCATGCATTAGAGTAGGTTACGCGCAAAAACACGATCTGCTCCATTTTGCGGAATTTTGCCGGGAGTTAGACCCGAACTGCCCCACTTCTCGTCCGAGCGCAGCACCGCGGTGAGAAGCTGACGCGAGTGAGAGATTGTGATAGTACATGAACCGAGAGTCCATGTTACTGGTAAAGGCAAGCAAAGTCTCGGAACGCCTTGTCAGCGTGAGGGAGCGCGGATATATCCGTCGAGTACAGGTGCTGGGCTGTAGGGCAGACACCAATTGTGTGGATCTCATCTCGGTCCTAATCCAGGTTTTAGTACTCAGAACGCTTGATCTCGTCTGTGAAGCAACTTCTCTTTGTCATACAAAGCGATCGCTCGGCTCGTCCTATTATACTCCACTCTGTTCGGGTAATAGTACAGCCCTGATGCGAGCCAAATTTGTATCCTTAAACTTGTGTCTCTCTGAACCAGAGGAGGATGATCTCTTCACCGAAGGATTCTGTACTGATAAATAGAAATAGTTCAGCGTTACGGAGAACCTGGAGTAAAAGCCGAAGTTCTGTTGCCGAGCAGCAAGATCTGCACAACTGACAAGCGCAGGCAACTAGGCCCGGTGAGTCCAGATCGGCCCAGCTTCTATTATTAAAGCTGATAGGTGTCTTATCGATACGTATACCTAGAGATACCTGACAGCATATACAGTTACCTGCAGATGTTGGCAGCATTTAAATACTTCTAAACGCCGGCGTTATCTAACGGTTCTTTGATCTATGGGGCTATTAGCCAAACAGGAATTTATCCCCGCCGTCTGGTGCTTATTCTCAATTCCTACAGCTCAGCATCCCTAGCAGGGCCCCGGAGTATCTACAGCTTTGTATACCGTGGCGGCGCCCTGGTTTATGCTACATGAGTTGTCAGGTTATGCCTGCCAGTCGTCGTTCAACACCACGCATGCGGATTCGGTAGGGCAAAGGGTGTAGGTTTAGGCTATTCCAATCAAAGAGCCTCCGCATTTAGAATTGCACTTTCCTCCAATGGTATCCGTGGGAAATCTAGTCCTATACTCTCTCATCCTAAACCGTCTTGACCGGCACGAAATACTCAATTATCATGAGCCTGAGGACATAACTCCGTATACGAGATTCGAGGTTCCTCTTTCACCGGTGCTGTATTACAGCTTTTATGGGTAGTCTTGGGCGGGTTGAGAGTCCGTCCCACCACCGAGTAATTTCATGGAAGCACCGTAAGTATCACGGGATGCCTAGGTATAAAATTCTGGCCGGCGCCATCCGATCCACCACATCTAAATATCGGATGCTCCTTCCACCGTTCCTTACAACACTTACTTCCACTATTCATGGATTTTAGACCAAAGAGGATTGCTGTGGTTTGAATTGGATCATTCAATATGGATTTAGTCCGATAAACTGCCTCAAAGAAGACGGGATAGTCGTTTGGATTGGGACAGATCAGGCTAGCAATCGTACAGCTCACGACTACGTATACATACGCGGTTCTCGAAGAGTCCCTAATTGAGACACTCGACTTTGTGAACTCAGGGCGCTCGTAGCGGTAGTGCTTCTAGTACGAGATGCACCTTATTCTCGTTAGACACGAGTTCTACACGTTTTCGATTATAGCAATGTTGGGAATCCGCTATCACAATACTTCAGCACTTTTAGTTTTAAGCTTATCATCACCTTATGGCTAGATACTTGTAGGTGCTGTCATGGGACTATCGATTTTGAAACTTGAGTCTGTAATAATCGCTCTCTGTGAAGTTTTAGACACGATTATTTCTAACTACAGTTGGCTTAGCTATTATGGTTACACTATTTATATACAGGATTTTGGATTTTGCCACTGCCTGGTTATCAAAACCTTTCTGGGAGATGGGGGCTATTTTGTTCTGCGATAGGTATAAGTTCAAATTGTAGTAAGACTACTTAAAGTATTGACATTTCCGGCTTTTCTGTCGGAGTGTACTGCCATACAAGTAGCAAGCACCTGTCACTTGGTTTCAGTTAGTGAAGTCGAAATTATGCACCCTGGTAACAGCCACACCCCACCGGATCTCGCCAACGCCCCACGATTGGAGCCGCTCTCTCCGAGAAGTAGCGCAAGTGTGCGTGGGGAAACTAGACGCGTACTATCTCACCCTAATATTTATTCCGCGCGTTTCTTCCCGCGTAGCGCGCAGTTTTTACCCGCAAACTCGAGATCATCACTCTATAGCTGACCTGCCGGCAACTTTCTCCGTTTCCAATAGTTCCTCCCTTCCGCATATGTACTTAAGTAGCCAGTATGCCTCTCCAGCTATCTATAGGGTATGAGTGTCGGTCATTTGAATGGTTTCCGCTTTATAAGCGTCTGGCTCTGGCCAGCACAGACCAGGCATCTACAAACACGGTCTCGCCCCCAATACCGCGTCCCTAGGGGCACAGAATGGATTCGCTTCCACTGAGCGAACGAGGTACTGGGAATGGAGACTATTAGACTACATTTGCAAATGCGGGCTTGTAAGGTAGGGTGTACTTAAGAAGTACAAGAACGACGACATGCTACCTATTTATTATACTTACATCTGTTTTCATATCCATGATTGGACAGCTGCAAATTGGCGGACACCCATGTGGTTAATGTGAAAAACGCTTATAGCTAGCGTACTTCTAATCATGGCCAGTCTCGTTTGGTATTGCATTCGGTCGCGAAGTGGTCATGGCTACAATTTCTCTTCCATTCCTCCGCTTTCCATTTCACTGCCACTCCCCTAGAGAACCCGGAAAACCCCAGAGATCCAAGTTGTGGCTTCCTCAACTACTACTGCCACATAACGGAGGGCTTAATGGGTGTCTTCACTTCGGTACCCTCCAATAAAAACAAACCAACTCATCCATATATATTACCCTCCACCCTCTCCACCGCTCCGCTACTTAAGATAACCCGTACAATGTCCGTCTTCAACCGCCCAGTTTTAACGCCCAAAAAGATCCAGTGTTGAATCGGAGTTCATGAAATTAGGGTAACAAGATAATTGTAACTGCAGAGCCTGCTAAGTCCAAACTGTATCGGCCGACGTGGGCGAACGAAGAAGATAAAAGAAGGAGACAGGGAGAAAGAGAGAAATGGATGGAAGAAGGAAAGCCTCAGGTCGATACAAACGACAAATGAACAACTACAGAGTGTCGGGAGATAAGTCACCCCGTACCCTGCGCTCTCTGCCTGACATTGGTGGTACGACTTAAATCTAGCCAATTGTAGTGCATTCCCCAGTAGAGCCTCCAGAACCCATGTATGTCGCTCGTTTCGTGCAAAGCCCCGCACCCGCACTGGTGGCTAGCACAGCATTTGAACGTCTCCATCTTCGATAATACCTAAGTTATTTACATCATTTGCAGTCTAACGACTAAAAGAGCAGCTTCGCAGTTCAACCATCATGTCTTTTGGCTTCAGCATTAGCGATATTTTACTCGTCTACAAAGCGCTGGAGCGGCTCATGAAGACCCGGGATTCCTGCCAAGAGTATCAAGAACTGAGCGTTTTCCTCCACCGGTGTAGAAACGACATCCAACGTTATGAAGCACTCTTGCCACATATTTTCTCAGATCCACATCCAGATATCGTCGGCGAAATAAATGACTTCAAGGAGCTCCTCGATAATTACCATGAAAGTTTCAGGAAATACGAAAAGCACCTGTCTCGCAATGGCTCTGGAAACGCCTTGAGGAAGATCCAGTGGGGGCTTAGACTGTCACCGAAGATCAAAGCGCTCAAGGAAGATCTGGATACTCGTATCGGACGTGTCAATCAGAGGATTGAGAGTCATAGGATAGGATACCAGATGGTTGCGCTGCAAAGGGTTACTAGGGACCTCGGGAATCCGTGGGAAGGCGGTCTCGATAGGAGCAACACACCTGTAGCACTCCGCAATCCCTTTGACCATGCGTCACTGTTCCCGTTTCTGGAGCTGTCTCAATCTCGCGAGGTATGCAGTTGCCCAATTGACAATTGTAGTTACTGAAAGTTTCCCAGGCTTTTATCGGCGCAGTGCAAAATGTTATGTTTGGTGATCCCACACTCCCCTGGAGTCGTGCTGTGGCAGCCGGAAAATTTGAGATTAGGGACGACGCGGACGAACTTTTGACGGCTGACAACTGGGATGAAAGAGTGCGTGCAGGCACTAGTCTCCGCATGTCCATCATCCTGCATCTCCCAATTTACCCTCATCGCGAGCCTGTCGGCAACTGTTGCCCTTTCTGCCATTACATCTGCGACGGCTGGCACCGTCCCGTCACCGAAGACAACGATGGCAAACAGTACTGGAAGCCTCTCTTCTGGTATGGCAAAATCATTGCACGTTTACAACGGCTAATATACTACTAGTCCTCATTGCAAGTCATATTTCCGGACTGCTTTCCAACGGCGGATAGGGCCCCGGGCTATCGCATTGGATGATGAACCCCAAAACTCGGAATCGATTGTGGCCAAGCAGGCACCCCCAGCGTTGACTTCACTAGCGGAGGTGGATCAATTTCGGCATTTTCGTCGACTAACTCGCACTCTCGTCTTCGTGGAGACAGAGCTTAGCGACTGGATACAGACAACGGAGCAATGGAAGAAATCATCACCACCATCCCATGCTGATACACTATATCTTATAGAGTGGGTAAAGTGTGAGCTACCGGAGGAATCGTTGCGGGAGTTTGCAGAAGTTGTTAAGGGATTAACTGCAGGAGAGTATGTATATACCCCAAACAGGCGAAGGCTGGGTGACTTGTGCTAACAACATATGATTTCAGGGTGAATCTGGTCTGGGTGATGGGAACTATCATGAGGCTGTTTTCCGGGCATGATGACCTTTTCCAAGTTTTCATGCGACTGGCGAGTTTGTTCGGTGTGAACGTTGTGAGCCAGTTGCTGCCGCCAACTACTGACAACTGTGCAATGGATTCTTTCGTGGATTGGATCGTTGAGGGGTGAGGTAGGGAGTTTTGCAGTGGCACGTGGGCATGTTTTGGCGTGCGGCATCTACGACTACTTATTCTAGTGGTAAATCTTGGAGAATTGATGTCACAATTAAGCTCGCATAAGATTTTATTCTATCAGTTACAAATTTCGTTTATATCTGTTCTGACCCTATTAGCAAGTAATTCACTTTGCTAAGAGATCGGTCTACTTAGTAAGAGGGCTGCTTTCTAACGGGATTATCTACTCGTCCCACTTGTAAAGTAATAGGCTCTCAACCTGGGCCTGATCAAGCTGGAAGTGGTGATGCCCAGGCAAGCGTCAGATGTCGCGTAGGTGAAAAGATCGATCAATTACCTCCACCGCGAGCAGCATCGCCACTAGCTAGAATTATCAACAAAAACACGGGAATTCCGAGGTTTCTGACGTTTCTGAAATGCCATTTGCTCTCTAACATCTCTGGCCGCTCTCCAAGCTCGCTGGACTTACACCTGAGCCGAGACCTCGCTGAGCTCGGTGAGATTTGCTCGTCGGAAGAAGTCTCATCGAAGTCTCTGAACATTCTGACGTTTTCTCCGGCATAAGTGCGAATTCACTATACACTGTGCAGCGCGCAACTCATATTAAGTTTTCTGTGGACCCTTCCACGACGCGGAATCTATAATGGGCCACCCCATTAGAAAGCTTTGAGCTGTAGGAGCTCTAGACCTAAGGAAGATTTCGCCTGCTACACATGCCGGGCCTTAGAGTCTCCGCTAAAGAAGGCTTTGGGTCTACGAAGTGACCTACTTGTCTAAGTTGTTTATACCGTTACTAGTCCTATCATCAACGTCGCTATCGTAGTGCAGGTTAAAGTTAATTACAGTATGAGTCTGACGGACTAAAGTTGTGTTAGTGCGCCTATATATATCCGAACTGGTAGGGACTTAGGTTACAGGTTCCTGTGGAAGATCTGAGTCCGAGATCTGCTATTCCCAAGACCTGATTCTCCACCGCTACCGAGGGACAGGTGGATGGAAATGTCAATACCGTATCTAGACATTATGAGATTTGGCAGTGGAAAGGGCGGCAACCATGACGCCAGTGATGGTAGAGATAGGATTTGGGCCGTGGCGGTCTTGTAAATAAGGTTTGAGCCAACAGGCCATTTCTCAGGAGTTATGACATCCTCCAGTGCCCACAGCCAACCTAGCCCTCCAAGAGTAAATACTATGACCGCGTTTCAGGTAGGACAGTGATTTCAACACACTTTGTTGCAATATGAGGAGAACGGAGTGCGTACAGACTATGATACAGAGAGAAGAGAGATGGAGAAAGACTCTAGATACTTATATATAAGAAAGTTGTGTGTCTAGTGTATTACCTGGTGCCTGACAATTAGCCTAACTTATGGTTAGCTTGGTCAGGTCTATATGCACAACACACTTCGTCACTCAGTGCCAACGTGATGGAGTGTGAAGATTGAACCCTACTCGCCGGATTTTCAGGTTTCACTATAAGCACCCTTGGCGATACTTCGAAACTTTGGTAACTACATATGTACATAGGTACCTATGCATTAAAGTTGTATGACTGCTTACGTTTAACAACAATCTTATTAAGAGTCAAGAGTCATCTAATCATTGACAGGGTCTAGGGGTGTCGTTATTGAAGCCCAGGGTGGATGTATTCGTATTCATCATAGATTTCAGAACTATAAGATTCATGATGTGCTAAAAACACAGGAGGCTACCCTAGGTCAACTTGGTAAATGGGCTGGTCTCTTGATAAGAAATATACATATACTTGATAACAGGGTCCGATTATAACTAAACGAATCTTTATTGTATGAATGATCGGCCTCTTAACAAATCTAGCAATACGTCTGTCTCGTTTGGATGGATCGTATAGAATTTTCTAAAGTAGTCGTTTCAGTAGCTCTCAATTGAAGAAGCTGGCGGAATTATTAGAAATTCTAAAACAAGTAAATTACAAAGTACACGTGTCCAACCACTGCTGTAATCAAGCTTCCGAGTTTGTGCGCTATTATTTACACCATGGATAGTACCGCTACGGCTGAACAATTAGCACTATAGTGATGTTAATCTATTACGTTCAACACATGCTGTAACTTGATTTCAATTCTTTTCCACGAGAGCAGATAGCAATAAGATATAAGACAGCCGAAACTAACTATAAACTTTCTTCAACGAAACAGATACCCTAGACCAAACCTGCCTGAAATCGAATGAACGACTGAAAACAACAGCAAACGTAAGAAGCAACAGCGGAATAGCTACAGCAAAATAGATCCAGAAACGTGGCCCCCCAGGAGCAATACCTTCAGTCATGCTAAACAAACTCGAGCAAAAGGAAAGAGGAACAAAGGTGAGGGCTAAATATGTCAGGCGAGTCAGGTTGGTGGTTTCCTGGTAGGACCGCCGGCCATCATGAATTTGCACCAGAGCCGTCACTACCGGGAGGGTACCTTCCACCCGTTGCTGGAAAGTAGATAGACGAGCTGCGATCTCCCGAAAATCTAGTTCCATTGCTGATACGAATTCAGCTTCAGCACCCAGATACAGATGTGATTTGAATGTCGCGATAGTAGCATTAATGTTGGAGTTGAAAGTATTAAACCGCCTCTTCATCTTTTGGAGACTTGCGAGATTGTTCTCCATTCGCTTGTGATCGTCATCTTCAAGGTGTTCTCCTTCTAGCGACTTTTCGAAGGTCTCGATGGTGTCCTGAATAAAGGAAAGGAAGCACAGCCATTCGCTGCTAGCGATTCGAAGCCCAAAATAGGAAATACTAAACATGTCCGGATCGTTGATGTTGAAGCGAAAAGGCAGTTGCTGTGATTTCCAAAAGTACACCAGATCCTCCATTAGGGAATTACGTTGCGGTCCACTATTAATTCCCGCCGGAACTTTGATTGAAATAGAAGACAGTGTAGGAATTGCAGAGATATCTGAATAGCCTCCCCGCAGAGGCCTCGTTTTGGGAGAGTCGTAGCGGATCGGGGTAGGTGAGTCACCGTAGTCAAGGAAAAACGTGTTACCCACTGGCGGGTCTAGCAAGATGATAACTACAACAAACAGATCGATTAGCCGTTGGGATTACACCTGACTTTGGATATTTGGTGACTTACACAACCATCTTACATGTTCTCTGGGTACTTTCAATACCGAGAAGCACCTTCTAGCGGTCCCAACAAATTCATTGGATGACGCCACTTTTGTTAGGCCGACCTTGCGAAGTACATTCGACGGACATCTAAGCCGCTTTGGGAATTCTTGAGAACTACCCCCAAAATCCAGAGACTGCTCATATTCAATCATGAAATGCGGCGCCCTTCTTGCATCAGACGGAAGCATCCGTGGAAGACCGGAGGACATCCTGCTGCCGCCGCCAAGTCCTTTTCGTGGCTCTCGTAGATGATGCGCAAAAAAGCGGGGATCTACGCCAAAACATTGACCTAGGATTTCGATTGAAACCCTGGTGAGATCCTCCACTAGCAGAATATGCCCCACAATACCATCAGTGTCACAACCCCGGATGAGACACTGCAGCTCCTTGGGGTGAGTTATCTTGTTGTCCGACACCTGTCCGGAGCTGAAGAAGTTAAGAACTGTCATGCGTCCGAGCCCTGTATCTGTATTGTGTTGCAAAAATGATGAAAGGTGTCTCAATTCTGGGTATCTATTCGTCAAGGAAAATACAAAGTTTTCGTAAGGGTTTTCGTAAGGGTTTTCGTAAGGGCCTCGTTGGCAGTGTAGTGGATATTGTTGATCGGCCGTCATGTTTGAACTTACCTTCTAACCATGCAAAACGAATCTCGTCCTCTTATAAAGCCAAAAATTCTGTGTCAGGTTATTGCTATCTGGGTGTTTGGTAGCACTGAAGTACAGCCTCACTTTCAAGTTAAGGCTAAAGAATCTTATCGGTCACACCAGACAGCCCTGGCGGAACTCCTCCCCCCATTAATCTTATGTATGACGTCAATGGCTTTTCCTCACTTACACTAGAAAAGCATGTGAACAATGACCAGTGCAACCAACAACCTAAGCCACTATAATGCTAACATGCTTATATAGCCATAATACATTTACTTAAAGTCTGACTGTGTAGCTATGTAGCCCTGCTGCACGCAACCAGCCAGTTGCTTATCTTTGCGTTGCGCGAGGCGAGGTTGTAATAACTTGCCGCTTATCAGCCCAGTGCCCTCAACCCTAACCTATTTTGACTATAATGAATACAAGGCGCTTATCAGAACAGTTACAGGGCTTAGGAATGCTAGTATGCGTACATAGCCCGCAGTGTAACCCCCCACGAAGAGTAGCTAAGTAGTCTACACTTGGAGTAGAAGGTCGGAAATCCGATCCGAGGCAACGATACTGAAACCGCTATACAAATGGGTTGTAGGGATGGCAGGCCGTCCAGCTTGCAAATGTCTGCAAAGTGGAAATGTCGTACTCATTATCCAGGTGGATTTATGGTAACTATCAATGGGCGCGGGGATGTGATGACAAGGGTGGGGAATCTTGAATGAGCTGCACACTTGGTAGTGATCTTGCCCGCAAGCAAATAGGGTTCAGCACTGGGTCGTCGTGGAGACTTGTTCTCACAGTATACTGCCCAATTAAAGATGAGAAGGTGCTAGGTGATGTGTAGGATACGTAACCTCTAGCATACGATTCACCAGATACCAATCGTTGCATTAGTTCACCCAGCATAGCGAAAGCCTCAAGCAAGCATTATTACTATTCGACGAATCCATCTCTAAAAAGTGCAAGTTCATCCACAATCTAATCCGGTATCCCATAACTCCATAACTCCACAAACGCACAAATCTCTCTCTACACTTACAATCCTACCGCTCCCCCGTCCTCACCCCCTCCCTCTCCAACCATCTTCTCGCTCCCTCCACATCACCATTAGCAGCCTCAACAGCCCTCACACAAAACTCAACCGGGTAACCGCCCATCCCACCATCATCCAGGACCGTTTCCACCGCCAATCCCTCAGCCAACTCCCTTCGTTTCGACGTAACCTCATCCACACAGAGCAACAACTCCCCCGGCTTCCTCGCCTTCACTAACGGCAGCGCCTCCTTCGTCCCCATCCTCTCCTCCCCCCCACCCAAATTCCTCCGCCCAGTTTTGCACAACGGGCTTTTACACCAGCTCTTTCCGCAGCCCACAAGTAGCTGCCTAAGTAATTTCCGTTCAATACGGTTCTGCAGCTGTGATCCGGCGGGGTCGTAGGTAGATGCGTACAGCGGGCCGAAGCACACAGCGCAGAGGTGGAGTGGATTTTCGGCGGGAGAGCGGCAGCAGAGCGGGTTGGCACAAGTCTCGGGAAGTGGCTTTGCGAGACGCTGGAGTTCGTGCGTTTTAAGGTGTAGTGCGAGGTCGCGGAGACGTGTGCGGCGCGAGCAGATGTTGCATTCGGTTGTTCGGCCGCCGCAGTGTAGCTCGTGTCGTGTTAAGCCGCTGAGGATTTGTTCCGCATTTGGGTTTTGGTCTCCTTCTTGCGGAACGATAAGATGGCAGAAGCCGCAGAGAATCAGTTTGGCGGGGCATACGGAGGTGCGGTGGGATGCGAGGTCGGTGAGTGAGGTGGCGATGTAGGTGCAATTCGGGCAGGTATGCGGCGTGTGTGTGGTATGGATGTGTTTTTTGTGCGATGAAGGGTGGTTTCCGTGCGCGTTACAGGAGTCGCAGTGCCAGTGGTTCTGTTCGGTGCCGCGCTTGAACACTGTGTTACAGAAGGGGCAGTGTATGTTGTTGCGGAAACAGAAGGATTCGTGGAGGAGCATTGTGCGCGAAGGAATCCATTGGGTGCAGTTTTTGCAGCGTTGGTGGTCAGCACTCGGAGGTTCCGATGAGAGGGCGCCGGTTTTTAAGGGAGAGATGTCGGTTTGTGTGATGAAGAGTGTGTAGCGGCAGGCAGGGGCTTCCATTGAGTTGTTGTCTTCAGGGTCTTTCCAGCCTCGAACACCAACGTGCAGGGTTTTTGCATCCATGAGCTCAATGTTGCTAGGGAAGATTTGTATCCGCTTCGGAAAGACGCTACTTATATCGCCCCAAACATGTTCCTCGAGTCGCGGCTTGTGATGCTGCCGGTTGGTGGTGATAAACAAATCCACATCGTCTCCTTCCTCCAAATCAATCCCGTCTAACTCGATTTCCAATGGTAGCGCATGGTCCCAAGCACCGAGCTCGTAGAAGTGTTCATCCCCCGGCGCGACATCGCCCTCGACTGTTTGCCCCAATGTTAACTTGCCACCGGAGCTCTTCTTCTGTAATCGCCGCTTCAGGGTTTCTCGTGCCTGTTCCTCGTCTAAGGGCTCGATATTGACCTCCAAATCTATTCCCATCAGCCCGAATCTTCCCAGAAGCCGCAATGGAACTCACCAGTATCGACAACACAAACGGCACCATCCGGAAGTGCTTGATCCACTAAAAACCTCCATACTTTGCTCTTTTCAATACCCCGCGGAACCTCCAGCACTATCCCCTCCGAAACTGTCGCAAAACGCTCGCTCATGTACCTCTCCAAGATCGACTTCCAATCCTCGTCGTCGTAACCAGCCTCCAACGGGCGTAATCGCACCTTTGATCCTTTAGGTAGGCTAGCTGCTTCAACATTCACCACCCCGTCGTCTTCCACTCCGCCCAACCCAAGCGCCTTTCGTAGAAACTGCGAAAGTACCACCTCCCCCTCCTCCGCTGAGAACTCCCGGGGAACGGCGAATACACTGACGTTAGTTTTGCGATGCGTGATTTTGACGATAAGAGGATGCGGTAGAAGGTTTTCGGGCGTGGGAAGAGGTTTCGCCCATGGATCGTTTGGTTCTGGGAGAGGCGTTGAGACTTGTGAGGCGGCGGCAAGGAGCTGTTCGAGTGCTGACTGCGGAAGGTAGATTTTGTCGCCAGTGAGGGTTACGGGTGAAGGAGCGGCGGATATAATGAGGCGCGTAGACCATGGCAGGGCTGTTGGTAGTGAAGATAACATTGTTGATATTGATGATGATGGTGGTGATGTGATGAATTGTGGAGGTGGGAAGCTTTTGAAGAAGCCCCGCTGACGAATGCGGCTCTGCGGCGAACCTTCTGGAATTAGCTACAGGTCACGTGCGGTGGCGCTAGGTGATAGAGAGGGGTAAGGAAGAGCTAGAGGAAGAGCGAGAGCGAGACATATTATTTTACATTTGACAGGAAGTTTAAATCTCGCCTTACCAAACAAGAATCCTATGGTTTGAGTTCCCTTGCACTTCTGGCGATGAACGTGTTCCTGTTGCCTCCTGCAGCTGCGTAGACAAACTTCGTATTTGTCGAGGGTCAAATTCTACAGAATTGCCTACTCTGAGTCAGGGTTGAGGATCAAATTGACGGATGGGCTCGAGCCTGAGACAAATCTAGATTTATCCATGATATCGATATCGATACGACCTGCCGAAACCCTCACGCATACGTATACGTTCCTTAGTTTAGACCATTAGACAGATATCATAATTATCGTAAGTATATAAATCATAAGCTCGTGGTATTATAAATCACAATACATGCCCATGGTTGACCATACAATATCAAACAACCCCAAATCCACAACCCAATTCCCATAAGAAGCTCACTACTTATAGACAACCTGCATCTTCTATTCCACTCTAATCCCGACCTGATGAGAACTGAGAACAACAACGTATTGCGCAGGTATTGCCCCTTCATATCACTCTTCTATAAATCTAACTTGTCTAGATGATGCCCATCGAAATCTACCCATCCCCCCAGGTCTGCCTTAATATCCTTCAACATCAAAGCAGCCGGAGACTCTACTAGAGGAGATGGTAAACACTGCATACTTTTGTTGGGAATGAAGGTAAACTCCCGTTCGGTGGCCGTCGAAGCAGGCAGAAATGCCGGTTCCTTCGTTGTCTTGATTTCTGGAGAAAATTCGGGGGCGCCGTTGCAAGGTAGTAGTATTCGACAGAGGTATACCTCACATACCCCAAAGATTATGTAGAGGTACTCGTCGGTACAGATGAAGGAGCATGGTAGCTCCAGGTATTCACAGTCCTTGACTCTCGTGTCGAAACTGTACGACCACAAAAGGCTCAGTCCTTGTCGTCAAACTTTGGAGTAACGTGATGCTCTAGATAGTCCAAAGCCTGGGAAGACAATGCTCCCGAATTGAACGAAACTCGGAAGAGCCGTGGAGAATTCCCCGGTGACAGCAAGCCACTGTTACTCGATATTGTAACGAATAAATCTTTAGGTCGTCGTTGCAAAGGAATTGGAACTACCACGTCGCTCAACGGTGAGACAGGCTGATATGCCGTCCGTTTTCCCACCTGAGTAGCATTGGGATTTCGGGCCAAAGTAATGTTCCAATCCATGGCGTCTACCGAGATTGACGTGTCCAGATAGTTAATCGTCAACAACCTAGCTAGGGTATCAGAAGATGACGAAGTAATTTCAATGGTGGGGTGACAATGGGATATTCCCCCTGGTTTCTCAGTAAAATGGGTCCGTATTCTTTTGAAAATGCATCGTAGGTCCGTACTAGCTGTTAGCTTTCATCGTTGACGTGCTCTAATTTCACCGCCTAGTAGATCTAGAACGGGAGAAGACCCTCACAATTGGTTCGTAATTTCGTCGCTGATTCTCTGCAAAGATGCTAATTACGATTGCAGAAAGGTTCTATTCTATTGGGAAACCCCTACTTGCAATTATGGGCACTAGCCTCGGTCTGTATGCACAGCGTTGCGGAACTTTCAGTGTTACTTTGGATGCTTCTTTGACTTGTTGATTGACTTGATTAATCCTCTCTATCTCTAAGGCCCGTATATGTACAATCTCCCGTATGCGTACGCATATGCTCTATCTGACATGAGACGCATCACCCTGGTCCTGATGCATATCCTCATACAACACCATCTTCATACAAGTCTTCATTCTCATACAAGACATCAGACGATGCTGAGACTCACGATCCAAGTACACATGCAACATTCAGAGAGACCGCTTTATCGAGTGACATGCGGTGACATAGGTACCGAGGTTGAGGCAGCTGAGAAGTACCTTGAGTCTATATTATTCTTAGGAAGAAAATGGGGCTGTGGTAAGTTCTCATATATCCTAAGTGCAAGCGGACTGCCGGGCATATCGACCATACAAGTAGTGAATGAGAAGAAAAGCAGCAATGATCGTATTCTGCAGCCCTGCCGTATCTCAGCCGCAATTCAGCCCACTTCATGCGTAGAGCCTATAGATGTTGATTGAATTCAAGAATCTGGCAGCCTAAAATGGATTTGCAAACTGCGCCCTTAGAAAAGGAAAAACAAAAGCCGCAGGGATCTTGTCAGAAGGACGGAGAGTCCGGCAGAGGCTTGTGGTCACGTGGCAAACACGTGACCACACTGTTAGCTTGCGGAAGTGTTCGGGCAGCGTGTTAATGGCCCCAGTGCTTCGGGAGGCAGAGAAATCCGGAAGAGCCGGATGCGGAGGTGTCTTGGCGGCAATGAGTAGGATTGAAGAAGCTTGCATTGGCTGGTGTTAATGTGCATACTCTCTCCTGTCTGCTGATGATTGGGGGATGCACACCTGCATCAACGGCATGTCGACGCGCCTTACTTCGCTGCCGTAACGCCCAGCGTCGAGAATCTGGTGGCTTCACACAGTGGTGGAAGTCGGTGCGGGTGCAAATTTTGTCGCAGACGAACTCCTCAAGACTAGGGCAGGAGAGAATGTCCTCGCTTTACTTACCGCCAGTTATACGACGCGCCCGGGCATTTGATATTAACAGGACGAGACTGGATGGACAACACCCAACCACTGTTGCTCTCAGGCTTCAGGCTCGCTAACCCTGAGCTTGGTAGGTACTCGAGCCTGGTCGGTGCTCAATTCTCCAGTAATCTCGGACTTTGGTACTGTACTCGGCTTTCTCGGGCTCAGTATGGTAGTGTGTCCTGGCATGATATGTTTCATGAACACATATGTCTATCTTATTCTCTCTGTACTCTAGACAATTCAACATTGTACTTTCAACAGCCGCCATCATGATAAATCGAGTTATTTTCTATAAGTACAGTCGCGGAAGTACGTAGTGATTAGGAGTTCACGCGTCTGAGTATGGGCCATCAGCAAAAGTGCAACCCGACTATAGACTGCACTACGAGCACACGCATAGCTCATAACAAGCTTCCCGTGGTCAACCACTCCCAAGAGCATACGGTCGAGTGCATCTGGGAGCTTGTCAGCTTGAAGTCGAGTGCATCTGGAGCATGCAATCAAATGTACTTGAGAGCATGGAGTTGAGTACACTTGAGAATGCGGAGTCAAGCGTACTGGTGCTTGTGAGCTTGTAAACGAGTGCGTTTGGGAGCTTGAAGTCAAGTGCACCTGGAGTGGTCGAGCCTGAGGACAAGCGATTGAGATGTAGTGGATGTCACTAGGTTTCTTTATTTGTTTGCAATCGAATTATATTTATTTTGATATGCTACATGTATTTCATTGTTGGAATCGTCGGTTAAATCTCGCTCGCCCTAACTCGTCAGATTTATATGTACTATACAGCCGGGGCTACTGCCCAGTGACCCGGTCTCGTCGTGACTCACCCGAATCCCTCAGCCGCCCCGCACAGCCCCGCTAGCCCGGAGAATGGACTTCAAAGATCAAGTATACCGTTACCATGAATAGCTCGCTCGAGAGTTCGGGTGTTTGACATTGGATAACCCTTACGAGAACATTCCAGATGCGGTGACTGCTGCAAAAATCATTAAGATGCTCTATCTGATGCAGCAGAATGCTCAACACTCGGTGACAAATGTGTTATAACAGGAACCGGTGCTCTTGTACCTGTCAGTGGCAACTATAAGTCTTCACGAATACTATTACACGTCAATGACGATCTTCGATAGTGCTGCAAAACCGTTTCCCTGTCTCAATCAATCGAAATTATCAATACGCAGCCTTTGCCGACAGGCCGGAGGAGCGGGTGGTTCATCTACTGCGGTGTTGATAGTGCCGGTGAAGGAGTAAATCTGTTTGACACGACCTTTGGACAGGATTACTGCGATTTGGAGGTAGTTTTTGGGGTGGCTCACGGAATGGGCATTGAGTTGCTAAGCCGAATGTGTGGAAGATCCGGATCAGTTCAGGACAAGAAGCGGTTAGAATTCAATCATTTCAATGACTATTTCTTTACCCCCTTATGCCAAAAACTTGGCGCGGTTTTAGAGCGCTTTGAGCTGCTAGCGAAATTCTCCGACGCTAGTTGGTGGAATATCATTGCCTGGCGTGTTGTAAGTGTAGACGTGGATATTGGAGATAGGGGATTGAGGAGACTGGAGTGAGAGAGATGTTGTATCTTGCAGAGGAGGGTATCGCGATACTACACCTAAAAGTATCCAACGTTCTCTGCGCAAGGAAAGGCGGAATGCCTGAACCTGCGAGTGCTACAAAATAGCTTCTTAGATTCGTTTTATCGCTTCTCTTAGTGTGCCCCTCGCTTTCACCAATTGGTCTACATTAACATCCATGATTTCGTCTTCCAGTCTTTCGCTCATCGTAAGGCCGTCTACAATCGGTGAACGCTTATTTCCAGACCAGTCTACCCCTACATATACGGAGCCAAGCTTTGCCATGCCGCAGTTGCTGCTCAATGAAGTTTGTTGTATATGCACCCCGAGCACAAACTGTTGGGCAGGTCCTTCGTTTTCGGGGAAGAGTTTGACGGAGTAGTCATTGTATCGTCGTCTTTACTCTGTCAGGACCTGTTCACGTTGGGAACATGTCGCTTCCACCTATACGAAGGCCACTTTATGCTGGTTGGTGAGCGCCGAAAGTCTTTGATCCCCAGTAGTGCACGTCTACGAGACGAGATATTCTCTGTTCGACCATTCCCAAATGGTGGAATTCTTTCACCTCAGAACCTGATGCCCGCATTGCAGCTTGTAATCAAAGCCGAATCCGCCAAGCAAGATATCAGAATGCATTTCCTTCTAGACCAGGACGGCAGATATTACAGCATAAGCCCTGGTATGATAGCAGAAAACCTGCGAAAGATAAAGATTTCTATGCCACTGCGGCAAGTGGATGGTGCTGGCGACTGGTTTGTTGGATTTGGATCACTGCTACCACCTCGGCCCACGCAGGAACCAGATATGTTTCAAGTATTTCCTGTCGATCAGAATCATGGTCAGTGGGCTGTTTGTGAAAGCGCTACCGAACCCCTCATCATGCAAGTTGATACTTATCTGAAATACGATCTGACAGACTGAAGCTTGCGTTTTGATGTGCCTGAAATATCTCTCGGGACAACAGTCTATTTTTGGCTTGAAGCGAACCTAGCGATGGTCCGCTAGCATATTGCTCGTACTCGTTTCGACCTATTAATCCTATCTAGTACGTCGTCAACCTGCAGTCTCGCGAAGATGGCAAAATGGACAAGAGACACTGAAGGATGGAGGATGTGAGAGGGACACGGCATTGTCAGGAGTTGCTCGCGCAAAGAGGCACGTATGGAGACGGTATCCCCATCTACTAGTAAAGAAACGCCGGCACTACACACAAGCGCCCAGAGACACCCACTGCCGTGAATGAAGAAAAAACATTTACCATTAAAGACTAACTATTAAGCCTTTATGGCCCCCATCACCCACTCCCCCTTCGCATCCATCTCCTGAAAGAGGACTTGTCTGGATCTGAGGATAAGGACCAGGAACCCACGGAGGGTCCTTCCTTCGCAATCCCGTTTAACCTCTGGGCTTTGAAGGTAAGACCGAAGCTGATCACCTGAATCTTTGATGAACGTGCGCATTTGTCCTTTCCGAAACCTTTCAGTTTTGCTGAATCTGAGCTTTAGGAGTTGCTCAATGGTAAGGCTCCCGAGATTTTCGGCTCTCTCTTCTCTATTACCGGTTAAATTTAAAAACCTCACCTGGACTGACTTGAACTCTATGACAACACAAAATCTTTTGGACAGAACATGGAGGTCAATTCGCCCTGGTCCACCGGAACTCTGTAACTGCATGTTAGTTGATACGCTATCTAAAAGCATCAATTTAGGATTTCTTGCCTTAATGACTTTGTACTCCGGCGTCACTTCCAGCCCTAAGTTCTCCAGTATCGCAAGACAAATACTATCGCAGTGGGCCGCCTCGTCTTTGTCCAAATCTCCCATGACGTCGCATTTCTGCATGAGCAGTCGATATCCGGAAAGCACGGCATGAATACTTCCGGTCTCTACAAGGTTGTGAACGGCCTTTCTCATGCTACACAAAAGCCTATGCCTCTGAAGTAACGCTTGACCGAATCGTCTAGCTGCTACACGATTTGGAATACGGAAATAGCGCATAGGTTCGATGGTGTCGAAAGTTAAAGCACCAAAATGAATCATCAGCGTCAGCCAAGCGGTTCGGTCACCATCTTGGTAGGAATCCCGCTGCAGGCATCCAAGCTTTAGTTAGCTCTAGTCTGGTGGCGGATTTTTATTTTGGGGAAGGGTGAACGTACCAGGTCTGAAATCCTGACACTAGAAGCCAACTGTGAGTATTCGACTTTCTGATATCTTCCTTCTCCGTCAAGAGCTAATGCATGCACAACCTCCTTCATGGCTATCGGCGATTCAGCGCAAATTTTGAGAAATTCATTGGAAACTTCTGAATTTGGGGGCATAGAGGGATCGTAGTGGGTTCCATCTTTGATGTGCTACATCAGACGATGAGTAAGGAGTGTTAATTCAGGAGCAATCAACTCACCTGGAGGTATTCGATCACAGTTTCTGTGTTATACACCGTTTGCGCTTTACCGTCTCGAGAAAAGTTAAACCCATTGGCAAAATGCGCTAAACTCTGGAGATGAGCTGTGCGAATGTCTGGATCTGAAGAGATCAAGCTCAACCCATCCTCGATCTCGGTTTTAGTTAGGCCACAAAGGCGAGCAAAACGGGAATCGAAGGTTATGTTGTGCACGTTGTTCAAACCGCTCGCTATGTCGGCAAGAGGTACAGGCGAGACACCGGTTATAAAAATGCGCCTGATTATGTCGCGGTTACTCTTGATCGTTGCCCACCAAGACATGTACCAGCGCCCGGCAAGGGATCGTTCCCAAGAGAAACCCTGGTGAGGGTTCATATACTTATTTGCTTGCGAATCGTATTCGTCGGCTAGCAAGTAAATCTGGGTAAGGTTAGTATTGAGAGAACGGGACGCTGTTAAGAATGAAACATACCCCTCTGATTCCACCAAAACCTACATTGCCAACCTTCTGCTGCTTGGCAAGCAGCTTCTTGACTGCTCGACAAATAAAATTTAGGCTGGCTTGGACGTTTTCGGCCTTCAGGCTCGACGCTTCAATCTCCAAAAGTGAGCCATATGTGTCAACGAATGTGGTAAGGCAGTCATTGATTTCCGAGTGAAGAAGAGCTGCAGCATGGTCGAGATCGTTCACAGGATGGATTCGAGAGAAGTCGAACTTCATTACCAGATACTGGTTAGGTTTGATGGTTCCTTCTTGTACGGCAACATTGATATCCATATCCTAGAAAATATCAGTACTTAGGCGTGGGAAACAGTTGAATGGTTCATGTTCTTGCATCAAATAGCGTATCGTAGCTAGCAATATGCTGCACTCCATGAAAGAACTCCAACATAGAGAGGATGTTCGTTTTACCAAACCGCCGAGGGCGTAGAAAAATGAGAGCTCTAGGAAACCAGGCTCCTCAAAAATCGAAATGAATCTCGTTTTATCCCAAATGATGTGCTTACGAGCATCATCAAACAACCCGGACCCACAGCGCGGGAAGGTCGACGCTACGATAGAACGTTTCTTAGGTATCACCACTGGGGAGACAGAGTCTGACAAGGACAATTAGCATAGAGCTCTATTCAAACGGGAAAGGGGAGGAACTTACCACTAGTAAACGCGCGACTAACTATGGTCGGAAGGGTAGGAGTTGTAGCTTGGGAAATGGAATCTGACAAGCATAGTTAGTATAATGTTTCATACAATCATGAATGACATCGACAAGGAGCGGAACTCACCACCAGTAGACGAGCCCATATTCATCACCCGATTTGTAGGAGTGGAAGCTTGGGACATAGAGGCTGACGGTATTAAGATCAGCCAAATGATTCAGATGAAACCTTAAAAGCATTGAGAAACTTCTAACGTACCAACGTTGAGACCACTCGCCAGCTGCAACACGCGACTAACCACCATGGTCGTTGTTGCCCGGTATTTAAAGGCTGACGGCGGATTAGCGGAATGCTTCATACAAACGTAGAAAAGACAGCACGAAGGAAGCGATCTCACAGGTAGCTAGGAGCATGGCTTGGTCTCAGGAAAATTCATTCTAAAATGAGAATTTTTCAGGATGTCAGGTGGAGAAACTATGATAAGAGATTATCCCCGGCTTCCTGTGCGGCTTTGGTATTGTCGTATTTTTCTGAGGATTGGCTTTCTGTGTGGCGACGAGAGTGGAGGATTGAAAGTTGTGGCAGTGTTATGGGGTGCGTCATTTCAACCCATGGAATGGGAGCCAAGCCCAAATGCACTACTCAGCACACCTCATGCATACGGCCCAGGCGCATCCAGCCCACACCTAACAAGCCGCTAGCGGGGCACCTAGTAGCCACACTCCCACCATAGCCACCTCCCCCGCTCCCAGCTCCCACATCTATTCAACTTTGAGCTCAATTAACTCCATGAGTTTTACTTTGACCAGGATATTGTTTATATATGAAATGTAGTTAACAAGATGCTCTTTCACTTGCTTGCCTCCTCTTTTAGTTTTCTCTAATATTCAAGGAGTTGTTGTAGGTCAAGTGCAGTGGCTTAGAATATACTCAGCACTGCTGATGCTGCTAAGCACTGCTTAGCACTACTGGTATTTTGCGTCAGGTAAATTATTTCTACCTGACACTTAGATACATGTTGTATACCATCAAGTAAATCTTTTCTACCTGATGCTTAGATACATATTGTATACCATCCAGTAAATCTTTTCTACCTGACTGTAAAGTGCATCTGTGATGAGTGACAGATCGTGACTCAAATGTAGTGACCTGAACCAGTTCACAGATAGTTCTAGTATCTGCCCAAGGATAATGTGAAATCTATCTACATATAGTAGAGCTACTCTATGCAAAAGAACATGAAATTTGACCAAGAATTGGTGGACCTAGAGGGGTGGCTGGTAGGGAAAAGAGGAGGATATTCTACCACCTCCCCATAGCTCCACCAATTGTGGACCAAATTGAATGTCCTTTGGCACAGAGTAGCTCAACTATATGTAGATGAATTCCGCATTATCAATGGCCAGGTACTGAGATATGCTGAGGACCACTAGAGGGATCCGTTAGAGGGCGGGTAGTTGACACACCCCCCCCCATCAATCCTCAACCAGTACCAGTTTCAAGTGAATGATAATGCAGAATTGATTTACATATAGTAGACCTACACTGAGTCAAAGAGTATGGAATTTAGCCAAGAATTGGCCGACTATTGGGGGTGGTTGGTAGGTGGGCAAGTGGAGAAGTAGGACTACCTACCCCACTTGATTTCTCCATCAATTCTGGTTGGAATTCAGTGCCCTCGCTGCCAGTATCTCTTATGCATACCAGAAGACTTTTCAGGGTCAGCTTGGTAGTTTCTAAATAGTGTAAAATGTCACTTGGGTGAAAATTCCCTGAGTTATGCTACTGTAGAGTGTCTCCCAATATTGTAACTTCAAAATTGTATCTATTACAACAACCACCCATCTGAATATGCCAAGACCAGTACCCATTGACAGCCAGCATGCCATATATGCTCTGATATCATCACTAGCAAATTTGATTAACAATTGGTGATAAAACAGGGGAGTCAAAAGAAAGACAAAAATCCGCCAGCTTTATGAACTCTCACTCACTTTTTCACCTTGCTCAAAATTGGTCCATTTGAATTATTTTTTGGATGTATATGTAGGCCTTGTAGTTACCTATCATACTGCAGCATCGGCAAAAGTGTAAATCGACTATAGACTGCGCTACGCGCACACGCGCAGCCCATCGCCAGCTTCCCGTGGACCCCTGCGCGACGCGCAGTCTATAGTCATCCATAGTCGGTCCATAGACATCTGCGCGTGGGACTATGGGACTATATACGGCTGGCAGTTGATTAACCTCAGCCAGTCTTGGCTGCTGGCAGGCTTCGCTGGTGCTAACACACTCATTGATAGCATTCTCGAGTGGCCGCTTGAGAGCCCGCCTGAGAGCCTGCTTGTGAGCCTGCTTGTGAGCCTGCTTGTGAGCCTGCTTGTGAGCCTGTTTCGGAGCCGCGCTTGAGTGAGCCGCGCTTCGGCAGGAGTAGCGTTTTCGCAGGAATCTTTGGGCCGATTGAAAACTCTGAGTTTCTGGAAGCTTTGGCCAATAGAAGGCTTTAAGTCTGTGGAAGCTTTGACGTTGGTAGCCAACCTACTTGACTAAGTGCTTTCGGTACTATCACCATCACCGCCATCATCACCATCACCATCACCGCCATCATCACCATCACCATCACCATCACCATCGCCATCATCACTATCGCCATTATCACCATCAGCCCCGGACCGAATGCGCACACATACGCCCACAATCGATGGGAAGCGGGCAGCAGATTCTGCAGGAAAATCTGAGTCGGAGATCTGCTCTCCCCAAGATCCAATTGTCTACCTTTCCTGCAGAATATAAGGCTGCAATTGCCAACACCATGACTGAGGCATCGTGAGATCTCGTCGCGGTGGCCGCGCTAAAGATAAGGTTCAGACTATAATATCGACCGACGTCATGATTTCAGCTACCATACGCCGCCCACCACCCGCCACCTGCCTCACGCCTCCCGGTGCCTGGCGCCTGCCACTCAGAAAGTCTCTGGATCGAGCATGCAGGAGCATACATGGGAGCATATAGTCAAAGTGAGATTGGGAGTGTCTTGCCTCTCGAGAGTGTACTTGGGAGCGTAGAGCCAAGTAGGCTGGGAGTGTGTCATCGAGTGCAATTGGGAGTGTACTTGAAAGCATGCTCGGGAGTGTGCTTGAGAGCGTCTTGAGAGCTTACTTGGGAGCGTACAGTCAAGCAGGCTGGGAGTGTGCCATTGTGCAATTAGGAGCGTCCTTGAGAGCAAGCTCGGGAGTGTACTTGAGAATGTACTCGGAGGTGTACTTGGGAGCGTACTCGGAGTGTACTTTGGAGTGTCTTGAGAGTTTACTTGGGAGCGTATAGTCAAGCAGGCTGGGAGTGTGTCATCGAGTGCAATTGGGAGTGTACTTGAAAGCGTGCTCGGGAGTGTGCTTGAAAGCGTCTTGAGAGCTTACTTGGGAGCGTACAGTCAAGCAGGCTGGGAGTGTGCCATCAAGTGCAATTAGGAGCGTCCTTGAGAGCAAGCTCGGGAGTGTACTTGAGAACGCACTTGGAGGTGTACTTGGGAGCGTACTCGGAGTGTACTTGGGAGCGCTTTGAGAGCTTACTTAGGAGCGTATAGTCAAGCAGGCTGGGAGTGTGCCATCGAGTGCAATTGGGAGCGTCCTTGAGAGCATGCTCAGGAGTGTGCTTGAGAACGTACTCGGAGGTGTACTTGGGAGCGTACTCGGAGTGTATTTGGGAGCGTCTTGGAGCTTACTGGGGAGCGTGCAATGAAGTGCATTTGGCAGTATGGTTTCAAGCTTGTTGAATGCACCATAATGTATAGTATCAAGCGCACATAATCGCATAGTAATCTAGTCAATGCGCAGGTCCATAGGACCTCATAGTGCCACGCGTCAAATATGCTATGGATTACCGTCCCAAAAACAGCTTCTCTATGAGTTACGCATCGCGTAAGGTCATTTTTCCTGGTGCATAGCTCCACTAGAACTCCATTAACCATTGTACCATAGTTTATGTGGAAATTTGGTGAATATACCGATAGCAGCATATGGTGCCCCATTCAGAACATCCATAGCTTTAGTGTGGACTTGGCTTGTAGTTGCTGCACGCCCATTGTGCTATCGCAAAATATCCATCCCTCTTCCGGCGGTATTTTCTAATCCTATAGATTTTGTGTGGACTCGACTTATAGTTGCTGCGCACTCATTGTGCAATCATAGGATATCCACCCTCCATCTAGCGGCACTTCAGCGTTCTCTATACACGTAGAGGCCGAATACCAGTAGTTATATGGGAACATCGAGGGCTCAATACGTCCAATGGATATCCTGATATCGGTTCTACCAATGCACTAGAGCCTGCGGGCACGCACAGGACAAGATCAGTCTGATGGTTGTCCACTCATAGACCCGCCATCCGTAAATGCTTCCATAGGCCCACGCGCAGATGTCTATGGACTGACTATGGGTGACTATAAGCTGTGCGTCGCGCAGGGGTCCACGGGAAGCTTGCTATGAGCTACGCGTAGCGCAGCCTATAGTCGATTTGCACTTTTGCTGATGTGGGTTCACAGAGTCCAGAGGAAGTGTTGTCAGTGTTTCAGTGTCGTTTGTTGACTGTTTCAGTGCCATTTGTTCTCTCGTCCGTCATCTTGTTTGTTGTGTCATTTGTTGAGTTCCCGCCAGGAGTGGCAGTTTTATCTTTGTTGGGCATTGCCTGCTTTTCTCTCAATTATGATCTTTGTGTTTCCGGGGATGGTGTAGGTATCTGGGGAGCTTCCTGCATCACGGCTATCAGCCGGCCAGATGGGTCCTTAGTCCGTGGCTTTCTTAGTTCTGAAGTTCTTGCTGCTTTTGTTTGATTTTCATGGAGCGCAGCAAGAGGGGGAAGTGTTACTGGTGTACATGTGCCGGAGACATGTTACAGGTCTGATACACGGTGCTGCTGCAGGGGCCGATGCCTCCTGTATATATCTCGAGTCTTTTCTCCTTCTCTCTTCTCTGTACCATAGAATACACGCATACGGTTCTCCCCAACTTCCATATCGTAATATTATAAGACTCATTCTCCGGCAAGAGAAGAGTTCTTTTGATATTAGCTGTGACATTGATATGAATACAATCAGTATATCTTCTTGACATTATATGACAATATTTTAACACACTCTCAATCTTATTATCTTTTTAGTTTTTGATATTTCGAATTCTGTTTTTAGATATTAGCATATCTCAGTATGTTTCGCTGTACTTTACGATACTGAAACCACTAATGCATCGACCCTTATATACAACACTAATCCTTTTCCTTTTCCGCCACACCCAGCCGCTCAAACACCTAGACCATCAGATTGGCTATGCATCCATCCATCCACGGCTACATACCGTCGTTCTCCACAACCCATCCCACTGATCATGTACGCACTAGCACCGATAAATAGAGCCCAATCAAATGGACAACCTGGGTTCTTGTCGAGGGCCTGTCTCACGGCTTCTACAAGTGTCTCCGACCTTCCGTAACCCAGTGACTTTCCAACCTTGATCTTTATCAGGAGGTTCCTGCTGCATCTCCGACGTAAACTGTTCGAGCTGTTGCAAAAGCTCGGGTGATGGTGGAGCTGAAAGATTAACATTCACTGTGATTCCAAGCCAATTAAAAGGTCCTAAATCTTTCGCAGATGTGGAATGCCACTCTATGTCACTAAGGAGGTCGGCACCACGTTCTGCTACCCTTGCTGTATCCTGGGGGTCATCCGGGAGCGCATGAGTATGTCTGCACTTATGCGGTCCGATAGTTGCCCAGCATCGATCCTTATCCGAGGGTTCCGGCTGCATCCGGGACGTAAATTGTGCAAGCCGTCCCAAAAGTTCAGGTGGTGGTGGAACCGAAAGGGTGACATGCGCTGTAATCCCAATCCATCTGAAGGGCCCTAGAACTTCAGAGGATGCGAAACGTGGAGTTGAATGCTCTGAAGAACGTGACTTCGATGTACATGCCAGTGAGGCGGGAGTTGAGAGGGTTTGCTTCGATGTGCGGATTTTGGTGGAAGTTGAGATCGCCCCAGGCTTGGATTCCTGGATGGTTAACGCAGCCACAGTGTGTGGCCTACGGCTAACTGGGGTCCGAGAAACAGTGGATTTGAAGACGTTCGCATTTACAACCTTGGGTGAACAAACACCTTCATCGTCGTCCTCCTCGTTGTCATCGTCGCAGTTCTTATCAGACTCTGAGGTATGTTTCAGGTCCCGATAACCCCTAACCCTAACGAGACTCGGCATAGACCGGACTGTAACTTCGCCAATTATCTTGGGGCTGGTTGCAACCCAGGTTGAAACTTCCTCTTCCTCTTCTTCCACTTCGTCCTCCTCCTCCTCAGACGTTTCTACCCTAGCGACTATCTTGTCACTCTTGACAACATTAGGCGCTGAAAGTGCATTTTCATGTTTATGTTCCTCAATCTCTGCTTCCAGCATCTCCGCCGCTTGTCGACATAGAAGCTTTAACGAGAAATAATACGCCATTCCGGGCCAAAGATCAGACGGGATGTTCTTGCCGAAAAGCTGGCCGACCGTTATTTTAATTGATGGTAGCTCTTGGTCCTGATTGTGGGTCGTGAATCTCTAGTTGTTTCAGTTCAAACTTCCGAATCATATGGGATTCTCCTACCTCTTGCATAACAACCCTGATCAAGCTAGTTTCGTTGGTATCAGGGACAATCACTTTAACACGACAATCCATGATGCTCTGGGCAACGATATTCCAGGCTAGAAGGATTGCGACCTGGACAGCACCTTCTCCGAGCATAATCCATTTCTGCAATTCATTCGATGCTCGCTCGTACGACTTCTCCCAGCTTGATAAGACGACCAAGGAAGGTAACTTGGCACCAGCTGCGCGTAGGCCTATGGTGGGCTGGTTGCGAGCGTCTCCGGAGAGGTTGAAGGCTTCGTTCACTGTCGCCGTGTCAGATGCTTCAAAAGACTGTTGGAGTGAAGAGGGGTATGTACGGTTCCCTTGCCAGGCATAGAGCTTCTCACCCCCGAGATCGCCAAGCTCAAGCATGTTTTGTTTTGAAGTGAGGAGCCAGTGCTGGTGGCAGATAGATGGGATGTCGCTTGAAAAGGGCATAGGCATTGTTGAGAGCGGATTGGGAACGGCTCGATAGGAATTAGGACAAGGGTTTCTGCCAATAGAATTGATCCGAAGGCGGTGGAAAAGATGACAACTTGGAGTTTTGCACACGGTTTCCGAATTTAGAAACGTCGAGCTTGGGCCTTTTCGAAGAGTCTGTCAGATTGCTCACAGCTGCGGCTTCGGTTTCATCACTAACGGAAGGGTTGTTATTGCGTGAGCCTTGAGCGCTAGCAGGGTCCATGTATGGGATGAATATATTGATCCTGCTAGAGATTGCTTCAGGCTCGCCACCACAAGCCAGACAAGTCTCGTGATTCGTAGTTGGTTAACGCGGGGTATATCACCATTTACCCCTCAACGACCCCACCTTGCACAGTTTGAGCAAAGCACGAACCAAAGGCGTAGACGTGTGTTTTTTGCATGGAACAGGTTTTTGAAGTGCACACATTTGCGAGTTATCTTACGAAAGGGAAAACATAAACTGGCCACAGCGTGTATGCATGCCGATAAAGCTGCATACAATGCCGTCCGAAAAACAGCCTTGGCGCAGATAGGAAGCACCCCTCTGAGTCTTGATGCAAGGATTGGTTGGCTTATCGCAGTAAGAATCTGATTGTACTGTACATGACGCATTGTGGAGCATTTTTGCCTGCACTACACTGTATATGATCGAAGCGAAGGTATCACGCGTCCTCGATGAAATCGAAAACCACAAGGGCTAATCCTTGCTCCAATTGTATATTGGAGACTTGAACTGACGTTAATTGACTTCTGAAATGTAGTGGCTGTAGGTTGACACAGAAGAACCAGAGATTACATTCCGACACGTCACTCACGACTGTAGCTAACATCGTTCCTAGTCATCAATAGAGTCTTAGTTCCTGCAAACATGGTCGACTTCGATTTCCCGGATGAACAGCTTCAGAACCGTCACGAAATGTGGCTTAAGGAACAACTTCAGGTCAGCGTACCTGGTACGAAGGTGAAAGAACTCACAGGTACGAAGCCCGGATTATTGGTGACGCTCAAAATGCTAATTAAAATTCTAGTATATAGGGACCTCGGCTTGCCGAGGCGGCTGCCCGGCCCAAAAACGGTGGGAGTCAGAAAGACTCAAAATGGAGCCCAACTACCTGCATCCATCGTCGTAGAGTCACTCAATGATACGGCCTACAAAACCCTCAAACCTCTCTACCGAAGACAGACACTTGGCAAGAAGGTCTTGAATCTGATCATCTTCCACTGGTTTCTCGATGATAACAGAGTCAACTGTACGCTGGAACATTACACATACCAACAAGCCACTGCGTCACTGGTGCTTAAGAAATGCCTGGTGAGGTAGTCCACAAAACGAGTAACGAAAATCCACTGAATGGAGTGCTAGGGTATCTTGCCTACATTCGGCAGTAACATTATCGAAATTTCTCGCTGTGATTTTTCTAGTAAGAGCGGAGAGGCCGAGGTTATCAGACTTAGTGTGTTTGCGCTCAGAAATGAGGTCAGAGATACTGTTGATACGTTTTGTCAAGATGCAGGCTATATGGCTGCTGGAACGGCAGGTAAGATCTCAATTGGGCGTATCTGTCAAGGTGCTGACAGTGATCAAGACGACATTCCTCGGAATACACCGGTATGCAGACTCTGCAGTAAGTTTAAGGTTCATAATCTAATCCGCAATATAGAAGCCTCCAACAACGCGAGAAGAGTTTCAGACTGCATTGGGTAACATTACTCAGATCCTGGGACTAGACGAATTGTATGGAGAAGAACAACTTCGAGCATTTGCGGAGAAAGCATCTCGGAACATCGAAGGCGCTTTGACGGACATGGGTCTTCCCAGATCGGCTACCATGTCGCTTACTAAAGTTAACCTCTTCAAGGCTATCATATTTTGTGGTAAGTCTCACGAACGCTACTTGAATCGATTCTCACTTCGCTCTATCAATGTGGTAGATGATAGTGGATCCATGGCGGGCGCTTTATACCAGAGGGTTTTAAGAGAGGCCGTACAGCGCCTGGTACCGCTTGCAACACGACTGAATGAGAGAGGGGTTTCCTTGCGGTTCATCAACTTTAATGGAGATGGGAACTTCAATGATCTCAAAGAGGACGATGTGATGGCCAAGCTTGACAGTGTCAATCCGCAAGGCGGGACCATGATTGGTGCTGCACTTGATAGAAAGGTTGTTCAGCCACTCGTCACCAGTCTAGACCATGCAGAATCTATTCACCCTACACTGGTATCCATCATCACTGATGGTGAGGTGAGAACCTTGGGTCACCTATTACAGGTCTACATAGGCTGATTTGAGTAAGGCTAGTGATGAAGAGGCGTTTGAAAGAACTATTTTACGATGTAAGCAGGCGCTTATGGATAAGAAGATGTTGAACCATAGAACCCTAGGGCATTCCAGTACGGAATACAACACCCTTCTTCAGACAGAAGCACTTGACTGACTTTACCATCCAGCCGTCATCTTTCAGATCCACTACATTGGCTCAGATCCGGACGCAAGTGCTTTTATTGACCGGCTGGATAGTAACATTGGAAGCTTCATCTTTTGCAATAAAAGTGGGTCCTTGATCCTAATAGTGGGGTTTTTAGGCTGACAGTTCTGTGTCCGGGAAAGAGCCGCTTGATAGGCATATTCTTGCTCAAAGTTTGAGCGATGCTCAGAGGTATCGACTAGTAGGCAATCCTTTGAATTTCTAAGCCGTTTGGTTAGAGTTTCTGATAAAAGTACAGATGCTGGAAGCTACGACGGCCGCAATTAATCGAGTGGAGGCTGCCCGTCGCCAGAATCCTCCGCAGGCAGCAGCAAAGGGTTGAAGTTGGAGGTCGAGCTTTCAGGCTCGAATTTCGATGGTCTTCGGGGGATACATATTTGGGCTTCTCCGTTTTGCTTGTCCAAGTTTTTTCTAATACTATGGTTTGATACTTATGGTAGAGATATGATGTATCTATCGTATTCGGAAGATTTCAATTTCCCAATGACAGCTGCTGCCAAGATAAGACGACGAACTGAGGGCGGACATGGAGAAGTGTGGTAACATTCTCGATGCAAGTGCGGGGTCGGTGTATGTGAGATAGCGAACCGACTATGGGCCACTAACAGACCAATTGTCTTCTATGTGGAGTGTATGTATACTTAAGTACTGGAGGTTGATCGGTGCTTTCTTTTTTGCTCATCCCCGCTTTTGACTTCGTACATGCATATGCATACATGACAGCCTAGGTAATTATTCATGTATTTTTGGGTTCAAGAGGTGTTAGGAACTGCCAACACGTGGCCAGTGGGTGGGGTGGCTATTCCACTTTTCACGAGTGTATCGAGGCTGAGGGCTAGAGCTTCTTTGAAATCTGATTGAGGAGTTTATACAGCTCAGCTCTAAGCCCGATATCTCCGTGCAGTTAGCTGTGAGAGGCAGCAGCGTCCTAAAATACACTTCCTCAGAATACCATTTAAACTATGACCACCGTAACCTGCAACTGTTGCAATCTCTCCCTTTCACAGCAAGAATTTCCCGAACCCTGCAGCCTGCAGAGATGCTTTCACACCTACTGTTGGGCATGCTTTAACGACTACGTTTTCCCCAAAGCGTCAGAGACGGAAATTCATTGTCCAGCAACCTATTGCTCCTCCGTGTTCACCTTTTCGGACTTCCTCTTTGTGGCCAACAATCACCGGCGCCAGTTTCAAGGCTTAAAGCTCTGCAAATTCTGTAACACAGAGCATCCAGTCACCGAATTCCCTTCCCCTGAAGATGAAAACAGCGGCAACTGCTACAACTGCCTCAGAGAGGAAGTAGCTTGCATAATTTGCTTTACCGACTTCCCACGAGGCACATTTCCTAAGATCACGGCAGAGTGTAACCACCCTCGTGATACTCATGTTTGTACCGATTGCCTGGCGAGATATCTCGAGCACCAGCAATCCTCTACTACACCACCGTTTACCTGTCCCATCGATGACTGTCGCCGGCAATTGTCACACCATGACGTGCAAAGGTTTGCAAGTCACATCGTCTTTGACAAATACGACCAAGGCCTGCTACGTGACGCACTAGAGGCAATTCCGGGGATTGTGTTTTGTCAGTCGCCGACGGTGTGTATGTGGGGTGATGTTCCGTGTCCTGGTACGGCGGTGATACGTTGCATGAGGTGTGACGAGATTACTTGTATCAGCTGCATTGCGGCACACGATGGCGTGACGTGCGAACAATACCGCAAAGGAATGACTTTTGTTGAGGCAAAACAGGAGGAGAATCAGAAGAGTGAGGTATGGATAAATACTAACACGAAAAGATGCCCTGGGGCTGCGTGCGGGAGAGTCGTGATAAAGGAAACAGGGTGTGATCATATTCTATGTAAGTCAACTTATTTGATCTAGTACAATAGCTATTGATACTGATATCGTACGCAGGTACTCAGTGCGGTACAGAGTTTTGTTATAATTGCTGCCGGCTATACCGTAATTACGGCCGCGGCCATAGATGTAACAGGATGTAAGAAGGAGGGGGTTAAATTGGGGATGTAATGGGGTTGTCTTCATCAATGGTTTGGATTACAATTTCTTCACCGAAATTATTTTCTCAATCTACTAAGCCTTAGTCACATCCCCTGTCGCCTACTAATACATGTACTTGCCATATGGAAGACAAAATCCGGAGTGCAAGGATTTCTACATCAGTGGGTTGTTCAAGGAAGCAGATTTGAAAGCTATAACAAACTACTCGCTCTCCAATTCTGTGAGCGGTGCGCAGCCAGCTAGCTGTTCACGCGAAGTTAACTGCGTTCAAATCTAGCACTAAACACTCCCGATTTTGACTTCCCTGTGAAGCATATCCCAGATCTCTTAAGGCTGATCCGCGCAAGGTCCGCCGGAAGACCAAATACAACGTTTTTTTTTTCGCGTCTTTCTCACAATCTAGATTATACTCTGACGGCCTATGCGACATACTTGCAGGCGTTGCCGTGCCAGCCTCCCAAAATTGCATCAATTGATTCAGACCAGTCCACTGATATCTACTACTTTAGTATATCAGTCTAGTGGAGGCAGTGCAGTTTTGGGGACGAAGAATAAATTAACGCTAGAAAGTAGAAAGCTACGAAGGTGCCACAGTAAAATTAGAAAAGATGAGCGCTCCTAAGATGCATGGTGTATTTTAAATGCCACGGCGGGCTTGTGGAAATTACGCCTGTCGTGCAATCCATAGGGTTTTGTTTGTTATGTAAAGGCCACCAGTAAAAATGAAGCGTATATCATATATAAGGCAGTTTTTCCTATAGCTATCTATAATCTATGAGAGTATGAACTGCAAGGGAGTACTATATACTACGCGTAGACTGTAATAGCTCTGTCGCGTATAATCCTCAGAACGCAGGTACGAGTATACGCGTGGGAAGACGAGATACGCGGGAAGTAAAAAGGCTTCCATTGGTTGGCTTTGAGCATGCGCTAAAACTTGAAGCGCTGAACCTCTACTCTAGAATAATTTTTCGTGGTCAACTACAGAGCTCGAGAGTACCACCATTCCACCGGCAAATTTGTACTTAGCAATTCCATCGCCGCTAGTCACTGCGGCGGAAGATGCTTATTCGGGTTTGGGTAAAGGATTGGACGCACCTGTTCTAGCAAAGAACATACAAACGGTATAGAGCACGCGGTTTTAGACCGACAAGTCGGATGCTACCGTCCCACCAAAGTAGACTTTGCGTGGTTCTGAGTTTTCAAGTTCTTGAAGCTTTTGTTGTTCTTGCTATGTTGCGGTAATAATACAGAGCAAGGTGAGGATTATAAAATTACAGAGCGGTACTATCTTCAAAGCAGTGTCGAATTCTGTGATTCCAATTGTGCATTTGGGACGGAGTTTCAAATGGGGTTTAATTGTAAGCTTGGACCACTCAGGTTGCCATGTAAGTTTTAACTGAAGCTACCCCTTCTCGTAATATGTTGACCATGTACAGGGCTGCTCAAGATTATGAACGAAGCCCTGGAGTCAGTTAAACCCTCGCTTATCCATAAGTACTGGTGCAAAGTTTGGAGATGAAGAGTACAAGAAAAATATCTACACCAATCACCGAAGAGTACGGGTTGTAGAGATTGAAGGAGACTTAGAACCGGCCCAAGGGCCGGTAAGTAAAGTGTAATCTAATTAAACTCAAACTTTACTTTGACAGCTAGCATTGACCAGATAGTGATTGATCTGCTGTCCCATCCAGAATCTCCGACTTGCAGGTCTAAGGCCGCGTGCTCCATAAATTTGAGGGCGCCACATGTAGTTTCCGGTAAAATGCGATCTGAATAATGGCAAAAACGGTAAAGCTGAGGAGTACACTGATTTGCACCTCAGCTTTCCCCCGTTTGATACCCTTCACTCTCAGCAAATTTAGTACCAGAACAGGAACGTCCAATCCTTTACCCCAGACACGAATATATAGCTCTACCGCTAGATTTCAGTTAAGAAATGCGGGTTACTACAAACGAGGGTATCTATTATCAAGGTTCCTTGTCACTTCGGCCTCCCAGCAGTTTTAGCGGTAAATAGAATAGGTGCAAAAGGGAATTCCAGTTCAAGTTTCATTTGGTTTCGACAGTCAAGTACAGTTGAATTGGCTTCGCAGTTCAGCGCAGTACAGTTTGGGTAAAATTAACCAGTACACCGACTACGACAGCTATATGGATTACCGTCCGAAAAGGCCAGAGACACGACGTGGAGGTATGGATATGATTCGTCCGCCCGCCAGTCTTACAGGGCCCGACAGTACTGCCCAATCCAGGTCCCAATGGAGATCGACTAGGGCGCACTCCCTTCATCATTCCTGCGGAGTCACGATTCGCTGAACCTAATATAATATGCTAAGTACTGTAGAAGTAGAGTGTGTTCTCTTGCGCTGGGCTCATTGGGCTTAGTCGTCCTCGGTCAAACACTGGTATGCACCTACTTATCCGACACAATAGCTAGACTACAGTAATCCCACCCATGATATCAAAGGTACGTGTAGGCACCCCGGCGTTACCGTACAATTATTCCGTAATAGGTGACCATCTGTAGTCTCGGAACCTGTACTACACCTCGAGACTAGAGAATCCGTTCCGTACGGACCCCAAGACGCAATGTATCCAAACCTCAACCTCAGTAGTTATCTTATAAGTACGTATGATATGGTCAACTAATTTTATATGGTATCAGAGATGAGGTTATCGTTTTCTGGTTGTCCTTGTTCAGTCCTATTTGTCTCCCATGCGATTTGAGCCAGAATTTAAGACCTACCACTTCATCTTATTTGAATGCATAGATTCTCACGCGCACACCAGGTACCCACGAATCTTAAATTGGGCGACCAATTTTTTTTAGAGCCTTCATGGTCTCGCTTACTCTATATCAACTACGGGCGCGTTTTTCTTGGTAGGGTTGTGAGGAGTACCTACTGGTAGAAGTGGTCAAGGGATATCTCATCTCATCAACTCCAAGACCGTCTTGTATGGACATTTCGTCTCATAGAGACACTAATGAAGAGCATAGAGCCACAAGCTGTTAATTCGGGTTAAAAGGAGAAACTTACTTAGGATGTTCGGAAAGACAGTTGTGGGGAACTTTCACTTCTGCTTGCAAGTAGGGTATCCATCTCTGGACGCCGTTTGCCATATCTAACCATACGATGCCCAAACGGCATCCCACCGAGCGGCCATGCTGTGAACCGGCAGTGCCATTTTCGACCCCAATTCGAAAGTCGGAGTTTCGCGACACGCAACACCACGTCAACACGCAATAACACGCGGCTACACAAGCTCGAAGGAGTCTTTGACTTCTCTCCTTCCGACTATCCTTGCGCTGCAAGTAAAACAAGGAATGGAATAGTTGGAAGCGATAGACTTCTTTATAATGGTGAATTAAGCTGTGGCAAGATTTGGGTTAACAGGCAACAAAGTCTTGCCATAACGATTCACGTCTCAACCAAAGAAACTCGTAAAGTCATTTCAATAAGCGAGAACATTTGGTATTCATACGTCCGAAACTAATACAAACGAGACCCATAAACTCCACCAAAACACCATTTTCCCATCCAACCCGAATCGCAGCTAAAAACACAAAGCCTCCCTCTCAACATCCTAAGCATAAGTAGCCTTCTCATCCCTCTTCCCTTCCGTCACCGGCGCCTTCTCCGCAGTCGAGAACTTCCTCTTACAGCCCTCGCACTCACACTTCCCCGGTTCACATTTACAGCCCCCATCCCTCCCCTGCTCACCGACACACGTACACTCAGTCCCCTTAACCTCAACACTCTGACTCCTCCTCTTCCCCTTCTTCATCTCCGCCAGCCTCTTTGCCTCCGCATGAATATCAAGCACCTGTTTCTCCCCATTCTGATAGAACACCCTAACCTTCTGCCCCGCGGGTGTCCCAAGTGCACGCTCAAAATACCTGGCCAACCCCTGGGCCGTGCCCTGTGCCTTCTCCGTCAAATGGTACTGCGTATCCGCAGCCTTTACGCGGTCCGTGGCATGGATCTTACTCTCCACCGTGTTCAGGGCACTCGTAAGATACGATACGAACTTCACCGAGATCTGGTGCTTCTTGTCGAGTTCGATTCCGCGCTGGAGGGCGGTATCGCCGACAACGTAGCCGTCGGCTAGGTATTCGGCGAGGATTGTGGTGCGTGGTTTTGCTTCCTGCGGGATTTCGCCGTCGGGGCCGATGGCGGCGGTGGGGGCGAGGTGGTCGCCCGCAATTTCTTCGATGCTGTGTGCGGAGGTGACGTGGAGAGGGACATTGTTGAGGGGGGTGCCGTCGAGGAGGACGGCGGTGGAGGCTGCAGAGGGGGAGGAGAAGGTTATTGTTGCAGAGAGCGGGGAGTCGGGGTCGGAGGAGACGGGGGTGAGGGTGTGGGAGGTGATTTTGCCGCAGAAGGAGAAAAAGTTGGTTAATTCGCTTTCGGAGGTTTTGGGTGAGATGTTGTTGACGTGGACGACGGTTGAGGTCATGGTTGTGGTTGTGGTTGTGGTTGTGGCTATTGTGGTGGTTTGTTATAGGTGGGTAGAGATGTGGTGGAGCGTTTGTGAAGGAGGTGGGGCGGTTTTATAGAAGTTGCAAGATGGATGGTACGCCGGCAGAGCACGTATCGGCGTTTGTCTGTTGAAGTGGGATGATGGTGAGGGGTTAGGAGGGTACGTCATTGGTGTGGCTCACCGGTGCCACTACGTGCTACTTAGTACGCGTTCTAGCATGTGAAGGTGGCTGTGCACCAACTAGAACCTTCGAAAAACGCAAGCAATTGCATCCGACCCTTACTTAGTGCTCAAATTCAAGCAATTCAGAAAAGGGGTGCGCGTCATGGTAACTCTTCAGTCGACGATCAATGTGGCGTTGTACGTATGCAAACTCGCTTGCATTCGCATGCGACGCTTTGCGGACTCATTTCAAGCTTGATAACCAGCCAAAAGGCATCGGAAATACCCGAGCAGGAACCCTAACCTGCCTACGCACGACATCTTGTTGGAAGGTGGGAGTTAGCTTATGCATGAACAAGCGCTCTTCACCTGCTGTAGAGCATGTTGTACTCTCTCCCCGCCATTTATGCCCTGTCATTTTTCTCCCGAGTACGTATGCATGAAGACGGAAATACAGATAGCCCTCCCAGTACGAGTTGACCTGGTCTGATAGGCTAAGGGGTCCTGTAAAACGACTAAACACAAGAGCTGATCAGATCGTTTAGCTTATCCGGTGCATTAAACGCCAGGCAGGTACTGTAAATACCCAAAGACCCAGGCTTGAAACCTGTGGTAATGAGTTCTTTGCTCTGCGCTATATTCCTTTGCCCCGCCAGAAAACGCCTGCGAGACCGAAATATGCAGTTTCTTTACAAACGGTTATAACCCGACAAGAAAAATTCCATCGTCATCATACCGGTCCTAATTCCACTCTCGTTCGTGAATATACATAACTTAGTTGGTGCTCCAAATGCCAGCTTGCCAGGGTGCTGTAAACACCCAGCTGTGAGTGCAGGTTCGAAACCCACATTGTTCGTCCACACCGAGTAACCACATATCTCCAGCCTGCAAAATTACACTTGCGGGACAAAGAGAAACAGTGAAACCTGTATAGTAAAGACATGTCAACAGGAGTATAGGTAGCAAAAGGAGTGATTACCATAAGTTTCGAGCCTGCAGCTTTTGTGTTTATATAGCACCTGGCATTTGAAGCATCATGTAGGCTAAGCGATTAGCTCTTGTATCTTCCATTATTTTACTGGATGTCAGGCTACTTTAAGTCGCTAGCCTTCCGCTCCAAGTACGTCATCACGAACCCCTCCTCAACCTACTTTCAGACGTAGCTAATAGCTACCCACCTTAATTGACGTTAGACAGGATGACAGAGGACGCGGGACGAAGCAAAGTGTCCCAAGACGCTGTTTCCCGGGAGCTATGAGTGATACGCTGTGACTAAAAACAGAGCAACCTTGACTCGTCGATATCAAAAGTTATCGGACATTAAAGCTAACTACACCGAGTCATAACGAATACGGGTGTGGAGATTTTGTGATCAATGTAGCGAACGGCGTCTAACACCACGTGCAGAGCCAGAGATGCACTTCGTATATTTTAGCCACGAGACGAGATGTCCGGGATCCTAGATATGAGGCCGAATAAGACAAGATGAGCTTCAAGTTCGGAAATCCCACGCTGGGAACCTAACCTGCCTACGCACAACGCCTGATTCGTAGGAGGGCAACTTAAGCTTTGGAAGTTAGTTTACACCCAAACCGTTTGAGAGAATGGAAAGGGAATACTGTTTGGGTATCTGGGATAATCTTTTATTGCATTTGTCTGTGGACGAACGAGACGTCAGATGTGAATCCATGGAAGCCATCCCCCGGTAATTGTAGACTCTCATGGACCGTTCGACAGTACATGACAGACTGTTTGATACTGCAGTGAGGTCAGACTAGGTTGAAAGATAGTTTAATATAATAGTTATGTATATATACAGAAAGGTTACGAATTGCTCGCTTGCATACTGACTCTAATTCCGATGAAGGCAGGTGCATTTATTCCAGACAGAAACCTTAACCCTCGGCTGGCACTAAGTTTCTTTTACTTTTAGACTAGCTTGTTGCCCATCCTTTGTTCTCGAGGGTGGTGTACCGTGTGTGCCAGCGCAGATTCGGTGCTTTCACCACTCCGATTAAGATAGTCTTCTCGTCATTCCAGAGGATATTCGCGGTCTGCCCGAAGATAGTCTTACTAAAGGATAGTTAGCCGAAAGATACACTTAGAGCATTTGAGAATAGATGTCACTGTCCTCACTATATAGAACTTTGAGCTTAAGATAACTCTGAAGGTCTGTGATCTCCAAGCCGCTAGTCGGTTTGCCAGGAGTCTCAACCCTCTTAGGAAATCTGCGAGATTGGGAGGTTGCCGAGCGGGAGAGAAGTGTCAGATCGGATTCGGCGATTGCATAGCTCCAATCTGCTCGCAATCTTATAATCTACACCTCAAGTTCACCAATGGCGGGCTATTGGGTATAGGGGTGGGACAGCAGAGGATCGAAGGGATGTGTGCTGGGGCTACTAGTAGCGATTGCTATGGCACTAAGGAGTACCGAGAAACAACAGCATATATATGAACAAAGAGAGCGAGTATTTAAGCAAATACTGAAGCGAGTAACACTATGACTATTCAAGAGAGAACGAGCTCGAGGAAATAGGGGAAGAAGCGAACATTCATGGGAATGCTCTTCATCTTATGAGAGGTTGTTGTATCTACCGAATTCCGGTACACATTTAGCTTCTCAGGACACTCGAGTGGTCCTCTGAGCAGTTCATGAAGGTAGCCCGGGTGTCGCCGAGACCCAATTAGAAAATCAGTTGTTTTGGCTACCGGAATGTTTGGAACGTTCGGATATGAATTTATACTTTTGTTGATGCACCGCGCCGTTGCATACGTGATGACTTCGGCGGGACAACCCTTCGGCTGTACAAGCCTGCATGTGCTGTGCAAATCCAATTGTACAGATTGCAGGACGCTGTCCTCTTGCTCTGCTCCTGGCCGTACGCGTACGTATGATTCGGAGGATCCGCACGAAGAATATAGCAATCCACAAAATCTGTCTCTGGTTCAGTACTCCAACAACAGCCAATACAACGCCCTTCAGCCCGTATAAATTTCCCAGCAGATATGGTCATATGAATGATTGCCAAAGGGTACCGGGCAACTCGTGACACGACTATGTGAGTAACCAACCGCGCCTGGTGTCTTATCATGACTCATAAGCCAAGACATGTGACACGCTATCCTAATTAATGGGCGGACCTCCTCCATTCCTTCTTTCACACCACAGCAGACTGCTTGACAGACCGGAGTCCTCCACGCTATATTCCTTCTTTTCCTTCACACCACATGTGAGTCCATTCAATGCCATGTTATCTCTCAAATGTCGTCAGATTATCAGAGCCTAACTTACTAAGTTGACTGAGTAGCAAGTTCACCCCTCTCTGACAGCAGTTTCGTTACGTTTTAGTAAATTAACCAATACTCCTATAAGATAATCGATTCATCATGGAAACGATTCTGAAAGGTAATAACTTTTGTTTCTCAAGCGTTAATGAGCTAAGAAGGTGTGTGCCAGGTATCTCAGCTTACGCTGGAAGTAAACATGCCATAACCCTCATCCCGTCGCTTTCGATTCCTGTCGTCGGCACGATGACTATCTGGGACAACCGTTCCGGCAGGAACCATGCTGTGAATGCTATTACGATATAGGGAGAACTATGTGCGTGTATTGACTTAAGATACAGAGAAGAGAGAAGGAGAAAGGCTCCAGCTATATACCAGAGAAAAGTGTGCCTCGTGCCTTACCATCAGCCCCGGGTACGGTCAGCTCGTGTCAGGTCTATATATCCATGCAAAAAATGCGTTAGAGACCAAGACGGATGGCTTCAAGGAGGAATTGCAGAAAGAGGTCGGGGATGCAAAGATGGACTTGAAGATGGACATCAGCCGCCCTGACCAGAAGGTTGATCGCACTCATGCTACCGTAGTGTTGCGCACGAGACGAGACATCCCGTCTCGTTAGCAAGTGAGGCTCAAAGTCTTGAGACTTTTAAGCGATAAAGTTCGAGATTTCGAGTTAGCTCAAGCCCAAGTGCGATTGGTAGTAGCGGTGAAGTGGACTAACTTGTTGACAATCTCCCAAGCCACCACAACTTCACTGACAATCCTTGATGCCATTTACAATCTCAACACTCTTTAACAGTCAGTGAAGTTACTGAAAATCTCCCAAGTCACCATAAATTGTGAGCACAAGGATACACCGCTAGTACCTTCTCGGTTAGGTTTCGTCATCATACACCATTCACGAAGCCTCGAGACATCTCAAGACTACTCAGAAAAGCGCTCAAGACGTCTCATCTCATAGCACCCCCCAAACTCAGCAAGCTTAAGACTTTAGCTCGGGACGAGATCTCGAGCTAGCTCGTCTCGTGTGCAACCTAGTGCTGTTCGGAGAAACTACCCTCAAGGCCCACAACGGTGATAAAAAGCCGCTACAAGAGGTTTTAAAGACGCTCGCTGAGCCCTGTTAGGAGGAAGGATTAAGGTTAATCGATTCCAGTTCTTTGTTGGCATGAGATTTGGCCCGGTGGCTTCGGTGGCGTTCGGGGGCTTACAGCCCCCATCGGCCTAAGGCTGCGGGCATCAGGTCGGTGGCTTGCAGCACCCATGGGCTTCGCCTGCCCCCATGCCGAGGAGGAGGCCTAGCTCCGGCACTGGTACTCGGCTTCAGGCTCCGGTTGTGATACTCGGCTTCGCCGAGTATGGTCTTTTCTCTGTATATAAGTCTACTGTTTTTCTTCTCTTGTATCGATAGACAATTGAGCTTCTTCGTTCTTTCTCTTTTGCTCTCAACATTCTTAACTAGAGCATGTAACTAATTATAGCGTAAGTTTCGTGCTTCCTACTTCCTAAGGTGTTTTGTATCCTTACATCGGCTCTACGGCGGATCATGGAAGAGGGCGTTGTACTGAAGGCCCGCTTGGGTGCCGCGAAAAGCCGGCAGCATAAACTTGTACTTTTCAAGTGTGGAAAGTTTGCGGCGAGTGTTTGGGTGTCCTAGTGAAAAGTGAACTCAAAGCCACACCGTTACCCCGCACTATCTTTGCAGCACCATCATCCACCCCACCCTCCATCAACAACCCCTTGGTAATTCTCCTGCTTCTCCTCATTCTTTTGGCGCTATACTAAACTCATTAGACAAGAATTACAGAAAATAGATAGGGGTATGGTATTAGGTTTCCATCCCCCGGTGGTAGGAATAGAATAGCGAAATCACAGATTGACGAGCAGGCGTCCGAGTGTGGCGTGAGCATTAGCATATAATTGGGCTTCTTAAGGCGGTTCTTTTGACTTTATAGATGGTCAAATTGTTTGAAAAGTTATAGAGTTAGATAGGGGGGGTATGGTATTGGGTTTAAAACCAAGAATTCTCAATTTTTTAAACGTTCATGTTACTTTAGCGTAGATAGTACCATTTAATAGAGTTTATCAAGGTAATTCTTTTTATCCTATAGACAGTTAACTTGGACTAACACTCACAGAGTTAGGTAGGGCATATAGTATTAGGTTTATACAGAGCGGGCAGCCACCAGTCCCTCACGCAAAATTCTCGGCGTTCAATTTGTCTACATTGCATTAATCCCTGCGCTTTTCTCTTCTATTTAGTACTACTTCCATATGATTTGAAGAAGAATTAATGGAGTTGGCTTTTGTAGATACTGAGAGCACTGTTTGCTGCCGAGATTTTATATACCAAGCATTTCAAAAAATGCGCCGTCTATTCCCCCCCACTCTCCTGCTAGCAGAATTCGTATAAGTACAGTTAATACAGTATGTCGCTTTTCTGTTGGGTGCTGTTGGACGGCTTGGAATGTCATTGGAGCGCTGGAATGGTGTTGGTGTTTTGAATTACGCGACACGGTGAAAACGATGAGGACCGGAAAATCGGGTCAAAATCCCGTCTTCTGGCCTTTGTCGGGACTCTACATGCCGCTAATTGCTTTGCTTTTCCAAACCTAGCAAGTCCCGCAAGTTAGATTGGACATTGGTAAAGTATAGACGAAGCGAATAAATTCCCTACTTGATTCCGAGGCAAAGCTTCGCTAGAGCAGCTGTTAGTCGTCTACTCTCACGCACATGTCTCCTACTTCACCTCCCCCCATCCTTCCATAGTAACAGCTGTCGCAAGCCAGGGGCTCCTTATCCAGACAACCGTATCCTGACTTTGTAATTGGAAGAAACAAAGTAGGCGAAGTGCGCATTATCGCTTCTTGCAGCGATTGGCTGCATTCATCTCAAGAAGCACATGCCAATAAGACCCAACCCGCCATAATTCGGAGTCGACTGGGCGCTTAGCGAGTTAACAATCTCCAATTTCTCAGGCCACCGTAACTTTGGTTAACGACGGCTGAGGCCATTAGCCATAGTGCAGGCCACCGTACTGTGGTAGTCGCTGGCTGGAATCGTCCAACCGAACTTTAATGATCGTGCAAGCTGTATGCTCCTGGAATTTCTGCAACAGAACCTCTTTGGCAGCCAGCTCTCAACAAACTTCTAAGCCTGGTTGCTAGCCAGTTTCCATCTCTAAGTGCATCTGGGTACCATCTCTACAGCGAGTCTCTGCATTCAAACGCGGTATATAACCTGCACTTAAGAGCACTTCTTGGGAGCGTCCTTGTAGGCGTAGTTGGGACCGTAGTTGGGAGTGTACGGTCAAGCAGGCTGGGAGTGTGCAATCGAGTACAATTGGGAGCATACATGGGAGCGTGCTTGGGAGCGTGCTTAGAAGCGTACAGTCAAGCAGGCTGGGAGTGCGCAATCGAGTGCAATCAGAAGCGTACTTGAGAGTGTCTTGAGAACGTACTTGAGAGCGTAAGCCAAGCAGGCTGGGTGTGTGCAATTGAGTGCAATTGGGAGTATACTTGGAAGCGTACAGTCAAGTGAGTATGGGAGTATGCAATTGAGTGTACTTTGGAGAGTACTTTGGAGCATACAGTCAAGCAGACTGGGAGTGTGCAATCGAGTGTAATTGGGAGCGTACTTGAGAGCGTCTTGAGAGCGTCTTGAGAGCGTAATTGAGAGTATGCTTGGGAGCGTGCATAGGCGCGTGCTTAGAAATGTGCAATAAAGTGCATTTAGAAGCATGTAGTCAGGTGTGCTGTACACAGCATGATGTATAGTATCGAGTGCAGATAATTGCTTGTATATCATAGTATACTAGTCAATGTGCAGGTCCATAGGACTTTAAAGTGCTACGCGTTAAATATACTATGGAATATCGTCTGAAAAACAGCTTCTCTATGAGCTGCGCATCGCGCATGGTCATTTTTCCCAGTCCTTGGAATCAGGTATACTTGGGAGTATGAGTCGAGCTCGAAATGCCAGACATGGTGGAAATTATATGGCGATGGCTTTAGAAATTGTTAACTCCACCTGCTGTGATATATGTTGGCTGGCTATATGGTTAATGGCTTGAGCAGTTGCTAACTAAAGTTACGGTGGCTTGAGATATTGTTAACTTTGGCTCAAGAAATTGTTAACTTGTGGCTTGAGAGATTGTTAGCTCGCTAAGCGCTTGCCACTCCGAATTATGGCGGGTTGGTATTATAGGCCTCCGTACATGCCGGAATTCCCCACGCGGTACTTATGCCGTCTGAAAGATTTAAAGAAGGGATACTTCCCGGTACATGCGAATTGGGGACATTCCTGCTCCCGGCGTTTATCGTCGTTTCCATACGATCGTGAGAATTTAATAGGTTGAACCAGTGGTACGACGCTTCAGTTTCCTGTAGTTACTCCGCGCTTGCATGCAGATCGACATTGATTGGTTTTGCAAAATTACTTAAAATCCCTAGTTCCCCGCAATGGTGTTCCAACTATTTCTCCACACCTTGGCCATGCTCGATCGCTCTATCCACTGCCTGATCGCCTACCCTACCGCCGCCGGCGGTGGCGACGACATAGAACATTTCAGCCATCTCGAAAAGCGAACTACAAAAGTCGGCGGAATCACACTTCACCAAGTTGCGATGACACTGCTGCTGGCGGCACATCGCAGTGTCATGGACACCGGATTTACGTCTTCAAGGCTGAAACCGGCAACTGACGTATTGATGGCCGCGTTCATCGGAGGCTTGACGATGGGTTGGGCGGCGGTGGTGACGGCATCGGGACACCTTATAGGTGAAAAACTGTGCCGGCAGAGTGTCCGGCAGTGACTAGTGAGAGAAGCATATTCGCCCTAGCTACTATAGATTTTATTCGTTTTCTGGCTTATTGCATATTAGGATGCGAGGCAGAACGAGGAGAAGAGAAGAATGAGCGACCAGGCTATGGGGTTGTGGAAGCTTTCCACCTTGCGCGGTCCATTTGATTGGGTCGATGTGTTTCTCCGATGTATCGGTGGACGCTTTACTCAATTGCGGCGGTTGTGGTCGTTGCTACTTCTTATGGTGCACTTCGTGAGGAGATCTACACTGTCGGAATTCTCAACGTCGTCGGTCTCGTCCTCTTTGCGGTAGGCGCGTCTGGCTTGAATAAATACACGAACGCACCCACCAAATTACGGCGACATGCTGCGAGTGCCATTGACCACGCGGCATGGCGAGGGTACTGTATACGTTCTCCTAAGTGGGGGACGACTTCGACGCAGTGTAGTCCCCGAAAATAGCCTGGGAACACATTCAAGCCGATAAAACCGTCGAACTTACACTGGCAGTACGAGCCGCCGGCGAAGACCGTCCTACAGCAGAAAACGAGCATGATTCGCAGTCTCAAAACAACTGAGTCAAAATATCGGTAGCATGCCAACTATTGGTTTCCGCGGGAGACATGATGGGTATCGGGATGCAGTGCGGCACATCTACAACCTGTTCGGTGAGCTTATGGGTGACTGCGCCCTTGAATTTTTCGTCGCGCCACCAGCAATCTCGTACACCCTGTCATAGGATCCGCCCTTGATAGATGAATACGCAAAAGAGCTCTGGGATCTTTACGTTCTTCATGCTGAAGGTACTCTACAGGCTCTTTAGATATTTACGTCTGTCTAGGGCTTTAAGGTGGGAAATTCTGGGAGATATCACGGCATCCCGTTGAGAGCGGGAAGTAGACAGGGCGATCTGGTGGCTTGGTATGTTGTCTAGGGACAGGTATGGTATGCATTGTTTCGCAGTTGGTCCCAATGAATTATTCTAAGCGAGTTTCTAGCTGATACTTTACAATAGTAGTGCTTGGTAGAAACATGTTGTGGCGTTGTCTATGTCACGTTAGTCTTAACTATAAAATAGGCTGGAGGGTTGTAGATAAGGACAGTGTAGCCGATACTTAATCTAGATATCGATATGTTTGGCGGCAACAATTTTCTAGACGCCTGGAATATGCCTGTACGTATGAGGCAATCTCGAGATTCAGATGCGCTCTAAAGTACTCATGCTATCGATCGCAGCTCATGCGAGTGATATACTATGGATAGGTGACTATACCAAATGTCCGTAGCAGCAGAGGTAAATACGAAATAGTTATAATTAAGCTTTATTCCGGTCCCAACCGTGTTCGTACTTATACCGAGAGAATAATGAGAAATACTCGTGCCAAGCCACTTGTAGGAAAGTAAAGAATCCTATTATATCACTCGCTTTCAGCTATTGAATGTTGTTTCAAGTGTAAAGCGGAAAGAAGTCTATTGAATTATCTAAGGGAGAATCTCTGCTTTTATATACAAGAGAGCATGGGGCTCGGTGGAAGTCTATGGAGTCCATGGATTGTGTTGCATGAACCTGACCGAGCTGAGCTTCAGCTGAGCTGATATCAAAGCACACAGCCGGTAGGGCATAAGGCACCCAACTACCTTGTATATATCTCGAGTCTTTCTCCTGCTCTCCAGTCTCTGTATCTTAAGTCTATTCACACGGTTCTCCCCTTCCATATTTCAACAGATTGGAAATACCAGTGGCGAGTGAAAACTTGTGTATGAGTCTACGAGTATGAGTCCGCAGCTTGTGAGTCAATTCGCCGAGCTCCAGTGTGTCGGCGACTTCCTTCCAGACCATATAGTAACAAATGTGATGATTCTTAATAAAGTCTATCTGCGCAGGAGAGAGACTCTAAATATACAGGACCCGTGCCCTATCACAATGCTTTATGCCTGACCGACATGCCCTGTAGCTGTGCTTTACCATTACTAGTGATGTGAACCGAGTTATGTATAGTAATAGAAAAAAGATCCCTGGTCTACGGGTGCAAGTACGCATGTAAAAAACCAAGATTAAACCCAGTATATATCGGTAGGGTGCCGTATCCCCGGGAACCTGACGCCACGCCAGTGTTTGACGTCACTCGCTTAAAATACTCCACCGCACCGTATTACCAAAGCCTACCATAAAAGTACTTGGGCGTATGCCAGGCCCCTACAGAAGTGCATTGCAGATCGATATACACGGGTTTGGTTCACTTCTATCTCTCCACAACCGACAAGAACCCAGCTTAAGCAAACGTCCTTCTTATTGCCCTTGTAATTCGGGCTATATGGTACTTGAGATGGGTGGGGCAAGCTGATAGCTTGAAGCATTGAATTCAGAGATGACGCAACATTCTCCAGAGTCTAGGAGGCTCCAAAAACAGAGTTCTGTCCGAACTAGAAGATAATACTCGTACTCGTACGGTACTCAGTTAAACATAAAGACTCCAACGAAGTGCTCCGTGCTTTTTGGGTAAGTGGCTGTGGTTGTATATTATAATGGAGGACGCCTCTAACCTGGGCTGCGGATATTCGAAATCGGACATTACACACATGCAAAATAGCCTCTGCTATGCACATGATCCTTTTTTTTGACTATATAGTAGACATTCCCTCTGAACCTTGATTTTTATAGCACCTTAACCACATCAAATATTTTGATTTTGAAAACTAAAATCGATAGAGCTCCTTAAACCAAGTCGATATTAGTTCTCCAATTAAAAGAGCCTTTTGTTATGGTGGCGCTGAAAACTTTCTACGAAGCGGGTTCGAAACATCCTGGTCGAAGGCGTTCCCCACCAGAGCGCAGCAAGTTCCATTTCTAGCATCCTAGGCGGATACTTTTGGCTGACGGTACACTTGTGGCGTAAAAAATTATTTTGCTCTATAGAAATGGATATTGTAAATAGCGGGGTTTTATCTACTCTACGCTCTTAGAAATGGCTTTTGGGTAGGAAATAATTATAATTAGGGACCAAGCAGTTAAACAGCTTCTAGATTTAATATTACCATTATAGCGCCTACTTCAAAATGCATGTCACTTCTATTGAAAGTACCACATTTAATCCTTCGCAATATTCATCACTTATATACGGTCTGAAATGTGTTCTAAGCGCCAAATAGCAGTAAATGTCCACGAATCCCGCCGGAATCTATGAGTGATAAGGGTTATTCATGGATGTCACCAGGGTTTTAGACGCGACTCTCTGGGCTATCACCCTCAATATCACCCCAAGACATTTTACCGCAGTGAACTGCGCTTACTTTCCGGATTTTTCACTTTCAAAATGCATAACTTCGACATTCTCCCTGGCGATCCTGGAGATTGCAGAAGAAAGACGGAGCGGTGAATCGAGCTTTTTCTTGTAGGTATAGGGTGGTTGTTTATAGCACCACCTCTCTTAATGCTCCCTGCCCATTTTCAAGTCTTCGCAAACAAACCAGCCGGTGCTTCTTTGGGTATCATTCTCTAGCACGCTTTACGGTCTCTTTTGGTGTTATAATTATGTTTGCTGCAGCTGAAAGGTATTAGGTAAGCAAGCGTAGCTCTTTGAATACCGTGGAAAACGTAGAGAAGCTGCTCAAGAAGGTCTTTGGCATTGCAAAGGCACAAGCTGAGTCTTATTCCAGACTACTTACCATCTTTGATCCCGACCACTGCGTGTTTGCGAGCCTGAAAGATGACATTGTATAGTATGTTTTATTTTGTAGACTCTATTAAAACACAGGCTAGACTGGCATCTTTGGTGTGTGATTGCAGTAAAATGTTATGGTGTGATAATCAGGGTGATAGTCCGGAGGGGTCGCGGTTTTAGATGTGGCATATGTATTTGGTGGCAGATCAATATTTACGGGCTTTCAATCCAAAGCCGCCGTGGATGCTTGCAAAATGGCTGGTGGCTGACTAGGCTGCTTGAGAATACTGAGTGTGTGAAAGAGTTCATCATAAATCTTCCGGAGAAAAGCCCTAGGTATCTGAGTGGCAGGGCGCCCCAGCCTCCAGAGTAATAGCACAAAGTACATATTCTCCGCAGTCACCCCGTACAGAAAGTTACGAGGGTCTTCGTGCACAACGCTCCACTAGCACAAATCAAAACAAGAGCCCTCTCCCAACCAACCAAGTACCCTTGACATGCCATCGGAATTTAGCACCTTGCATACCAGGTCCCAGTCTGTCGGAATTGGTTACGAGTCTGGGCGCCGAGCATCGATACTGCTCGGGTGATCGCGAGTATTACCACTTGGTTAATAGAATGGTTGACAATCACAATGTTCGGAAGTAACCCCTCAAAGTTGGTTCGAACATGTTTGTCCTCCGGCGAGCAAGAGCTACATATACAGTTTTAACTTCGCCAATCCTAAGAAATCCCTCCTTAGCCGTGGGTCAGATTAAATTGCTGTTATGATTGACCAGTGCGTGGAAACGATACGTACTAGGTATATAGGGTACTGTAAAGTAAGTAGCAGTACTTTGGAGATACCCCAGACCGTGTTGGATGAATTTTAAGCTAAAACGAGGTTCGATAGCTTTTGTCCATGGCATATATTTTTAGCCCTCGTACCACTCTTGTGCTTCTAAAATTTAAGACTATTACGATATTAATCCACACTACTCTACGAAATTTGCGCTTTTGTCCGTGAGCCCGTCATTATCATATCGTCCCCAATTTCACGTGATTCACTCTACTCTTGAGTCTAGTGGCAAGGTTTTATATTCCATGTTAGGAGCATGTGGTTTGTCTTCCGCCACAGCCAGCTGAAAAAAATTAAAAACTGCTGCATACTTATCTATCTATTCAAGATGTGGTAGTACACAGAGTTCGAACCGCGATCTGACTGCTCGTTGAGGCAATGGTGATAGAAGCAAACAACTTTGAGCTTTCGCGGGCCCGGGTGCTTCTGACATTGTCCTTTCGGAGTTACTAGCTCCAAAAAGATTTTTGCTACCAAGCCAACATTTTGCTTGCCAAGGTACAGGATTATGTCCTGTTTTACCCTTTCGGGTAATCAAATAAGCTGTCTTTTACACTACTGGGCTTCGCTGGCGCTCAGTAACGGCCATGAAGTACACTGGATTTAAGTGAAATGCAGCGAAACCCCTCCCCCAACTCCTACGGTTGATGCATCGGAAGAAACTTCAGTGACAGTCCAGTTTAGATAGATCGAATAGATTAGATTAGACACACAAACTTTGGCGCCATCTCCTAAGCAATCATCTTCCAGAACGCTTCAACGAATCACGTTCGAGAAGCAACCATATCGCGGCTTGGCATATCTATCTCTTGGCGCGTTGGTACAGAAACGGAGTTATTTCCTTATACGGCTAGATTTGTTACCGCATTAGGCTCCATTCTTGTAAGGATACCATGACATCTGTTCGTGTTACGACCACTTACTAACTTTTCACAATCTCCTCAATCAGTGCCGTCAAAAATAGATGGTCTTATAGAACGGATGTCGATGAAGCTCCATAAGAAGATAACAAATGCTTTTTCGGTGGATGAGAGAGCCTAGAAGCTGAGGCTCAACACGTGTCACCAAATATACAGCAGCCATTGGGTACATGGAAAAAGATCTGGGATGCAGGCGCCATAGTTTGTACCCTTTGGCAGCAGAGTGTACCTATCTTTCTTTTTAGTGTACTCATCTCAAAAACTTTTCCCTGTACCGAGTACTTCGGTGATACCGCCGGATGCAATCGCGCGTGGCTGCAGATAAAGACATGCGCCTTCGCGGCACCAGTTTATTCTGGGTTCCACTCCGCGTTGGTTGCAATGAAGAGCTGAACGCCAGCGCGCGGAAGTTGCCGCCAGTTATGTGAGGTGTCAATTTGTGTGCAGTTCGCCCGCTGCAGTGATATCTACCGAGAAACTGTACTCAGTTTGACATATCCGAGTACGAAATAGGTATAGCTGTCCGTTTCCGTTGCAGACTAGGCATGTACTCAAAAGCTCCTTTGGCTGACGGGCCGAAAGAATGGCCTCCCACTGTTTGCTTTTCTACGAATTGCAATTTTTGGTAAAGAAAGTCCCAGTCGGAGGCGCGTCCTGAGACATACTACAGTCTCGATTGAAATTCAAATCTTCTCCGAATGCCCGGTGTCGGGTTAGGTTTACAGCATTAGAGATTTCCGTTAGTCGAAACAGCTTCAGTCATTCATGATTCCTTTCTTTTGTACCATGAATTCAAGCAATATGTTCAATTCCATATGCGCAACTGCCCGCAAAATGAATATAGGAGTATAGTATACATGAGACTGGGTGTAAAGCGCGACTCCATAACAACATTGTATTCTCTATTAGTGTCCGTTCTACTCTACCTTGTGTGACCTGTCGATCAAACGAAAACAAAGCAAATGATCCGCAACAGCTTCTGCGACGTCCACGTTCATGTGTTACATCCAGAAGGTACTGTCGTCTGCCACAGCCACAGAATGGAGACCTGTACAGATGTTCAAACTAATACCAGTTACGAGGATATAAATTCTGGTTGACAGTATAACTTATATGATTGCTTCGTCACCGTTTCGGGCATGCCACTCACTGTCGAATAACCTTTCGTGACCGGCTCCGCCGCCTGGTACATCTGTTGAAAATTTATAGGTATTTACTAACAGCAGGGTATTAGCTATGAAACGTACCCAGGCGCCGGACAAGGTAAATAGTGAAGTTTGCCTTTCACCAAATGGAATGATCGACTCGACCAAGGAAAGGGAAAGCGGCTCGGATGAAATCATTGTGTCAGCCACGACACACCTCGTGCGTCTTTTTCGATCTCACTTTTTGCAATAATCGGACCTCGGGACGCCGCCAGTTACTATCGCGGAAGGGTGTCAGCCCAATTATTCTCATTCCTACTCTTACTTGACGCATCTGCCAGAGAAAGGCTAGCCACCATTCTCTCTGGGGCTGCAATCACATCTTAGATGGTGCGGTAGTACAGAGGCAGGCTGCCGGGTGACCAGCATTTAGGGCGAGCAATTACCGTTCTTATGGGCGTTCTTATAGGCGTTTGTTCCCCATGCACTGCGCTCGATGATAGCGGGTGTAATCATCATTCATCACTCGCCAACGTCTATCCTTAGCATTCGTCGATCGCAATATCGTCAATCAATCGGGCCGGTATCTAAGAATGTCCATGAAGCTATGAGAAGACCTAGTTTGTATGTACCGATATCTGCCTGAAACTTTGTCGCAGGTATTCTGGACGAAGAGTGAAAAGCTCACCGGGCAAGAATTAGTGCTTACAGAAACATACCAAATCGTCTACTTGCCCCCTTAATTTCCTATTACGGAACCCACTATGTGGCGCATTAGGAATGCGCAGTTCGTATCGGAAATTTTGAAACATAAATTTGACCAGTCAACTTTATCTCATCACGAAATTGACGGAAGTGGCGTCAGAAGTGTGCGTGCTATGCTAGATTCAAACCAATTCAAATACGCACAGACATCTAGATATGGTTTTTGTATGAGTCCGTGCGCTTGTTGGATGCGGGAAGATCCTGTTTCTTCACAAATTTTGAGAGAAAGAGTACCTGCGCTTAACGCGTCTGAGGTAAATTCCCAGAAATGTCAAGTGGGTCATACCCGGCAGTCCTAGTCTGAGACCACAATCTAACTGATGGTTATTTCATACGTATATAACTCCCCACAGGGCTGATTTGTTATATTCAGTCAGCTATCAGAGCATCCTGTATGCTGATTGGTGAAGCGTTGGATGTCTCGGTACGTGACATCTGCTTGCTGCAGTACAAGGATAATAAATAATAAGCACAGGCTAAAATCAAGCGAGAAATAGCGTTCTGCAGAGATGTCCAGCCAAGGTAATACCTGGTAATAGTGGTGCGCTAGATGTGACAGGATCTTCGTCACCAAGCCCCTGAAGCTTCCTTCACCTATTGAAGAGATCATTCGTTGATTATCTACAGCTGTAATATTGTGGTTCGCATGCAACATCGATCAAGAGCGGTGATGTCAAGGGACATCGGGTTGGACAGCATGGGTTTGGGAGACAGCCCCCTGTTCATTGGTGCATGCTGCAGCTACCCAATAGTTCGCAACCAAATATTTTATTCCGCGGGAAGATTATATTAAAGCTGGTAGTTTCTGGGGAAAAAAAGGAATGTGGAACACCAACTACCAACTGCTGCCTACAACTATCTCTCTTCCCCACTATCTTTTCTTCTCGGGCTGTTGGTATATATATGAAGCTACTCCTCATAACACAAGGTTTGTGAATCCAGGGAATGACTAGTACTGGTACTCCACTTCCCACTACCTCACTACTTTTATGTACCTAGTTCCTTTACTCGAATCTTTCGTTGAGGATGCCACTATCCGTTTCCACCGATATAATACCAGAGACGTCACCGCTCTTTAGCCGAAACAATTGTACCTCATTGCCACCATTTCTACCGCACTGCTTCCCTAATGCGCTGTCCTCCATGTTGCTAACCGGTGCATTATATAATTACCGATAGTTCGAGGAAAACGGTCGTCCAAGAAACGGCCGCGCGCTCGTAGGACAGCATCAGACAAGACATCCATCTCAGTTACAGATGCAGGCGAATCCGAATCTTCGATAGATCAGCGGCTACAGACAAGTCCGCCTACAACTACTCCCTCTGACCCTCCATCTCGCTACGGTACTCCACCAGATAGCAGTAGCAACACGGTGCTGAAGGCCACCAAGTCAAAAAAAAAAGTACAAAAGAAAAAAGCCATGGCCACTAACTCCACTGAGTCGTCGATATTATCGGCATCGTCGGCTCAAAGCAACGATGGATCAGCTTCCAGAAGACAGCCAGTCTCGTCGTCGCAAGAGCCACAATATACCGTAACGGTGAGACTCTGGTTCCATGTGCTGGGTGGTTACTATGTAGGGCTAGAATCCTTACTGTATTGTAGCTTGTCAAAGGCGAATATATTAGACATCTACCGGGAAACCTCCATGAGCCCTTGAATGTACAGCGTTGTCAACATCCTTTGTCACGCCTTGATCTCAGCTGACACCAAACAGAGCGGTTTCATGACTTGGGCTCACAGTCAAAGGATGCCTCAAACATCCCTCACTGCACGTTGGCACAACCGACTCCTCCAATTCTGGCGTCTTTCCACAGACGCAGCTCGATTCGATAGGGACGAAGGCAGCAGGATAGCACCACCACCACTACCACATCCACTCGCAGAATTTGCCCCGTTGCCGCAGCGCCCTTATCCTTCACAGCGACCATACACTGCTCCTGCACACCAAAGCGAGGAATGACGAGAATGGTCAGCACTGGCCACAGGCTCTATTCTAAAACCTAGTTCTCGAATATTTCGACACTCGTAGGGCATATATCTCGGGTTCTGGCAGAAAGTGCTTTCGAAACAATTGCGGAGGCCAACCAACATTGATTGAGAAGTTATGTTGGAATGCATACGGAGGGGTGGTGATGGCCCCCAATGTTTTCACCCCCGCATTATCAAGGGCTCAGACCTCTGCTCCCCTACATTTCCTTTTTGCTTTTTATTCTTTTGGATTGCGTGTTCTATCTTCGTCATGCATCTGTTGGCTTGTATTACTATATTTTCAGGTTGAGTTCTTGGTCTGTACTAAGGCAATTATTTAGACAACTAGATTGCAGTTGTTACCGGCCTGCATTGATCTCATACAACTTTTCGTGCACTGTTGAGACTTACGATCTCAATCTGGCTCATCCGGTATTGGGATGTTAATCGAGTGGCATGCATGCTACACTGTGACGAAACACACGAGTATATACGAGATAAGCGAATCAGTGCCGACGTGAGACCAGACCTAGCCACACGTGGATAAATGTGTCTTTATTAAATCGATCTCGTCTATCGGCTCGATGTCCAGCAGCTGAATGGTCCTGGCAGATGTGTGTTGCCGCCCCCGCGCGCCTGCAGGAGGAATAACTTCGCAAACTAAAGGTTACACGCTAGCTCTCGGTACACAATATCCGTGATGGAGTTCGGAAGATCCCTTGAGGCTTGCATAAAACCTATGGATCTAATGTTTGATGGGGTCTGGCCAGATGAGTGCTAGCCAGCCAACGTTAGATGCGGCAAGAGAGAATTATGCTGGGCAATTTCCAGCCCTCAAGCTCTCTTCGCAAAATGGCGGAAGCGTGTACCAGTAGATTGGGTGGTTTTCTTATTCCGTGGCTGCTGTGTTACAAGTATATACCCGTTCTGCCACGCAGACAGACTTACACATGATTGATCTGGGCCCTGGGCATCTGTCGGAAATCCTTCAGCAATACGTGGAGTAGTACTAATCTATGGATGTACCCGCAGCAGCTAGCCAGAATTCAGTGGTCCTGTTTTCTGGCCGTTCGCTACCGGCTTAAGGACACAGTGGGCCCCCATACAAACACTAATGGCCTAGGCCATTTGGAGTATAACGCCCAGTTTGCCAGGGGGTTAGGGGAAAGGATATCAGCGGATAGGAATAAAACTCCGATTACGATTGCACCGGTGCTGATGGAAGATCCTTAGGCATACCTACTTACTCCGAAAAATCAGCGAGTGTTCGAGATGCCAGCGATGTTTTTCAAAGTTACATTTACTTACGTCCTTTCCCAGCCTTCGAATTCGCTGGTCTCACCCCCGTATGCGGCATTGTCGTTCTATTATGTCCACTACTACACTCTCTAAATACGTTTCCTTCTAACTTTTCGCCCAATAGTGATGAGCACGAACAGATTGGCAGATAATTTCCTCGCCAAGAAGCTTAACATCTAGGTCTACATGGTTTCATTGCACCCGCTCCGAAATTTCGCAGGATATCCCAGTATGTACCAGAAAGCCCCTTGAATGCTCGCAATCCTATCTGTCATCTCTATTCTATGGCACTAAGAACAATTCGCAATACTCTGTTCGTAATCTTACGATATAAAGTTCCGAATCAACCTCAAGTGAAACGCTGTTGTGACGATCGCTGCCACACCAAAAAAAACCCAGTATCTCGCTAGGGCGTTCGCGGATCGATAACATAGTCCAGGCTATTCAAAATCCAGGTCAGCCACAAGGACCTGAATCCTTCACTGACCCGAAACAGCTCAACAGGGGAAGGCGAAATTTATGATTGTAGGTGATATGTTGTGATACGGGTGATCAATAACACAAAGTGTATGTTGGAAGTACTGTACTTCTCTATTATGGTGCGTCGGTCCTAAACCTGTAAGTTGGACATTTGCGGAGGGCTGGTGAACGGGCCAGAGGAAAGTCCAAACCTCATTTAACGAACAGCTCAAACTTTATCTTACAATCAGTCACCTACTTCATTGTCTATCTACACATTATTTAATGTTTGGAGAAGTAAAATTACTCTGTAACACTATGGGACTGTGAGTGCCATTGACTGTTACAGAGAAGTTGGCAGCTTGTACGCAAAATTGCAAATGTAGATACTGGTGATCGCTGGTGTCACTGCTGGCAACCTCCGACATACAGGTTTGGGGCCAGACGCACCATAGATATATTCGGTCAATATGGTACCTGAATTGTTACTTTAAGCCTCAGTTCTGAGTATAGCTAATCGTGATCATGATCAGTATGAATGATTTATTCCCAGAAAGATTTATCTCGGAGCGGGATCTCGAATAGTCGTATCCACTGGAAGCGCCAGATTGGGACATTCCATTGCTTCGGGATCTGTACGTCTACAATACGAGGGTGAGTTAATTCACACTTCGGATCCGAATGCGATTTTCCAGTACTTACCTCAATTATAACGTGTTCTCTGAAACGGCTGGCAACCAAACTCAGTGGAATGGCAGCAGTTGCGCAGGTTTCCTTTCGCGGAGCATGAGCTAGACTGCTTCTTTGGGTTGCGCACACGCATGCGGAACTAGTTTTCTCTCCCTTGTCGCTGGGTTAATTTCTTGGTAGTAATCAGAAGGAATTAAGTGGGGAGCACTCTTAATCTCTCATTACATGGAACTTGCATCTCATCGGGAAGAATTTCTATTGCGAAGCTACATGAGGCTGGCGGATACGGTATACTAGAAGGAAACTTAGAGCTTGCTATCGGTCCCTGTCAAAACTATTCGAGCAGCCGTTCCGCTAGATTTTGAACTAGACATATTTACTTAGCTAAACGTACTTATTGTCTCGCGTGGCTCGACACCGTTCATCCTTGTTGAAATACTGATTGCTAGAAGCTTAATTCTACTATCTAAGAAGGCCACAAGGCCATATATATACGGTATGAGCATGTACGTACTCATCTAAATGCAGAGACCGCTGAGCTCTGTCAGCCCGTCTCAGAACATCTCCGTCAGCCCGTATCAGAGCCAGCCCCATCAGCCCGTATGAGAGCCAGCCCCGTCAGCCCGTATGAGAGCCAGCCCAGTCAGCCCGTATAAGATCTATTTATGCAACACTCCCCCCTCTTGCTACGCTCTGTGGAGCAAGAAACAAACAAACAAACAAAGATGATGCGCAACTTGTGATTCCCATAG
>Ga0307515_10000855_pt1 | contig 70071 bp, 60 predicted proteins | sample 17_EM_MG_FD_194513 | JGI IMG/M metagenome (GOLD analysis project Ga0307515, IMG submission 194513) | Populus trichocarpa ectomycorrhiza microbial communities from riparian zone in the Pacific Northwest, United States - 17_EM | ecosystem: Host-associated > Plants > Roots > Unclassified | place... | reverse complement strand
AGGACCTGTTTATGCATAGTTCATGTATAGAACACTTTGTGATCAGAGCAAAACTCATGGACTTAAATGAACTTGAATTGATTGGAGTTACCCAGCAGAAGGCATCTTCCCAGTTGCCAATATGCTTTGCTCTGGCCACAGAAACAATAGAGACTCACCCAGACTTGGAGAGCTATACTCACTGGGAGCTGGCCAAGAGATCTAACAAATTTTGAATTCTAGGAGTATGTTAGAGCCATATATATCTGAAAGCATTGGAGCTGCTAAAAATGACAACTCTAGGCTGGAGATCAATCTAGGCGCCTCCAAAGGGCGGCGAAGCCGCCACCGTACCTTGTAGTAGGGATGCGTAAAGCATCCTGCGCAGAACCCTGTCGTCGATCTCTCACCCATGCAACAGCAACAGCAACGCTAACAACCATGGACGCAGTTCAGCATGTTTTCGCTTTGGCATTCGTTATGGCACCCCAGGACTGCCGTTCCCTCCCGTTCCTCCTCGCTCACTGTCCTCCCTCTTCTTGAGCATCCCATATACTCCTATCTTTAATACCTCTAATAAACATCTCCGAAATAGACAGCACAGCATGGAGCCTAGTGAAGCAACGATCAAGGGACGGCGCTTCCACTCCTCACCCTCCTCATCCTTTCCTAACACCGAGTATGCTATGAAAAGATTCTTGTGCTTTCTTCCAAGGGAAATTACCAGTCTACCATGAAGTTGAAGGTCGGGCCCTTCCTGCAGTACCTATCAACTTCTCTCCCGTCGAAGCAGGCAAGAATTTGGTCGTTTGCGCATTCCTCGCTGTTATCATCGAAGTCTCACCCGATACAATGGGTTTCTTCCCTCCCTCGCAAGCATTCTCGATTCTACTAAAGATTCGATCGATAAGTTCATATCAGAAAATAAAGATTGCATTGAATCCATTGCTCCGCGGGTCGCGGTCTTTGAAGAGAATATCATTGCCGGATTCTTCCTTCCATGTTGGTTGCCTTTACAGCATGTCCTTTGACTTCATATTACTGACATGTACCTTGTGAACTAGCGATTTCTACTGGTGGCAAGACCGCTCCTGTCACCTAGCTTGTCATGCCCAACTCTCACACCATTGATCTTACCGGTATCAATAAGCGTGCCGCGAACTTCCGTTATGACGTATGGATGCCATCCGTTCTCTTTTGCTTGGACGTTCGAACTGATTTGTTTCTTCATATCCACATGTACTGCGGAGGGATGGATTCCGCTGCATGGTGATGACGTGTCTCCATAACGAGGAGGCAGGCGCTTGGTAAATGCAAGTACCGTTGGATTATCAGATATTAGCCCGCCTGCCCGGGGGCAGTGTTCGAAACGGGCCGGCTGGCCTGTTATTGCATAAATAGATCTCAGCCTTCGTATGGCCGGAGATTACTGCTCGCTGATGGTATTCAGCCGTAGACGAGTACGTACGCATTCGTATATATATGGTCTTGTGTGGCCCTCTTAGATAGTACAATTATACTTCTTTAGCATTCACTATTTCAACACCTGTAGGCGCCCGTGATTTGGAGTGATATGTCGGCAGGTGGGCGCTATGCTGCCTGGATACTCAATCATTTGTTTTTTCCGTGTCAAAGGGATTGGCGGGGGTATTGATTTGGCGTTGTTGTGAGATATATAAACACACTTCTTTTATGCATCATTAGCTCCAACTGATTAGGATTATAGAGATGGAGCTTCTTATCGAACATACCGACTGGATGTAACCATCTTTGCAAACAGGTACCCAGTTCCATCGCAATTTCGCGTTCTTGGGACTCTTCACTCAATTGATTGAGCTCAGAAGTGATGCGGTTTTGAACATTGCATTTTGAGGGCTACTTCTGTTATTGAAAGGGTTGCTGGAGTTCAGCAACCACACTCAGTGGTAGCCAAACGCTATGAGGTTGACTGTATTGAGAGCTGTAGTGCACTAAGTATTATACTGCACAAATAATCCAAGCATCATCGGTCACGGGACTCTATTTAGCGCCAAGCGCTCCACAAGGCAATGGGCACACTCTAGAGAACAATAATAAAAAATAGTAGCTTAGTGTACATGGGCAGGTAGCAACACCCCGCCCGGCTAACAACACCCCGCAGCGAGAAACACCCCGGCCGGGCCGTCTCAGGTGGAACGGGGCGTTTTTGGCCAAGCGGGGCGTCGCAGCTCGCCGGGACCCTGTCAGTGCCGCCCCGCCCGGGGAGTACCCTGAGAGTGGACGCCCCGGTCTGGGTAGTGACATCCCGCTGTACCTCAGAGTAACACCTAGGACACCTTGGAGTGGGCGGAGACTACTCGGAGACCTAGGGGGATACACCTGGGTAATTGTTTCACAGAGGTTCGCTCAGTTCTCTGCATCCTAACAAACGTGAAACTCGATACCGTCGCGCGCAACTCATAGCTTAGTTGCTCTCACGATACCATGCTGAATCCATCACGAGTAAAACAGAGTACTTGATTAATTCAACTAACGACTTTCATGATAAACCAATCAAGCAAACCAAAAAACGAACGTATTTGCCAACCGGTCCTGGGCCCAGACCGGATGCAACAGGTTTAAAAGCAAAACATAGAAATTATAACCATTCAATACGCGTCCCATCATAAATACCCTCAATGATCTAAAAAGTGTGGAGGTAGTCGCCGACATAGTTCTTTGCAATGGCTTCCGCCATCTCGGCTGCAGATCCAACAGCCACTCCTCCGAAAGACTTTGCCATTTCACTTGCCTTTCCTCCGGCAGCTGAGGCGATTGCAGTCTGGACGAAACGATGCTATAATTGGTGGTCAATAGTGTGAAGATGAGGAAAAATGGTTGGATACTTACTTGATAGGGTTTACGTTCCTTGTCGTGGTAGACGACGAAGCGCAATTCTCCCGCAGCATTCTTTTGGCCGAATTGTATGCGGCCGTCAACTTTGACTTTGTAGCCCTCTGTGTAAACCGTAGTCAGGTACTGGACTAGAGGAGAAGTAATTGGGGTGTGACGCTCATACCACCCTCGATCTTCTGGCCAATCTTGGTGACGTGGTTTTTGTTGTTAATTGTGGTATCTTTGTAGTATTCTGCGGCGATGAAGAAGACGGATTGTTCGCCTGTTGTCCTGTGTCAGCAATACGCAAAAAGCAGAAGATATGTTGTTCAACCTTGAGTGATATTATCAACGTCGAATTGAAAGTACTGGGCAGTACGCTGAGTTAGGTTTTGCTGCCAGCCAACGGTGACGGGCATGGTTCCTGCCACGTAGAATGGGATGAGGATCTCGTCGCCGGCTTGGATAGGCATGATTTGGATGAAGCTGGGTTTTGTGTTTGAAAAAAGTTGGAGTGAGAAAGGAGTTGATGGGAAATGATACTTGTGGTTTGTTCAAGTTGGCTGATGAGTCCTAAGATGAGGGCGAGAAGGGGCCTTATATAGAAAACCCAGCTATAATACTTCAGGTAGCTTCCCACACAAATCCGTCACGCTTGAGCGAGATGGCAATTCCTGACTCTTGCCTGCCGTCCAACTGTTGTTCCCTGCAGATACAGTTGCCTCGACTTGACGTGGCCCGCTCCGTATCCGCACCAAGAGCTCCATTGAGCTGTTCACGATGCAGTCGAATTACACATCAGCTGAAGTGAAGCGGCAAGTAGAGTGGGCTTGCAGAAGCGGGAATCATTGATTCCGTTCCCGCCAGCCAGCCACCAACCGAACTAGCTTTGAGTTTCTTCGGAAGCGAACCCCCCACTAGCAACACTACTGTGCTCTGGGTTTGCATGATCAAGATGAGTGAATACTGGACCTACTGTATCGAGCACGATGCTTCAGACGCCACGCGTCACAAATGCCCCGCCCAAGAGATTTTATTGAGATTTCCGCCCATTCTTGGGAATATGGTATTGGAAAATTCGTCACATCCAAAATCTCGTCCGAACCATCTCGCTTGCTACAGTATTTGCCAGTGAGCGTGATATCAATGTCTACATGATCACCCGGTGTCATTCGCCATGATTTGGAGTCCCCCACCTGCCCCCACTATTGGCACTAGATTTCAAACGTCTATACTAACCTCGCAGCAACTTTCAGCTGAGATGAAGATCAACTAAATGAGATAGATGGCGCCATGGTTTGCAAGCACGAGAGGTAAATGTCGGCAGCTTTGCCACGTTCCTTGTGGGTATTCCGAATTGGCTGCAACAGCGGCGTTCCAAATGCATGGGTTAATACCAACGGATGGCTTGAGGCCAGAAAAACTGAAGTAGGAATGCTAAGCGAGACAGTGCACAATTGAAGAGAGGATGAAACCCTACTTGATGTGGATATTGCTCGAATCTCTTCAACCAACTTGTCGAATTGAATAAGTAATTCATCAATCATCACTAAATTCGAGGTACTTAGCGAGCATTACGGTACGAACGTAGTCCTTCAATTGGATGTGACACGTTCTGGTCAACAAGCGGCCATACAAACTACTCCACTTTTCTGACAGTGACAACCAATATTAGTGAGAAGAGATATTAACGAACCAAAATAGCCCAGTGACGATGGCCGTTCATGCCTTAATGCTCGCTACAGTACTCTGGCAAAAACTACTCGCATGTTATACCAAAAAGCACTTGGGTGTCAGCACTACAGCGGCTCGGCTGCGGAGATCCTCGTGGCTGTTCACCTATCGACGTTTAGAGTAGATCATTGGACCCCGGATTATTTAGGTCGCTCATTGTATTGCCGGTCTTCAAAACTGAGCCGAACAAAGGTCCATAATGCAACCGTACTTAGCGTATATCTAAGTAGGTGTAGAACAGCCGCCACTAGTAACGCAAGCCATACGACTAGTATCAAAGTTCAGCTCAGTTTAACCCTGGGAACATCGAGTGTCCGATGTTCCTGCAGCGAAAAGCGGGTAGGGAAATTTTGAAAGCGTCGGCTCCGCATAAGGGTGTAAGTAAATAGTTTCATACGAGTGGCAAGGTGTCTCAAACGCTTGCCCGTACGTGTACTTAGGTATTCCAAGCACGGTGACACAGGGCAAAAGAGCGCCCGACTTTGCCCCCATACAACGAGAAATACCAAGATCCTCATCATTCCCTACACGACAACTATTTTTCTGAGAAAACTTCATACAAGCATTTCTGATGACCTATTATCACTCCTTTCTCTTTCGAAATTTCCATTGTTGTGGTGGAAGTGTAGAATTTCCGCATTTTATAGGGCGCCCGACTTTTAGCACTCTCCGAGTACACATATATGCAGTTCATAGCATTTCAAGAACCCAGCTAATCCCCAAGCCACAACCAACATTTTGCTGCTTTTTCGTCTTCTGGCGTATCATGAGGAATTATCAATACTTCAATACGGCATATATCTATCTATTATTCTTGATCTACCCGCAACGCTGGCTGGCTTCGAAACCCGTATAATTTTTCCTACAGCTTTGTTTGAAACTCAAGTTGAAGGAAGAAACTGTGTCGGGGAATTTGTCAGGCCAATAGAAATGTTTAGCTACTGCCGTACCAGATCCTTCAACCCCCAAGAGTCCGTCGATTGTGGAATCGTGAAGTGTGGGATTCAACCTAAGGGACCGAACAGTCTCAAGATAGAAGCTCCAGGTAAACTGATTATGTCTCCATGAATGCCATTGAAGTATACTACCATTGCAAAACAATCGGTCTTATGAGGCGGGCCGGTCCACGGGAGAATGATATATTCTGTGGGAGTAGTATTGGGATGTACTGAGAATTCCGGCATCTCTAGCTGTTTCATATAAAACAAAACGTATAAAGCCACGAACATAAACCTGTGGTTGGGTCACTGCGCCTCATTCACTCGAATACTTCGTAGTTCGTTCGAAGTGAAACTCGCATGGCCTTTCGGATCGGATGATTCAGGTCGCATCACATGCGGTGATCATTAATGAACTAAGTAAGCCATGTATACCCCTATCTTGTTTTAGTCGTTCTAAACAGACCTACAGTAAGGTATGGGAGTCCTCTATGAGTACAGATCCGTTACTCGCGAGAGTCCGCATGTATCCTTTTGCCTGGTTGTGCGTGATACAAACATTCTGTGGTCGCACCGGCTCGAACTCTACGATTCAGGAGATTTACAAGCACCACAGCAATACAAGGAAGCTAGAAGCGTGAATCACCTTCCTGCATTGGGGCAGTATTATTTCCCAAATCTAATTACCTATTGTATCCCCTCAATATATTTGTTCAATTCCATAGCGTAGTACAGCTTTCTAAACGAGCTCTCTTCTTAATTGTGTCCTACCAATGCCATCCATAACCTGTGGGCTCCCGCCACCTCATGCACCTCGATCATTCGCTCTCGTTCCGACGCTCGGACACCGTCTGTCGCCCCGTCGCAAGCTCGCAAGTACGCCTCTTCCTTCGTATTCCCTCTACCAAACTAGAGCCAGTCGTGAGACCAGGATCCCCAGCCGTCCGTCTCGTCCGGGCAGAGCCATGCCCGATCCCGGACTATGCTTTTCCGGGCTGAGAAAGCTTAACGCATGAGAAGTTGTCGAATACATATCGAAGTGCTGAGTTTATCTCCTTTTTGGGTGTCAGTGTTCTCAGCCGTCCCGTCCCGTCCCGTCCTGAGCGATCCCGGACGGACGGACGGGACAGTTGAGAACACTGTTGGGTGTGGTAACTCACTCGGAAAGTTTGGGTTATACTACATAGCATTCTGGCTAGCAGGAAATATACACACCCTGTGCTAGTAACATCCGCTTGGGCACTACTGTTCTACCGCGCGGGACCTAGGGATATTATCTTTGGCCCGTGACGTCCTAGGGTACGCCTAATGTTGATAGATATGGTTCGTGACTGCTCTTTTAGACTTCACACTTTACTCTTCCTTTCCTACGCACCTTGGACCTTTAGACCTGTACCTAGTCATCGCACCATAGCCAATAAACACGGTTCTCCCCTTCAGTGTCGCAACACCTAAGATAACCCGCCCTCGATGGTGATGGGCGGCCCCAAAGGATCCCAGTCTGCCCGGATAGTTGAGAGCCCTGCTTGAGCACAGCGTAGGTCTATCATCATCAGGTTCATCAAATCCAAATTCGAAATACCTAGCATAGGACGTAGAACCGTTTAGAGTAAATACTCGAATAAGACCTGCCGAGTTGGATATGTGTCTGTACAGTACAAGACCGTTGGTTCTCGAGTGATAGGCCGACGGGTGGGCACTACGTGGGGGACGCGTCACAGAGCTATGGTACCATTACTAGTTACGCTATAGCTTGTACTTGTGTTTCAGGATACTAGTTTTCGATGTGCTAAGTCCACGGACCTATCCATTACATACTAATTTACATTTTGGCAATCTCAACGCTAGATCTTCCCACTCCTCTTAGCAATGGCACTAGATTATTGGTCTGAATATTGTCTCGATTCCTGCTATGTCTGCAGGTGGTGGCCACTGGTACAACAGTGGAAGTAGTATTACGAGAGGGTGAGCAAATGGACGAAGAGGATGAAGAGGAAGAGAATATGGATCTAGATTTTATATAGTGGAAAACTTATGTAAGTAGACTACAACTGCAATTGTACTCAACTCCCATTATAGAATTATATCTGATCCTGGCACTGGTCCGTACCGGAATCGTCCAGTGCAGGACAGGCAGCCTGGGGCTTGCTCCAGCCTAACTTTCCGCTAGACCGGATCGTACTGAGCCCTACCTCAGACTGGGATCGACCGGACCGGTGGAATCATTGCACCCAGCCTCTCCCTCCACAGTACACGTTCTTCTAAGTCCTGTCGCATTCATTTCTGGATTTCGTTCCACTGGGATCCTTCCGGGACGTACAAAGTCATATACTAAACCTGCTGAACACCAGCCTCATCGATAAAGATAGTGTCCCGCATAAATGACTACTCCTCCCTATCGATATCTGAAAGGTTCATCTTCTCTACTCTCAGCGCATTCGGTGCGTAGTGGCTGTAATTAGTAGCATTGTCATAAAGACCTTTGGCGGCCAGGAAATGCCTTCAGAACAGCAGCAAGACGAGGTCTTCTAGCTGGTGCACAAGATCGCCAAACTTCCAATAGCCTTCATCGTTGGCATATGACTTCATGATCTCGGTGCATTTCGCGGAAATGGTCACCGTCTTTGTCGTGTGGCCATTTGTTCTATGGTATGTTGTGCGGAAGTTGAAGATTACCATCTGGGGTTCATGAATTCCGGCACCATTCTGCAGTAGTGTACCACACTCCGAGACTATCTCACACTCCGAGACTATCTGCATTACCAACATCCCTTGTCAATGAACGGTAAGGCGTCTTCAAGTACCCAAGCCTTGGTATGCATAAACGGAACCCGCGGCTTAACGTCTGATGTTCGGTGTTCGGCTTTTGGATAAATTACTACCGGTGGGTCATTAGGGTCGGGGAATATCCAGTCAACCATCGTAGGTGCGAGTTCTGCCATCAAAGGAAGGAAGGTCTTCTCCCGGTAGTCTTGGGCGTCAGGCAGCTCATGCGTATTCCTGTACATAAGGGGTTGTGAGAAGTCTGTCGATTCGCTACGAAAGTACGACTCTATATATAGTGCTCGTGGTGTGCGATAGCTAGGGCTGAGCCCTTCGGTACCTGCACAGACCACACCTTAATCCGACCCCGGTACCCCCTACAGTACACCCCTGCTTATGGTCTCTCCATTTGTATTTACAGCCCCGGAACTACTCTTGAGTCTGAACCGCAAGCACTCGTCCTTCACTAAGTCCCTCTGTGTAGTCTTCATCTCTAGCCCGCTTCACCCTCGGAGAGTGACGCTTAATAGGTAATAATAACATACGCTAATCGCCAATTTACCTGCACCCGCCCGATACTCATTCATCGCCATTGAGGTACCCCAATCTTCCAGCATACAATGAACTTTTACATGTTTGCCTACTTCGAGCACAAGATCTCCCAATTCATTATCCAGAGTTTCGTGCTCTCTAAGCCTTCAAACTACATGGCTTTTATTCCGAACCCATATTGCCACATCCAAAGATAGTGCAATCCATGACTCATCGGACTTCATTACCTTCGAAAGGTCAGCCTCAGACTCTTAGTCATTACCGAGCTCAGAGGAAGGGGCCCAGATAGCTCACCTAGGCTTTCATATAGGCGAGGATCTGCTTTGGTGTGCCCCACTAGGCATCGTCTCTTGGATGCGAGAAGCTCCTCCAAATCCTTGATGCCTACACCATTCGTCAGTCTCTGGCTGTGACTCCAGGCATAAAATGAAGTCAAAATCAGCACCTACCGCTCATCATATTTCCTTCTTTCTTCTGTTCCTCGGAATCCGCAGGAATTTCTTGATCGAGCTACAGGCGTAGATCCAGAGTGGGCCATTCTCTCTACTCTTCTTCTTTGCCAACAATTTTCTAACATCACCGTGGTTAGATGCGGATATTGCTGGTGTGCGCAGCTCAAGTGCTTACGCTATGACACAATCAACTGTCTCCAGTAGATCAAGGTTATAGTCTAATAAGTCGACTCACGTAGTTCGAACTCATTCTAGGTAACGAAGAATCTCTTCGTCACATTTCAGCGTGAGAAATCTGTGCAAAGCACCCAACTTGAGGCCTGGTAAGATTCCGGGAATACACACTAAAAACTAGACTTGGAGTAAGCTTAAGATTCTGACTGATATCTAGGATTATTGAGAAGTTGTAAAAGATCTTGTTCCTTGCCGGGAGATAAACGTGACCACCAATAACGCTCTATTATAATATTGTCTTTTTTGCAAAGCCGAATGTTTGGGAATATCTCGCCGTCACTACTTGAACCCTATAGTGCTTATCGCCCAAAACGTTGGTTGTGGCAAGTTGGTGTTGGTGTTGAATCCCATGATTTGAGAAAAAAGGTCTGGGTCGGAAAAGTTGGTGCTAAGGACAATTTATAAAACAAAGAAGAAGTTGCCAAGGACAAGGAATCGGCTTTTCGATCCTTTGTGAAGAAACAGAATACTTTAGGTATCAGATTCGTATTGGTCAGGCGTACGGACATATCTGTTAAGGCCTATTCGCGGATCTACCTGTAGTCTTAGAACATGTGGCATGTTGCAGGGCACCTAAAAGACAGCTTAGAAACGAGACTAGGTGACGAAAAAGGTCCAATTTACAGAGGTTCACTCTTTCTTCATCGTTCACAACTGTTCTTGTTCTCAGTAAAACTACTTTTCGGCTCTTGTTGGCACAGGCTTATTATGATGTCAATGGCGCTGATTAAACCTATATATCTCGTGAGACAAATGGGTTCTAACGCGTATTCCCTAGACCAATATTCATGGCTGATCACCCGCTATATATATTAAGATTTGTGTTGAAATACTGATTGCTAGAAGCTTAATTCAACTATCTAAGAGGGCCACAAGGCCATATATATACGGTACGAGCACGTACGCACTCATCTAAATGTAGAGACGGCTGAGCTCCGTCAGCCCGTATCAGAGCCAGCCCCGTCAGCCTGTATGAGAGCCAGCCCAGTCAGCCCGTATGAGATCTATTTATGCAACAATTTGTTACTTTGGATGCTTCTAAGACTTGTTGATTGACTGATCTTCTCGAGGCCAGAAAGCCCATATATACAGACTAGACTCCTATATCCATATCCATATCTGTGTCTATGTCCGTATCCATATCTATATTCGTTTGCATATCCGTTTGCACTGATAAGCCGCTCTGCACTGATATGAGCCGCTCTCCTGAGGCATATCCTCATACACCAACTGCATATCAAACGGACCTAAGCATGAGGCTCACGATGCAGGTACACATGCAACAAGATTTTTGTGGCATATATGGATCTATTGTGCTGAATCTCTCTATTGACTGAAAACTCACTGACTATCTCTAAGTCTAATTGACACGTACACATGAACTAAAGTGCATGCGACTACGCCGCTCAACCCTAAACCAACCTAAGTGATAACCATAACCGCACCCAAATCCACCCTACAGGGTCGCCACCCTTTTGTAAGGCTTATGGGAATCATGATATCAGCAGTGCTGATGGTAATTCGGGACTCAGCTGAATATGGCAGCTGAGTGCGCATGCATGCGTACAAGGCATACACTGAATACTGTATATATGTTCCGACGCATACGCCAAATTTTCCCGTTGGCTAACAGGTTGACCCATCTGCCAACTGGTCAACCGCTTTGCCAATGGGTTAACCTACACCCAGAACTTGGTGTACTGGTCAACCCACTGGCCAGTTAGCATACCAGCTGACCAGTTGAATCCACGTACAGTGCACATTGCCAATAATCGACTACTGGCAATTCTGCTATAATATAATCCATTCATCTGTGAATACTATCCCCCGTGCTTTAGCATATTCCGTCCCCAAACCCAGGTCGCTCAACATGCCTTGTACCTGTCTTCCAGAATAGAATGCCATCAGCTGTTAGAAAGGGTTTACGTGCTCGTAGAATACTGGGATTATGGCGAGCATTACACTGAGTCTGTACAAGTCATAAAATTTGACACAACAGGCCAGTAAGTACTTAGGGAAACTATATTAGAAAGATAGGATATTGCGCTCAAAACCAGACATACAGTTTGTAGAACTAGTTTATGAGCAATGAGAAACCCTAGAAGCAAGAGCAGGAGGATTGTATCCTGCAGCAGAAGGGGTTTTGATAGACCACTGGCAATTTATACTGTTCATAAGCATACCGAACCCAGGCTGGTCAATTGGCATTCCAAGTGGACTACTTGGCTAGTGGGTAGATTGGCGCATAGGTTGACTATAGACCTGTTGGCCAACGGGAAAATTTGGTGTATGGGTCGGAACATATATGAGCATGCAAGCTCCCAAGTAGATACAATCAATCACCATAAGTTTCAATAATTTTAGGTTCAGTAACTTGGGTGTTGGGGCCGCCCTACTTATTTAGCGATGTGCACGACTATTTTGCATTCTTATGGGCTTCTGTTTGAATTCATCTCTCAAGGTCTGTGATTTGGCTTCGATGCTCCCCAATGTGATTGATCTCTATCAATAGTGCCCCAACGAAAGCTAAAGCATCAAATCCACGCGGCCTCATAACGTAGTTATTCTACCTATAAGAACCAGATAAATTCCCCACCAGGGGATGGAAACCGGGCCTGCATCGTGTCCAGGAAGATGTCGTGCCCTTCATCGATCCTACCTTTGTTTAAGAGCACAGTTGGAAAATATATGTTCGATATATTGACACTGCCAGAACCGATTTTGGTCTGAATTCGGTGCTAGCTTGGTATCAATTCTGCGGAGCAACGATCACAATGAACCCTTGAACGATAGTTACATCGTCCTCGGCGTCCAATGTTTGCCACCCCAACGTGAACTTTCTGGGTTTGGAATGCTATCGCTGAAGTTTATTGAATGAGTTGGGATAGAATGGGTGGTCTGCTGAACCCAAACTTATAAACCTTCACATCCCAACCAACCTACGTATATTCTAGCATAAACTACCTTCTCCACTCCTCATCTTCTTCTGTACACGCCTCTGCCCCATTCACACCCTGCATACCTGAAACAACATGATGTCAGCCTCTCCACGCCCACTTCCACCTCCCCATGAGGACTCCGGTATCTCCGTTACCTCACCCCCCTCCACCCCAACGAAACCCACTACCTCAGTCTCTATCGCAGAACCCTCCTCTTCCTCCACCTCAGTCTCTATCGCAGAACCCGTCTTCACCGGAGACCTCTCCAAAGACTCTCCGCGCATCCTTGGCGGCGGGCCAACCTACACCGTCCCCCCGGAACGGCGCAAGGAGATGCTCGAAGCTCTCAATGCCTCGTGGACGACAAGCCAGAATTCCATGATCCCACTCGAGGCGGAAAGATGTTTTCCGAAGGGCCCGACGGCAGGGCCATACAGGATGATGCCACGAAGTGAGAACAAGCCAGAGGAGGTCTTGCAGCCGGAGAAGAAGGAGGGAGCGTTGAAGAGGTGGTTGAGTAGGAGGTATGTATTTAACACAATACTTCGGCGCCGCTAATGGAGATGGCATAGTTCCACCCGCTCTGTTCCCGCGGAGAAGCGCGCGAAGGGGAAGAATGTGGAGAAGCTCGCGACGAGGACCAGTATCGATGACATCACCGAGACGGTGATTACCGAGGCGGAGGTTCCGGTAGCAGCGGCTTCGGCGAAGGAGAAGCCTGAGACAGGGATGAAGAATGGCCTCCCGACACCGACGCCAAGCCCAACCGACGATGATGATGATGAGGAGATGGATCCGGGCCTTGATGATAGGATTCAAGAGATCAAACCGTTTGCGAGGGGGTTGAAGGCATAGGCGTAAGCGTTGAAGCGAGATGTTTATTAGTGTTGTGATAGGGAGCATGTGCTTATTTGAATGCGAATATGAAGCGTTGGGCATATACAAATGATACTTTGTTTTAATCATACTGTACGCACTGTATCCAGAGTATGACAGTGCCCGATTCCCCTCCCCCTCCGAATAACCGGCTAGGTAGGGGAGATCCCCTTCCTCTACCCTACATGTGATACTTTGGAGCTGAAGATGTGTGTGTGAAGTGAACGTCAAACCCGAACGTCACAATCCGGAATTACATAACATGTCACTACTATACTAAACAAAAACTCCCACCAACAGTAAAAAAGCGATCACAATCGGTTCTTCGGAACACATATCACATCTCCCATTCCTAATTATACCAACCGCCGCTCCAGTCTTCCCTCCTACCCTCTTCCCTCCTTTCCCTTATACTCTCTGCCACATCCCTCAGCTGCCTCCTCAAATCCCCATTCTCCCTCTTGAGCACTATATTCTCCTCCACAACCATCATCCTCCTCGCCTCATTCTCACTCGCAGTCTCGCGCAGTCTCTCGATCTCCTTCAACAGTTTCCCGCGCTCCTTTTCCCACCGCGCATTCTCCTCCTCGTCGGTTGTGGGGGAGGACGGGGGACCAAACCACTGGGGAGCGATGGAAATGTAGTATGGTTCCTGGTGCGTGCGCAGAGCGCCTGGCGGGTAGTGGGGAGGCGGGTTGTGGTAGTAGGCCATGGCTGCACGTGGCGGTGGTGGAAGGAGAGCCCAACTCGTTCTTGTGTCAATCTGGCTTCTGAGGCGGTTTGTATGTCGTTTCAACAGATTTGACACCGACAGAATCGTAAGGTTTAGGTTTTTAAAGTAGGTCTAGACGTGGGGCCGTATTCTACGCTAGCGCTGTAAGTGAATGCTGAGATGGAACGGTGGAGAGGTGCTGTAGGTGCTGTAAATGAAGAGGGACGGGTGGGATTGTGGACAATAAATAGCGAATGAATGATAGCAAGATTTTTTAAATGGCTGCGACTATCCGTGAAGCTAAGGCAAAGTGTGCGTGTTTTGGGAGGATTGGTCGAGTGATTATGCGTGAGTAAGGCGTTTGTGGCTTTGAATGGTGATAACGCACGGCTCAACTCATTGAGCTGGACAGGTAAAATACACAACGATCCATCTGGGGACGTTCACGCGCAACGAAGTTGACTAATCGGTCTTGTTTCTGGCGAGGATAGCCTACGCACAGCCCGCCCGCTCGCGGCAGTGGGTACGTGATCATTACAGTTGAAAGTGGAGTGTAGATTCGGCGTCAGAAGGGTATACCGAAGAAGGGCTGTATCAGGTAAGCGTCGGCGAGTGCAGAGTCTGTACCCGAAGACCCTTGCCAGTGTCTCGGGCCACTCTCGGTCGCCCGGAGTAAAACCATTGCAAACCAGCATCTATCCGTAGACATGGGGATAAATGCATCTGTGCACGCGTTTGCTGTTCGCCGAGCAAATTGCCTACAGTTAAATCCGAGGAGCTCTTAATCACAACTCACCGTAACGGTAACGGTATTGACAGGTAAGAATTATAAGTACTGGAAACCCCATCCTCCTAGTCTCGGAGTTTGCTACAATTTGAGACTACCATCCTCCACGCCTACGTATACACGCCTACATCTGATCTGCAGTCGTTTTTATTTCTACTTAAGTAACTTAATGTCGGTAGTCAGTAGGCGGAGCTTGAATGATCTACGGCTACCCTTAATTACGTACGCCCAAGTAGAAGCGAGAAAAGAACCACAACATGTGCAACTGATCTATCAACCAACCTCTCGATTCCCAAGTCAACAATTGACCTAGTAGTTATCCCCACTCTGCAATACAAAGCTGCCAATAATACAAGACACCAAACGTCCGCCAGGCAGAAGTAACAAGCTCCCTAATGCTAAATACAACTCGAAATACCTAAGTTTAAGGTACATACAATGTACAAGAAAACCAAAAAATAACTCCCCAAAGATAAAACTGCCAAATGCATGTTCACTACCCAGACACCATCAAAAAACCCCACTAAAAACGCCTCAAACAAAATTAAAACGTGAATCAACACGAACGTGAGCATCAACAACCAAATATCCTCGCATCAACCGTGCCATTTTTGTGGTCTATCGCCCTAGCCGGAACCAATGGTTCGGTACTCTCATACCTCTGTACCGGGCGGGGAAGTATGCGGTCCAGCGCAACACCAGATCCCGTCCGCGTTTCCGAAGCTGCGGAGACGTTCGATGTGTACGCTCCTTCAACTTGCGGTTGTGGGGAGTCGCTGCCTCTAACGATACTGAAGGACCAGCGTGCACGAGCGCGTGCGATAAGAAGCGTAAGCAGCGGCCTGAGTGCTGGAATACTCGCAGCGATGATAGCGGTTCCGAGTTCGACGCTAAGATACACTCAGTGGGATGACCTCCGGTACAACCAAACCAACTGGCTACTCACACGTTCCACATGCACATCCAGGCTCCCTTCCAACTTTGATCCCTTGAAATCTTGCCGACCATCAACAGTCTCATTATCGCGGCAATGCAAGCCCAAAGACCCATACCCAGCAACATCATCAGAACCAGCTTCTTCTTCCACTCCAAAAACTTCAGACGTAAGACTATTGTCAAGGGAACAAGCCAGACCAGAACATCGAAGATGACACTCATGAGTGGTATGGCGAAAGACACCTTCAGTTCGTTGATCAAACACGTATGCGGGCCTCTCAGAGGGTATGGTTGGAAGAAGACATGGGCCGGAGAGCATTGCAAAAATAGCAAGAGGAATAGAAAAACTGCTGCGAATATGTTGAAACTGATCAGGATGAACGTGGCGTACTGAACCAAGCGATGAGGGGACAATTTTCGCATAAACAGCAGTACCGATATGCGGACAAGCGCAGCTGTAGGAAGGTACACAAGTCGAGAAGCGGCTCCCATGGCGTATCGCGGATAATAGTAAGAAACTGGGATATCCTTCATATGTCTGCCGGAGCCGTAAGCTGTCATGGTGGTGTGCAGACAGACAATGGCCACGAGGCCGAACTGCACAATAGAACGTGGTCAGTATGTGTAATCGCAGATGCATAACTTGAGGTGGATCCTGTACGCCAGCGGAAAGTATACACCAGTCATCAGCTCCCACGGCGTGTAATATCCGACTTCTGGAATAAAATCTACCGCAAACAACGATAATCGAAACTGCAAGGAGACTGAGTTCGATTTGGAATAATAATGGTACAATCGTCTCCGGGTGTTCTGAAGGCATAATAAAGAGGGGCAAAGTAAAGCAGTCGGCCAAGCATCGAGGCGGAGAAGGATGAGATTTGTGGGCGTCGAGCCCCCTAGTCCCGCAACAAGCGAGGATTAGCGAGCTGGGACTTCATCCTCGGTACCAATACCAAAAGTTGTCAAGTACAGTAGTCTAGTTCCCACGTGGCGGGCCGAAGGTTTGGGTGTATTGAGAGGTGACCTGAGGTTGGAAACCTGTAACAAGCATGCATTTTCTGCCTGTTTCTGTAGTGGTGTTGCAGCTCCAACGGTGTGCTTGAGCTTTAGGAGGTTTTAGCGCACATCATAACCCTGGAGAGAATCCGTTTGAACTGGCCAAATGCATTCAGTTCTTGCGGAAAAAGAAAAAACCAACCAGCGGGTAGCTAATCTCCAAAATCCGTTATCATAGACTACGCACCTGATGATATATAGCTCTCAACTATATAATACTACATACAAGCTCCAATATTGAAATGTACCTTTGCGGCCATGTGTAGATGCAGGAACTTCTGCACAGGTACTCTATGTAGGGCTCGCATCTAATCTATCTATCTGGGAGCACTGACACATTATCTTGACAGCGGCAGCCCATCTCCGCGGACCACCCGCGAGACTAGTGCTCACAAGCTAGCGTACATCAGTGGAATTCTATACCAAAGGAGGACAAGCATTCCAATTCCACCGCCTGGGATGACCTGAAAACCAAGCAGAACCACCCGGTAAAATGGTTTTATATAGAGCTGTCTAGAGTAAGCCTCATTGTAGATTCAACTCAACCTGAGGTTGAACAAACGAACCTCCTCCGTGCTGAATGAAAAAACAGTGAATAGCACAAATGAAACATGTGACGGACAGTAACTAACGCAGCCGCTGTGCATGCCATACCGTTGTCTCGAACAACCCCGAGACTAACAGCAGCACGGCCCGCACACGCGCATACGCAGCACCTAAAAAAAAGTAATTCGAAGCCCGTGTTGGCTGTAGATTACTTTTTCCTAAGAGACGCGTGATGAATTCAGCTGCAAACTGCAGAAAACCCCAGGCACTGTATCTATTCATATGCGGAGCCCCAGCATGACGCCCAACGAATAATTCTTGCACTATAGTATTTCCATAGGTCCTAATTTCGGCTGTGGTAAGGCTAGAGATGAGAGTGCTGATCGTGCGAAAACGTTGGTTCTCCCCCACGCAAAAGAAACTTGCCGTTTACAAACGGTCTGGACTGGGCGGGAGTTAGGTGTTCTCCGAGGATAGTGGAAATTCATGACAGGGGTGCTCAAGTAGATGAGCCGAGCCGGACTGAAAGCTCGAGCACGGCTTAAGCCGGTGGGTGATAGCGCGGGACGGCTTATGCCGGGCGAATTGATGGGCAAAGAGACGCAATGTTTCGGGACTTGGTGTCGAGCTTTGGTCTCGGGAGTGAATTGCCAACGGGACCGGAAATTTAAGAGCAAAAGTAAGCGGGTACGGAGTATTTGTATGCTCAGAAATTTGCCCGACTTTGCGTACTGCCGGGCTCAAGAATATCTCCTGCTCTCGGTGAGCCGTCCCCTCTAGTGAGCGTAAGCCCCTCAGCTCATCTCATGCAGCCGGGAAGCAAGGGTAATGTGGGCTGAACAAGAGAGACGAGCTCCCAGGACATCTCATCTCTTTGGCAAACAGATGTCCTGGGACTTTTCTATGATTCCCCACCAGCACCCGTTCAGTCTACACCACCGTTATGTTCTACTGCGATATTATTCTATAACTACCCAACCCGAACCCCCCTGCATTCTCTACTTCTCTTTAACTTCCCAGTATTCCAGCTGCAGCCGGCAGGATGGTTCTTGCAGATTTGCCAACAAGCAGCCTCGCTTCTTTGAAATGATAACCCATATTGCTGGGCTAGCAAAAGAAAGTCAATACGATATCAGCGCGCTGTAAGCGGGAATAGCAAGATAGTCCCTGTGCCAGCTGTAAGGGGAGTATTCCATCCCATAACAGTACGTCATAGAAGAGGATAGCTTGAGATCAATGTGGTACACGAGACGAGCTGAGACGAGATTGGAGATGCTCGTTCGTGATCTCGAGACCAGGGGCTCTTTTTGTTACATCATTGCATAATCGACCAAGAATCATCAGCACTCTCGCTGAGGAGGTATCGGTAGTATCAGCCACGACGAGAAAGCTAACCGTACGCGGTTTGCACTTGATCTTCTCGATCAGGCGAGTATGACATCACTTACAAATTCCCAGGCGTCATGTGCACCAAGTCTCTGAACAGTCAACCCGCCATCATTCTTCGTTGCCAAAAGCTGCAACTACAGTCTCTGTTGTAATTTCTCCAGCCATCCCTCTAGACTAAACTTTCACCGCTCATCTGTTCCTTCTAGAAGAACATAGTTTATATTTAGTAGAGAGACTGTCTTAGCCTCCAGTATACACCGATGAGAAGCTACGACCATCAAAATGACTGTCACACACAAAGTAGGCCAGAGTATGTACCTATATGCACTCGATGCAGCACGAAACTCCTATGGTGTTGAGAGTGATATCGTGATCCTCAGTAATGGTCAAGTACACTCTCAGTGCATGCGTTCAACATTCCTGCCAGATAAATCAGATGTCCGGATATCGTTTCCGGCTCTCATAGCCCGTACGTTATATGGAGCGAAGATAAATCTCGATTATGGTGAAAAAGGGGTAGAGGATGCGTAAGACTGAATGCAGAATAATCTTAGAAACCCCGTATCCAGCCCACCTGCACACGGGTCTAAGTCTTTTCCAGTCAATATGATGTCATACTGACCGCTTTGGTGATAATACCGTACTTGGAGCTACTATGCGGGGCTGGCAAGAATCTCTGCACATGATCTGGTGAAGAGAGGAGTTAATTCCAGGGCTTTCTAAAGTCTAGATACGTTTTTGATAGGATCAATCCGCGCTTGTTACTTCATTATTTCTACTTATACTCATCTAGTGAACAAGTAACAGCTTCAGAAGCCGGGCCACTGGATACCTATTAGTGCAACGAAAGCTACTACCCGATAGATGAGCTGGGACTCTATGGCTACAGGCGTATGCATATCGTATTACGTCTACCAGAGGCGCGCAGATTATCAAAAGACATGTAGACAGACCAGACGCATTCTAACAGTTCAGTCACATAAGCTTTCAATTTTTAGCTATCAGAAGCTACCGCTTTTCTACAGAAGCATCTACCAAACATCACAATCTGCACCACTTCCACCTAGGTTGTAGTAAATATGTTTGCTGCCCAAATAGCTTCACTCCTCATTCCGTTCCATACTCATTCGAATCCAGCGGGTATGCTGGGTCTGGTACAAAAACCAAGAGGCACATTAATAGTCAGAGCACCTCCACTCCAAGGGCGGTGGTTTTAGGGTTATTCTTGAATGAATTGCTAGTGGGGAGCTCTTACTAGTTTATACTTTCGTCATTCTCGTGTGCCAGCCCTGCGGAGCTCTATTACCATCTACCTGTAGTAGTAGATATTAAACCGAATTGATGCAATGAACCTTTTGCTTACATGCTTCTCTATATCCTTCATCAAGCAAACAGAACGAACTATGATCCACTCCTCCACAAAATCTTCAACCGTCCACCTCAAACTTCGACATCCTACGCAGAACGATCTTGCGTTGCAGTAGATTGTCGGCCATGAAGAGGTGGTCGTTGATGCTGGCGGTGTTCCCGGGAAGCTGGCGCGGGCAGTTATGGTGGCCTCAGAGTCATCACCATCTGGCACATTGCTCGCCCCAAGCGCGATCAAGCGAGAAATATCACTAGCTGTCGAGGTTCATTGTAACTAATTTATTAGAAGAGAACAAATAAACATTATCTTTGCACACTGTCGTCGTTGTCGCTCTCGTAGCCAACGTGAATCTGCCGGGTTATACGAGTCCAGAGATTTCTAGACCGCTGGACCTGTTGCACAGCATTGACACAGCCGTCGGGTCCTGCATTTCCCGCCATGCGACTAGTGAGACGGCACCGTATCATCCGTCACATCACGAAGATGAGACATTGGGCGGTACACTTCGTTATTCGGACTAGAAGGCATACACTGAGCCCCTTTTTGCATAATGTGCAGCGTGATGTCCTTACCAACAGGCCGAAAGAGTGATTCGTAAAGCCTACAGATACGGCTGCGTCGTAGTAGAATAGGAAATGCGAGCCTTTGCAGCAACAGTCATTCGAGTCAAGTTACTCCAACATATCAATACGAAAAATCGTTTCCGTGGGAGGCGGTTAAAACTATTTCGACACCGCAAGAATTAAGGGAGTTAAGAGCGCGTTCGTCAGCCTAGATCCTGAAAACGAGTCTCGAATCGAGTGTCGTGTGGGTTCCTATTATCTGCGATTGTGCGGCGAAGCCGTGAGAAGATGGATGTTAGCGGCTGAAGATTAATAGAACCACCGCAAATTTTATCTCAATCCAACTTCAAAGAAGCCAGATTAGGTCCTCACAACTGCCGTTTCGCCAATTCGACAATCATTTCCAAACCGACCTTTCGAGCTAGGCGTACCGTAAAACCGGTTCCGGGGCGGTAAGAATCGAGAGTTAGATTTCCAAAAGCGAGTGTCGTAAGGAGACATGTTGTGGTAGAGGGGTTTCGGCGAAGTGATGTAGCTAGAAGATGGATGTCGGCGACTGAAGAACAACAAGCAAGAGCCAAAGCAACATCTCAAATGTCGACGAGATTCACGGATCACGTGAGATCACAGATGCGAGTGAGAATGCCTGAGCCAACCCAGTCGACCGACGTAATCGCGCATGTAGTCACAACCAATCAAGCCCGCGAATTTTGGGATCCTGATACTTTCTAGGAATGAGAAATAGACTGACATCCCACTCACAGATCTTTAAAACTCGTTGAGCGGGGGTCAAAAACATCCTACAAATCGGACCAAGAACTAGCGGAACCGTAGTGATATCGCGCTTATGGATGCTGGGATTCCAACGGTCCCGAATAACTAATACAAGTTGTTGTTGTTGTTTAATCATACTGTATTCACTCTAACTAGAGTATGACAGGACCTTAATAACCCCCTCCGCCTCCGGGCGAGCCGGCTAGATGGCGGAGCTCCCCAACTAATACAAGTAATCGAGTGATTTTCGCAACGTCCCCACGTTTAATACCAAACTCCTACGCAAATTCGTATTCAGATTTCTCCAATCCCTCTTCCTGTGAGGGAAGCAAGTATGTATATTTATCCCCCTCACACCATCCCTACGTACTTAAGTATGTATATGTTTCCAAATGCCACTTCCAAATACCCCTCAAATACGATGCAACCTCTTCGCCCTCCTTCCAGGCGAATACCCCTCCTTCGGCGGTACCTTCTTATACAGCGACAGCTTCACAGGTCCACCACAGAACTGCGTATCATCACCAGCACACGGCATGGTACATTTCATGGCGCCGAGTTTTCCTGGTGCAACTGTGTTGCCGCACCAACACTCCTCACAATATTGCAGGCCTGCAAATGTGTACCCCTTACCGTTGCAGTGGTCGATACATTTCGGTACCGTCATTGACGGAGTTGCGTACCGGTATGGTAGGGTACGGTCGTTGAGGGCGTCGTAGGCACAGCCGATGTACGCCCAGCCTTTAGAGGTGACGTCGGTAGAGAATTTCTGTTTCGGGCCGATGGTGACGGGGGCACAGTTGGGTTGCGAGACGGCCTTGTTGGGACCTGATTGGATTGGGTTGCAGCCGGGGAGCTTTTTGAGCCAGCCTGAGGTCTGCTCTGCGATCGAGGGGGCGACGATGCAGTCATCCATTTCCGAGTTGGAGTATAGCTCCAGCACAGCGCATGCTTCGATGTTGCCGCTGGGACTGTTGCAGGTATCAATTGCTTTCTTGAGCGTCGGGATGTCCCAGCCGTTGACGAAGTCGCCGTGGAAGCCGTAGCCGGTGGGATCGCCGTTGGAAAAGACGAAGGGGTGCTTGTCGCCTACCCACTCGTTGTCGAACTTCTTGATGTCGTAGAGGTACTCGTAGAAGAGCGTGATGAAGCGCTTGGGATGTGAGGATGGACACTTGCCGTTGTTAATAAGGGACGGATAGGCGACGTGGCTCTTGTGGTTGGGAGAGTCGAGGTTCTTGCCATCCCAGCACGATGGCATCACTATCTGCGCGCGAAGCCCACTTTCTGCCGTCAGCACCGCATTGATACGCCAGGAAACAAACATACTAGGGACACTTCGAGTTCGGAATGTAAGCTGTTTCTCCCGACGTACCGCCGAGACAGGCAAAGCTGGCGCCATTTCCGGCGCTGCCGGCGGAACGGAGCATGGGATCGCCGGCGAGCATGCGGAAGCCCTTAGGGAACGGGACGAGCTCTTGAGCTGGTGTTTCCCTGCGCTGGAGATAGTATATGGTTGCACCGCTATTGCCAACGTTGTGGAAGGAACCATTTTTCGCCTTGACGTAAAGATCCGGCTGCGTGGTGATCAGCAAAGCCAACGGGGAATAATCGCACCACTCACAATCCAATAATTGCTCTTGTCAGCCTTGGCCTTGCAAGTAGAGCAAGTCGAAGTCCGAGCTCCCTCATACGTCATAGAATAGTTGAATCCATTGCCGCCGACAATGTTGTGCAGATGAGAAGCGACAGCGCCGGAATTGGCAATTGGATCAGCTCTGTGCCGTCGTGAGCACGACCGAAAGGGAGGACGGGGAAGGTACAGACCTCTCCAAAAGCAGGGGGCCAGCACACGGCATCCGGAAGAAAGCATTGGCGCAAGGCAGGAGGAGCGAGGTCGCAATTGCGACGAGACTAGCGGAGAACTTCATACCGGATGTTGTTTTGCTCTGCACGGTACAAGGACAGTAGTTGCTGTTGCGAAGGAGTGACTGGGGGTGATGATACCGGGAATACGACTAGAGAGCGAGCTTGCGCTGGATTCAATTCAATTGAGTGGTATTGAAAAGGGTGTATGGGCGCCCAGGGCCAAGAGGGAGCGGATGAAAGGACGGACAGCGAAGAGGAAGACAGATGGAGTCTTAAGTATTGAGAAGTACTTAGTGTGTATGCAGCTCACCGATGATATGTTTCGAGGTCGCTGTTAAGGGTTGTGGCTGCATAGGCGCAATAGAGCAAGGTGCAAGGCAAAGGACTCCTGCAGGAAGGCATACGATCGATGCATTCAGCGTTAGAGGCCTCGACACGAACCCGCACGGCTACGCACTGCACATCTGATGATCACGATAGGGCCATGCAACCAATGTTCGCTATTTCAGCTACCATCATGTCCCGTCGACTGCACCTAAGCACCTAAGCAAGTAGTGGGCAGACCTATTGCAACTGCTATTTGGCGCCTAACTATTCGGCGCTTGCTGCCGATGACGTAGGTGGAGCTCTAACTCAGCCTAGGACCTACCTAAACTAAGCAGCGGGGCTTCTTTAGAGTATCTTCTTACACGTTTCTACGCAAACGAACCAACGGTTAAAGGTTCACTTGTCCGAGGTAACGTTTATTTGAAACGTCAAGCGCCACCACAACAGCTATACCTGCATGTGTACCCGCCCGCCACCGTACTACTCGAGGCAAACAAAAGGGGATCCGAAGCTCGTGGTACAAGATTAGGTGTTTCCGAATGCGGTTACAGGAGCGTCGGTTTGAATGTCGGTATAGTAGCACTACCGTGAAAAGTGGACGGACAATGGACAAAGCTCCTCGGTCCAATGGTACACAATTGGATATCGCCCGGTTCTGGCAGTATTTGATTGGAATAAGGTCAGGATTGATGTTGTGATCGTATTTGATGGCCAACTAAGGTGCAGATAGATATGTAGATACTAAGTACCGCAGCGTATATCGAACGGCACTAAAACTGTGGCAAGTGAGGGGAAGAAGGGTAAAAGGAGGGGAGCTCCCCCACCTAGCCGGCCATCCGGAGGGGGAGGGGAATCGGGTACTGCTATACTCTAGATAGAGTGAATGCAGCATGATTAAAACAAACAAAACAAACTGTAGCAAGTAGCTAGACAGCAGTTCTTCCTGCGCGAGTCCAGGTAGGCTTATGTATGATAATGCTATCTCATATACGAGCCGATATACATGTATAGTACAAAAACGGAGCGTCAACTAGAGTCCTCCAGTCTACCGCCATTCGAATCGGGTAGATTCTTATATAAATTCCAGGGCTTCTCCATTCCAAGCGGCGGAACTAATTTCACCTCATCTCATCTTATCTCCGCTCGACCTAGCAATCTAGTAGTCTATAGACTAGCAATCTAGAGTTATAGACATGCCTGAAACGGAAAACTGGATGGAAACAAACTAAAAACAGTCCCATCATTCAGTGACTACATCCGGTATGTAGCGTCCGCCATGTGCATGCAATCCTACGTCCTTTCACAGCTAATCATGCCGGAATACCTCGTCCACTTAATGGATCATGTTGCTCTGTAGGGATTTATATCAGGGCTTAGGGTGTAGGGTATCAACTCTCCAAGTACGAGGGGCCGCACTAGGAAGTTGGTCACCACTAAGTACCAGCCTTGTACCATCACCAGTAGAAATTTCAATCCTAAGCAAGTTTCATCACTGTTGATATATATTACTATTCCAAACCTTCTAGTTATGAGTTATTATGACAGGCATTTATGCTCGAAGTTTCAACTCTTCCGGTATGATATCTCCGTATATATGTTTTAGAGATTTCTTCCGAACGTCCCCACATACCAGCAGCAGCAGATCATGAATGATGAAGTGATGCAACCTCTCAATGACTCCACTAAACATCGAAGAGTATCCTACACTCTTTTAACCATTGCACCATAAGACGTGTCCGTTGTTCTACCCTGCTCCCAAACCATGGCAGTCTCCAGCCAGTTCACGTTAAGATCAAATTAGCCGCTCTCCGTCTCTCTCTGTAGCCACTAGTTACCGGGTACGGGTCGAGCGTATAATTTCAACAAAAATGTAATTAGTTTCGGCTCTGTATGACCGCTTAATATTTAAAGTATATTCCTGTCGTGAAAAATATTAGCAAGAACTGCACATCTTAACCCAAAGAAGTGAGGGAAATATGCGATGGAATTAACCTCGGCGGACTGTATAACGGCTAAGGTGCGGCATGGAAAGTATTCCCGAGAGGTCCTGACCCTGATTGAGCATGTGGAATAATGGGCGGATTATATGCAGAGAGCTGACTACTATCTGCTGGTTGATATTAGGAGCCAGGATTATAAGACGTAGTGTTTGGATTTGGCAGTGTAGTTGGGGAACGTGAGAGGATACAATGTTTTGGTGAGGTGGGGAATGAGGAATAAATTGGGGCAACTGCGAGACGTTCATCCCAGCCGGTGGGAAGGGTAGTGACCGAGCTGGTGCACCCTGTGTCCCGGTCTGCGAAGCTGTGACCATGGGCTGCACTGTGAGAGAAGAAACCCCAGCTGAACATGGATAGTATTCAATCCATATCGCCGAGTTGAGAGAAATATGAGCCTTACAATTTATAACCACCGCATCACCTAATGGTGGCAATGGCATTGGAGCAGAATCGGATATTGGTCTTGGATTGGTGTAGGGTGGCTCTTGTACAATGTCAAACGCGACATTTTTAGACTTGGAGGTACTATGGACAGTGTTAGGAAGTCGGTAGAATTTATGGTTTGTACTTACCTTCTATCTTTCCGAGCGCTGATAGCAACCTCCTACAGCTGCAGGCACTGTCACACCATAACGCAGGGCCTTTCGCAAGTTAAACTTGTGGGGTTGTCTGTCTGGCTTCTTAAAAATGGAACCGAACGCGGCGGTGAAACGACTTTTCTCTTTGCCCTCAATGGCCTTGCCTTTACCCTTAAAATCATCTTCCTCACTCTTCCGTCCAATCTCACCGACAGGTTCGGTTTCTTCCTGGGTGATGGCAGGCTCAAATTCCATCTCGCGCCATTTCCAGGGAACTGGGCCAGTTGCCGAATTCGCCCCCAAAGAGAAAAATATCTGAAATTAATCGGCGCTGTATCGTCCGTTGTAATTCTTTGCAGCACTAGGTTAGCATTGTGGGGCGTGGAACAATTGCACGGAGGGACAGTTTCTGCCGGAAAATTGCGTAGAGGTTCGTGGCATGTGTCCGAACAAGCGCATGTCTTTGCAGCCACAGGTTTTCAGATGGAGGATATAGATGTGCGTGCGCTAGCTACTGGTGTTTGTTGCAGTAGATCGTTCAGATCAGCGTTTCTTTTATATATTTCTTCTAGTAAAGCTGTGTGCTCGTCCTTTAGAGAAAGAGTCTGATTTTCTTCCACTTTCTCTTTAGTGTGTTTGTCGAGTAATGCAGGCTGAACGGAAGATTTAGCGGTAAGACGAATCACTCGTACCAAAAACATACCTCCAGGTCCTGGTTCAGTTCAAGTTGATCGCTCAGATCCTGAAGACTCGAATTCAACGCATCAACGGTCTCGACGAAGATCCCCACAGCTTTCGGTCGCAGACGTGCCTGTAGTCTTCCCTGAAAATCCGGATTATCCCAGCCCATTCCACTAATCAAAATTTCCATGTTTGAGGTTGAGACGATACCATCGAGTAGGATTTCACAGGCGTTCTCAAACTTTTGTTTCTCAATGAACACATCTCGAACCAAACGCCGTAGAACCCTCTTGTAGTCCTTCAAGTATTTGATTTTGCTTGCACAATCGCAAAAGGAAGACACACCCTTCAGGATAAGCGGAAAGATGGCCAAAGCTATACCAGTTATTTCAATGCCGGTTACCATGGTATCGCAAGGTAGTGAAGCAGTGACGCTAGGAGGGGATCGCTGCTACCCCTCATTTAGAGAGGGTGACTTCGTGTTGCTCTTTCGGGCAGGTGCTTCTTGCGGCATGGTCACGTGAAAGATTCATGGACCCCGCCCAAGCTGCAAACGATCTTCCATACTCCAAAAATTCACCGCGTTTATCATGCAGAAACACCAAAACATCCATCAAATTGCTCCATTATATCATGACTGTAGGCGATCCTTTAGTAAGCTGCTCAATATATGCCAGTTAGAGGATAATAGTGACTTGACGGTGGTTTCGAAGCTTGGGGATGATAGCAGTAGATTTAGGATCTGGGCCGAAAGTGCTGGAGCTCACCGGAAGGGGCGAGTCTCATTGGAATACCGCCTCCGTGAAGCCTCCAAAGTAAAGCAGGTGATCAAGTTATTGGAAGATTTAAGGACATACCTACACGAAGGTTTTCGCGCCAAACTTCCTTGAATGCATACAGTGTTGACATCCGTTGCAAATAGCCATTGACATTGTCTCCGGCGAGGCCCCGCTCGACGACACCGTATCAGAATTTCGGAGTCGTCAACGTCTCCATCAAACTCGTCGTCGCGAGGTCCGTTACCGAGCTCGGGGACTGCTGTCTGGATACCAGCCATGTATTACCTGTCTTTATAGGTTCTCAGTCGCCATTCGAAATCCTGCATCAAGAGACCTATTTCGGAAGTGTTCTGAAATTGATATTTCGCATTTCGAGTCTTTTGACCTTGGACATGTCACTGACAAATTTCTGGTTTCTAATACCTATAAATACCTCATTGAACGTCTGGCAAAGGCAAACTCTAGGCGTCGGCAGCTATTGAAATACTACGAGATGCATCATGACAAAATAATCGGTGAGGACCGTTTCACGGAGTGAGATGCTGAGCCGCTTGGGGAAGGTGGTGGCTTCGAAGATCACGATTACTTAACTGAATCAAACCCTGAGACTACCGCTACTACATTTGTCGGAAGAGATATCGAGATAGATGTCGAGAGAGATGTTGATAGAGATTGGGATACTCGATCTGAGGGCGGATATTCCCAAACTTTCTTCGCTTCGTCCATAAACACGCCCGGCAGCCTCCGCGTTCCTGCCCCACCCGACCAAGAAAGAGCGTTCGACGAAGATCCGTTTCTTTGCCCCTATTGTCGCTCTATGATAAGTGTCAACGGCCGACAATCGTGGATGTAAGTCGTTTCACCTTACCAGGAAGTAGTCGATTGTTTGGCAACAGCACTGTTTCTACTGCTTACTTCTGCGCATATCCGAGCACCACAAGCCGAGTGCCCACGTTTGGATCACTGGAAGAGACCTAATCCTTTGGGCAACGGGAGGAACCTTTGCATCCATAAATTCTTAGGCAGAGGCTAATTCAGTCTCTAGAAGACATGTCTTCAACGATCTCCAACCTTATGTCTGCACATTTGAAGACTGTCAAAAGTCCGAGCAGATGTTCGGTAGTAGGCACGAATGGTTCGACACGAAAGGAACATTCACCGGCGTGAATGGCATTGTAACATATGTGATTTGAGTTATAGCTCGAGTTTAATCTATCGAGACTACATACAAAGAAATCACCGGGATATGTTTCTGCTAGAACAGCTCCAGGTTGTTGTTGACCGGGGCGAGAGGTCAATAGACTCGGAACAGTCATGTCCTTTATGCAGTGAAAATAATCTCCCACGACGACTTCAAAGCCATCTAGGGCGGCATCTGCAACAAACTGCGCTGTTCGTACTCCCTGGATCATCTGAAGATGTTGAGAGCGATTCGGTGTCTGGTGGTGGTATATCTTCGGATGAAATTGGGGACGTATCCCCAGACGAAGTTGGTGAGATACCCCCGCATGAATTTGGGCATGAAGTTGGGGACATACTCTCGGATGAAATTGGGGAGATACCCCTGGACGAAGTCGAGGGTAAACAACGCCGAATGCCATCCACTAAAAGCCTGAGACCGCTAATTCTATAGCGTATTCAGAAGGAAAGATCAAGAAAGTTCTCAACTCCCTTTCTCAAGTAGACTATAAATCCGGCCACACCTACTACCAGGAACGAAGAATAAGCGGTACGTGCGAATAGCTGCTACGCAATGATCACTTTCAGCATTGGAAGAATAAAAGCTCATCATCACTTCTTTGGCTACATGGCACTGGTGAGCACCTTTCCATACTATGGTAACTCGGGTGCTAATGTTTATTCTCTGTACCTAGGCTCCTGTGGTAAATCATTTCTAATGTAAGACCTAGCTAGCTCCAGTGTCCACAAGCCTTTGAAAGCTCCTTAGTGTGGCATATCGGAGAGAACACCTCTTTAATTTGACACCGGAAAGATTACTAAGTCATTTCTCGACTCAGGTCTAAGGTTGTTGACTATCTACAACCATTTGACTCCATTCATTCGCCAGTCACATACAATTATTGCAACTTTAACCGCAAATTCAGAGATCCACCGATTGTACAAGCAACGATACTCAAGCAAATATTGAGTAGACGATCATATCTATGTGGCCCAGTTGTGGCAGCATTTGAGAAACTGCAGCGAGAGGGGGATTCAGTGCGATACTCATTCGAGGATGTGCGAAGCCAGCTGTTTTCCGTTGTAAAGAGTCTCTCATCAGTATACATTCTAATTGATGATTTGGATGGAATGTACCACAACCAAAGAAGGCAGCTATTCCGTACACTAATAGATCTGGTCGACCCCAAATCGAGTCTGTCGGTTGTTAAGATTATGGTTTCAAGCAGACCCAAAGACGATATACCCACTAGTTTAGGAGTGTTTCTTAACATTTCCGTCAACAAAGCCGATACAAACTTGGATGTAGAGATACTTATCCGTTCGAAAATCAAGATTTTCATCAATGCCGGAAAGCCTCTCAGAAGCTGCCTGGAGGCTGATCCAGAACTGGAGAGGTTGATTATTGATAAACTGATATCGCAGGCCGACGGAAGGTGAGATTATACTTACGCTCTCCAACATGCGCCTGTGGTGGCAGCCATACCAGGAGTGCTCGGTACTGATATATGGTTACCCTTATAGAATCAACTGGGCCACACGCAGAATTGGATGGCTGGCGGAATGTACCACCCCCAAAGGAGTGAAAGACTTCCTTAACGATCTGGGTGAGGCATGATTCAAAAGACCTCTACGACAAATAGTTCCGGGTACTTCGGCGGGTAGGTGGCCGCAACAAGCGCGATGTTGAATGCAATCGCCAACACACGAAGGGACAATATCAACAGTTATTTAATGTACACTTCTCCACGGGCATCGTACGGAGTCTTTCGCGCAGCGGATTAGTAAAGTCTGTCGTGTGATTGTCGTATACACGACCGGCATAGTTGATGACGTGCCATTCGTCGCTCGTCTCTCAAGTTTAAGTATAAGTGTGGTTGACTAGAGGTTATATTTTGGTGACTTCGGAATTGAGTTTTTTAGTTTAATTGGGTCCTAAGAACACGAGTGCTGATTTGTGATACTAAATTATGATTCTAGCTCTCGCTGGGAGGCTACGACTACTAGGCGTGGTCATGCCCACCGCTCACCAGGTGTCCGAGAAAAGTATAACAGTAATACGGTACTGCTGTTTATCCCCACTCTCGATCTTGGAAGATTGGCTGCAATACTCTTCCAAAACAGATAACAATGTTTGCTCAGGGACACCCCAGCCGTGCCCGCAACCTCCAAGAGTAATGACCTCAACAGCTGAGACATAAACACAGATCTAGGAATTAAGTACCGGGGTAGCTCACACCACATCAATCAGCAGCAGCGTATATTACCCTCCTTCCCCTCTCCCCTTCCCTTCCCTCCTCTCTCCGCACCTTCCCAATTCTATCAAACAATATCACCCATATATACCCTTCCCTCCTCCCTCTCGGCGCTCTACAGAAGCCAAAAAAATAAGATGCAATAGTAGTGCAATAGTAATAATCATCACGTCATATCCCCGTGGTGTATAGGGAGGATCAGAAAAGGGCAAAAACTGGTGGAAGGAATGGATCGAAGGAAGGAAGGAAAAGAGTCCTTAAACCTTATAGGCAAGAAAAGAGTGTAAGTGTATCTGTGTCTGCACACAATAAACGGTTGCAAAAACTCCCAGCATACACGCAAGAAAGAAAGAAGGAAAGAAAAGAGAAGTCGTGTCTAGCGTACAAAAAACTCCTCATATGAACAGAAAAAAATCAGACAAATATCGAAACGAAAAAAACCATGTAAAAAAAAGGAAACACAATCGCCATCCCATTGCTCTGGGGTGAAAATAAAAATATTACATCCACATCCGGTGTTTTTTTTAGGTTCTCGTTATACCGTCACATCGTCACAGAGCTGCTACCTCCTCCTTCCCTCACCGCTCGAACTCTCTGCGCCTCCCCCACCTCCCTCGCTTTGTAACATCCTATTACTCCCACCTGTTCCTGCCCTCCTCTGTCCTACGCTCGATCTCCCCTCGGTACCATACGCTGCTTTGCCGCTGAAGCTTCTCTGACTCTGACCTGCTGCTGCCGCAACTCTCGGGAGTGACGTTCCGCCGATAGTCGCACCGGTGCTATTCCTCTTGTTCCCCGCTGTGGCTGCGATAGTGGGGTTCTTCCCACGGATACTCCCGGTAGCACTGATAGTGCTCTTCATCGGGCTGTGGCTTGGCTTCCGGGATCCTGCTGCCGCCGGAGGGTCTGGGAGTGGACGGGAGTACGCTGTGTACCTAGCGCTTCTGGTATCGCTGCTGGCTGTGGCAGAGGCATAGTTTCCGGATCGTGCGCGGCTCGGTGTGGGTGCCTTTCTTCCGGTGATGAATTCGTGGTTCATAGCCTCATCAGGGCGCATGCGCTTCTCGGGATCCCATCGGAGACACCGGGAGACAAAGTCCAGGAAGGGTTCATCATCGCATTTTAGCGCCAACTGCAAAGACTTGGAGCTAACCCTTCTCCGCCGTCCCTTGCTGGAGACAATCATCCTCGGTTTTCCCTGCGAGTCGAAAAACAGTTTCCGACGCGTGGATTTCTCGATCAGGTGTTTCTCCGGCGGTCCGAAGACTTCCATGATGCATGCCAACTGCTCTTGCTCGTTTTCTCCGGGGAAGATGGGGTAGCCGGTAAACAACTCCGCCAGGATGCAGCCGAGCGACCACATATCGATTGCCAGACCGTAGCTCATTCCGAGGATGACTTCGGGGGAGCGGTAGAAACGCGACTGGATATACGTATATACTGCTTCCCGTCAGCTTAGTGGTTGCGAGGGAGAGGGGGTATAAAATGGCACCTTTTTCATTCTCAAAGCAGCTGCTTCCGAAGTCGATAACCTTAATCTCCGTACGCGCAGGATGGGCAAGCAGGATATTCTCCGGCTTAAGATCACAGTGGATAACTCTATGGCCTTTAAGAAGAACTAACGAGCTTAACATCTGCTTTGTAAACCTCCGGATAAGCTTGAGCGAGAACCCGCGGAAATCGTTGCTCTTGATAAATTCATAAAGATTCATTCCCAATAGCTCGGTCGAGATGCACAGATGTCCCCGAAAATAAAAACTCTGTGTGAAATTGATCAAAGAGTGTTTTTGTTGTGGATCCTACGATTATAGATTAGCCCGGGACAAGCTCGAGGGTTTTAGAAGCAACTCACCCACTCCTTGAGCCTCTGCAAAATATTAACCTCCACCAAGGCTTGCTGGTGGAAGCGCTTCTTATTGCGGATGATCTTAATTGCCACGAGCCCACCGGTGCGATGATCGATACATCGTACCACTTGCCCAAAACTTCCCTTACCGAGGATATCCACAATCTCGTACCGATAGGCGAGGTGATCGCCCTTGATAATGGTGTAGTCGCCCCGCTCGTCATCATACCCAAAGTTGGGCAGAGAGCTATTCTTCAGATCCCCAATATGTTTCTTCGCATCTGCAAGTCCAGTAAAATAAACGTCCTTATAATCGACAATCTCGCCTTTCTCAAAGATATTGAGGCAACCCATCCTGAGAACTTGCTGCGGCGACAAACGTTCTTTTGGTCCAGCTCGCCGCTTCAAGTCATCCAACTGTGTGGCTGCCTGATCCAGATTCCTTCGCTTGGAGGCAATCTTCCGTATCTCCTCTTCGGCAATAAGATCGTCTTGATCTAGGTTAGGGTCGGTGTTGTGTGGTGGTGGTGGTGGTTGTCTGCCGCCTCGCAAGTGGCTTAGCGATCCCTTGTTTCCAAGCATTTTGGTCATTGGACTCAAGATGGAACTCGCGGCGGCAGCGGCCTTGGAAGTTGTAGCCGGTTTTTCCTCCACCTTCTTTTCCTTTTTAGGACTTTGTGCGGCACCCCAGCTATCGCTTCGTGTTCTGTCATGCTGTCCGAAGGGCCCGTTGCTAACAGACCCTTTCCTTCGTGCCTGTGAGGCAAGACCTTTGCTGGGGCTTGGCGTACTAACGGCACCTGAAGCCGTCCAGGTGGAAGAAGTCGGCAGCCTCGGAGGCGGCATGTTGTCAAATTTTACTGCTGCAGTTCCCTGAGCGTACTCCTCCGCCCGCTCCGTCGCGGCATGACTGTTCTTTCCCTGCGAAGACTTCTTCCAGCTCAAGCTCAACTTCCGTCGAATCGAGGTTGTAGTTGATGGAGAATCGGTAAGGTCATCACTTGGAGCGGCGTTCTTCAACGAGTCTTGGCTCTTTCGTAACCTGCTCTTGACCCTGGTTGTTCCCGGCATCTGCATTCCGGTTTTCTTATGCTCAGCTCCCTTAGCCTCATTATCGGTTCTCGATGCACCCCTCGGTAAGGAGCTAGATATGTACGGGCTGATTGTCTGTCTTCCCATCCGGCTGCTAGTTGAAACGGGTATGCTGCTACTTGCCCTCGAACTGGCCCTCATCGACAGACTGGAAGGACTCTCTGCTGTTGGCACGGAATGGTTAAACGAGCTCATGCTCCGCTCATTATGCAGGGGGACACCCTCGTCTCGCCGGCCAAAGAAAGTAGCCCTCGATGCGGTCATAGGGGTGCCAGGAGTCCTGTTGCCTATTTGCGGGGGTGGTGTAAGCTCTTCCGAATCTGAAGCAGGGCCCAAAGCATTGACTCGCGCGATAGTTGGTGTACTCAGTGGTAGTAAATTCAGCGGTGGCAACCGAATAGGAGCAAGGTCCTTCTTTCTCAAACTCGAAGCGGAAGCCTTGTTTTCTAACATATGGAACGCTCCACCTCCCAATCCCATACCTCCCAATGTCATACCTCGCTTCCTCCGGGTTTCTCGGTCCGTCGTAACTGCCGGCTTTGGCGATCCTCCAGTTTCCGGCCCCACATATATCGGCTCAAAGTTCTCTAGGTCAAATATCTCTGGCTCTTCGAGAGGCTCTGGCTGTCCAAGCATATCCGGTGCAAGACTGGACTTCCGTGGGGTAAACACAGTGCTATGAGAGCTCTTTGTCCTGCTGGTAGGGGAGTCCGAGCTCAAGGCTTGATCCGAATCAAGAGACCGCACAGATTCACGATCAGGCGCCAGGCTAGACTTCCGGGGCCCATAAAGGCTACTGTTGCTGCTCTTGAATGTACCTACAGGCGTATTGTCGTAGCTGGGCGCAAGACTTGACTCACCGCTTTGAGGTTCGGACGGCGAAGCAAGGTTCTTTGGTAATGGCGGTACCGGTGGTATATCATCGTCCTCTCTTTCCAGTTGTGGTGGCCTCGGTAGCCGTGAAGATACTAGATTTACCGCAAGCTTCGGCTGCGATGAACTTGTTGATGTCCGTGCGGAGGTGCTTGTCGACGATATCGACAGGCCTGAACTATAGGATTTTCGTTGCGGCTCTGGAGTTGTTCCCTGGGACGAAGGCGTCACACTCTTCCTGGGAATCATTGATGGGCTTCCCGGCGTGGACCTGACAGGTTCCAAGGAATTTGGCAGCGACGGTGGCGGAGGCGTATTCAACATGGACAGTCTCTTCAGCCGCCTCGCATCCGTCGGACTAATTGTTCTAGCTGCCAATCCGGACGCGTGCGGGATGGTAGATATCCTGCGATTAGCCGTGGAACCTGGTGTACCGATCTTTTTGCTAGTGCTCGGAGATCTCGGAGACCTGGGAGCGAACCCTACAGAAGCACGGTAATGGTCAGGGGTAAGTGACGGCTTAAGCGGCAGGTTTTGTCCCTGCCGTGGAGGGGGCTGTAGCGATTTTGACTTTGTGTTCCGTGCAGAAACTGGAATCTTTACACCTCCTTCAGTCGCAGCATCTGAATACCCACCTGGCTTATGGTATTTCGACGGCACTGGTGGACCCAACGAACCAGATGCACCGACCGCACTGCTCGGCTTCCTTCTCTCTCTGGTTGAGCTTGCTGGCTCTATGGTCGCAATGGCCGTGCGGTACTTTGTAGATGATGAGGTCGAAATGGTCAAATTTCCAGCGTTACTTACCCGCCGGCGAGGAGTTGCATCCCGATTTTGCGGCAGAGAATACTTGTTGACGCTGGGTCTCCGTAGTAACGATCCTCCCTGCACAGCTGAACTGGTTGGAACATTTTGGTCCCGACTCCCGCTCTGATCCGCAGCACGCGTTCCAAATCCGGCACGAATACTGCTACCGCTGACTTTGCGCATCGGATTCGGGAATTGGTTGAGCTGCTCATGGTCGATGATGCCCCTATGTACGTCCTCCAGGTTCATTGATGGCTGAAAGTCGAATGGGTCGTCTAATCCGGCAGCCTCACCCTTTAGCTTGGCATCACCGAATGCATAAAATGTTGTTACGTTACTTTCCTCGGTTTGGTGTAGATTTTGAGAGGACTCATTGGCATTAGTACGGGCATTAGCGTTCATAAAGGCGGAAGATGAGTTAAGTGAAGGTCCAAAAGTTCGGCCGTTATTATCTCTGTTCCAGAAAAGTACCTCGAATCAGCCCAAATTACTCTCCCGCGTGAAGAAATCGTAAAAGGAGAAACCGCGATTTCACGTACGACTTCAAATTGGAGAAATCGGGAGCCCTGGTTACCAGTGGTCTCTTCGAATCCCGAACCCCAGGTCTTGTTGTCGGCTTGGACGGAGATCTAGGCTCTCGTAATGCCGTGTTTCGGGGAAGATTTGAGGACTCCGGATTCATATGTAGACGCTTCCTTTGCCGGCCATCTGCGGACGCGAGAGCAGCATTGTCAGCACGTTCCTCTCCAAGAACCCATTGAACGCCATCGCCCCTTCTCTCCCCCATTGCCATTGCTCCCTTACCGATAGATATAGAGCTAGTTGTGCTGGACGCATCATCTCGCGATGAAGTCGGAGAATCTCTATGTAACGAGTAGGTACTGGTATTTGGGTTGCTGGTAAGGGAGGTTGTCGAGTGGTTAGCATGATGAGGCTGCGATTGATGCTGTCGCGAAACTTGAACCGGCATGACGACGATGACGGCTCAGCAACACGCTTCACCCTTCCGGCGGTCGGCTAATCGATCGAATAAATGAACGAGTGCGAGTGTGAGTGAGTGGAGGTAGTAGTATTTGGGGGAGAAAGTATTATTGCTTATTGCGAAATATTGCAGTCTTGGTGGAGATTGGATGTAATCCGTATGCAGGTAGTCTTTCGCTGGCTCGGCAAGCTGAGGAGATGCACCAAGGTCAAGGAGGTCTCTTCGAGGGACGCCCGGAAGTCATGCAATAACGGGAAATGGACAGGGTTGCGAGACCGCAGAGACGCGAGGTCGCTGGGAGGGAATGGGGAGTGGTTGTTGGGGGAGGATGGTCGTTGCTCTGTTGCTGTTGCTGTTTGGAAGGACGGCGCGAAGAACGACCGTTGCCGTTAGGTGAGATAGAGCCCTAGATCAGCGGGACGAGTGTTACGGCCACCGTTACTTCTGCATGACGAGGCGAGGCCAGCGATTTGAGTTGTTGGAATCCAGCCAAAGGACAGTACGAACGGGCGCACGCAGCGAGGGATAGTGAACGAGCGAGTGAATGTTGTTCTGTACGATACGACTTCGTCTCCCCTCTCTTTTCGTGTTTCGCGGTGAAGATGGCGATGATGGGTGGAAAAGGAGGCCCAAGACACAGAAAGTACCCGACTCAACTACCTTACCATTCATCGGCCCATCCATCGCGACAGGGACCTGGTAAATTGATTGTATGGATGGCATCATCGATTTACATGAAGAGGGTCACAAACTAAGTTATTCGGCATTACGCTCATCAAACATCCATACTACCATGAAGCCGCGATCCTTCGCCGTACTCTCATCGTGCATTAAGTACACATCCTACACATCTGCACCCGCACCGAAGGTGGGGATCCGCTTTCAACTTCCATTTCCCACCACGAAACCGCGAAAAGACTCCACTTTTTTCGTCATGGACCCTTTTTCACGGGATTTAGTATTTAGCAGCCTTGGTGTATTTAGCCTCCTGGTTAGTTCGTTCTAAAGTTCTCTCATCGTTTTCGGTTTTCGGTGCTTGGGCAAAATGCATGGGCCGACCAGGATCAGCCTCATCATTCAGCCTCATCTCTGCTCCTGGTTGTGGCTATCTGATCTATCTTATCTCTCCGCTGTGCTTTCACATGCGCGTCATCACCAATCCGCAAATCCGGATACCAACCACACAACACCACCTCATCACCACATGCCCAATCATGGATGACTCCCTCGCCATAGACTTTACCCCGCGATACCGCTCAGACTCTGTCTCTTCCTCCTCCTCCTCTTCACTTCCACCGCCGCCACCACATCCTCGTTCTCGCTCGCCGTCGCCGCAACCTCACGATCATCACAAACTCTCTGTCTCCTCCCTCCGCACTACCCTCGGCATCACGTCGCACACCCCGCACCGGCATTCCTACTCTGGCGTCTCCGACAGCAAAATGTCGGCCGACCCTTCCTCCTCGTCCTCCCTATCAACCAGCGTGCAAGAGCGTCTCTTCCAGAAGCTGCTACAATCCGTCCTTCCGAGCGACTTCACGCTCACCAACAAAGATGACGTACCAGGCGTCAAAGACCCCAGGAGCGACGACACCCGCCCTGCCTTCTCCCTCACGACCATGTCGCACAACTTCCGCCGCTTCAACTCTCGCGTCGGAATCGTCTTCATCTTCCAGCACCGGCTACTTCGCCTCCTCAGTTGGAAGGAACCCAGCCACACCCTTTCCCTCGCTGCAGTCTATACATTCATCTGCCTAGACCCCTACCTAATCTTTGCGCTGCCACCCATAGTAATCCTCTTCTTCCTCATGGTCCCCTCCTTCATCGCACGGCACCCGCCAGCTCCAAATAGTATTTACACCGCCTCTGGTCCCGCGATCGCACCACCACCCGAGGTCCGCGCCGTCAGCGAGATTAGCAAAGACTTCTTCCGGAACCTCCGAGATTTGCAGAACTCTATGGATGACTTTTCGCTACTCCATGACAAAACGATCGCGTTGATTGGTCCGCCAACGAATTTCGGTGACGAGAAACTCAGTTCCGCCGTATTCCTTGTGCTGTTTTTTGCTAGCATAGCTATGTTCATATCTGCAAACCTCCTCCCATGGCGCTTCATCTTCCTGGTCGTTGGCTGGACCGCGCTGGCACTTGCACATCCAAAGCTCCGATATGTCGTATTTAAAACTCATAACCAGCATCTCCTCCGGCAGGAAAAGACCGTCTTTGAGAAAGTCGACTCTTGGGTCCACAATGATTTCACGTTGTCTACCACTCCGGAAACAAGAGAGGTTGAGATCTTTGAGCTGCAGCACCGCACCAGCGGTGGCGGGTACGAGCCGTGGCTATTCTCCCACACTCCTTACGAGCCGCTTAGTCCAGCTCGGATCGCGGACGAGCGGCCAAAAGGGTGTAGGTTCTTCGAGGATGTGAAATATCCGCCTGGATGGGAGTGGAGTGAGGGGAAGTGGACGCTAGATTTGGGGAGTGTGACGTGGGTGCATGAGAGGTGTCTTGGCGGGGTTGAGGTGGAGGAGGAGGGCGAGAGGTGGGTTTATGATTCGGAGGGGGAAGGGGTGGAAGGGAGAGGGGAATGGAGGAGGAGAAGATGGGTTAGGACTGTGAGGAGGAAGTATTTGGAGTCGTGAGGAAGGGTAATTACGGCGTTATGGCGTTGGATTGGAGCGTTTTTTGATTTGGATACGAAGAAATTAGCGGAGGAGGATAGTAGGGCTTGATACTCGCACCAGCACCCATACATGACACCTTTGTTTGTGCGAGCTATAGTGCACAACCCACCGGACCGATCCAGTCTTACTAGCCATCTCTCTGCACTGCTGCGTATGCGTCATCACAGGATGGAGGCAAAATTGGCGAGGGATGGCTAAAGAAGTTCTAAGCCATCTTCATGGGTACGCGAGGATGGGTTCGCACGTTATCGCTAGAAAGTCCTAGGATTGTGCTGCTGCTTTGGACTGTGACTTGTGAATTGTTGGTTTGCTGGAGAATTCGAATGAAGGACGATGAGTTTGAGAGAAGATCATAACACAGAAATGTAATACCATGCATTCTATATTGGCTATTTTATGGCAATATATTTAGAGCTCGATCCAATGATTTGGTGAAGTTATTGTGGTATTCGTCACTTTCCCACATTAATGAACCGAGTGATAGTTTACCCCGGATGTCACTCGGCATAGATTTTGCCCGGTAAGATTGATACTCTAGGAATATTGTCCACAAGCTTGTAAGAGTTCACCGACAACAAATACCCCACTCGCTCGGAATTATAGAACCATTCCACGACAATTTTTTGCAGTACACGTGGGGTAGACGTTAAGGTAAACTTAATGATCGGAGGGTGGGCTTTTCGTCGCTCGCAAGCAACATACTCTCCTTTCCTTCCCTTTCCCTTTCCCTTTTCCCTTTCCCTTTCCATTTTCCATTTCCCTCCCTTCTTCCTTTCTATTTCCTACCCCTCAAACCTTCTACCCCTGACTCCCACCCTCCTACTTACACCTCACGCCCTTTAACTATGAAACAAAAGATTATCCACACAAACATCTCAGTTGCTCATAAGTGAATCTGAGCACGGAATACTCCACACGCAGACCTTCCGTTAACCATCTCACTGGATTCAAAGAATCAAGGGATGTTGAGCGTGTTTCCACACGCTACACAGCCGGCCGCCGAGCATTTTAGGCGCCTACCGATCAGGCCGCGTTCCTGCCAGCCGCCCTTAGGCAGTATCGGCCTTCATCTCAATAGCCTACCTTAGCTCTATGGTAAGAGGAAAACGTGAGATACGCCTTTTAAAAAGGTGCTAAAAAGTTGTCATGAGAAAGCGTCATAAAGGCGTTATAAGGCATCAAAAAGGCATCAAAAAGACGTCAGAAAGGCGTCAAAAAGGCGTACGCGTCGAATCATGTTTATATGGAAAGATGTACAAAAAGGTGTCATGTAATTTCTATTACAAAAATCACCAAAATGCACATCATGCCTCCCCCGCTCCTCTATTCGTCGTCTGGGTCCCCCATGGCCTCTCCGATCCTGCACTCATTCTGTATAAGATAAGAGAGAATTATGAAGATATACAAACCACCATCACTTCCAAGTTTGGTATCATGATCTGGAGAACTCTTTGTATCGTAAATTGTAGACTAACAGTGAGCAGAGATTAGCAAATAGAGACAGATTGAGATTGAGGAATAGATGCTTATAAAAGCTGGAAAGAGGTGGGCAAATGAGGAATGGCGAGAGGGTGACGAGAGGGTGATGGTGAAAATGTAGCGATTGACGGTGATGATGTAGTGGTTGACGGAAGGGTGCTGAACCGTATTTGACACAGCCATGGTAAAGCGTAAAATTACTAGAGTGACGTCTTTTAGACGCCTTTGCATGCCTTTAGATGTCTCTGAAGGCATGCCCCACATTTTCCTTCCGCCAGAGGGTAGGCCGCCCTAGCCGAGACTTGTTTTGGTGCTGGCCAAGCCCGGCTTCTTGTAGTCCCGGTCAGACGCTTTTTCCCGCTGCGCGGAAGCCATTCGTTGAGTGAACAGCTAATCAAGACTAGGCTTCATGCAGGTTTCCCGACCGGTCGATTAGGAACAACGACTTGTACATCACGTCCTTCACAACCATGAGCGAAAGAAGATAAACAAAACATCATCCAAATCAACATTTTGATCGCCAGTAAGTGAAACCTGGGCACATTCACGCAGATCTCCCTCTAACGATCCCAGCGGATTCGAAAGACCAAGATAAGTTACATTGGGGATATCGATGGAAGCACGTCTAACGCTCAAAAAATCTGCAGCGCTGTCTCTCATGGCCAATGTTGTCATTAGTAATAAAAACATGCTTTCTGGATATCTATATGTACAAAATGTACACCCTCATAACCGCATGGCCATATTAACACAAGTTAACCGTCGTAGGTTGTTCCAAGGGAATGGAATGCGTATTTCTTCCCCTAACGTAACGATAATGTCTAAATCAATCCTCTAAAACCACTAGCAACGAATTGTTGTTTCTTACTCTCCTACTAGTTTCGAGTGCTGATTTGATGTCTAGATGAGGGAAACGAATGCAGCTTCGATGAGAATGACGATACCGGTATCCTGTCAATCTCCAGAGATAGCTACGTTGATTAAGGTGATGGTGGTGGTGCCGTAAGAATCCTTCCCGCTGCTTCCACGGTGCGAGGGTGCTGATTGAATGAGTAGACAAAGGAGAACCGGCGGATCGATCGAATGCTTGATGAAAATGACGAAACCGAAAACCTATCGTTCTCCAGAGAGGGCTCCAAGTTTGAGGATATCCTAGGGAACAGAGGGTAGACGGGGGTTCACGGTAATTCTTACATACTATAATTGGAGCACTCAATACGATACCCAACCCGGACAAATTACATCCTGCAGCAATGCTACTTCATTCGTCCTACATACTCTCCAATGCAAATCTTACTCTCATTCCATTCGTACATTCAACTATTCGAAGCTTTCGTTGGTTACTTATCAGATATACAACTAAGCTCCAGGGGTATGATCCAGAACAAAAGCTTAAAGTGACGATTCGTTGAGAATTCTGTAGATTCTCCGCATCTTATGTCCCTAAATCGTCACAAACGTCACCCCAGGATTCCCGGAGACCGGAGACTAAGATGCAGCCGTTCATCACCTTACTCTAAATAACAGCCTTTCTTGCTGTTTACTAATTCGTTCGTTGTAGGTCTCATCCTCATATCTATAATATATACACATGGTTTGTCGGCTCGAAGCATTCTCATTGGTTGATGGTGGTACGTACCATCTTACTGTGGCAAGTTACAGAATGCTCATTGGTTGGCAGATGGTCTTTTTCAGTCATGATTAGTGAACTGTGGCGCTTTGCTTGAGTGTGGCTCTCACAACAGCTATTGGTCAGCAATCCGAGCTGGCTAGACGCAATCTGGGTGGGCTGGCTCTCAACTTGCTGGAAACGATCTAGATGCGTTGGCTGGATGCGATCTGGACGGGCTGGCTCCCGGCTGGCTAGATATGATCTGGACGGGCTCGCCCTCTGGTAGTTGGACGCGATCTGGACAGGCTGGCTCTCGAATGTCTGGAGCCGATCGAGACCGGCTTGCTCTCTACTGGCTGGATACAATTTGGACAGGTTCGGCTGGCTGGACGTGATCTGGACGTGATCTGGACGGGCTGGCTCTCGAATATCTGGAGATGATCGAGACGGGTGGACGGGCTAGCTCTCTGCTGGCTGGGCATGGTCAAGATAGGCTGGCTCTTGGTCAACTTAATATGATATGGATGGGCTGACCTTGGTCAACTGAATATGATTTGGATGGGCTGACTTTTGGCCGGCTGGAGACGATCTAGACAACGCTGACATACTCACTGTGAGATGGTTCTTGGCTAGCTGGATGCGATCTGCACAGGCTGGCTCTCAGCTGGCTGGACGCAATCTGGACGGGCTGGCTCTTGGCTGGCTATATGGGCTGGCTCTCGGCTGGCTGGACGTAATCTGGACGGGCTAACTCTGCCCTGGCTGGACGGAATCTTGATGGGCTGGCTCTCAGCTGGCTGGATTTCATGGGTTTTAGGGTTTAGGATTCTTTTTTACCGAAGGGGGCGGCGAAGCCGCCACCATACCCAAATAAAAGGCTGCGACACATACGCCAATGTGTTAGAATACGCCTTAGCTTGCGCGTAAAGTGATTCCGGTGACTACCTGATGTCAGCGTCTTCCCGAACTATCTCTGCTCCCCTCAGGAACTGGATTATCGAAATACGGGAGTAGAAACTACACCCAGGCTTAATTCATGGGCCTATACATTCTATACCCAGAAAATCGTGGGTCTTGTGGCTCACCCAAACCGTTGTCAGATCTACACCTAACCCCAAGCCAAACCTTAACCAAGCAACAAGCTGTAACTGCGACTGAATATGGACTAAAGAAATTGATTGTGGAGGGGGTTATATTAGGCGTTAGATCATGACGATCTAGAACCACCTTTGAAACACAATGAAGACATGGGTTTATCAACGATTCCGGCAAGACGTTCCACGAAATATGAGCGCAAGGAGCGATGATGGGCTAATCTGCACTGGTCGGGCTTGATAGATGATATACTACAGTTGGAAATTCTTAGGTTCTCTTAATGGGTGGAGAAAGCTTGGACGATTGCCGTCGAGAGCTTCTATCAACGGTCGAAATTGACTAGCATGACGTGACTTTCAGAATCATTACTCCTGGCGCTCTAACTATCTTGCAATGTAACTGCAATTGACTATACAAGATCCCCCTTCTGATCATTAAGTCTATTACATTTCTTCTGAACAACAGACAAGCTCCCCTGCCCTCTCCTGAGCGATATATGTCAGGTGTAACCCCTGACGAAAGGGCTGCAAACGTTTATAGGCGCTATTAGGCATGATAAAGGATTGTGGTTGGTGCCCACATTCTCCGCAATAAATCAACCAAACAATTATCTTACACCTAACAGACTCTCGAGAGAAAGTGCTTCGAGATGTCCCAAAAAGGAGAAAAGAGACAAGCACACTTCCTGCCAGGATGCACTTATAACAAAAGCAAACTATAGCGCCTGCACCTCAAATCTTTTTCCCCGCACCGAGTGCGAGACTCTCAGCCCTAAATTGCTATCAGGGACCGTAATAGACCCGAGCTAGAACAATGTATAAGCTGACATGCAATGCGAGCTATTATAGACCAACCAAACATCACAACTAAACCCACAATAACTATATCCCTTACTTCACATCTAGCTACCGGTAGTCATCCCTAGACTGGAACAAATATGCAGGATATATAAATGAATTGAAAGATTAGTGTATAGTTAACAAAATACCGTCCCCAAACGGACAATTAATGAAGCAACCTTAGAAGCACCTTCGCGATTCACTTCTAAGCAGCTTGCAGGAGGGCGAACATTTGCATCGACCTGCAGCTGCCAGAAAACCTGTGCCAAGTCTGTTTGCCATATTTTTCTGCAGTGTAACCGTTACCCCACATTCCCCGCTCGTTTCCTGTAGGGCTGAAAGCCCACTCAGGAGGAGATCGGCAGTAGTGCTTCTAGGCCCGAATGCCAACAATTGAGCAGTTCATTTGCGAATCGTACCTAACAACTCAAATATCACGATACAAATTATCCCAGTCTATGGAATATACCCCACTTGCTACGCTTTATCCCCCCGCCGCCCGAACAGGTTCAAAAGAGTTCGTGCATGCATGAAGTTTGCAATCGCACCTGCGATTTTGACATGATAGTGGCAATTTTCAATTGATCTGCTTTTGTGAGATAGCAATATATATCTGTGCATTCTTCTAGGGCTAATAATGACTACTATAGCCCTGTTAGGCGGTTCACCCATGGAAGTAGCCTAAGAAATGGACTTGCTAGAACGAGGTGCATGATTGAAGAGAATATTTTTGTTGAAATCCATCTATCGATCTCTTCACCGATATTTTAGGATGAATAGAGTAGAATCATTCCTTCAGCACACCCCTGTGAGATAGTGTTATCGACTCTTTAGCCTTTTAACATTGAAAGAGAGTAGTATTCAAAAGAAGCCGTGCATTGCCTCCTCAATGATGGGCTACTTTTGGGGGGTTTTTTTTAGAGACAGCAGGCCGTGAAACGCTGTGTCTCTCTTTGTAATTAGAGATCATGGGTGTTTGTGTCTTCAAGACCTAGAAAATAGCGAATGAAGCGACACACAGACACGACACTGCCAGTTTAGGATGGCAATCAAGCAGGAGGGACCAATGCTTTTATTTTATTTCCCCGCCTACATGCATGTGTCAGACGTGCAGACCGGCCCGTCGGCCCCACGGCTTTCACATTGTAATCTAAACCACTAGATAGTGGACCGGCCAGGCCTCCTTGAGAGCACCCTAAGCCCTCCCGCAAGCACAGGAGGAGGGCATTAGCGGATATTTGGATCTATAAGCGCATGCTGTGTACGTATGCAGGCCTATCCAGAATTTTGCGAACAACTTTGCATCCACATTCCCAAGTAGTGGACTTTCGGCATTCATCCTAGTAACATTTTCATAACAAATTATCGGCGACAATAACTGTACAGCAATGAACGGAATGTGCCTGAACAGATGCAATCAGGGATCCGGATTGATCAACTGTCGCTGAACACGCTGTCCGATGGGACAATGTCTGTGGCTAGCCGACTGACACCCCCAATGCAGCGCTATCCGCAGGAAAGTTCTTTTGGCAGGCCAGAGCCCCCCTGTGCAAAGCATCTACCTATCTGACACATGCTTTTTAAGTATATGCTTGGCTGACAATCATTTAAAGCAGTTACAAAGTTTTGGTAGATAGATCATTTATACAAATACGTACATACACCCCTCTGATCACTGACGTACTTCCTCATCGACCACTTCAGTGCAGGATTCGTTCTACCTATTGAAAAATTCCTACTACAACCAGCTTTGCTTTATCCATACCTATATTGTTACCTGACATCCATTCGTTGAACCTATCCTTCGTCGTCCCCATATTACCACATTCGAAGTTCTCAATCCCTTTCACTGTCGCACTTGCTCGCTAGATCGAGAGATATCTAGCTGAAGCCACAACTATTGATCCGGAGTCAATATGTCGGGTAGGGGTGATCCTCTCAACTATTGTCGAGCGGAGGATTACTTCGATGCTGCCAAAGCTTGGGGTGGCCCCAAAAAGGTCATTAGTGTCTCTAAAGATCCTCCCAAACCAAGCGACCCCTCCATAGCCAGCCCATACCGAGACACGCACTATCATGGATTGACGCTCACATTTGACGATAATACGCTTTGCGTGGTGCAATTCATCAGACCCACCCTATTTAGAGTTAGATATGACCCTTCGGTGAGGACAGCAGATGAATATGGGGACGAAAACAGGTTGGTCGCTTATTATTTGTGTAAGAATGCCGATAATGACATTCAATCATAGCCGAACCATCCTGCAGGACTTCACTTCTCAGCTCATCCATGCCCTAGACAGCTACAGGGGTATCACGTGGAAGACCGACTTGGTTCCGGCCTCAGAGGGTACACCGCCTAAGAGCAACTACTGGAAACTTACGGTAAATGGAGCATTCATCTTGGGAGCATCTTTGTTGACGTTTGATCCTCAATTAGTCGGAAGTAACGGCGGTTGGTCCTCCCCCAGACTTCGATGATAAGAAGCCCTACAACGTTGGCGATGGAATGGTATTGGTTATATATCAAGAACCCTTCAGAATTCAGGTAATCATCATGGATAACCTTTAAAATCAAAAATTAATTATAGGAAATTGCCTAGGCTATTCGTAAAATGAAGCCTTTAAAAAAGCCGTATACGATGCCAAATGAATATACTAAGGCTGCGGGGACAGATTGGAAGTACCAAATTGCTTGGGAAACTTCCCCAAAGACATTTAGGTGGCACAGAAATCCGGATCACACCATGTTGAAGGACGTAATCTTGGATGTTATCAAACCCGGACATGGAGAATATGTGGGATTCGGAGAGCAAGGAGGCACGGACTTCATGAAGCGCCCTACTTTCATGAACTATTTCAGTGAGCCCTACCTTTAAAATCCGGGTCACCTTTGGTTAACAGTTTTACGGACTGTGACAATATGCAGTACCAGCAGGTCTATAACAGGGGACCCCTCGATCCCCGTGAACCTTTGTAAGTTCTTTTGTTTTTGATCTGATGCCAACTATGTTATTGACTGCTACAACAAGATATCACTCAGATCCGTTCTTTTTGCAAGTGAATGCGAACCCCGAACATGCAAATGTCACAGCAACCTATATAGACAATTACTCCCAAATAGCTGTGGATTTTGGAAAGACCAATTCGGGTTACATCAAGCTGGGCACCAGATTCAATGCGATGGATGTTTATATAATCAGCGCGAATAACGTCCCAGAGATAGTGAGGTTAGTTTTTTGCAATGTTTCGCTGTTGAGGACGATATCCTAGTTGTGGTCCTTCAAAGCTAATAATTTAGACTTCAATCCGGCTTGGTAGGACGAGGAATGCTGAAGCCGAGATATGTTCTTGGAAATCATCAAGCCTGTAAGTTCTGGGGGGGAGTTTGCACCGGAGAATTGTCGACTAATTCCATATCCCGTCTTATTGAAGGCTACGGATATTCGACAGCCGCTGATCTCCACGATGTCGTTGATAAATACCGGAATGCGGGGATTCCATTAGATGGTATCCATGCTGATGTTGACTTTCAGGTTGCTCTTCCTTGACAGGCCCACCTTGGTTGATTTGGTATATTAACACAGGGTAATGGTCTAGCACGAGTTCAGAACATTCACAATGAATCCCGCCAACGATCCCAAGACTATGTTTTCAACGCTCAGGAATAAGGGTATCAAGTGTTCAACAAATATCACGCCTGTTATCAGTATCAGGGACAAAACTGCTTCACGGCCGGAAGGTTATAAAACCCTCCAAGAGGGTCTTCGTGATGGGTTAGTGTAGGCATTACGCCCAAATATTACAAAGCTGACGTGGTTGCGCTGGTTTTCCCCAATAGGAGATTCATTCTGGACGAGAGGTACACCAAGGGTACGAGTGGGCAGTCAAAAGATGTTCGTTACTTCAATTTTAGCGGCGGTGGAACAGATGAAATCAATCCCAACGACTCGAACCGTCGGCCGGATTACGGGGACAACTAGTAGATTCCACTTTTCCTAGTCCCCCTTACGTCTCGATCGGGGCATTATGTTGCAAGTACTGAAGCCATCGCTAGCAATCTCGAAGATATTTTCAACAAAAAGGAGCCCTACCATGGTGCTGTGAGTTATGGTTATAATAACGGCACAGTAAGTCCATACTCTCTTCCAATTCAACTCAGCCCCTGAGTACTGATTTGAACGAAATTATATAGCCGGGCCACTATGTTGACCTTAGCAAGGAGGAAAATCGCATATGGTGGGGGGAACAGTATAAGGATCTCTTCGACTTTGGACTTGAGTTCATATGGCAAGACATGACGACACCTGCAATTGGTGATGCATACGGTGACATGAAAGGGTATGCCCCGGACATCAATGCTATGAAAAACTAAAACAGGTCTCAAGTAATGTGCTTATAGGCTCCCGTCTCGCCTGTTGCTGAATTCGGATGCTGTGAAAAAGAAGTCCAAGCAGCAGCTAGCCATTGAAATATGGGCTCTATATTCATACAACCTTCACAAAGCGACATACCATGGCCTCAATCGTATGAAAGGCCGAGAGAACAAGCGCAACTTCATCCTCGGGAGGGGAAGCTTCTCTAGCATGTTTCGCTTTGCCGGGCTCTGGTCTGGGGACAATGCAAGCACGTGGGATTTTTGGAAGATCACTATTCCCCAAGTGCTCTCTGTGGGTCTCAACGGTGTCAGTATCTCTGGGTCGGATACGGGTGGGTTTGAGCCTGGAAAGAGCAACGGTCAAGAGGAGAAGTACTGCAGCCCGGAGCTTCTTATTCGGTGGTACGCGGGCTCGTTCTTGCTGCCATGGTTGAGAAATCACTATGTCAAGAAGGGCAGGAAGTGGTTTCAGGTATGACCTGCGATACTTGATAATTTGCGGTGAGAGCTGCAACACCGACTAATAAAATATTGAACTTCACTAGGAGCCGTATCAATATCCATTGCACTACCAGAATAACCAAGAAGTGCCGCGAGATCAGTACTACCTATACATGGCTGTGGAGACAATTACAAAGTATTATGTAGAGCTTAGATATTCTCTCATGCAAGTTCTTTACGACGCTATGTTCGAGAACCTAATTAACGGGTTACCCATCGCGAAATCCATGGTATTTATCCCTCCAGCTCCCTGCAGATCTAAAACAATGTCTCATACGATACAAATTCTCTAGCTTTTGACGGATACTCAAGACGCAAGTTTCTTTAATGAGTCTCAAGAGTTTTTGAATAACCAGTACATGTGCCACCGCGACATTCTAGTTGCTCCAATCATGCAAAGCACGAACGATAACCCGGGAAGCAACAGAGATGTTTATCTTCCCCTTGAGTTCATGTGGTATCAGTCGAACTTGAGGCCTTGGGACGACCAAGGAAAGGCCCTGGACCTCCCCGTCGAAGGTGGTACTGTGATCAACTATACTGCTAGAATCACAAACAATTACGACGATTTTCCTTACGTAACACCGGTCTTTATTAGGGAAGGTAAGAGTAGACAACTAACGTTGCCCTTGGCTAAGTTCCTTGGTTAACATTCACAGGTTCCATCATCCCACAGCTCAAAGTACGTCAATATGTCGACGATTATAGGGACGGGCCAAACCATATAAAATTCAACATTTATCCTGGAAAAAATCGGGTAAATACGCCTCCTAAATATTACAGACTCTTCTAGTCCACTAGAGACCTCCTTTTATTGACGATATATTGAATTCTAGAAGTACCACACATATCTCGACGATGGAGTGAGTCGTAGTAGCGCACCCAAGGGGCTGCCTCAGGTCACGCATCTTTTGCCACAGGCAGAAAGAGAGCGAGCTGCGAGGGTACAATCGACTGAGGAGGAAGATGAAGCTCATGTGCAGGGGCGGGACGGGAAGGCAAATAGCGAATTTCGAAAGGTTGGCCTTCACCAGGTAATTACTCAAAGCCAGCCCTCCCGTATATTTATAAAGTTAACATATCATTCTGCATAGACTACGAATGACTCAGTGCGAACCATCGACATCGTGCAAGAGCACAGCAACTACGATCCCCAAAAGGAAATCGGCACCAGTTACACTTTGATCATCTACTTTGATGTGGGGGTCGATGTGAGCAAAATCAATGTGGATGTCGAACCAAACAATATTTGGGAACGTAACCCGCCTAGTTCCTACAAATCCGAAGGAGATTTGCGGGCAGTGATTATCAGAGTCAACGAGATTTTGGGCGCCTCGAAGAAAGTTACCGTCAAGCTTACGCAGCAAAGCTAAGTCAGGCTAGGTAAAGTGGTGTTGACGTCATCGGTCTTTTATATGCTAAGTGGGATGGTGATTTTCTTCCCGCCGCTCTCTTTTCTTCATTTTTCTGTTTTCCCTGGTTGGAAGATTGAGGTGGTGTATTGGTTTCCTGGCTTAAGTACTAGGGATTTGGGAATCGATTTGGATAGCAAGTCATGAAAACCTACAGAAAATAAGAGTTCAACTTTTGATTCCTCCGCAATAACCTATCTTTCCAAATCCACACTTGCCCCCATCCATTCTACTGTGGACTCTGTGACTTACTATGCATTCAATAAAAATGTAAAAGAATTAAAATTAGCAGCTACGGTCATAGAGTTATAAAAGCGAGGCTTCCCGTCCGCTCAGCCATATCTAAGCATAACATCGCCAGGTTAGTACTGCAGTGGGTGACCATGCGGGAATCCCTGGTACTGTAGTTTTTTGCGTCTTTCAGAAGACTATATTGACTCGCATGAAGTGATTGTTGGAATTGATTGTCCGGCATCCACAACCAACTCTCTGCAAGTTCGACAAACCCCAGGTTCCTTTTGCAACCATTAGTACCCACCCTGCCTACAAATCGCAGAAGTGCACTCAATCATTTACTCTCCGAGCCAGCAACTGTCTTCGGATTCTTCGATTTGTTTTGCAGCAGGCGGCCGGAGACGGAGAGCTAGTTGGCTCAGGCAGCGAGCGAGGATTCAAACTTAATGGGAATCTTGGAGGGAGACATTGGGAGTATAGTGTAGCGATGAAATGCAGCAAAATTAGAGACGGATGACTATGGAGACGATAGAGATACAAGAGAAGATGGTGACAGTAGGAGAGCGAAGGAGGAGGGAGATGGTCGGAAGCTAAGGAGCCGTGGTTAGTGTTGAAAGTGTCGTTACAAGCCTTAACACCTGCAAATTGTAAACGATGCAGCGGGTTAGAGGTGAATGTCTGGTTTGTTTAATGAAATATTTTATAGCAATGATGGCGAGATTCGACTTTGACTCGCGGCTGTCATAATACTTCTTGAAGTCCCCCCGCAAACTTCTAACTGAACACCGCTCACCCCCGAAAGAACCTCTCGTACCTTCAATTTCATTTCATAGCCCCTCCACCTGATAAATAGACCGGAAGACGTATGTAAAGATACCGAGTGCTGTGTCGTTCGTTTGTCAAAAAGCGAGTAATAGTAGTACCAGTTCAGGTATGGCATGTATAAAACGAGCGCATACGCGCCTACATATAAACGCCCATTGTATTTTGCTCGCATAATTTGTTAAGCGCATGATATTTGCTTTAACAACAAAGCCACAACTCGCCAGCAAACCTGCATCGCCAGTGTCCAGGTTAGGTTCACTAGTTCTCACTCGTCTTACATCCCCTGCTCTGTGTTGCATATATGGACCGCCTCCCTGACGTACGGCTTATGGGCTTCAGCTGGGCTGATGGGGATCATGATCTCACGATGGTGATGGTCGTTCCAGACTCAGCTGGAGATGCCAGCTGAGTGCACATGCACGCGTACAAGGGCATACTCTGAACGCCGTATATAAGATCACACGATTATTCCTGTAGTTCAGAATATACAAGCTTCTCTAGCAATCAGTGTTTCAACACTCTATTTATGGATACCCCACCAAGACAACTCTCACTTTGGGGTATAAGACGTTCGACAGAATGGTCTCACTTTGTCTTGGGTATAACAGAGGGTATATGGACATAAATAACCTTCTCTCGCTTACGACGAAGAATAAGCTTAAACAAAACGTGGCGAAGTGGCTGTCCCACGAGTTCCGGCGAGTAAAGAATGTTCCTTACCGTCGAGCGGGCATAGCCGCCCTCACATTCTCTTGGATAGATCGTCTCACTGATGCAGGCGAGCGAATCAGTCCATACGGTTTCAGCTGGAAATTCCCACCTCTACGACCCCCGCAGCCCCAGTGTTCTCCGCTGATGGGTCCTCAAACTCACCGATAATAAAGAATAGAGACCTGATTACACGACTAATACCTGGTATAGACGGACTGGTTATCTAAATTATGTGGTTGGTCGATCAGCGGGCAAAGGAGTAACAGTTATTTCAGGATATCCTACTATGCATATCAAATGTTGCTTCCAGAAGTTTCGAATATGATACAGGGCACCAATCGCTCCAGGTATAACCCTGATGCTTAGGTTCATTCTTCACCCATCCACACCCTCTGATTATGGATTCATCTCTAAGCACATCGCATTGGTTACCAATTAAGTACACTAGTTACCGGAAATAAAGTACAGAACGAAGTCTCATTAATTATATCCGAACCTACTGTATTTTCTTGTCTTGCTAACACTAAAATTACGGCGTGGGCGGGGCAAATAAGATATAAGCGCGGGCTAGAGATCCGTATCATGCTTTTTCACCCCAGGCGTGTGCTGACAACTGATTTTACTCTTCCTGATTTGTAGCGTTGACCGCACGCTAACCCTCATCATGATCAATAGTGCGGCGGATGGGGTGCGGGCTGACACTGAGAAAAGGAGTTGGCCCTCAATCGGTACTCTCAGCTCGCAAGACTACTGCAAAGTTTGGCTGTAATTCGACCTTAGCTATAAATTTAGACAGCGAAAGAGTAATCGCCGCAGGTTTCGAGCTTGTGCGACATGGTGTTTACAGCACCGTGTTAATAGCACCAAGCTCCGCGAATTGAGTTACTTTTTTACCTAATGGATGCGATGATCACTAACCGCTCCATCATTCACTCGAACACTTCTGATTGCTGACGTACTCCGCCATCGAGCTCTCACTCGTTTCATATCCACGTGCTCTATTTATAGAAACTCCCCGCACCAACACTGCCAGATAATTTGGAGCCTGCGAAACCTCCACCACCGTCTGTCCGAGACAGGGCGTAAGCAATAATAGCCATCTCTCTGTTTGCGTACGATGGAGATAAGCTCTAATGGAACGTAGAAAAGTGACTGCGCCATTGCGAATATTATCATCACGACCGCGCGCTTAACATGTCCAGCGGCCGGCGAGTGATATATTGTGCCGTTGTAAACTCGGGTCGGCGGGTGACTAAACTTTGCTCTAGTTGCCGAAGCTGATGCACAGTAACTCTTTTAATTTCTGTCCCATGTCCACAGCTCAATTATTACTGAACGGGTGCCAGCATGTAACATGGGGTATCTTTAGTACTTTACACAGCGTCAAACATGTGCAAAAACCGTCAGCATTCCACGCGTCCTTCAATCTCCACCATTCATTCCTCCATGTGAGTCTCGCATTGGGACCCTACAGTATTTTCTATGCCTAAATCAGTCAGTACGATAGTTACCCCGCGACTAGTACAGTGTTCGATATTCGGTCAAGGTTTTATTTGGAAATTGGTTGCAATATTTGATAATGACAATTTGGCTTGATAATTAGCTGAAGTGTCCATGAAACAAGCCCTGGTTTTGCAACGGATCGTCGTGTGTAGTAAATTCCGTGGCGGGATCCATGTACGACAACCCAAGGCTCCACAACAAATTGCCCTACCTATGATATGGTCTAAGTTTGCAAGACTTGGTGTAGTACTATCGTGGTTTTTGGGAACATATTCCAAATCCCTGAAGGCATAAATCTCCGGTCGTTGATAGTTCTCAGGTTTGTGTCCTGCCACAGAATGCAGTTGCTCTACACCGAGGGATACTCGGTACTGGGGTTTGAAGTAACCACCGCAATACTTGACCGGTGATTCCTGCATTGCTCAGTGTTTAAAACTATTGTGAATCCGTATGTCGGTGAACCGGTTCAAGCCTCGCCTCAGTGCCATAATCCTAAAACAAACCGAGTAACAAGTCTCCATCCGGATATAACAATCAACACTCCCATAAAAAACTTCGATATCCCAACCAGTTCACCTACCATGTAAGCTCATCCATTCTAGAGCCAATCAGGTGCACCATTGCCTGTATAGCATACTGCAAAAATTACCGCTCAAGGGGATCCTGCAATCTTCTAATTCGGAGTATTGTTAGAGTATGTCTAACTTACTGTCAACACGGCCAGTACTATACCAATGCAGGCACTACCGCCTATGTATCTCCAGTGCAATACCTTCCTCTAGCACCGACCCTCGAACCCCTTCGCATTCCAAGCCCTACTTTCTCCTCTTAGCTAATCCACCATCACCGGATACCTCTTCCCGTTTTCCAGACCTTTCCACCCTTCGTAAGCGGCCTATCTCGTGAATTCACGGCATTCCTGACCTTAAACTCCGTAAGACCACATCCACTCGAACTAAACCACCACAATCCCACTAACCATCTTTCGACAACGGTCCGCAGGTGAAAACTTTTTCCATTCCACGGCTTCCCAATTTCCGCTACCTAGCAAATTAAACGCGCTACCCCTCTCCTGTAGTCTTTCCTTGGTACACGTATGTATTTCTCGTTACTAGGGTGTCCTAGGCGCATACGGCACAGCTATGCAGTAGTTAGACGCGGCTGGCACTAGGCTGAACGAGTCGGTCGATACCTCGGCTGCTGTACTTATAGTAGAGGACTTTGGATATGCGAGCAAAAATAAACCGTGGGTCTGGATGCGAATACAAACAACATAGCACTGACTTGCTCAGCCGCGGTAAGCTGAAGAGAACGCCTGATATAGGGATGAACAGCCGCCCATCGCGCCTACCCAGCTCCGGGTATTTATTTACTTCCCACACCCCGAGCCTTGGGTGACAGTGACGTCGCCGGTGTGTTACACAAGCCCATGCGTTGTCCACCCGCCACAGACGAGCTTATCACAGCACCCATTCGCATCTATTTCCGATCATGTATTGATTACTATCCCACCGGATTTAGACTCTCACAACGGTTGCGGAGAATTCAGACAAAGAGCGTCTTTGAAGACATTAAATTAAGAATAAGAGGTAAAACGAGTAAACGAGAAGTAAGAATGTATGAACAGTACGTGTTATCGATGCTATGTACCCTCCCTTCCACCAATGAATGTAAACCAAGTCTAAACCCAAAGAAGCCGAACAAAGGCAAGCCAGAGTCCTAAAAATATATACACGAAGTTTACCGAGCGGCGAAGTAAGCCTACCCCTCCCACCCACCCAAAAAAAAGCAAAACACCCCCAATGATAGTCATGAACCCGGCGTGTTGGGCCCCGCGTTGCCTCCAAAACCGGTGCTAAATACGAATGAATGCAACACCCCGCAGTAAAGCGAAAGAAAAAACAATGTGATGATGCCCGAAATATGCAGCCGCAGAAAGGGATGCAGTATCCAAATATGCAGCCGACTGAGACAGATGACTCGACCGTTGCGGGTCAGTCCGTTCGCTTGTTTTCGGTACGGCCGCGAGATGTCGGGCATCCAGAATCGAAGAGAATCGTCGCAATTGTGCCGCTCAAATGTATCCTCCTCTTCTAGCTCAAATGAATCCCGTGCTGTTGCAACTCGTGTTGCAACCGTCCAAAACCCCCATCAAAAGAACCCTCCACCCCCCCCAGATGGCCCTGCAAATATCTCCCTAATCGTATCCCTATTCTCCCTCGGCGGATCAGGCAGCGGCTTATCCTCCCAATCCCGTTGACTTTCCGGGCTGCTACTGCGACTCAAACTAAACGCTAGCTCGCGCCCATACTCCTCCAGCTCCGCACTCCACGTAACCCCATCCCGTCTCCATCCAATATACTCATCATTCACGCCCACCACCCCCCGTTGGTTGTACACTGCCTCATACTCCGCATTCAGCCGAAGCAGTGTGTTATCGGGGATTTCGATGGAACTGTAGCACTGGCGGATGTAGCCGCGGGTCATCGGGCGGCCGCGGGAGATGTATATGAGGCGGCGGAGGATGTCGACGGCGGAATCGAAAGATGCGTCCCAGGACCCGCGGTTGAGGCGGTCGAGGGTGGATTTGAGCGCAAAGCAGTGGTCGAGAGCCAACAGTGTTAGCCCTTCAGACGAAAACACGATGTCGTTTTGTAATAGCGTGCGGTAGATTACGTCGTCGCGGAGGTCTACGGGGATTGCGGCTTCGAGAGTGGTGTTCACCCATGTTTGCGAGAGATTGAAGAGTTTTTGGGCGCGGGAGACTGAGCGCGTTAAGGTGTTGAGGGTTTTGGGGGAGGGCGGGGTGACAAAGATTAGGTTTAGGCCTGTGCTGTAAGGTTGTTAGTTAGTTACTGTGATCATATGAAGGATAGGAGAATATACCAGGTGGGTTTTGTTTTGTGCACCAGACACGGCAGAGAGGATCCGCCAACAATCAGGTGGACGTGTAGCCGTTTCCTTCGTAGATCCCGGCTCACATACTCTAGTGCGTGGAAGATCTGGGCGGCGTCCATTTCTGTGTCGAATGGGAGCGGGTAGGATATCGATGTTGAGTGTTTCTGACCCATTGTGATGAAGAGGGGGGACAGACAGCTGAAAAATAGTGTTGCTAGTCCTTTCCACCTCGAGCTGGGTTGTGGTGTTGTGGGATGATCGGGAGTCGTAGTGGTGGATGTTGCGAAGGCGAGGAGCGTGGTGAGTAGTAGCAGGAGGGGGAGCATATGATATATGCCACTTCTCCCAAAAGCAAGTGGACTGGCCAAGTCAGATAGGCTAAGTTATTCCTGCGCAGGGAACGAGATAATAAAGACGAAGGCGACCTAGTTAAATGTGAGCACCGGCTTCTGGGTGTTGAGTGGCTAGTGTTCGCTGGGTTGCCTACCACCTTTTGTACCAATGGACTGGAGGGTGGGAGCTAGTCGCAAGGAAAAACAAATGGAATCGGCGCACCCCTGCTACCAAGGAAAGTGCCCAATGTACCGTACCGCACACCGAGTCGACACCTGGCCGTCCTGGGATCCAGTCAGTTATTACAGGTATCTCGCGAACGCGACCCCGCACCGCACGGACTCCACCGGCCTGAGAGGTACGCCTCGCCATAAACGCAATAGGCGCGAAAGCTACTGCTGCGAGGGCGGCCCATGTATCGCGAAACCAATTTCACATTGCCACCGCCAAACTGGCGTTCCACAAATACCTGCGACAATTCGACGGATTACTTTTCTTTCCATAAACACTGCAGCATTAATGGTCGGTCGATCAGTGCAGATTTTGCGTGGGTTGTTTCCATCACGTCCCAGACAAGACACGGCAACCGAGAGTTGGAAGCCATTATGATTCAACAAACAAACGATAAGTATCAATGGTATTGTCCACCAAGACACGGGCGGTCGGTTCGTTGCTTTTAATTCTTACTCAGTTGCAGGCCTCCCAGGAACTCCCCACCATCGGCCCGATTAAAGGCCCAGATACCAACCACAACAACAACCGTTTCTTCTCCGAAAGAATAGTTGAATAGGGGCTCATCCGAAAGAGGTGTCTGAACGCGATTCACGCCATCATGTGAGGAAGCAACGGTTATCTCGTCACTCCATCGTGGGACTAGCGGATCTTACTGTGCATATGTTGCCTTGTTGTTCACGCTAGCCAATAGACAGGCGACCCCACGGTTCCTACTCCACACCATATTGCAGGAATCCCCAGAGAGGAAGTTCATAAGGCTGCAGATCACGGGCATGGGGGTGGTGTTTTTTTTTGTTTTGTTTTGTCTAGACGCAACCGCGGCCGCTGCACACGCGAAACAACATACTTCCTATTCCGGTGGCTGGGCTTGTTTGCATACTGCGGAAATTACGTGTCCTCATGAAGCATAACTGCCTCGGCTGGTTTATGAGTTTATTGGTTGGTTGTCTCCAGACAATCTATCTCGTACCTACTATACACCGCGTATGTATGTGGACGTACACACTAACTAGCTGGGGGTGGGAGAACAACACACAGTACATGTATAGAGTACGGTGCTCCTAGCTACCCCGATTCCCAGCAGTCCCGAGTACGAGTTAGAGGCACAGCACGCATATGACTACCTCCTCAGGAAAGCTTCTGGATGCTCATTCGTACGTCGTACATGCAGCGGCAGAGGCTGCCGCCGGTCGAATGCATCGTATTGCCGGTATATGCATCAGAGCGGTACAGCGCGATGAGTTGTTACTGCTACTGCTTCGAAACCCCCCTTACATAACTACGCGCTTCGCGGCAAACCAAGCGATGGGGAGGAAGAGGAAGGACTTTGCGAAACTCATGAACGGTCGAGTTACTCTCCGGCTATTTTGGAGAAAAATTTAGTATACGTCTACTGCACCGCAACGTGGCGATACCTCGTTTTTGAAACCGCGAGATTTTGGTGAGATAGAGTTTTAACAACATTGGTACCGCGCTGTGCCTTGACCACGAAACAAATTGACCACGACACAATTTTCTGTGCCACCGAACCAGATCTCGATTTACCTTTGCGTTTGTTTGATCGATGTACTTGCGCCGTTATCTGTGAAGCGAGAAACCAGATATGAGCCGTTGACCTGGCAGCAGAAGACTGAAACTATGACGGAATACTGCGAATTTCTGTGCCGCCGAAGAGATTTGCCAACGTACAGCGAAGCGTTTACCAGGCTGAAACGATGATGTTCACAACGTGTATTGATTTGGGAGGCCCAGGCTGTCTGCGAATTGCGAGGCTGGAAATCGGGCACGAGATGAGCTTCTGTGCCGCTGAGCGTGGGAGGTTCTGTTTGGTTGATGTAAGTAACCTTTCATTGCGTTACCGCCTGAGAACAAAAAAACGGAAATACCCGCCTATAGAGCGTTGGCCCAGCAGCAGAAAGGTGAGTTGATTGTGTAACTCGATGCATTGTCTTGCTCCGCCTCAGAGTGTGGTACACCAGGCAACCAAGCAAATTGGGCTTGCGAGGTTGGGCTGAAAATCTGGGCAATAAACAACTCCTGTGCCCTGTACCACCACGATTTGCTTGGGCGGTGAGCATGCGCCGCCTGAAGCGAGGAATGCGCATCGAGTACGAGTAGGGCTGAAAACTGGGCTTAAAGGGTGGAAGCCTAGAGTTATGAGTACTCGGCCATACTCGAATTTTGTCTCGTAGCGCCTTAGGTACCAGCTGCAACAGCACCAGACAGTGGAAAACAAAGCACCAAGTACTACCTTCTGGGCTTGAGACAAAGCCTGCTTCCTTCCTGCGTCCTAAGAGCGAAGAAAAAACTGGGATTTCATATGTACTATCACATACCTGGTTGGGGGCCGATAGAACCAGTGGCCTATTGAACAGCTGAAATTCTTTGTCATTCCTATTTGAGCCCTTTTGAAACGGTTCTACAAGGGTTACAGTGGCAAAATGGATTCGATAGGCTTGTGGTTTTATCGACCCCGCAGCAGCTACAACCTGGTACAGACAGAGAGAGAGCTCTTGTCTTTGAATCGGTAGATAGTGACTCTTCTGTATTTTTCCTGCTTCCCTTACTTAGAGGGAGGGGCTGATATGACGAGACAGAATGCTATCGATATGCGCTCAATGAAAGAAAGAAACATATGCATTAGGGATGAAGACTATAACCAGCAGATCTGTCTTTACCTCCCCCTTCGGCTCACCAATGATCCCGAGGCTATGGTTCGGGCCATTAAGTTGGGGGAAATTGTGAAGCCTGCATATATACACGTAAGTCAGTATCAAAAGTTTGGCTTGGCTTCTAGTCCCGCTTCAGATGAACAATACCAACGCTATATTCCCGTGACACGGCAAACTACAATGGGGTTTCCCGCGGCCTTGCCAATCTAATACTGCTTCGATAAAGAGAATATGGAAAGTTGAGAACGAAATACAGTTTCTTGGTTTCTTTTTCCCCCGGCCCCGTCGCGAACAGACGGCCGCTCCCGATGAGCTTTGTTTTTTGAACGGAGATAGAGGAAAATGTTGGACGGGGAAAATGGGATGCATAGAGGCTAGTATCGATGGGAGGTGAGTTTGTTAGAATTATTTGTATGTTGGCAGTTGGATGGGAACACTGGAAATGAGCCATTTCACCTTTGAAGATTCAACAATGGGCCAACTAGAGGTTAGACGAGCTCCTCGGCAATACCGAAATTGCGGAAGGTTCGTACAGTCTTGTTTACCGCGTCAGACGCAACACGTTGTTGTGTAAATGCTTGTAGAGCAAGGGAAGTAAGCGTGTATTCCCACGGCTACAGAAATTACCTAGGCCCATTTTGATGGTAAACAAATAAGCTCAAGGTGTGTGATTGGATAACTTGCTAGCGAATTACCTTTGCGGATGAAACAGCAAATCACCGAAGCCTAATAGAAGCCTTCCACTACTCTTCCAAGAGACTTCGGAATTCATTGCGGCGTATTCACGAAAATATTTGTCAGACAGCCTTCCACGATTTACCGTTTCATCTAGATCAGACGCTATTTTTCCACTACGCGGAAGCGCGAGCGTCTAATCGAGATCAAAGGTAATGAAACGTGACGAGAACGGATTGGGAGAAAAAAGGATGATGTGGTCCCCTTGGCGCTTGTAGATAAACTATTGTGGCACCGTGTGGCTAAGGCGGGCAGTAATTATAGCACATCCGACTACGTTCAGCCTTATATATCTACATAAACTACTTCTAGAAATGCCCCACAAAGTATGCCTTGCTATCCCTATAGGCTTTTTTCTCTGCATGGCTGCTATTCCTATGGGTATTACGGTACTCTGCATTCACAAATAAATACACAGCCCGTCCATTCACCGCCAATACAGAAAAGGTTTCAAACGACGACGGGCATTATAGACTGTAACTGCACTCAAGAGTATTAAGATGGAGACATGGCTAATGGACACAATACTGCCCCCGTCCATGCTAGCCATGATGTAGCAAAATTAGCTGCAATTAGTCCGGTGTCTGCTCCTCTGCTTAAGTTTTCGTCGAACGTCCACCGGGGAATAAAGGCTGACTGCAGTTCCAGGCTGATGTCTTGATTTCTAGGACCGGTAAATAACGATCTATGCACATAAGAATTTAGTACTTCTATGCGTTGTCCTTCAGCATAGGCCCTTTCACCGAATAACAGCTCTGGCTATATGTTCCTAGTGTGGGGCTGAAGTTCACACGCCAGAAACGAGGCGGGCATACTCACTCAATAAGCGCTACCCGCCTGGCCTGTGAGTCCGCCCACACTCATCATTTCTGCACTTTTACATGGTACTTGGTTGCTATCTTGTGAAATAAACTCGTCCAGCGGAAGAGTCAATATCGAATAGAGGAATGAGGCTAGGTGGGGGTCGCTATTCATGAGCTTTATCCATCTACTGCTTCTTCTGCATCACACCCCGAGGTCTTGCACATCTTTTCCTCTTGCTTCCGTTGATTGGACACCCATCTACGGATGAGTTGTCAAATACGGAAATGGCTGGAGATAACGGCACCTCTCTCAGCTCAACGCTTCTCGTCACAATTACTCCAGCCAAGATGATTATTGGCAGATCCATCCGTCTTCCTATTCAAAAGATTCCCCTCACTGTCAGCCCAGGATAAGTATCGGCAGATCCCACACCATTTTCTGCGGAGTTTGTCTTTGGTTACGACCTCTACCGGCGCCCTATACATTCGTATTAGCTATGGGAGGGAAATATCCTTGAGTTCTTCATACGTACTGTGTTTGACAGTGAACTTGGTTCTATGAACAAGACGGCGATTCCCCACCAAATAATGACCTTTGATCATCGCAAGCTCCATTCAAATTTCGATCCCATCACTTTCCGCGGCGATTGTATCACATCGAGATCATGCAACCACCTGCATTTTCCTCCCCACCACTTCCGGCTGTAGGAGATGGGCATATCACATCAGTATCGAGTATCTAGCATATAATCACCACCCTTGCCACCGCTTCCAGTTGTAAAAAATGACCATATCACAACCCTCCGACATGCAAGCTGATACAACCAGTACCACTTCCGGAAGTAGGAAAACGACTACATCATCAAGGCCAGACCCCTAACGTGCAACCACATCCTCCCCACCACTTTAACTCTGATGACATGCTGATAGTCCAGACCCTTTGGTAAGGTGATTATTTACGAACGGACTGGAGTATGCATTCCCACGCGTTCCCCTCTTTCTTGCATGCATGTTCCTTTTGATATTGTGCAATCTGCGCGCACTCGTAGCTTCTGAGGCGATGTGTGCAAAATATTCCTGAGCACATTCTATTCGGTCGATGGAATATCCGCCCCCAGTTCGGGTGAGTCCTCAAAAGCGAATAGAAACTGCCGTGACTGTTGTGTACAGCTGCACCCAGCTCCAGATTAGACCGTGTTGGTGTGCGCAACTTTCTAACTGCCCCCTCAAATACCTCACGCTGTGCAGGTGACGTTTGTTCTACATATCTTTCCCACATCGCTTCAGGCAGCTGCTTCTCCGGTGTATACGCGTAGTAACGGCTTTTCGAGAGACCATGATGTTTCTCTACCAATGAGGTGCAATTCCCCTACACCTCAGCAGCAGAAAAAAATTCTTCTGGAGGTAGAGGTGGAAGGCCGAAGTGGGGGCGGTCGCTCGAAAAGCTACATAGGAGCGGCTGACTTCCTAGGTGCGTATCTGGGTAGAGACAATGTGATGAAGTGCATAGGGACCAGGCGGTCGTGAGCAAGTTTGTGGTGGTCCTTCTGGAATTCCGAAAACTCGAGTGTTGGGAGTGGGTGGTTTGTTGGCAGCCTAACTCGGCTGATTCGATTTTTCAACTAGCGAAACTCTTTGCCCATGAAACTCTATCTCGAGAGCCGGGGATCTTTGTATCAGAGATGCATATGTTGGTTCCATTTTCCTTCTGGCAGATGTCTGATTGCCATTATCTCATTCCTACGCAAACTGTATTGTCGTCCAATAACACGCCAGCCACACTGAGCCTCATCACCAACTACATCGACATTAGTGGAACTCTGCTATTCACTGCCTCGCTTTGACTGGTTGCTCTCAGCCATCGTTCCGAGTCCCTTACCAACCGGTGGGGGGTAGTATACGTAGAGTAAGCTCCCTAGCCACGACGACGGGGCGATCTCAACGTCCTCGCATATCTAACCTCTTCATCCATTGGTGATCGTCATTGAGATATGTCATTGATAACCCCTCACTTATTACCCACCTATCCCGTGTACATAGTCTATGTACCGTAAGCTCGCCAAATTCTGCGCCGCAAATGACTGCCGAAAGCTACTCTACTACTACATCTCAGCACTTTTAATTCCCTCCCAACCAAAATTCTTCAAGCGAAATTGGCAGCAACTCGTTTTGTTCCAGTTACGAGCCACGGTTTTATCTAACTATTGTTTCTTCCTCACGAAGACGTACCAATCCGGTTCCGTGGTTGTGGGTTTAACTTGTGCCGTAGGCGCCGATGCACTCGTGATAGTGGGTGGATTTGGTTGGCGTGGCGCCGAGACTGCACCAATTGGTAACCACAGTCAGCTTTGAATGGAACCAGGTTGGAATTGTGGCTAAACTCACGGGTATCTAAGAGATAGGAGATAATATGAAGGTCTTTCGGACAAATCACGTCTTGAATCGGCGGAGCACGGACCATCTAATCCCGATCGAGTGAAATGTTGTGACTCAAACACGTGCACTGCCAAGATATCGAATGATGCTCCATGCTCGAGTAGCTTCTAGTAGCTGGAGTAGGTGTAAGTTCATCTGCTGCACGGTTTATGGATAGATACGTACTTGCCAACCCCATCCCTTGCATTGGGCCATATATTGCTTACAAGATAGCCGGGCGAAGGTTGCGGAGTGATCGCATACTGCTCCATTTTGAACAAGATATCTCTCGTAGTGTTGAAGTGTCAGATTCTCGTACAACCCGACCACGGCTGCGTCTAGTTGAATGTCGGCTATTCAGCCCCATCCAGTCGATTGTCGCGTTTGCCAGCGATATCTCTAATCTGATTGTGGGATAGAACCCCCGCAGTATAACAAGGGAGACGATACAGATCTATGAGGGTATTTACGACCAGTTCCGGCGGTTTTCTACATTCGTGACTGGGTTCGCACCTATATATTTCGCGCAGCCTCCGCCTAAGCCATAACGCATACCTAGGGTACCCTAGCAACGAGAAATACCGCGTTTGCTTGCTAGATACTTGCGGGCCTGTTCAGCGGAGTCATTTTCTGCCAGTTGTAAGGGGGAGGAGGTGCGCGGTACTTCAGATGTCCCAGTGTGTCATAGCCCGTTAAATATGGTGCGTAAAAGCAGATTTTTTGTCCATCAGTTCACAGCCAGGCTGTCCAAATGCTCTTAGTCCAAAACCTATTCAAGCGGTTAGAAGATAGAATTACAGCGTCTCCTGGGACCTGGTTTTTTACCTTCTGGCTGACCGAAGCGTCTTACTCCATACTGGGGTTGGAAAAATGCACTTCTGTACTGAAACCCCAGGAAAAGTACCCGGCTGTTCCTTATTCTCCCGAGTACAATGCTTCATTCTGCAAAGGGGTTTATGAAAGCAAGGGGGTTTGAGGGGGGGTATGTATACTGTATCGGTTCCAGTAGTAGGCTGCTGACAGAGGATTCTTCATGGGATTACCAGTGCTGACGCTTCCTATCATATACTGACGGTTCGTTTCAGGATTAGCTCTGAAACGATACTATAGCGGGGCTTAGATAGGCAGACCGGAAGGCAGAAGAACGACGGATTTATCTCTGTAGTTATTCGTCACCACTGATCAAGTATCCTGTAGTGAATATTACTAAAAAAGAGCGGTTGTTACTCCAAACGTATATGGTTTGTATTCATTTGGTATCACTTGAACCACTGAGATACACTGACCAAAATGAAATGCACGGCTCTTGCTGACTGCTGAAGTTCCCGATATAGTCTTCGATGCAAAAGGGAAACATAGGAATGCATATTGCACTTCTGGTACATATGCGGTGTGATGGGGCCTGCGTTGCTATCTCCTACACGCTCGGCTTTAATGCTTGGTTCTGGCAATTGTTGGAATGTCTGGTGTGGTGCAATTAGAGATGAGTGAGCTTGAGACTTATACGGATTACTGGCATGGTGGAGGTTGAAGGGATGCTCGGAATGCTGATGGCTTTTGTTTATGATTGGTGCTGACTGCAGCAATGGATAAAATAATTTGGACAGACGACGCGGTGCTGACGTTCGAACGACCAGTAGTGCGGCCGTGAACACAGAGTGAGGGGCAGAACGCTCCCACCAACTCTTTTCCACGCATATGTGTACACTACTGACGCAACTGCACTGAACTTCCAATATCAAATGCATAAATAGTCCTCGCATAAATTGTGCCCGTGAGAAATTGTTCCATCAATGTTACTTTCTACTCATCTATTAAACTAATTGTCATCACATGCCTATGGACTGATGTATTGTGACAAGGGACCAATACAGCTCTTCGGGGAATAAACCAGTCTGCGCTTATATCTTATCTGCGCCGCCTACGTCGCAACCGCTAATTGTAGTTAAACAGCCACACTGGCAAGAGATATGGTATTTACTTGCCACTTTAGTGCATTACGAAATGGAGGCTTCCATGGTGGATGCTGTATTACGGCATGAAGGAGACTAGAGGAGCGAGCACGGAATGTTATCAATTTTGACCATGACGATCGACTGACGCTGACCAAATACAAAAACCGTCCGAACAGAGAGATGCCGCGTGCTGACTGCTGAAGCGGCCATTAGAGCAGTGTAACAGGTATTTTAGAAACACTACGCACGCAGCTATAACTCATTTTGGACTACTCTCGTTCCCAGAGTTTTCGTCACTTGACAAGCTACTCTCGCGTGGAGGTAGACGCTGGTTTACGAGCGTAAGGAGTGGAACAGATATTCCAAATGTTTCTATATATGTTCTGGAACTATCAATTCATCGGGTGTTTCTACCCAGGACTCTTGGGCGAAAATGCTTTTTTATCTTCAGACGCCGAACGGCACAGTGTATCACTCGTTGCCGCCCCCCCAGATCTCTGAACAGCGGCTATCACCGAGTGGCACAGTCACGCTACGTCTCGTTAATCTTATTTTCATCATAAGCGAGTGAGATGGTTATTTTTCGCTTACGCCTGGTGTCAGATAGTGATAGTTGAACCTACCTTAGGTACACCTCCGACAACACACCACACCACCTTTTAGTTTTGCCAAGACCCTTATCGTCCAATCAATTCTAGTATCGTCAGAAAATTTTTGCTTCGGTTTTCAGCTGTTTCTTCTTGAATCAGTCACCTAGGAGCCAAAATGAGTCTCTTCGGAGCCAAAAGACAGCTTAACCTTAAGGAGTCACTTAAGAAGGCAAAGGAGAATTTGGAAGGAAAAATGTCGAGCGCGCTGTCGACAACTACCAGTAGTAGCGGCATCGGGGCCATCCTCGAGCAACAAATGGACGAGATCACCGGACCAGTCACGGTGTCTGACGACGACGGAGCTACCGATTTGGAAGTAGCCGGTGAAGAGAAAGAGTTTTTTGGAACGGCAGAGTACGAGAGACTCAGGGCCGAAGAGAAAAATGATGAGTTGGAGTACGGCTTGCATAAAGCTCGGATCGAAGATGAGTTGAGGAGAGCCGAGGAAAGTCAGGCAACCTCCAGAGTGGGAACGGGACAACTTCCCAGCGACCTGAACGATATGAGAGAGTACTCCGACCTTACGGGAAAAACTGGAGTTACGGGAATCACACGATACGGCAGTGACGACTCTTCGGAATTGTCACCACCTCCAACTACGAACTACGGGGGAAGTGAAGTTTCCTTCCCATCGCAAACACCAAGGGAGAGGGTTACGTCCCCCCTTCCGTCAACGAATGATGAGGGAAGCCTTTTGGGCCTACCTCCGAGCGCTCTTCCCCAGGATCCTTTTTCGACTTCCAGGGTGAGTGCTGGAATTATTGCGCGGAGGTATATTCAGTCGGAGGAAAATGCCAGTCAACACGCGGAAAAAGACGGGGGAATGGAAGAGACCTTGAAAGTCTACACACCCATTCCGAGAAAATTCGAGGTCAGCGATAGTAGTGACAACGAAGATGATATGATGACGGAGGTGGAGTGGAGGGATGAGTCGCCTTACATGATGCCAACGAAGAAAGGAAAAAGGCGCAATAAGGGGAAGGGAGTGAGGAGGCCGGAAACGCCCGATCAACCAATCCTAGATATGCCACAGACGCCAAGCAGGAAAAAGCTCGAGCTCGATTGGGCCAAGCCTGCAGCAACGTTGACCAGTGAGGATGAACCAGCGGATCTGGGAAAGTTTATTGGTGAGTATCTTCGGAATACTAATGACTTGAGGGATTTTATGGTTGGACAGGAAAGAAATGATGCGAGTTATGATGCTTGGTGTCAAAACCAGAGTCAGCATGTCGCAGCAAGACAGAATCATACTGACGCGGCAGTTATGTCGGTACGGAAGATAGCTCAGAATGTGCAAACAGAGATGGAGTTGGAAAGAGAGTATGCACGGGAAAGAGCAGAGAAACTCGACGATAGGTTGAGTAAGATGGAGAAAAAATTGGCTAAGATCGCACCGGTGAATATGGCTAGGACGATTGAAAATGCATTGAGTGGATGCATGGAAAAAATGATAGATCAGTTGACAGATAGGGTGGTGAAGAGGTTTGAGAATGCAGCTGAAGAAAGTAGGAAAAAGGATGAGATCCGAAGGGGGAAACAGGTAGAAGCCACCCCGGAGGAGAAGGATATGAGCGATATCGAGTTTGAACCAGGTGCGACCTTTTCGGAGGAGGAAAATGAGAAGGTAGCAATGGTGATCGAAAGAATGCAGTTGGATGAGCAGGAGTTGGAGGCATCTAGGCATGCCCCAGTTATTCAACCAGGAAAGAAAAGGCAGGAGGTTCCGAGGTTCACCCCGAGTGGACAGGTTACAATTGCGAAAAGACCGACTATTGCGCCAGCAGTGCCGGAACAAAAGAAGAAGGAGGTGAAAAAACCGGAAGTGAAGGAGACACCAAAGGGACCGAAGGCTGGGACTAAGAAGCCGGAGGTTAGGAAACCAACACAACAACAACAACCAGCAAAGAAACCGGAAGAAAAGAAGAAGGAAACGTGGGCGCAGAGGGCGGCAGCACCACCACCACCACCGAAGAAGCAACCCGAACAGCGACAACAACAACAACAATCGGGAAAGCAGCAGAAGAAGAAGGGGGATGGTTTTGTTGAAGTAAAGAGACAGCAAAAGAAGGAGGAGATGAAGTCGGTCCCCCCAGGACAAAATTCGATGGAGAAGAGGAGAGTCACCTTTAAGAGGGACAATGGCCTCCCACTTTCTCAGAAGAAAGATTTGGACATTTCGTCGGAGGTGAATAGAGTACTTTTTGAGGCAAAGGTTCCGTATTTTGTTCGCATCCAGGGAGTTACGAAGAATACCCGAGGATGCCTTTCAACGATTACGACTCCGGGAGCAACAGCCGAAATGTTGATTCGGTACCGAGAGATTGTGATAAAGGCGGCAAGAAAGGTGGACACTGGGATAGTGGACATCGAAACAAACGAACTCTGGGAGAGAGTGAAAATGCACGGCGTTAATTTTGATAGGTATTTGGGAAAGAAGACGGGAGGAGGACTTGAAAAATTAAGGCAAGAATTGCAGGCTGAAAACGAGGGGGTGGTGTTGCCCCTCGCTATTAACTGGATTGGAGGACCGAAAGATGTGCAGAAGAAGAAGGCAGAAGGAAAGAAAGCATCGACAGTCGTGTTCGCGGTCAAGGGTAGTAAAATGGCCGAAAAAGTATTGAAAGGAGGTTTGAGGGCGGCAGGAGTGAAATATGATGTGGAGAAATTCATGAATGCCGGTCCAGACTCCTTTTGTGGAGTGTGCAGCAGATGGGGACATGTTGAGGCAAAGTGTGGGTCTTTGAAGATGCCGGCGTGCATGTTGTGCACGGGGAGACATCTAACAAAAGATCATAAGTGCAACGTGGTAGGTTGCAAAGCTAATGCAGGACAGAACTGCACCCATAATGTCAACAAGTGTGTCAACTGCAAGGGGAATCATATCGCGAAGGCCAATTGTTGCGTTAAGAAACAAGAGGCCATTGAAGTTGCGAGAGAGGAACGACGAACCTGGAAGGAGAGGGAGGGGGAACGTCGAAATATTACGACCGATCAACAAGAGAAGCCGGATCATACAGAGGATGGGGGACCATCAACTGCAGATGCGGAAAAGAAGGCTCAGGATGTTGAGCAAATCGAGAAAGAACCGGAAGTCCAAGTTGTTGCGGCACAAGAGACGGAAGGAGAATCTTCTAACGCAGGGACCCAAGAAACCCCCATGACGTCATGGTGAAATGCGTAATGCATAATTGTGGGAGGGGGTATGAGGCGACTATGATGGCGTTGGAAACAGGAATTGTTTGGGGGGTTGATGTTGTGATGTTGCAAGAACCGTATGTGGAGAGAGAAGGATACAACATTAGCCACCCAGGATATAGGCTGATCAGAGGAGGAAGAACGATGACAGCAGTAAGAAGAGATACACACCTGGAGTTTTCGGA
>Ga0307515_10000854_pt1 | contig 70166 bp, 92 predicted proteins | sample 17_EM_MG_FD_194513 | JGI IMG/M metagenome (GOLD analysis project Ga0307515, IMG submission 194513) | Populus trichocarpa ectomycorrhiza microbial communities from riparian zone in the Pacific Northwest, United States - 17_EM | ecosystem: Host-associated > Plants > Roots > Unclassified | place... | reverse complement strand
GAAGGCCGAGCCGTCTTCAACGAAGGTGTTGGCTGTTGTAATGTGGATACTGAACGGAAGGAAAACAACGTACCATACACCAGCGAGAGCCCGGCTAAGGTGACCTTGATGGTCCGCAATCCCCGGAATATACAGAACTAGTACTCATCGAAGGAGAGGTCTGGAATCGCCATCGCTTTCGGAATTGGGGTTTGTCCCGGACATTTCTTTCAAAGACCGGCGAGAAGAGACATACTAGGTCGTGACGCAAATGGACCATAAGGAACACCATTAAGGCAAACTGTACCAGACTCCAAAAAGAAAGGTAGGAGGCGGCCCACTGATTTTCATCGTGACGGCGTATATCTTAGGAATGAGATGAGCGGTCCATGCGAAATAAACTTGAAGCTGTAACGAACCTCAGTGTGATCACTGCTTGGGCGAACAAGCTAGCGAACACATAGTAGAGCGTATGAAACCATACAGTTTTTTGACACCTGTCAAATCGGTCCGTGGGTCATTTGATGACGGCGAACAAGAGCCTGAACGTCGAGGGACGCACATCTAACGAGGAAGGATATCAGCGATGTCCTGAGCTGCCACACTGTGTATTACGCACCGCTTTCGTGAATTCAGGGCTCCAATCCGCTGTTAGGAAGTTGAGACATGGTCACAGAGGGATAATGGGCCGACCGGAATGGACACCAACCTACAGATAACCATAGCAAGTACCACAGTGGCCAGTACCTGTTCTTTATTCCCTTCAGTACAGGACGCGCCGTCACAGAGGAGCGGTGACCACACCAAGATGAACAAGACGAAAACTGGGGTCCAGTCAGGATAGTCCTATTGAAGCTCGAAGCTCGAGAGAATGACGCACAAAACGAGCCCTTCATTCCAGACCAACCGTACCCGATCTGCCCTCGGATGTCAGGCGAGGACCGCCACCCGAGCGAGGGAAACCTTACCTCGCCTCCTAACATGAGGAAGTAATCGTAGATCCAAAGAGCATTAGCACCAGCGGCAATGTGCTGGATCCTGCTCCGTCAGCTATGCACTTCGGCTGCACACCCTCATCACATGCCTTACTTTGCATTCTAGATGCGGGGGCAAATGAGTCCGCCGACCAGAAAAAACGGAGGGCGAGAAGCTCACAAAGTCCAAAATAATGAGGCAGATTTCCTAAGAGGACGCCATGGCCTAACTTTCGACGAACAGCTTCGTGAGGGGTGGGGGTCCGACCACTGGTAAGGGGATGGCCCCATGAGCGCTTAAATATGAAATGTGAAGCCGCAGGGGCAGGCCCTCTCCCTGTGGCATTTATTCTTGGGTATCGAAGCCACGTTTAGGCAATTGTGTACTTGAATAAACTTGTTTCTTGATCTGGTAGACTTGGGAGGGTTTTACGACTAGCCAACGGGGTAAAACAGCCGACGACCATTCTACTCGTACCGTAGCATCAGCTGGGGAGGGTTGTGCTAGTGTTATGTCCAGAACACGGGGGAAGCTTCCTAATCCGAAAACCTACATGCCTCGCACAGACTAGAAAACTAACAAAGAGCGGAAGCGTTTGGGGAGGTATGGGCGCTTCGCAAGTCCGTTTGATGAGTATATCCTGGAGTCGCCACGGATTGGTTAGCTTACAGACGAAAGGGATCAGAGTAACTTTACTTTCGAAGTGAGCATGAACCGTACGTCGTAGAACCACAAAGAAGAAAGAAAAGTCCAAAATGGAGGTATCGTGAGATTGTTGAGGGAACGAACGCGAATATTTGTTGGAGGCCGACCCGCCAAATTGTTGATGATAGCTAGTCGGGGACTAAGTTGAACCGCTGAGACCACCCACAGCATCTAATAATCTCCTCCCAGCTTGGGATTGACCTGCTGTGCGTGCGTCAGGGAGAATAATTCAGAGGGTGTGCCGCATTGACCTTCGGACCCGGCCTCCAAAATCATCTGGAAGTGTCAACTTCCATCGTTGTGATGAGCACACGGTCTTCGCCATTTTTGAAGAGACCCCCATGGTATGTCCACTCGAGGATTTGGTAGAAGGTTGGGCCGCCGCATGCGAGCTTGAACGGATGAGAGGTGGGGTTGGCTGGCTTTGAACACCCCCAGGATTGTATTTGTGCAAGAGATTCAAGATAATTCCGGACTAACAGATGATGGGAGCGCTAACCTCACGCTCACAACGCTTGGCAACGCCATCAAAAAGGGGTGGCGCATTGTACAGTTTCACCGATACCCAATTTGTTAATGACTTAGGATGGAGGACAGCCTGGTGGAAAAATTCGACCAGCGTGCGCGTGCCTATAACCCCTCAGTGCTTTCCTACTTCACCTCAACTCACAACTCGCTCCGCTCAGCTGCCGAGTGGATAAAGCGACGAAAAGCTTGACGCAGCGGCCACCTTAAGCAAGTGAGGCACTTATAAGCCAAGTTACGATCATCCATGTGTTCACCCGGTGGAATCTTTAGAAACAGATGCAGAGCCGGAGCCCCTAGGCTGGTAAGTGGGAAAGGGGGCAGCCGAGCAAACTTCTATTAGACTAGTCGAACAGAACTTCGCTCTTTTTTCGAAAGAGCTTGTAGATCTTGCTCTGGGTGAGACCGGAGGTAATACTTGTCAGCTGATGATTCGTGCCGAGGTAAAGACTATACCCACGGATTCCCCAAACATGACTCCTCAAGTCCAAGAATTCTTCACGTAATATCAACAAGCCTGAAGCAATTCGCAAGAGTTGAGGTGACGAACCCATGTGAAGCCCGTCATAGAGTTTCTTCACTTCTGCCCGTAGTTTGGTAAAATCGTCTTTGGCGACCGTGATTTCGCTCAAGGTTTTGAGATCCTTTTCCACCACTTCGATTCGCTTAAGATGAGTCGAAACCTGCTTACTACTGTGAGACAGAAGTGATGTTACGATAGAAACAACCAGCCTTGATGGTGGTTTCCCGGAGTTCTTCGACACTTGCTTGTAGGATGACAGACGCCTGTTTGTACTCGTCCACCAAACGGTACGCTGTGTAAGATGATGCAAGAGAGAATCCTAAAAGAAAACCGACGATTCTGCGCGTAAACACGGGTTCAGTCGCGCCCGTTGGGATCGAACCGGGAGGAAACGATGAACACAGACCCGCCTCTGAATGCGCCCAGTGGTTTCTTTTGGACAGGAAGGCTCCCCAGGTTGAGTATAGGACGGGTAGCTCCGTCGACTGACCATAATAGACGGGAAGTAGAGAAGAGACGGACAAGTTGAGGATGCCTAATCATCGCCGTTTGTTCTCAGCCACTCCCATCTCCATTGAGCGTCAATGTCCGCAAAACGCAAAAATCAAGACGACGAGGGGACGGACACGCCTCAATCCCACGGTAGAAAGAAGATAAAGATACAGGAGGCTCGCCAGATTGCAATACAGGTACCCACCCATGTCGCAGACGGTACGTGCCCCATTGTCTGTATCGCGATTGGTCCAACACCTCGAAAGGTAGCATCAAGCTCCCCATATCCCTAGATGTGGAAAAATTCGCAGACGTAAACCTTGTCCACTCGCCTTTTGCGCATTCACTGATGTTCGGCAAGGCACGAAGGTTCGAAATCATTGCCATGCAGGATTCAATGATGAACGCGAGGTGACACCGTTTCTACTAGCAATAGTATACGCTCCTGACATTTTTCAGAGCTGGGTCATCCAAGCGGTCGTGGCAGAAACTCCCGCGCCACCTCCGTCGGAGGGCAGCAAGTCATGACACGCGCCGAGTCCCTACCTATCTCCGAGACAAGGCAAAGGCGGAGGTAAGGCCTTCCGTTCAGCGTGCGAATCGGCAACCAACCTTGGTAGATGGATCCACCAAACAATGGCGCTCCTTCCAAGTCCAAATTGAAGAAGGCGGGAAAAGCGAAGACCCTTTCTCGTACAGAAACATTGTTGAAACGTCAAAGTCGGTCCCCTTATCAAAAAGTACACGCATGTGGCTGACGCGTATCGTGCTAAAACTAGGGGACAAACTCTGGTTGGAAACACACATCTGGCATGCAAAACGTATGAAGATGGAAACTCTATGGGGGTACAGACTGGTCCGTTTCACTCCAAGTCACGCTTTCCAGAAATTCACATTATCGTATTAGGCTCTACATCCCACTGAGAAGGCTTTCCGTTCGTCTCACAGAGCTTCCAGGCATGGTTGTATATTGCACGATGCCTCCTATCACGAGATAATTCAAGTCCGTGCGCCCCAAACGGTCATCATATCTCTGTTGGATCTTTGTTGTGAATCGTCAGCAAGTCCTGGGTCAATACGATATTTGACCGGCTCACGTGCTTGCGAGGCGTTACTATACATGCCCAACTCCTATCCATACGACCTTATTGGTCCTGTAACCATCCTATGGCGCCCCGAGGCCCCACCGGACTCTGGTGACCTTGCCCACTCCCTAAGAACCGTGTGGGTTGTCTGCCACCCTTCCATCTTCGAGAGTGCTTTCCAAAGCCTCACCATTTCATCCTCCTTCGCGATGGAGGCTTCGGGATCCCATGGCAAAGGAAGGCACAAAGTCGAAGTCGCCGATCTTCGGGGAAAATTCAACATCTTCGAACTCATGGGACCAAAGTCCAGTCAGGTCATCAAAGGAACGTTAAATCCCATTATTGACGGTGAATTCGAGGAATTCAGCCAAGTAGGCCCCATTCTCCCTTTTCGTGAGAGCATTGAACGATGTCCTCTAGTTCTGGGGTGGACTACAGGGTTTACAATGCCCCGGTGGGTTACCATCTGGTATGGTCATTGGTCTGAAAGTTCACGACCCACGACTTAGGTCAGTACCATCATCCCGGTCTGGAAGGGTTCCTAAAACCCCTATAAGCTTCCCTCCAGCCAATTCTCCCCTTCAGGTCTCAAAAATCCTGGCATCACAACGACCGGTCGATCCTTCGCCTCATCTGGCATGTTCCGAGATATGGGACGCAACCTCCAAAACGTCAGGAACGCCTCGCTTCAGAAAGAAAGACTTAGACGAACGACGTGCTAAGGTTAGACTGCCAGCTATTTATAGACCATACGTCAAAGTCACACACCTTAGAATTTGGTTCCTGGAAGCAAACTTGACCCTCTCCCTGAAGATGATCGAATCTCGTTACTACTGATCCGACGCACATTGTCTAGTCACACCAACTCGCAACCAATACATGGGTGGACCATGATCATACCCTCTGGTTGGGCCATGCCTTTTTTCGTTTCCCTGACTCATACGGGGACACTAGTTGGTGGCCAACAACAAAGGGACACTCAGATGCTCGAAGCTGGGGTTCCACGGTTTCCCCACGACTTTCCAACCACTGAACCTTACCGCGAACGTGCAGAAGCATGGGAAGCGTCTGAAAGGTGCCGGTGGGAAAGGACTCCCCCCGCCAAACGCGTAAACCATGAACGACTGGGAATCGAAAACCCTTGGAAAGCCGACTGGGGAAATGTACTAGGCCGGTGCACGCTGGGGATTGCTGGACACGTCCCGACCCAACGGGATGCGTCCCGTCCGTGGTTATTGAGCAAAAATCTGGCGTCCTTTGTGCTCGATGGGGTTATCGGGGTATCGGACCCTGCAGAATGGCTTTACGACAAAGTGAGAAGGTCACGAGTCGGCCATGGGAGCACTGGGCTGCGTCTGGAGGCAAACGCCAATGATCTCTGGCATGAAGCGCTGGTCCAGGTGCAGGTGGAATTGCACGGGAGGGGAACGCTCGACGATGTCGCTGCCATTTACCTTCTCCGAGATGATGAGATTCGAATCTGTGGTTCTTCCTTTGGCAGCCTCCAGGTGAGGTCTACCTACCAGTCTTTCAAAGCTGTTTCTGAAATGTCCGCAGTCCCTTGAGCTTCAACTCTCTTCCCAAGAGTCAATCATAGGTTACCTCACATCAGGAACATACTCTCTTTCACGGGGGCGGCCCCATGGTATAGGTACCATTGCCTTGTCTAAGATGGTGGAAGTGAAGAAGCAGATGTCGGCGTACGTTCTTTGATATTGCAACCACACATACCATGACGCCATCCCACAGAATATCCAGCTCAGTAAATGCGGTCAAAATTCGAAACACGAATTCCAATTCCTGTCGGTTGGCCCAAATTCACACCATGGAATAATTCAGCCTGCACCGCTAGGAGCGGTTTTCTGTGGATGTGTGAAAGATTACCGACGTGACTGACACCTAAATATTACAACGGGTAGATAGAAACGGCCAATAAAAGATGAGAGCTTAAATCGTCCATTTGCTCACGGCTTCCTTCACCAGTCGGACCATCTCCTCTCTAGCTTGCTTCTTAGCATCTTCCGTGATCCCTTCAAGTTGGTTCAGAGTACCGGGAGAAACCAGTAAAGGATTGAACTCCAGAAAGAAACCGTCAACTGTTGGGACAGTGACCTGAACTTGGGCTGGAAAGGGTTGCCGTGCCGACAGCGGACCTGTCGTTGCTGGATCAAGGGGATGTATAGGACGTGTACGCTCCAGATGAAGGTGTTGTCCGTCCGGGGGAGTGTGGACGGCTGTTGGATTTGGCCTGGAGTTGAAATCGAGTGGTGGAGGTTGCCTTCTAACAGTGATGCTGTTAACTTTTCTCAATCCCGACCCCGTACCACCGTCGTTATTCCCCTCATATTCTATCTCTTCTCTTACGCCTGGTAGTTCCCCAGCATTCCCAAAGTAGTGTGGTTGCCCTGAGAACTTCCCCTTTTGTTTGAGGGAGCTGGCGTCGTGTTTTGGGTATGAAGGAACACCGTTCAAGATCGCAGGATTGAACGTTGCTGATGAAGGAGGACGACGTGAACTCTGGGGGGTGGTAGGTATTTTCGAGGGGGAAGAGGGCCGAGCCTGGGTGCTGGCAATACGGCCATTCCTGACGCTAGGCGAGGGTCCTCTAAGCGGTGGTCGGGATGAGGTGTTCCTTTGCTGTGAACGGAGTGTAAGGTTCGACTGACATATCATAAGTATGGTATAATTGTCTTACGGTCCCTGGCGTCCTCAGCAGTTGAGATTTCGTGGGAGAGAGGTAACCAGTCTTGGAGGTCATTTTACGGGGAGTTGCAGCAGAAATCCGAGCTGGGACGACGGTCAACAGAATGAAAAGGTAGAAGTGCAGTCTATTTGCACTTACGGTTCTTGGCAGCCCGAGATGATTCGTCACTTCTCTCCAGGTCGGTATCTTGTGCGGCGAGCCACTTTCGCTTTTTTGTACTGCGCTCCACCCCTGCTGCACCTTCAGCAAGCCTATCCATCTGCAACACCTTCATACATGTCAGAACATCGCCGTTATATTTCGCCTCCAGATCTCGCATCTTAACGCCAAGGACAATGCGGGGAATTCTAGAAAGGTAACCCTCGTTGCGACTTCGAAAACTTTCAATTGCGTCCGACAGCCACGCCTCTAGCTGCTTTGTCCGGTGTTCAACTGTAGGGGGGTCGTGCAGCGTCCAGAACGCATTGAACGGTGAAGAATGTACCTTCGATATCTAGGTTTGCGAGCAGCTTTTGTTTGTCCTTGAGTGTGAAGCTCCGTTTTCCTGTCGAATGTGAGAATTGCATGGTTCTCTGTCCCAGAGGAGTCGACCAGGAGGCGGGACAACGATGTGCTGATTGAGGTGCGGTGGCTGGTGCACGTGACACACGTTTCGCGTCAACGCGACCTTCACCGTGGGGTGGTGGGCAGCGCCACCAAAAAAATCGTAATTGTTTACGTTTGTTTGTCCCCCGCCAAAAACCACTTTCCAACGGTTTCGGCGATAATAAACTCTCCGTGCTAGATATTGTCCATAGAGCGTGTGGGATACAAACAATGGCTAGTATAGTACACAGCTCGGGGGTTCGTATTGGTAAAAATAAGTAAGATAGGTGACCGCAAGCAGAGATCAGTGACAGGGGGTGAGATAACGAAGGCGAGTCGGTAACGACATGGGAAAACAAATAGCGATGATACTTCAATATTCAATGGTCATCACGACGGTAAATCAGTAAGGAAGCAAACCGAGTGTCATTCATGAGAAGCTGTACCTTGGATTGGATGTCGTCGGCCTGCGAGGCTCCCGACGGAACCAGCTGTCATACCTCCACCATTGATCGCAGGAGCGGACAGCAAAGTGGTTCTCGCCGGCGTAGCTGGGTGACCTCTGAAAGGCGTTATAGAGAGTAGGTAATGGTCTGCAGGATGGTAGAGGGATGGATTTTGTCGAACCCCCTTTCAGGCTGCGTCCACATATCCTAGAATTCCTATTACGTAAACAAATTAAGCGTCCCCTCCCCTGCCCCGCCCGAGCCAACTCGACAAATGCAATGAGTCCTAGTCAGCCCTGGTCCCTCCGTGCTTTTTTCACCGGAGATGAGGTTATAGATGTCACCCCCGAACGCAAGAAAGCAGTTGGGCTTTATATCGATGTTTTTTAATGAACGACATCAGGCGGCCGTTGTCACCGGGCTGGAAGGACAAAACGTGTATGGGATTCATTAAGGTATTCTGGTCGTTGATTTTTTCTTCACACTCCTGTCTCGCAATCTTGGAATTATATTATGTGAAAACACTTCTAAGCGGGCTACCATCGGGGAACCGTAAATTGACGACGACCGGAGCTTTAATTTGGCTGGGCGTTGCCTACCCCCAACTTCACCTTGACATTGATAATTTGAATTTCCAAGTTCAAGCTCGAGAGTGATAATTAAACTGGTACAATAAATATCTAAAAATTCACGAAAAGCCGCCCTTTCCAGCGGAAAGTTCTGCCCCGAGCTTGTAACCCAGTACCTGTTCCTCGTCAGTTCGAGTAACAAAGAATAGGACGTTCAAAACTTACCTTGTCCCAGTCCATCTTCGATCGTGTCATCGGTAATGCACGGCGGAGTGACTTGTAGGTTCTTTCACTCATATTCTGATACGTTTCTGTGAGTGAAATCTGATACTCGCCCTCTTCCTTTTCGATGAGTGCGAGTACTTTAATCGCAGATGCTGCGGGCGACGACTGGAGGATAGTGGAAGGCAGCCGCAATGACAACTCATGGTTTGCTGCTAGCTGGACCTGAGTTGTATCTGTCTCGTGAGGGACAAGAATGAGTTGAAGGTGGACATATCGCTCACGTTCCCCTGTTCATAATAATGTACATTCACCGTGATTTTTCCTTGTACCGACCTTGATCCAAGGTCTATCTCGTACTCTGACCTCCACCTTCCCGACCTAAAGCGGCACGGTAAAGATGAGTCTGCATCATTGTGCGTTAACATCACATACCAAAAGTTAGAAGGATTGTATCTATTGGCGATTATCTGGATAATGAACACCTCCGGGTTGTCAGGGGAAGAGAACGTTGATGTTGTCCCGTCTGGGAAGTGAGATGATTGGTAGGTGTGGGCCGAAGCCTCCAGAGCGGTTCTTTGGCGGTTTCATACGAGAAAAAATGTGGAATGTGAGGGGAAACATACCGAAAAGATTCTGAAGTGGCGTCAGGCTCATACGGCTGGGGATCAGAAGCTTCCTGGAAGTATAGTTGTGAGAGGGGAGCGTTAGACGAGAAAAAGTTCATACGAGGCTTAAATGGTCAAATTTGAATGTTGTATTGGACCGTGGGTCGAGGAAACGTTCACTGGTATCCTCATCAGAGGATTTGCTGATGAGCGCGATTTTACTGATAATGGACTGGGATTGCTGCTAAGTGCTCGACAACCGGGCAGGGAAATCCTGTAACGCACTTGGTGATTAGTACCTGGGACATCGACGGTGATGAATTGGGCAAGATTATATTCCCGGAGAGCTGGAGCAATGCCCTGCTGCAACGAGTCGTCGTCGGCGATGATGTTCCGAACGTCTGCGGAACAAGATCAACTCTTCAGTAGGGAATAGGCATTGGATGGAAGGATACCGTTCAAGACGTCATTGATTTCCCCCGGAGGTGACTCGAGGAGAAATTTAGAGACAGCTTGAATGCGCTCTGAGGCCTCCATAATAGATGAGGGCAAGCGGGAAGCGATAGTCCGCCGCTCGATCTCTCTCTTTCTCTCGATCTCCCATGTCCAGAGTACAGCTGTATGTCTATGACCTCAGCAATGGTCTCGCCCGTCAGTTGTCTCTCTCTCTCACAGGAAAGCAAATAGATGGAATCTGGTACGCACATTCGGTACAGTGGAAGCCATCTGCTAATCGTCTCGATTAAGCCAGGCACACCTCAGTTGTGGTCTTCGGTAGAGAGATTTTCTACGGCCAAGGCATACATGCCACCATTCCTGGGGGATCACATGTAGGTTTGTCTTGATGTTACAAATTTTGCGTGGTTCAAGAACCTTTCCCAAGCATGGCCAACCACTGCAAGTGCTCGATATGGGCGAGACTGCCCTCGATGAAGACACCTTTGACGAGTACTTGATAGAGATGAAGGACAATTACACTGCAGAGAAGGTTCGGTCTCACTGACAATCAACGGGAGCCGTGGTCTTGATTATCGCTTTAGTATCACCTCCTAGGTACACGAGAAACCGGGAACGGCCTAGTATCTACATCTCGCTGAAACTCCGGCTTAGACTTCAACTGCAATTCTTTTACAAACGATTGTGTCGGTTTCCTCACAGGAGGAATGATACCCTCTTGGATTAAAGGCATGAATACTCCAACGTTTTCCATGATTCCTGCTCACTCTGTGATACACTTTCAGACCTCCCGTCAGACTTTCTCTCCACTGATTTTGGCCGCGCGCTACGGCCAACTATCGATCGCATGTATTCTGGACCGACAGCGGATTTGGCCCCGCCCCCTGGTACAAGCACCTCCCGGACAGCCACAGCACAGGGCGCAACGGTATCTTCGCCCCCCCTTCGCCCAGAATCCTCCCCTTCTGGACTGTCTTCCATTGTCTCTCCGATACACGTTTCAACGAATTTGGCCTCATTCCAGTCTATATTAGAATCACACCGTGCTGTTGTTGTGTTCTTTACGTCCGCCACATGTGGACCTTGTCGCTTCATTGAACCGACCTTCGAAGAAATTGCTGAACAGAAAACCAGAGGAGTGGGGCCGGGCCATGTCGCGTTCGTCAAGGTTGATATCCAAGTAGGTGCTGGACACCAGCTGGCTTCTCGGTATTCGGTGAGGGCCACACCTACCTTCATCATGTTCATGAACCAGCAAGAGGTATGCCTTTAAGAGTTTTTGCGATTCATTGACTGAACGTATAATCAGAAACATCAAATGCGGGGCGTTAATGCGCCGGAGTTGAGGACCCAGGTCGACATACTTCTCTTCGAAGCCTTTCCTCGTAGGTTGTGTTACCCCCTCCCGGTTTTCCCCCGACTCAACTGTCCTACTCAGCTCATGCTCATTCGTCACTGTCTCTACCCTATCTGGCAGCCGTGTCAACAGAGCCGATTATATTCAGGACGATTGCTTCTCTCGATGCAGTGGTCGCCAAACTTGCTCATTTCATTGATTCCTCAGAGCTTCGGGCGGAAGAAAAGGCCAAGATAAAGGACACAATCGAATCTGCCACTTTACCATTTCTGAAACTCCAGATTCTACCCTCTGGGAAATCGACTGTGAAGCCACCTTCGTCATTGGCTCCAATGCTGACTGAATGGATGGATGCCTCAAAAACACTTATCTCTACACTACCGATGGAACAACTTTTTCCCGTGGTCGATTTGTGGCGCATTGGTTTCCTCAGTATGACGGTGGGGACGTGGACCTCGGAAGTACATGCCAGCGCACCTGGGGCAACCCTCGGTATCATTTCAGAGTTTCTGAATAAGGCACAGTTTAAACACCTCCCACGGTCTTTTACCCTCACTCTCCTCAAATGTTTCTGCAACACATTTGGGACACCGGCCTTGACACAACGACTACTATCACCCGGTCCGCTCCGAGATAAACTCACCGACCTAGCAATCTCCCAATTGCTCGGAGAAGACAACCTGGTCAGGACTATCGCAGCCAGCCTGGTTTTTAATATTGCCTCCAGCACTCAGGCGCGAAGGATAAATGCGGGAAAAAATGAGTTCGGTCCGCGAACTTACTCGGGAGCAGATGCCGAATGGGAAATAGAGGTTGTGAGTGCTGTCGTTGAGGGGATTAGACGCGAGGAGAGCGAGGAAATCCGTGAGTTTCCTGCTAGCTCGAAGGATCATCCAGTTGAAGCCACTCAGTCCATAGGTTGGTTGCCAGTCTTGGATTCCTCCTTCGGTTGTCCCCAGCATATGAGAATCAGCTATCACAACTATTGGAGGTATTTCAGGTCCGGAAATTGTTAGAGGAGAAAGCATCCATGGTGGCGAAGGAGGATGACATCGTTCAGTTGACGCTTGAGGTTAGCGCGAAGCTCTGCTCGTGATTTGGGGTATAGATATTTCTCCAGAATATACGAAGTTTTATGACAGCCGAAGACAGAAAACGAAAGTGAGTTGTCCCGCTTTACGGCGCCTCGAATAAAGAAACAGGTCGGGAATCATAGATCCTCCTCCCCTATCGTCCGCCTGCAGTGCAAGCCCTTCATCGATCATCCCCCGCGTACAGTAGACGAGCCGCAATCGTCGCTGAGGGCAAGCAGGCTGAAATCTTTCAATTAACTGATAGGGGGGCTCCTCAGATTTCGGTGGGACAGTTGGTCGTTTCTTCGGCAAAATCTTGACGAAAATACGGATATCTCTACTCCGTGACAGCCTTTTCCGATATGTACCGGGACCAGAGCATAAATCGACACCGTTCTTCCGGCTCTTGGTATATTATGACTTAACCATGGGAGCACACGTTCCCATTTCTCTGTTGTAGTTGTGGGGCCGGACAACTCTACACACACATCCACCCCCACCCAACAGCACCCCGATGGTCCCTGTCACATCCTCAACCGCTGCACATTTGCAGCTGGATCCCACCCGACCATTTAACTGAAAGTCACCCAGGTCGGGATCAACTTTGCAGCTACCGGTACCAGCAGATTTCTGCATCCCCAACCCCCATGTGTCGGCCCGAGACCATATTAACACTGGACCCACAAATGTCACGCTAGTTCTGACTTGAAAAAAAAAAAGATTCGTGGCTCTCGATACTATATGTAAACACTCGTGGTACATGCCAGGGCATGTCGTCGTCAGACAACTAACCGATGCTCGCTCGCATCTGAAACACTCGGCAGGTGCTAAGCGAGGCTTCACGCGTCACGGGTTGTTGATGCGCGCGAGTGGGGACAAACAAATTCAAACACGGACACTTTTTTTAGTGGGGCCAAGCCTTTTGTCTGCTGTCGATCGCACATCACGCCACTCCTTACTTGAATCCCCACCACGCAATGGCCTCAGGTTCAAAAGACGTCTACCTCGTAATTGGTGGTAGTGGATTTCTGGGTCGTCACATTGTCAACGCTTTATTGGCAAGAGGCGATACCGTCTCAGTTTTCGACATTGTGCAACGCTACCACGATGTACCTTTCTACACCGGGGACATTACGGAACAGGATTCTATCTCTGAGGCTTTAAGTAAGGTCTGTATCGGTACAATGAACTTTTTTAAAGTGGGTTTACTCAAAAACCTTCTCAGAGCGGCACAACGTGTATCATTCACACCGCTTCCCCGCCTCATGGGCTGGATGACGATGCATTATATTGGAAGGTCAATGTCGAAGGCACCTCGGCCGTAATAGCCGCAGCAATTGCCAACAGGGTTCAGAAGCTCGTCTTCACAAGTTCTGCGGGTATCGTTTTCGATGGCTCCAACATCATCGGCGCCGACGAACGTCTCCCTGCCCCAGAGAAAGCGATGGACGCATACAATGAGTCCAAAGCCAAGGCAGAGGAGATAGTATTGGCTGCTAATGGAAAGGGTGGTCTTCTTACCGTCGCTCTGAGGCCAGCAGGGATTTACGGGTGAGTCCCGTATTTGTAAGGCTGACGGTTGTGCTCAATACTTTCCAGGCCCGGAGACAGGCAGGTAATGCAGGGGCTATACGAAGTTTACAACAGGGGGCAAACACATTTCCAGATCGGAGACAACACCAACCTTTTCGATTGGTCCTATGTCGAGAACGTCGCCTACGCCCACCTTCTCGCAGCGGACAAGCTCGTTGATCCTGGCCCAGAACGAGACCCCCTCGAACCTTTGTCATTGTCTACTGAAGAAGCAGACATGCTTGACAGATATCTCCCTCCGGTCCGACTCTCTACGGGTCACTATCGTGTCCCCACTTCGGAGGCACGACCCCCAGGTCCTGCGCTCCACCAGTCCCCAGAAAGCAGCCGCGTCACCCAAAACTTCTACGATCCTTTGTTCCAACACTACCCCCGTCCCATCATCCGTACCAAGTTCGATGCCCTTTCAGAGGCGGCTCTCTCGCGAGCGAAGACTTCACCGTTGCAAGTTGCCGGGCAGGTCTTTTTCATTACAAATGGCGAGCCTGTTTATTTCTGGGACTTTACGAGATACGTCTGGAACGAACTTGACAAGATTGTTGATCCCGAAGGCAAAGAAAAGCGACTAGAAAAAAGAAGAATTGTATTCCCGCAATCTCTCGGTTACGTTTTCGCTTCGCTTGCGGAGTTTTGGGGCTGGCTTCGGGGGAAACCCCACATGTTCACGCGGTTCAGGGTTGCATTTAGCTGTGGTGTGAGGTGGCATAATATCGAAAAAGCTCGAAGGGTCCTTGGTTACGAGCCGCAGGTCGGGGTCGAGGAGGGAATCAAACGAATGATCTCGGTACGTCGTGAACAATTCCGTTTTTCGAGGCTATAACAGAGCTGATGTGTAATGTCTCCAGTGGTGGAAGCAAGAGCACGGACCAGTAGCTGCTTAGGTTGACTACCATAGTTTCTGGTTTGCTACCCGTTCAGCTGTCGGCGTCGTGTTTTGGGAAGTAGCGCGGACACTAGTTTTACGTTCTGTTAGTCCAATACCTTGAGAAAACCGAGACCGCTGCCGCGTACCAGTGATGTCACACCGATCACTTGTTCGAGGTTTTTGATCGCTCACTTTAACTGACGGCGCTGTACCAAACCACCCTCGCCTGATTGTCTGCCACGAATAATGTCTGTTCACCAACGCAGAAACCGACCTTCAGCTCTCGAAATCAGTTTTAATGACAGCCCACCTGAGATATCGGGCGAAGAAGATGCGGAGTATCACCAGAATAAAAGAAGTATCGATCAAGTGAGTTGTGGTTCTCTTCCAGTAGGGGCGGGCCTAAAGGTTTTATTTCAGCCGGAACCAAACACAGCACAATCAAATTTGCCTCCAAGTCTGTTCTCTATACAACGGTGGACGTATACTTGCTCATAAACAAGCTAGGTTTTCGACCCAATGAGGGGGTTCCGAGGGAGAAATTTGACACCATTATCCCTGGAGAACCCCCGAGCCGTGGAGAAAAACCGGTTCGAATTTTGAACAACTTCACATTTTTCTCGCAGGAGCGGGGTGTACCCGCGGAATTGGACGATCTTGCCCACGATGATTACAATTCAGCAGTCGAAGGAGTCGGCGAAGTTCTTGCTGTCCGCGGCGACGGGATGCCAGACGACGAAGACGACGTTGACGAACCTATTCACCTCCGTCTGGCACCAATAATAAACGCATCGATTGATTACGAAAAACATAACGAGTGCGTTGTCTCTCCACGGTCCCGAACCGGATTCTCATAACAACTAGTCCTTTTTATATCGAGACGACCCATGCCTGGTACAGACTCGGTGTACCGTCCGTTGAATATTTCCCGTTTTATGTCAAGTTCTACACGTTCCACCGTATGGCGCAGATTACTGTCTCAAACCTGCTAGCCAATATCTCCGCAACTGCCCTTGATCTCCTTGCCGGCACCACCAATCTGGACCACACGATCCTTGGAAGGGAGCCAAATGTCCAGGACCTCGTTGAGACGGTAGGTAGTTGCTTCTTGTCAAGGTGCCTCCGGCTCTGAACGTTCCTAGTCGGAAATGATCAAGTCCGTCATCAAAGACTACGCTGGATTAAGCCTGAATGTTTCAAATAGGCTGCTAGGATGCCCTCTTCTGGAGTCACTGAGCGACGGCTCAGCATTTACCGTGCGACAACGCCAAGCAGAAGGGAAACGTCGAAGGGTTGACTTGTCAAACCTGTCGAATCCGGAGCAAGCAGTCTTACAGGCGAAGAATCAAAACCAGACAGTGGTTACCCCACTGGTGCACCACCTATCACGAGGACTGTTTCAAGAAGTCCCTTACGAGGTCGACTTCGGGGATCACGAGCACGAACACTTGCAGCACGGACCCCCCCAGGAGGTGGAGTTTGTTGACCAACTGCTCAAGAGATTTTGCCTGGGTAGGCAGAGAGTCAAGTTCGATGGATTTCACAGAATTTCTGGAGGGGGCTTTTTTAGCCAAGGTCAAGTTGACAATGAAACTTACACAGTGAGTTATGAGTTGGAAAGGAATGCGTGAGTTACTTTCTCACTAAACATACCTGTTAGGTTGGGGACACTGTAGTTTTGGCGATGGATGGGCTTCAGCAAAAGCTCAATGAATACTGCAACCTAGCATCATGGCCGGAAAAAGTTGCTGACTATTTCTGGCAGGTGAACCTGATCTCACCTTAGTTTGTCTGCTAATTGGGGCTATAGGTTTGCCAAGCTTATCTCGATAACCGATGATAACCTTGGGAAAAAGATGGCACATATCCACTGGTTTGAGCATTCCTCGAAGACCTATTTAGAGGAGGTGTCAGATCCAAGGGAACTCTTCATGACTCAAGTATGTGATGATGTACCCTTTGAAGATATACTGGGCAAGGTCCTATGTTGGAAGACATTAGGAAATTGTATATCCTGTGCAACTCCTGAACTATCATTCTATTGCAAGTAAGCTTAGCCTGTGCAAGAATTGTTAATAGTATTGTACTGATGTTTAGCAGGATGGAATATGTTGAATCTAAGGGGGAATTTTTAGATCTCCCTGAAGATATAGCTACCCCTGATGACCCTGGATTCTGTGCAAACTGTGCAAGATCTAAGATTATTGAAGCAAAGGCTTCCCCTCACCTCTTCCAGGGTGGCTTTGAGCTTTATGGCATATCTTACCATCCATATGATTTTGTGCAGTTCAAAACAGGAAGCACAACATGTGGCCTTGGGCAGATAATCCCCCTGAGGCAAGAAGTGGTGGATAGAAGAGATCCTCAGATTAGAGTCCGGCTGCTAGGGAGGCTCAGTGATATTCCTGGAAAGCCAAAGGGTATCTTGAAAGATGAGGTGGGACATTATACCATTGTTATTTCAAGGGACTCATGCCCTCCAGAATGAGCTATTTTTGACCAACCAAGTCACTGATATCTCATTCTCTGCAATCATCCAAAAGGCATATGTTCTTATCCTTGAAAAGATTGGAGACCTTCAGGCCTGGATTAGTGCCTCTTCACAACACTTTTTTCTCCAGTATTCCTTCCCCACCCTTCACAAGAGCCATTGGTCTCAGAGAGATATCCTGGACAGCTCTGAAGTTCATGCATGCCTCTCCTGCCTCACACAGAGGAAAGAAACTCTGCTTACAGGAGTTAAGCAAGCTACTCAACCCCAACTGAGGGCTCTTGATCTCTTTGCTGGGACAGGTGCTTTTAGTCTTGGGATGAAGGCTGCAGGAACACCACTCAAGCTGACATATGCAATTGAAATCTCTCCAAGTGCTGCAAAGTCATTAAGGTATTTCCTCCCTATCTGCAATACTACTGGGCCCTGACTGATCAATTACAAGTGACTACACCAAGGATGAGAAGACAGTTGTTTACAATCAGTGTGCAAATGAGATGCTTCACTATGCAGTCAAGTTTTATAATGGTTTTTGGGAAGAGGAAGACCACCCAGGTTGTATAAGAACAAAGGCAAAGGTTCCACCCCCTCCTGAACCTGGGTCAATTGATATTATTGTTGCAGGGTTTCCCTGGTGAGTGGGGTTTCTGATCTTTTGTCTTAGCACCAGATTGTTAATGGACATAGTCAACCTCATTCAACCCTCAATATGTTCCAGAAGGCAGATGACAAGAAATCTAACCTAATACTAAACCTCCTTTCCTGGGTTGATTTCTTGAAGCCAAAGTTCTGCTTCTTTGAAAATGTTAGAGGGTTCTTGCAATTCTCTCTAAATGCAACCCAGCTATCTCAATATCGTGTGGGGGGTGGGATCAAGGTGGGAGGACTAAAGTTCCTAGTTTATGCACTGCTTGCAATGAAGTAAGTTTGGAGATTCCTCTTGAATTGATTTAACCTGTACAATATGTCAGTTATCAGGTTAGGTTTTCTCTACTGCAAGCAGGCCACTATGGTGCTCCACAGTCAAGAGTGCGCTTCTTCTTGTTTGCTGCTAAGGTGAGGGTACATCTGCATATGTTATATTGTTCCTCATTCTTTTGTAGACTGGTCAAGTTCTCCCAGACCTGCCCCAACCATCCCATGCCTTTCCCCAAGTGGACAAACTAGAAATAAAACTTCCCCACAGTAACTCAATTACCCCAGTTATTACTGAAAAGGGGCTAGCTGCAAGAAATTTTACCACTATTGAGGATGCAATATCAGACCTCCCTCAGTTTGATTGGTATTGGTAAGTTATGGCAGGAAAGTCCCTAGGTTTTACTTATTAATAAACTATCCCAGTGAAGCAGTAGATTTCCCTGTATCTGAGGACCACCTTGAGCCTGCTAGGTTTAAGGTTGATGAAACAAGAGGACGTTCTGGATACATCAATGGGGATGTTTCATATGGTCAAGACCCACAGACTGCATATCAAAAGTGGTGCAGAGAAACAGCAAAACCCCCAAGTGATCTTCAGCATTTTACTCAATCATTTAATAAGGATACAGTAAAAAGGTAAGCTTCCTCTGACATTCCTGCAACCTTTCTTACAGTGCATAGGGTGGTCAAGGTGCCCCTAGAACCAGGTGCTGATTATAGGAGTGTGTATTCATATACTGTTTTTGCTTTTATCTGCTAATGTGGCTATGACCAGGGCTTGAGCTGGAGATACAACAATATCAGACATCACACCCTCTCTCTGCTGTTGCAAAAGGGGGTTTTAGAGCAGGTATGATTTATAATTAATCTTCCTTCCCCTAACAAACATGATCATCAGGGCCATATGGACGTCTCAACAAACACCACTATTTTCACACAATTGTTACCAATGTTGAGCCCACTGCAAAGCAGTCCTGGGTTCTCCACCCATATGTAAGGTGAGTAAAACCACTATTCATATAATTTGAGTCAATATTAATTTTCAAGATTTAGCACTCCCATTGTGTATATTCAAGCTGCTAATCCATTCTATCAGTGCAGAAGGATTGTTACAGTTAGAGAATTGGCACGCCTCCAGGGATTTCCAGATGATTATACTTTCCATTCAGAAGGTGGAGATGTAAAAACTGTATGTAGCCCTTTTTTCTGTTTGATTTTGCCTAAAAAACTACACTAGATGCATCGGCAAATTGGAAACGCTGTGGCATGGCCTGTATCAATTGCAATTGGCCAACAGTTTACATATGCACTCCTTTGCCAGAAGGATAGCCAGGGCCTAGGTGCTATCACTAGCAGCCTTTAGTTCTTAAATTTAGATTTCCTACCTAATCAGACACAATGGTAATAGAGATATTCCTGCTACTGGCTTGCCTTTGGTCAAATAAGTTCAAAAGGTGTACCTTGAAGCACAATCCATCTCCCGATACCTCCTTCAGCCAGGTATACCTATCCCAGATAATCAAGCTCTCGACACACGGGCCCAATAGACAGCGGAGTGTATGAAGGGTAGATATTCGTCTTTCCAACTGGATGAGCTTCTCAGGAAAAAGTTCCATGCCTGGGATAGGTTTTTTGTGCAATCTGACTGATGACATCAGAAGGAATTGTTCCCAACGATGGTACGAGCTGTCACTGATTCTACCAAGACGGATTTTAGTAGTGAGACAGCCATCCGTGGGATCACGCTCGGTGGTGGTTACTTCGAGAAGTGCCCTCCACGAAACCTTCCGGAGTGCAAGCTCTGTCCGTGCTTTGTGATCCAACCACGTTGATGGGACTTGTGCTGCTAGCTGGAGATGGGACGATGATAGGGAAAAGCTATCGCCTGGAACCCCGGAAGATAAGGGGAAATCTGCATTGGTCATTCATCAGACCTACGTGGAGCATGTTGAAGGAAACCAACCTTCCCCCCCCCATCATATTGTAACAGCAGCCGACAACGATTGCAGCCTTGAGAGACCAACCACGCTTCTTGCTATCCCTTCCGTGCATTGCCGATACAGCTGCACGGAGGATGTCGGTTACGAGACTCCCACAGGCATGGAGCGCAACGAATATTATGGAAGGTGGGTGTGAACCCGTGGATAGAGGGGCACAGAGATCCACGATCCACTCATCCACTGATTGTAAAAGAGTGCTCGGCGTGATCCTCGCAATTCGGTATGCTAAGGACCCTTGGTCGCTCGACGGATTATGGTACAATCCTTGTCTCTCTGCACCCTTCGCTTGGGTATCTGATGAATCTAGAGCCAAGACATGCATACCCAGGGCCCGTAGGTTCCATGAAAGATAACCCTAGTTATCTCTTATCAGAAGGGGGAAGATCAACGCCAACAGGATACATCTACTTTACCAGCGCCGATGTCAACTACATGCTGAACACCTTTGAAAGCGGGGGACGTCCGAAGTAGGCGCACGATATGTGCGGTCATGACCGACACCTCATGCAGCTTCTTTGGTGACATCCCTTGTACAAACGTTTGGGTGCGGCTTGTGTTCACATTGGCGTGCTGGACTTCGTGGAGTTGTGCACAATACCCAGCCGGCACGGGGGGGAGTCCTTGACTACGAGTAAGTTGGAGAGCTTTGGCATTGTCGATCAGCCGGGAGAGCGGGCCAGGAATATCGCTGCTTGGCTTTTGCTCCGCCTAAGAGAATTGTCTGTCAGCTTGAGAACGTGTATCATCAGAGTTTGAGACAACCACATAATAACCGAGAAGTTCGATCCATGGCTCGGGTGTGGAGGCGGCCCAATCCCACCACGTCTCCCATTCGGAAGACAGATTGTAAGACGGTTTTGCGACGTCGTTCGGATGGGCGGAGAACAAGGATTTCGGGAGAGGGGAGGCGAGAAAATCCTTGAGACGGATGAGGTACTGATCCGAGTCCACGAGCACGTTTCCACTCTCCATGATGCCTGACACCAACTTGAACGTTGTGGCGATATACACCAGCGGAATTCTCGCGGTGCTCACTCTCACCTACCTCATTCTGCGACCGACACCACCAGACTCTCAAAAGGAGGACGCCAATCCGAAATCTCGCACAGGCAACGTCATGCAACCCCCCAACAAAAATCTTGCCGAGTCCTTGGATGTTCCCTACACTCGGGAACAGCTCAGGGAATTTGACGGATCTGATCCCTCGAAACCTATCTATGTCGCCATTAAAGGTATCATTGTGTTCTCCTCCAGTATCTCCCCCTACTCATAACTTGGAAGGCACGATATTCGATGTGAGCAAGAAGATCGATGTGTACGGCAAGGGGGGGTCGTACAACTTGTTCGCCGGGAAAGATGCCTCCAAGGCTCTAGGGATGTCGAGCCTGAAACCAGAAGACGCCGTTTCTGACTACAGTACGCTCCCCGAGAATGAAATGAAGGTGTTGGATGAGTGGTATTCATTCTTCGAGTGTGTTCAACGCCTCGATCCATTCCTTCCTCCGGTGTCTAATTCTCCCTCCAGGAAACGGTACAACATCGTAGGCAAGGTTTCCGATCTGCCCACTCCGAGCGCTAGCCTTTGAGATACATGACTCCCTCTCAAAATACATACTAGGCTTCAGTCATTTTGTCCTACCGAGACCACGGCTTTGGTCTCCATGCTCATTTATATTCATTCCATGTTAGAAAAACAGGCCACACAGATCAACTAGGGAAATTTCCCTCTTGTGGCTTCACGACAGCACCATCCCTGAATATCACCGGTCCCTTGGGCATCTCCCCGATAGCATCTTTCGCAACTTGGTCTAAATTAGGTTCATCCTCAAACTTGAAATCCAGCTCCCCTCCATATGCCTTCGGGATGTTCTCGTTGTCGATTAATTTGCGTAACTCGGGGCCAGGGTCTCGCCCTAACACGTGAACTTTGTTCCTCGTTCCCTCATCGAACCAGTTCTGTCAGGAATCGACGCAGTAAGTCGGATAGAATAAGATGGGGGTGAAGAATCGTGTTCAACCTTGACCCATCCCCACACTGTCGGAAAGAAGGACGGCGTGTTCACAACCGCGATGGTGTGTAACGTTTCAGGGTAATTGGCTGTTGCCAACGCACTAGCTTCTTGCAAGTGACCTCTAAGGCTCCACAGAGATTTAAATGAAACATTGTCAAAATCGATGATAGAGAGTACCGAGGATATTGGCGTAGGGGAGGTAGAATGAGGGAGATGGGAACACAATGGGTGCGTAAACCGCCCCATGAATTCCCATAAGGCGACACTGTAGAACGGATCACTAAGCAACATAAGAGTTGGGTTAATACGGTGGGCCTACATTCGTTGATATCGCCTTTCAGGTTTAACCGCGAATATCTCCTTCGACAAGGGCTCCAGAGATGCTAGTCGATAGACGTACACTGGAATCCCTAACTAGGAACGATGTTCAGAATACTGGTAGCTTAGAGCCGAAATAAATCACCTTGTCCCGCCTACCAGTCCACCGAGGGTAGAATCTCTTCGCCGACTCCATCTCATCGGGGTCAAACGCTCCATACAAGTTCTCGACATCGTGCTCCGCCCGCCAACTGGAGGTATCCGCAAACTGCTTGCGTGCTTTGCCGACATCAAACTTCCGGGCACGGAGGAATCGGCTGTATCGGCCTGGGATGTCAACAAGGCCGGAAGGGAGAGTAGACTGCGAACGTACAGTAAGGTTGTATCATCATGGGAGGGGCGACCACTACCATCCGCCTTTGGATTGTATAAACCCTCCCTGTGGAGACATTGTTTGAAGACTTCCAAAGACTTCTCCTGGGATGCGGTAAGATAACCGAGGTGACCCGCGAGCAATTCCAAATAATGGGATCCGTTGATATCTGGATGCTCGAGTTCGGACATGTTCCAATGATAGGTTATCCGATCACTACCGTTGTGATGACGACGTTTCTACCATCTGTCACTCCTACTCTACTTATTCCCAACTGCCGACAGAAACCTTTCGATAACGGCCTTTCCCTTTCGGAGATTCAACAACGATATTCGCTCATTTGGAAGATGTGCCTGGTCCTGCCCACGAAATATTTTGAGCAAACAAGCGTGCAGAGAGGCAATATCTCACTCACAGAACTTTGGCCGAGAGGGAGATGGAGGGCACGGCAGCCAAACTCTTTTTCGAGGTACGGAACCGACGGTATGGACTACCCCACGGGATTCAACAATCAATCTGGAGCACCCGGAGAAGAAAACTCACCCCTCCTTCCCTGATTCGAAGTGGAGCCACACCCCATTCCTCTCTCACGGAGGCTTCCAAAAATTCAAACCATTCATCATCAAGTCGCCCCAGCCACCAGTCTGCCTGATGGTCAATTTTGACCTTGAGGTGGTGGTCAAAGGCAGGTCAACGGGAGACACAATCCAAAGACGTTACCTCGATCGAATTGCGGGACCTCAATTCGGAGAATTTCAACTTCAAGAATTCACACAAGTTTTCTGCGATAGTATCGAGGTTTTGGTCGGGTACTATCCGTACCGATACTTGCGATTTTACCCTGGAAGGAATCACGGTTGGGTCTAGTCGAGTTCAGCACCTCTATCCATGAATCAGGAAAGGTGGACAGCCTACTCCTCGGCCCAGACACTTGGATGTTGTGGACGGTGAACGAAGGTTCGCGCCACTTCGACGACAGAGACTCGGTTGATCGTTTTGTAATCGAAGCAATCCGTTTGTACAGTCTGGATTCCTCCTCGGTCAGAGGGCGGACATGTTCATCTTCTCGACTTTCAGGTTGTAGCGGTGTAACTGAGGTGAGTTGACTTACAAAACTGTGGTATGGTTACCCTCCCATCCTCGTCTGTGATTCTTGAGAGTAATTTGACCCTAAATTGTGACCATTAGTGCGTCGTTTTCACCGTTCACGACAAAACCGAAACCAACATGTCTATCATCGGCTCCGCTGCCGCGCCTCCTTCAACTCCAGAGTGGAGGTCCGGTCGATCGTTGAATATCTAGGACGAGTTCATTCCACATGTCAACTTGGCCCCGGAAAGATTTATACCTCGATGCTACAATGGACGACACCCCTCAGTCCATAGGTAATGCACGGCGTGGTTTCGTCGATCCAGGTAGAATTGCTAATAATAGGGTGAGAACACTGGGCACCAACTGAGTCGAAGGAGCTACCTGATGAGAATGGCATCGATTTTGCCGATCAAATCCTACACAACGTCCCGTTAAAAGGGGGCTGCTTGAATAAACGGATTCCTGACCTTATTCTTTTGAATGGCCTCTCGGAATCCAACACTACCAGACTCCTCTTCTCCCTCTACCAACATAATAAGGTCGACGTTGAGCGACCTTTTGCGCAACAACTCCGCTGCAGCACACGCGACCGCGATGATCGGGCCTTTATCGTCCGTCGCGCCCCGTCCGTATAAGTAGCCGTTCCTCCCCGTTAGGTTGAAGGGGTCCGTCTGCCAGTCACGAGCCGGGGCTGCCATGACATCGTAATGCCTCGAGGCTGTAAGTCAGGATAGTGTGTTTGTGACACGTCACTGGATACAGACCCATAAAATAGCACACGTTTCTTCGAAGCCCCGTGACGAGCTCCTTGAAATTCCGCTAACACGAGAGGATTAGTTGTCTCTCCAGTCGATACCTTGATCGTGGGGTTAACAACTGTGTAGCGAGGACGTGAGAACTTCCCACAAGAGTTGATTGTGACGCTCCAAGTTGATTCAAGCATTTTTTCAGCCATATAGCACCTTGGCGGCAATCTTCCCGGTATTGGGGGCTATTACTGACACTGGGGATTGAGATAAATCTCGAAAGCGCGTAGAGCATGGTGTCTTGCAAAGATGTCAGGCAGAATCGGTCGAGGGTGGGAAATTCCGCCAACCATTGGTGCTCTCAACCTCGCGTTGAGCTAGAGGACGGTGGAAGCCACCCTCTAGATGATCTCTGGATTTGGGAGGTTCGATATTCCATACCTGAGCAACGTAAGTATTGAGTCCGAAAGGGAAACCCTAGTACATACCTTGATGTATCCGTCGTTTGCTCCAGTTACTAACTGAAATTGACCGGACTCGCTGCTGTATGTTACTACCGAAGACAGAATAATGCTATCCGTGTGACCGTCTGATTCTGCTGTGCAATCAAATGACGCAGACCATCTCTGAAAATACTTTAGAAATTATTGCGTGCTCATAACCTCCGACTCACCTGAATCCTCCCTTTTGCTGATACACTGTAAAGATCGGAATGTAACATAGAGAGAGAAAGGACCGCGACGTTCTACAACTTTGGTCAGAAACTCATCCACCCGAAATGTTCTATGATTTACTTCGTGGACGATGATAGTCCTGACAAGCGTTCTGGTCTCGAGATCCAAAACCTTGATATATCCGTCCTGACAACCAGCATAGATCGTTTCTCCTCTCACCGCGATGGACAAAACGGCGCCTTGGTTACACTCGAAGGTGTATTGCAAGACCGGCGAGGGGGAAGAGCAATCCCACAACTATCCCTCTCGTTAAACTCCCACGGTACGAAACGCTAACAACTGACCTTGACAGACTCGTCCCCACTTCCTGTAACAAGATATATGGGCGAGCGTGTGTCCGCGTATAGAATTTCATCCGACCCTTGATGCGGAGAAGGTGAAACTGCCATACAATAGACATACCCATGGTGAGCAGACGAAACTATGTTCGTTGCAGGTATACTGAGCACCGTGCATTGCGGTTGTGAGGAAGCAGCGTTCGATGGCTGTGTGGGAGCATGGTCGCCTGTCGGGTCCGCGGACGTCGGGTGTTGATATTGAGGGTGACTACCAGCAAAAAACTTGTGAACCGGACGCGGCTGAGAGTTAAGCGGGGCTACGACTGGGTCTTTCCCAAATTGGCACCACTGGATGGATGTATTTTTGCACCCGAAGTAGACAGTCTCGCGGGACTGTGACCAAGCAAGTGAATAGATATCGCCGGCGTCAGTTTGAAGGTACGGGTCTAGGACGTAAAGGGGGACCAGGTTGATTGTATCCCAGACCTGCAACATGATATGTGAGGCACCGCACAGATGCGGAGAGCAAGGAAACCACAGGCGCACCCTCACTGTACTGTCCGCTAACGACGGGTACAATCAGATGGTACTTGGAGGACAGACGACTGAGCGCCTTACCGGAAGAGCTGAAAAGCCATTTGTTGGCAATTGCATATTCCATAGCGAGGACGCTCCCCTCATGACCCTTTAGCGTCGTCTTTTTCGAGTATAAATGACGGTCCCAGACCTATGTAACGGAGGTTCCATTCAGGTCCGGTGGCTTGACAGTGGATGGGAAATACCAGGATGTCTCCGGACTGCCTCCCACCAAAAATATACGATTCAGTTGCAGCCAAACAGAGAATAGAACTATTCGGCTGGTATATCGAGTGAAATAAACGAGGTGGAGGCGCGACCGAGTTCAGATTGCGACTGAGGGATGCGGGTGCAGCCATGAAGTCCATCGCGGCCGCCGATTGGTCGCGTCAACGGTGGGATGGCAAGAGTGAATATTGTTTGATCGATAACCAACATGTCGTCAGATATCCCCGCCAGCCTACAGGCAAAAGACCTCGTAGGAGCCACACGTTCGAACACATCCCCTCGGTTGACGAAAACTTTGCTAGGGAAACGCCGCATTCAAGGCGGGAGACTTTCCTGCTAGTATCGATCACTACACCTCTGCAATACTTGCAAACCCGGGCAACCCTACGTTCTATCTAAACAGGGCGGCCGCGTATCTGAAATTAGGCAAGTATGTGGACTGTTAATACAACTCTCCCAAATGCCAACCTTTCGTTATAGATATCAAGATGCAGAAAGGGACTCTTCTTCAACGTTGACAATCCAGAAGGACAATGTAAAAGCCCTATTCCGTCGTGGTCAGGCAAGGATACACCTAGGAAACCTTGGTGGATCCCAAGACGGTGGGACGCCATCTACCGCGTTTTTTCTTTTCCTGACAATTGCATCAAGATTTGCAACGGGCCCTTAAGTTGGAGCCTGATAATCCCTCCATAAAAGAGGAACTTAAAAAGGTCGAAGCACTGGCACTCGAGCACTCAGAATGGTCCAAACCTGCTCGCCCCGCGTCGTCCCTACCAGGACCACGGACCCGCCGTGTCCCCATCGAAATCGTCGACACACCTCCGACCACTAGCGCTCAAGACGATCTCTTGACCCCAGTTTCCTCCCGTCCCCTCGACCGACCGATACCAACTGTATCATCGACAAACGTCACATCTATATCAGATTCAGAGACGCCAGAAAACAAGCATACGGAACAAAAACCCTCTCAGAGCACATTTCATGAAACGAAGCAGATGAGGGGCACAAAGTATGGGGGAGGTATCTTCAGATCCTCTGGTTCTCATACGATCTTCAAGTCGGAAACATCTCCTGTACCCCGCACGAAATCACAGACAGATCATCCCTCCCGGCCTGTGATGAACCTAGCCGCATTCACAAGACCGTGGAACACACTGACAGACAAGCACAAATGGGTTTTGCTTCAACAAATCGCCCCTGCATCCTTATCACGTTTCTTCGGGTCGTCGCTTGAGGCAGGAGTCTTGTCCTCGATACTCGGCGTTCTCCTTACGGTACTATCGGCCGGCGAGTCCGAACGGGGCTTGGTCAAGGAATACATGGTGTACCTTCCGCAGGTTCCCCGCTTCCTCCTAATCTACAAATTCTTGTGCTCCGAAGACAAGAATCGTGCCAAGGATATTTGGACATTGTTAGACAGGGCAGGTGTTACGGACGAGGGGGACAAGGACACCAAGAAATCATGGGATGTGTAACCTTGGGGAGTGTCAGACTCTTGGTATTTAGCTTACCGGCGCATGTACTCCCGAAGCTATTCCTGCCCTACGTAACATCCGTGGATGACTTTCAATATCCCTCCCCGTCCCGTTCAGGAAGGTTTTTCAGGCTTGGCGATTCGAGCGTTACCTTCGGTGGCGGCAGTGCTGCGGACTCCAACCCCATGAGGCGGCGAGGTTGAGAAAAAGGTCGAAACAGCACAGCTTGGATACTTTCACCCATCTCTTCAACCGAGATGAAGGTCTGTTCTCTCAGACGCAAGATGGCGACTCTCGCAATGACGGCCGCGTCGTCGCTGAACCCAACTTCAACACTCCTCACACCATCCCCGAGTTCCGCCTTCGGGAGTGCCGGCCCGGGATCAAATCGGACTTTCACAGTCGTAAACCATTGTCCTTTCACGATTTGGTGCGGCCAGGGACTCACCATGACCATTTGAAGGTCCGCTGAAAAGCCCTCCAGGCCAGCCCTGTACACAGATCTTAACGCCGGGGGGTCTGTACCGTCCCAACCCACAGGTTGGGAACAGGCCTCTGGTGCCGCAGTCACATTCACCGTCCCATACGATTGGACTGCGGGAAGGATATGGGGGAGGACTGAATGTAATTTTTCTGTAAACCCCGGTCCGAGTTCGTGCGCCACAGGGGGCTGCAACGGCGGATTTCTTTGCGACACAGGCATCGGAACGGCGCGTACTGTGGACATCGGTCTCGAATTTCTCTGTGCGGCTGACGGTCGTATTCTCCAGGGCGTCCCTCCAGTATCGCTAGCGGAGTGGACCCTCGGTGTGAATGGCCAACCTGACTTCTACGATGTGTCGTTAGTGGATGGAAGTAACCTCCCGATGACGATAACTTCCAACAAAGGGTGCCCAACCGCCTCCTGCCCTGTAGATCTGAACCCTACGTGTGAGCAACGTCTTGCTTTGAAGGGTTTTTCTCACTGGTGCGACGTTTGTTTATATGTATACCTTTAGGCCCGCCCGAGTTGGCTTACAGGGATGCGAACGGTGTGATCGTGGGGTGCAAGAGTTCATGCTTCGCAAACCTGAGCGGGGATCCCGGTATGCTGCCTTTTTTTTTCTTAACCTCCACTATGATAGGTACTGGTTTACTTAATTAAATGTCCAGCTAATTCTCCAAATTGTTGTTCGGGATCATTTAGTACCCCAGAGACTTGCCCCGCAAGCAGTGTACTCTACTATCACTACTTTAGTAAGTCATCCATTCAGTCTCCAATCTTCTATGACTTGAAGTTTACTCACATATGCAGAGGATCAATGTCCTGGTGCCTACGCGTACGCTTACGACGAGGGCAGCGGGTCTGCATTATGGACTTGCGACTCTAACCTTTCATCGGACTACACCCTTGTGTTTTGCCCTTAGACCTTACTGCGTTGACCGCACCTCAAGCACGCGTAAGCTGCATGGATTGAACCGAATATATTCTATCTGCCTTTGAATTCGAACGTAATCTTCAAGGCGGTGATCGCGTGTGGTTTTTGTTGCCGGAAATCACCAGAGCAGATCGGACGGAGATGGGGTCATCCGGACGCACCACTACTGTAGCCTAACTCAAACGTTACACTCAGAAGTTAGATCTGAAAAGAGTATTACTAAGTTGCGACAAATGGGAGGTGTCTAATGAGGGGCGTTGATCTCTTTTAAGTTGGCCCCAAGGTTGTCGGCAACGGCGTGTGTCGGATCGACCTGGCTCAGCAGCCGCCCACCGAACAAGACTGGACCGTTCTCGGCCCTGAATTTGTTTATCCTCGCTTCGACTTCAGGCCGGAAGTGTCTCATCAAACCTTGAATCGGCCACGCGGCGGCGTCCCCAAGCGCACAGATAGTCCTACCCTCGATTTGTTTACTGTGCGACGGGAACCAATGGATGGATAGAGATAAGCAAATGTATGGATCGGGGATAGAGGCGGCGTTGGAAAGAATACTGACGTGAGTTCCAGAAGCATATCGATCTCTCGTAGGTGCCCACGACCCTCGGCGATTCTATCCATCATTTTCATCATCCAGGTGGTGCCTTCTCGACAAGGTGTGCACTGGCCGCACGATTCGTGTTTGTAAAACTGGGGCGCGAAACGGGAGAGGCGTCAGGTCGGACTCGTGTTATGGGAAGACGCTCGGAGGCTAAACAAGGGCACTCACGTGTGCAAACCTCGCAATTGCGGCAACAATGTCAGTCGATTTGTCCATGACAATTACAGCACCGGTCCCCAAACCGGTCTGAGCGTCCTTGAGGGAATCGTAATCCATCCTGATGTGGACCAAGACAAATGAGATGGGATTAAAAGGAGGCAGCCAAACGGGGGCCCACGCACAGCACCTCGGCACATACGTCCTTGGGAATAACCGGAACGGAGCTTCCGCCAGGAATGATACCTAAAAGGTTGTCCCATCCTCCACGAACACCGCCACAATGCTTCTCGATCAGGTCCTTGAGGGGGATGCTCATTTCCTCCTCAACTACACACGGGTTATTGACATGACCGCTGATACAGTAAAGCTTGGTTCCTTGATTCCGCTCGCGACCGAATCCAGAGAACCAACTGGAACCTCTTCTGCAAATTGTGGGGGCGACGGCAACGGTCTCGACATTGGCGACAGTGGTGGGACAACCAAAGAGACCAACATCGGCAGGGAAGGGAGGCTTTAATCGGGGTTTGCCCTGCTTGCCCTCGAGAGATTCAATCAAGGCGGTTTCTTCACCACAGATATAGGCGCCTGCACCACGGTGGACGTAAACGTCGAAGTCGTATCCAGAACCGCAGGCGTTCTTTCCAACGAGGCCGGCTTTGTAGGCCTCGTCAATTGCTTGCTGTAGATGAGTGGCTTCCTGGAAGAATTCGCCACGGATATAGATGTAGGCAGCGTTCGCGTTCATAGCGCGTCCAGCCACGAGACAACCTTCGACGAGTTTGTGGGGGTCACCGCGGAGAATTTCACGGTCCTTGCAGGTACCAGGCTCCCCCTCGTCTGCATTCACGACAAGATAACGAGGCCTATGAAACACCTTGTGAGCTCGCGGTGATGATATTGATCGCTCCAGCATACCGGGGATCCTTTTCCCAACCAGGCTTGTTCATAAAACTCCATTTGAGACCAGAAGGGAAACCGGCACCGCCACGACCACGGAGACCGGAATCCTTAATGGTTTGAATGATCCAGGAGTCGCCTTTGAGGAGGATGTCTTTTGTGCGATGCCAGTCGCCCCGTGACTGATGCAGGAGAGATGAGTATTGAGTTTCTGAGGGTTGGATGGGGAAGGGGCGCGCACCAGGGCACCCTTGAGGCCATGATCATGCCTGCAATAGGCGTTTGTGAAGATTCTGTCCTGGTCCTTCAGGCCACCGTAACGCCTGACTGGAGGGTCGTGTACGGTCGCGAAGGAGCGTCTGAAAGGCCTGGCGGCTGGAAGTCGCGCGTAAGTTACCGAGGGGTAGGGTCGAGAAGGAGGGAGGAGGGACGCTTACCGGCCTTTGTTGCGTTGAACATGGGGAGGAGGAGGAGATGAAGGAGGGAGTGAGTCGGGGAGATGACCACTGGCCAATGAGAAGCAAGGAGAGACGAATCAGGCGTGGATACCAAAAAAGGGAAGGAAGCCCGGGAGATGCCGGGCGGGGGTCTAGACCGGGAGAGGCGGGAGAGCGCCGATTGTTTATAAGGTGGGGAGGGAAGAGAGAGGGAGGGAGGGAGGACGAGACGAGACGAGGCGAAACGACGTGCAGCGAAAGGACAGCAAAGCCAGCAGGAAAAGATGATCAGGTTCGACAACGTCCCGCAAGAAATCATCCAGGCGATGTGCACCCCAATGCACCAGATCCTTCTCCCTCCTCCTGCTCAGCATCTCGGCCACCTCTGGCTCGGCTCCTTCGCTGCCATCTCAGACGCTGATCTCCTCAGGAAACATCGCATCTCCCACCTCGTTCAGGTCATCGACGTCCCATGGCTTCCCCCAGTCAACGACCCAAACATGACCGTCACAAGGATCGACATCATGGACGTCCCCTCGGCTGACCTCAAGTCCCATCTTGACGATGCTTGCGCAAGGATCGAAAAGTCTCTCGCCGCGGGGAAGAACGTCCTCGTCCATTGCCAACAGGTATATTTCACACCCATCCTCCAATCTCTCCTCCTCACCCTCCCCCCCTCTCTCCCAAGGGTATCTCTCGCAGCGCTTCTGTTGTTATCGCCTATCTCATCAAAAATCATGGCATGTCATACGAGTTCGCATTTGCCTTTGTGAAAAGGTACAGGGCCTGCATCCAGCCCAACTCTGGTTTCGTGAAATGTCTCAAGGAATGGGAGATCAGACAGCGACCGCATATAAACAGGTCTCAGACAGAGTAAGTGATATTTTCCTCCCCTGTCTCCTCCCCCGGCCACCTCACCTACAAAAACCCAGGGTACTCCCCATGCGGCGCTAGCGAGAGGTTCCAAACCCACAGCACGGTCGTGTTATTTGGCCTCCGCCTGGACCGTATATAAACTCTGTGTATCACCCCTGTCACCCCAAATGCTCATGTATCACCTCTGGTCGGGAACATAGCTTATCCTCCTTGTAGATGCATATACCACATTTCTCATCTTCTCATTTCGCCCAGCCCAGTCCCCATTCGAACGCTTCCTTCCCAATCTTGACACAAACCTCCTCTGCTTCAACGCGGGCGGACGGTCTGCGTAATTGAGATGCAAAGTCTCTATTCAAGCCCTCTATCACGCCCTGAGGAAACTCCGCGATAGTCGGAAAGTCTTCGGTCGACTCATCCGTCCCACTTCTTTCTAAAAGTGCCCAACCAATCGACACGTGGAATTTAGGTTCGGGGTAGAATTCATTTTGCTTGATTGCCCGTAGCGCCGGGGCCAGCGCGTCGCTTAGTGCTCCGAGCTGCAAATAATTTTTCAGTAGTGATGGGAATGAGAGACAGGGAGAGCCCGACCTGTTCGTGACCTGCCCCGACCTGTACGGCTAGGAACACCCTCGAGCGATCATCATTCTCGAGTTTGATGAACTCCGTCAAGGAGAGTGTCCACCCCTGGCGCGAAGCGGCTACACGGCGTACGGCGTTCTTAAATTCTTCTCTCTGATGTGTCCATAGAAAGGTAGGACGTGAGAGGGAGATATGCAGTTCCCATCGGTCATCGTTCAAGCCGATTGGATGCAACATCGGCACCCAAGCTTTCGCAGCCTGGAACGCACTCGATAGTGTCTCCCCTAGCTGTTCGCCTGCCTCCGACACCACTGGAACGTAGACATGACATGCCCATCGTCCTTCAACATGTGGAGAGCCCCTCACACGACCCTGATGCAGCGCTGGATTATCTGTCGGGGTTGCGACCACGAGTTTGGATGACAGTGGCGGAAGCTTCCTGTGTCAGGTCAACCGCGAAACAGAGACTCTGAATCGTGGGATATCGCTCACCTCTTCTTCTTTAGAGGACCCTCAGGCTCCGTCCCAACGCCTTCGTCACCAGAGCTCGCGTAACTTACCAACTGAGATCCTCGCTTGGACATGGGTGCCTTGTCGCCTCACGGAACCAAGGATGGTGATCGACGCCGGCGGACTCCTTTCTTCTAGATCACCGCCGTCCCCCTTGAGACCCCCTCTAGGGGTGTTCCACCGGGGAGGCAATACCCACCCTTCCCGGATGTCACCTGCGACGGTGACCTTCCCAAGGTCTGGCCCATGGAAGTCTTATTCTTCCTAACTCCCCCCATATTTTGCCAAGAAGACGGCAACTTCCTTGATTGTTATCGGTTTACCAGGTGATCCCTTACATCAAACGGGTGCATCGTCAGCTACTGAGTGACTATCCGTAAGGTTATGGCCGTGTACAAACAGATATCTAGAGCCCTTTAAGGGAACTGTCAGGACTCCACCGTTGCATTGGGGCGTCGATATTGTCTCCAAATCGCGAGTCTGGAATCCGACGCCTCAGCTGTTTCGCCCGAAACCCGGCAAACCCTCCAGCCATGAGGGGCGGGAAGGACGGCAACCCCACCACATGGTGGTGTCACCTCGATGCTTAATTCCATGGTTTCGTTGGTGTACACAATGCGGAAGTTCTTAGGTATTGAGCAATAGGCCCTGGCTAGTAGCACCCTTCTACGACAGATATATACATCCTTAGTCTTACGGAAAGTCACCCAGTCAAAAACTAGCTCTGTCCTGCACTCTTACTATTTTGTTGCAGAGGATAACCAAAGATGGTACCCAAAAAAGTGATCGATACCAACGATCGGCTGCCCACCAATACCCATTATTTGTTCCCATATGAAACCCGGGATAGTTACACAGCTACCGAACTTAAAAATCGACAGCGTATCAGCGGAACGACTGCGACTGGTTGCCACTCTTGGGTTGATTGTCCGCCCTTGGAGGTGCTGGGAAATTTCCATACTGCACCGGCGCCGGTTCTTGCGAGGGTGTTAGAGCCAACTCTAGTACAAGACCACACGCGCTTACCTTTATTCCGCTTCTTTGTCATCGGTCCTACTGGTTTGATGTCACCCGCGTCCAGCAAACTCGGTTCAGCGGTGTAGTCGAACATCTCAACCTCATCTTCCGGTCTGTTCGACGTCGGGTTCCTCTTCCGTTTCGTTTTCTGCTGATTCCTTTGACCCACAGTGATGATAGTGTCAGCTGCCGCCGGGGTCGTCTGTTGCCTTTTAGGAGCGGGTACGAATGGCATCTCGATTTCTTCCGGGGCCACTTCGGCTCCGGTTACTGATCCCGGCGGATCATGTAGAGTAACCATCTCCGCCTCGGTCCTGGCCTGTGCGATCGAGTGGGTAAAAAAGCAGACGGAATGGATTGTTGGACGCACTGCTGTTACTGTCGGAGCCACGACCAGTGTGTCGTGTATCTTAGATTTGACCTCGGAGAAGTGAGAGCGGGTCAAGGGGATGCGGTTCTACAGGGTGTTATCGTAAATAAAGCAGCATCGATTTAGTGATTCTGACCGACCGATGAGAACCCGGCGCCTAGTAAAAGGCTGTTCGTCGCCTTGTATGACGTTTGGCGCACGCCGAAGAGCGCGTGTGGCGGGGCAATAAGTTGGTCAAAAGGTACTAGGCAATCTCTGTGAGTACGCCTCGAGCAAACGAGGCCTATAGAAACTATACCAGATCTGCTGTGAACCTTGTCTTGATCAACATTTCTCACTGATTCAATGTTGTTTTTTTCTGCTGGGTCACCCACTGTCCTTCGGGGTCCGCTAATTTCTACACTTCCAGATCCCCCTGCCCGTATTTCATCGAACAGCTCGTTTGCACGCTTCTTGATGACAGGTGGTACAGCTCGGAAAACGTTCAATAGCCCGGGGAGGTCACTTGGTGGTTGCTCCGCAAGTTGAAATAGGTAGTGCTGTGGTAGAACGTAACTGTATCCCATATGAGTAAAGAAAATGAAATGGCAGAGAGGCCATCATGGAACACCTACGCAGTACTCTCATCTTCCTCTCGAGCCACTCTGTCTCTCCAGTCATGGATCCGTAAGTAAATGCTCTTTTGGGTGCTTCTGTGAGCAGCCTTGGTAAGGGCTACCTTGTTCCATTTCCTCGCTACTGTGTCCCAACCCCCCGGACCGCTACCTTCCTCCTCGTCATAATTCTCCGTTTGGTGCAATCGAAACGAAGTCTCTTCCGAGCGCGATAAAACTTCCCGAAGTAGTGATTGCGTTGGGTCAAAACTCGAGGAGCTGATGTTCGCTTGTGGCCACGTGGTTTCCAAAGTGTGAAATTGTAAACGGGACGACGCCCGGTCGAGGAGGGCATTCCGAAGATTATCGTATATAAACAAGAGGAAATGGGTGTCCGAACGAGCGTACGCGAGCATTTCCTTCGGCAGTGGCCTAAGGCGATCAGTCACGACAGATTCTAGGTGAGTGGAGCGGATGACACGAACCGAATTCTCCAGTCCGCTTGTTGATATCTTTTATCTGCGGTAAAATCGCAATACATCTCGAGCAGCGTAGCTAACCCATGCCGGGGGAGTTCTAGGATCGTCTAAGTTTCTCAATCTGGGAGTAATATCCTCGAGATATTTACCAAGGATCTTCGATGCGTGGTAAGTGTCAAAGAGCCCAACGACATATATCCCGAAGTTCTCTTGGAGCCACACAATATCGCTCTCTGCCCCGTGAAAAACCTAGCAGTGGAGAAGGTCAATTACAACCCCGTGACCAATGCGGTAGTGTCACCTTTAGAATACCCGGATTGGTGAAGATCTCGTTCAGTTCCTCCAGCTCTTCACGCAACGTCAAGGTATCCACGATAAAGTCATCGCGTCGGGTGCTGATTTGCATTAAGCAAACGAACCCATTGAATGAACGGTATCTGTGATGTTCAAGGTCAACAGCGATTTCTTCGGCTTCCCGAAGCTTTTCCAACATGGTCCGAAATTCTTGTGGAGTAGACACCCAGTTGAAAGGTGTTTCTTCGAGCGAAGGGGGTGCATGGGGAGGAGACGCTCGGAACAAAGACGGCGAGTATGATATGTGGGTTATTTCGTAATGATATGGATGCGGCCTGTGACACCATTAGCATGGATATAAGTGGAAAGGAAAGCGACATGCACTCTGGAGGTACCCTCATCTTGATCGTTAGGAGAAATATACCCAAGGGGCACTTGGGCGTTGTATTTGTGTTTCAGCGAAGGATACCAGTGGTATTTTCTGTGGTTGTCTGGCTTGTGTTTGAACTTGAGCTGCGGTTTTGCGATATGAGAGGCATGTTGAAGTGCCGGATCCAAACGACCACGTGAGACATTTGCTTTGGTTTGAGGAGAGGGCTTTGGGGGACAGTCAGTGTAACATCGGGTGGAGATTTCGATGTGCATACGCCGGTCTCAACTGTGTTCGGATTGATTGAGATTATGGGGGCCTTGTTGTGCCCTTGAATAATGTCCAGACAGCTGTCCTGAAACCCCGTTACTGGAAAGAAAGTAAAGGTATGGTCGAGGTGTTTCACTAACCACTCTTTCCAGCAATTGGTCCATGATGTCAACCACAACGGAATCGAAGTCGTCGACGACATCGTCTTGATCCACAAATAGCCTGGTCTTACCCTTTCCACCAAGAGTTGTGGTAGAGCTTGCGGCCAAAGTCAACAGCTTGTTGGTTATTGACAAGACCTTTGTTGAACAAGCCTCGATTTCTTCCGCGAAACCGCGGTCGATTGACTTGTGAAATTGGATGTCTGTCGGGAGAGCGAATGCATGCTTTGTCGGGTTGAGTATAGAGGTCTGCAGCTTGAGATTATAGTCTTCAAAACTGGATTCCATTGTTGTTGGAGGTGGAGGGAACGAAAGGCTGGACGTCGATCGCTTTTCAAAGGAGTCCCAACATGATGATCGTATCTGAGACCTTGCGGTCCTCGACTCGGTCCTCTGCCGGAATACTCACAGGTATCTCCAGACTCCGGCAGGAACTCAACGGGGACTCGCGCGTACTCTTGTTTGCTCTCTCTTCTAATGCCCCGGACCTCTCTCAAACCGTCCACCAACTCGGATTCCTGGCTGCCCAGTCTGCCGGTTGCTTGTCCGCCCCTGAGCACCCCGACGTAGTCTCGTGCTCTGTCGCGTTGTTGGGTGCTCGGGAAGCGACACTATTTAGGTCTGATATTCCGGGGCGTGTTCCAGCTCAGGTCGGACGGTGGCACTCCCCGAAGAGAATGCAGGAGAAAACAACAGCACCCTCGGATGGCCCGATGCCATTAGACTTTGGGGTCGACTGGGAGGAGGTTTGGAGTAAGGGTGTATCAACACCTCTACTCCCTCAGGAACTCCGAAAACTCCAGTCCGTATGTCCACCCAAAAGTGACCGAAGTACACCCCTGATGCTTCTCACAGTCGGAGGCTAACTCCCTTATATACTTCTCAGACGATGCACCTGAGGGGCTCGTGAACTCCCTTAGACAACTCCCACACTCAGATAAAGTACGTTCTTCACCGAATTCCCAGCTCATAAGTTCACCGGGAACTAGATAGGGATGATATGCTCGTCCACTCCGTTCATAACGGGACGTCCGTTTACGATGTTCCACAACGACAGAGTGTACTCTGAGGGTGCAGTAGGGGTTGCAATCTCAGGGGTGCCGCACAGTTTTCACGTAGATTTTCCTACGACCCTTGAACCCATTACACCCGAGGTAACTATCACGAGGTGCGTTTCCCGCACACACATTCCCTTGTCCTGATATCCCCATTCTCGTAGTTGTGAAGGAAACTTGATAAACTCCCTCAATAATTCGAACCCCACTCGGATGCTGCTCGAAGGCATTAAGGCGACTGGCATCAATAACGTTAAAGAAGATGATTTCTATCTCACCCTCGTCCAAGACGGCCAAGTCCGTACCGCCCTTTTGTCAATAGATACTTCGTGCGTTGATATTTTCTGCAGGAAAAGCAGGTTTTCCGTATCACTTCCGGGGATCCAGGCCGGGGTACAATATCTCTTGAGTCGCATGCGGCACCAGGCGAGGGGTCTGTGGTGCAGGTATGAGATTGATGGCTCCCCAGTGCACCTACTGACGTCTTTCGGATAGTTATGTTATCTCGAGAGGCATGGGTCTCGGAATGTACTCCCAACACGCAAACCGGGAGTTCAGTTCTTCTCCTGCCCTCAGCTGCCGGTCGGCTGCGATGACCACGTCGAGATTACAGAGGGTGTCGAGGGCGGGTTCGTCGCTGGAAGTGAGAATGGATTTTTGGTATACGAAGGGTCTTCTAGGGGCTCTGGTTGGAAGTGTACATTAGCGGGAGCGCGCTGTAGTCTGAGTTGGTGAACCTGTACCTCTCGTAGCTGGATGTACCGCAGTGCAGTGCCCCCTGGCAGTCCTCTCCTTCACTGAGTCAGCTGTCACGCGTGACGGCGTACGTGTGGCGGTACGACTCGTCACGCCTCTGCGCAAACACTCGTGCTCAACGTCCACCCCATTGACTGCCAGGCAACGTCCGCGCGGTCTCTCCTTCCTTTCCCTCACCTTTGACCACGACACAAACGCTCACCTTACGCCTTTCATCTGTATCATACTTCACTTCCCTCCCTCCCCGGCGTGTCACGACTACCACACCACAAGCAGATAGAATCGGTATCAACCGATACCTGAATCGAAATGGGGCAGACTACATCAAAGCAGAAGACCTCCGAGACCTCTTCTTCCAGCGCGGGCCCATCTACCCATTTCCCGACTGCCTCCACCCCATCTCTCGATGAGGCCGCTGTGGCGTCATCGGACCCTTCAAAACGCTCCCGAAGATCTACAATCCGCAGGAGCATTATTGGCCTTGTTGGAAAGTCCAAAGACTCTTCGGGGACTACCCATAGTTCCACCGCGCGCTCCGATGCCCCCCCTTCATCAAGAAAGAGCTGGAGGCGGATTTCCCGTGCTTTGTCCCTAGGTGCCACGGAAGGTGGGCGTACAGCCCTTGCTTCTGTAACGCCTAGTAAGGGAAAAGGTAAAGAGCGAGAAATCGACGAGGCCGAAGGAGAAGACGAGGAACAACCAAAACAATCAACGTCTTCCCAGCGTCCGGAGTCCCCAGCTCTAATACGTCGACAAAGCTCCGCATCTGTACTCAGTAATCCGGTAAAATCAGAGGATGCCCCCCCTGAACCATCTGCTGAGTACGAAGATGGCCCATCACCACCCCTTGAACCCGTTGACCCGCCTCCCACGACCACCCCCGCTCCCGACAATACTGATCCTCCCCAGGACCCAATGCCTCCTCTTCATCCGCCATTAGATCAACCCCAACCTGGTCCTCGCCACTTCCCTCCGCCTGGGACACTGGTAGTTGTTCAGGGAGTTGTAAACACGATTGATACTGGATCAGCGCCCAACAGCAACACTTACATCAGTAACAGCAACAACCCTCAAACCAACAACACTGTCTTACCCGCTACCTCTTCCCGGCCGAACAGCGGTTTATTCTCTGGCTCTGCTCGATCCCGGCCACCGACGCCCACAGGAGAGCACTCTGGAAGTCGGAACAGCCGGGGATTATCATCTATAATCCGCCGTCCCGCGAGTATGTTCAACGACAGCAGGAGGAACACCGTCATAGAAAGTGAAGGAGCGGCCGATACTTCTTCCCTTGGCCACACCGTTGATTCTACGATTGGGACTTTGGCGGATTCTCCATCCGATTCCACCACTGCCACCACTCCCTTAGACCCCGATCCCGAAAGCCAGCCTACCCAGCAACGACCGTTATCGCCCGGAAGCATCGATGTACTTGGTACTCTTTTGAGGTATATTGTCGTTCGCTCCTGCATAATACATCAATTAATTAAAACTTTATAGTGTCGCCGCTGCCGCCACTGCAGCCTCACTATTTTCCCCGACTTCATTTGCAGCACGCACAGAGCCGTCGCCTTCACTTGAATCGAATATCCCTCGTCCCACGTCGCCAACTCCGACAGCTGGCCTTGGAGTTAATGGGTTTGGACCATTGGATACCCTTGCGGAGCTAGGCTTCCCCATGGATCGTGACCAAGGCCTGGGTACTGGCGTGGGCAACACTCCCGGTACGAACGGGCATAATCTCAGCCGAGAGAGACTCAGAGGCGCTTGGGATAATCTCAGGGAACGCTTGGGACTTCGCGATGGCAGGAACAACCTCGAAAACACGCCACCGGAACCATTCGGAGACGGTAGGGATGTTGGTCGTAGTGGGGCCGGAGAAGCTATGATCACTGAGATGGCGAGGGCTCTTGGTACTGGATTAGGTCTCCAGGAAGAAGGACCAGGGCGGCCAGCTGACGGACCCACAGTTACCACTCAGAATCCAATGGTCGGCGTTTCTTCTCCTCCTCCACCAGAAGGAACTTTCGAGCGTTTCCTGCACAACCTCCAAGCGGACCTCAGGATAGTTCTCTCAGAAGATGCCCCTGTGGAACAACCGGCAAACTTCAACGGGTCAACAGAGCCTGGCGACGGTGGAGATTCTACAACCCATGTGGAGCATGGAGGTGACATGGGCATACCTCAAGTTGTGGTATCTGACCATGGAGATCATCAACCACCGACCGACCCCCCTCATCACACGGGGGTGGCGGACCCGGTGGAGACCTCCGATCCGACGACCCCTATAACCTCTTCGCCACAGGCGCAGGGTACACCTACAACAGAGCGTAGACCTGCAGGTGGAATCAATCTTTGGAGGTCATACCGGTTCCCGCCTATAATTGCCCCGCCACGACTGAGTCCTCCCGCTTCCGGGACTGACCAAACCACAGTTGCCCCTGGTTCACCTCTGCCAACTCCATCATCGATTCTACCAGGCGGATCAACACATCTAGGGCACCCCCCGCGACCAGACACCCCTGTTCCATCGTCTACTATCCTCTCACCGCCACCTCCCTCAGCACAGACGGATGTGGTTGTCCCTGTCATCATCGTGGGATTGCAGTCCGTGAATGTAGACCCCCAGAGGCCAGAACAGCCCGAGGAGGGTGATGGGCTTTTCGCCCGTCCGGGCCACAGAGGTGACGGTGTCCTACCACCCGAAGCTTGGGGTCACGGCGGAGATGGCGAACAGACCATGAGAGGTCGACCATGGCATACTAGAGCGGCCGATGCCCTCAGGAACTTGCGCCCTGGACGTAGGATTGGTCCCTCTGCCGCTAACGCCAACGACAGGGCCGCCTCAAGAACCTTTTTAATATATGTCATCGGGGGATATTACCCGCAAAACCACCATATAGTCACTGGGACAGACGGAATGGATTCTTATGATGCCTTATGGCTAGTGTCTCCATCATTTGTATGCAACTCCACTTCTGACTACAGGTTATAGGGAGCTCGCTGCGCTCATTGGTCAGGTTAAACCGCCCACCGCGACTCCTGAGGATATCGAGAAGTCGGGCCTCCAGATCATCAAATCAACAGACATCCCACAGTACGATGTCGAGGGCAGATTAGCTTCCAACTGTATTGACAGGGCAAGCCTCAGTCCTTCCCTCTTTTTCTTTCCCCCTAACCCCCACACCAGTGTCTGATATGTTTGGACGACTACGAACCTGAGGAAGACCTCCGTGTCATGTCCTGCAAGCACTTCTTCCACCAGAATTGCATCGACAAATGGTTACAGGTCGGCAGAAATAATTGCCCTGCCTGCCGAATGAAAGGGGTCTCCACTACAGCGGACCAAGATTCGAACTCGATCCCCGTTCCTCCAACTATTCCCACTTCTTGATTGGATCCATTTCGCTCCTTCCCATCGTCAGCACTCCTTAGACCATCCCTCAGAGCAGCTCCTTATTTACCTTGCTTCCCTCCCATGCGTTGTCGGTACAATACGTCGTTCCTGTCTTGCCTTGCTTTCTCCCCGTCTCTATCGTCGTATTTTCGTGTCTTTTATGTAGCTTCGAAACATAATGATGATCGTGTCTCACTTGTACTTCAATCTGTTTACTCATCGCTGATATATATTCGCGTAGTCCCAAGCTTGGTCCCAAATCTTGTCGATACTAGTTAGGTTTTGAGTGGTTTCCCAGGAGAACCGGCAGCTTTCCACGAGCCCAAAACCAAGTCGATGACGTCTTCCACACCAGTTCCTTCCTTGATGCTCGTGAAGATTGTGGGTCCATCTCCTCTCATGAGCTTTGCATCTCGGCCCATAACAGCAAGGGATGCAGATACCAACGGGGCAATATCAATCTGTTGGACCGTGAACTCAAACACATATACAGGCGGACGTGAGGATACCCACTTTGTTAATCACGAGGAGGTCGGAATGGGTGATACCGGGCCCCCCCTTACGAGGGATCTTATCTCCACCCTAGGGACAGGTGTAATTAGCCCGGCTCCAGGCATTATAAACGAAGGTCATCACCGCGACGTCGATCACGTAGATGATAAAATCCGCCAGCTCTCGGGAATAGTTTGCAGCGAGATTGTCACCTCCGCTCTCAACAAAAAGTAATTGACAATTGAATTTGGCTTGGAGAGTCTCTAGGGCACCAATGTTTGCGGAGATGTCCTCTCGGATGGCAGCGTGGGGACACCCTCCAGTCTCAATAGCTTGGATGCGTTCTGCGGGGAGGGCATCATTCTTGATCAAGAATTCTTGGTCTTCGCGGGTGAAGATGTCGTTGGTGACGACGGCTAAGAGCGCAAGTTTGGCGGATGCCCGGGTGATTATGAGGCGACTGACCGATATTGTATGCATCCCGAAGTCGTTGGCATAGGGCAAGTGTGAGGGCAGTCTTTCCGGAGCCAACCGGACTTGCGGTGACTGATCAGACAGAAGTGCTGGGAGTTGGAAGGGGCTGCTCACCCTCCGATACCGACAGTGTATCCGCGTTCTTCGAAGTTTCTTGAATGGAAATTTGGCATTTCGCGCTCAGCATACTTTCCTGGAACACTTCAAAGTTGGCGAAGCGAAGCGATCGTTGGGGATGACTTAGCGGTTCACCTGGATTATCCAAATGCTCATGGGTGTGGCCATGGTCGCCGTGGTCGTGTGTATGACTGCCACTTCCATGGTCATGGGTGTGTGGAGGGGGTGGGGCGGATGAGGATAGGTTGTTTATAAATTGGACTGTGGACATGATGATATGGGGTGACGAGATAACCGCGGTGATCCAAGTTATCTACACGCTAGGTTCCTCATTCGTGGTCGCGGTTTCTCGCTCATTCATCACTACATCCTCCGAGTCTGTGGCTGGCGCAGGGGGTTTGCCAAAGAATGCGTCAATCTTCCCAGGTGTCTCGGTCTTGTTCGGCTTGCTTGTCTTCTTTGGTTCGCGAATCGGGTACGAATCATCGGGCTCGCTGAGGACATCTGGAGTACTATTGTAAGACAGAGTCCGAGGGAATGTGTATACACTTGCCCCAGAGGAATGCGAATTCTTCAACGCCTCGTACTACCGCACCTGGATCGGGCGTTAGGCATGGCTACAGGGGGCGCGTGTTTGTGCTCACAAACATCCCTCTCCTGTATAGTGGCCCGCGACTGCCTTTCGGCGACGCGCTGACCGGCCTGAGTCAATCGCTCGATGAACTTTTCCGTGGCGACCGAGATGAGAAACACGGCCTCTTTCGAGACCATCGGGAGTTGCTGTCCATATCGTTAGCCACTTTCTCTTGCTCTTCTGTCAGATGCTTTACTGTATCTGCTTTCAGGATCTTTTGCACTCTCGACACCGGAAATGGGTTCTTTCCAGATTCCCTCGACCCTTCCTTCCCATCTTCCTTGGTAGTCATTCAGACGGTGGCTGTCTCAGTTGATGGTGATCGGCGCGTCTTTTCGAAGGCGCGACCACCCAGCATCTGGTCTGTCACAACTGCGAAGTATATGGCGCCAACCACGTATAATCTGGCTACATGCGGCTATCGGGGATATGCGGCGTGAGTGATGCAACTGGCACAGCTCCTGGGGTCCAGTCCAAACCCGCCTTGAAGGCATGGATATCGACAACCTCTACCGTCTCCTCCGGCAGGGGAAGCGCCACCTCCAACTTTCGAGAGATCATATGTACCGCAAGAGTTCTCCTCAATAGACCTCCCTGGAGTAGGTACCTTTCATAAACCTGTATCATCTCCGCCTTGGTGACGGTTTCGAGCGCAGCAGCATCGGTTTCGTCTGTGATGGATTTATTGCCCTATTCCCTCGTGTTTTTTTACCTGTGCAACGCACCTTGAGAGAAATTGTAATATCCAGACCTAATTTGAGCCCAGTAATTGCCAGTTTCTTCCGCAAGGTTTTTCGCCTTTTCCAGTTTCTTGGCGATAAAACCCCCCCGACGGGTGTCAAAGTCGTCCTCCGACATTGCTTTCAGCTGCTCGATGAACGAGCTCAAAAATGCTTCGATCCTCTCCTCGAGGAATACAGGGTCCTTTCGGCTCTGCACCCGGAGCCTCATAACAGTCGTTCCCACTGATGTCCACCGTGATGTTGCTATAATGTACCTGCGGAGCATGTCAAACTAAATCCTGCTGTGGTCTTTCGGTTGGACTGCGTACCCTAGTTGTTCTTTGGTTCTCAGGGTGCTAAAGGCAGGCTCATCGATCAGGTGCCTGAGGAAATCTGCTTTCCTTCGAAGGTCTTGGTCCGCATTGTCTCCAAAGTGGAAGTCAAGTGCCAGCCCACAGTTGAGCTCCTCCGGGTCGGTCACCAAAGTTCGGTGTTTGTAACTTTTGCCTAGGGGATATCAGAGCCACTGAATCCGTCGTCTGACGCGTGAGGATGTCCATACCTACGGGGATAATCAGAGATTTTGGGACAGGAATCTCAACAGGGGGGAGCGCTTGGTATTGTAGTTGTTCTCCGACGAGTGCCGCGAAGGTGACTGCTTCCTGGGGGGTGTAAGGTGTTTGTTGGGGGATAAAAAGTTTTCTACCTTGTCCGTGAAGTTTCCAGTGACGAGCATCTCTACGTACAGTCGAGACAAAAGACTTGCATGGTGTGCTTGTACCTCTTCCACGCCGACACCTGCGGTGAATAAGAAAGGGCTCCCTTTTATGTCTGTTTCCAGGTCGTACCTGCGACCTCGGACAACTTCTCCTCAGGGGTCCATTGTGCAGCATTGACAAGGTACCGGGCGTAATATCCCGCGTGGTCTACTGGCTTTTGAAGGGTAAAATTCCCATAATCACGGATCGCCTGTGACCCTTCGTCGTCAGCTCAGGGTATCTCACCGGGAAGGAGGCCCGAACCTTCTCCTTAAAGACTTCTAGACGGTCCGCTCGGGGGTGTAGATTCTTAGTACTTTCGAGGACGACTTGCAGGAGGAGGGGGAGCTTGTCCCGGTATCCGTAAACACAGACCGTGAGTCCTTCGGAGTGATAATCGAGTGAATATTCCAATCCTGCGAGTGATGCACTATAGGTGGGCTCATCCAAGCTATCGCACACGAGGTTTGCGACCATCCTGTGGGATTGCGTGTCAGAATGAAGAAACCACCGCTGGAAATAGGAATGCCTTGTGAGCAGTGCATGTCGTGCGGTTGCTTCCGTCAATGGACTATGTGTGAAACCCTCAGCTGGCAAGCGCGGCTCATCAGACTGTACTCTGTGACCCACGATTTCAGGACGATATACACATGGCCCTTTGGAACCCAAAACGCATTGTCCCGTTTGTACCAGAGGCGCAACGAATCCGACTCCAAAATACAAGCTGGGAATGCTGGGATCTAGAAAAGGCGCCACAGTCACCTTATAGAACTTCCTGAGAGTACGGTGCTTGCCGTGGAAACACCATCCCGGGCCACCTCGAAATTCTTCGGTATGAAGCGGTTGAGGGGTGGCAGGTACAACTCGGGAATGATCACCGGCTGAATATTTGAGTGAGCGATCCGCGTCACCAAGTATTAGGCGTGAACGTACTTTCTCAAGTATGTCCAACTTCTGAGCAGAATACTCGGTCCCATACCACTTCTCCTTCTGCCAGTCAATTTTTCTGGTTTCTACAAGATTTTCGTGGGTTTTGGCAGATAGCGTGAGTCTCGCCTTCTCAGGGAGGACACAGTCCAGAACAACTTTCACAGCCGCTTCACTGTATTCTCTGTATAATGAATCCGCGTTTAATAACCACTGAGCGGGCCAATCTTCTTCAAGTTTCCCTGCCAACGAAATGACGTATGTATGTGGCTGTGATTTTTCGCGGTTGCGGAAGAATATCTCTGAAAGTTCCTTGAGTTCTCCAAAGTAGGGAGGGAAAGAGGGAGTTGAGGCCCTAAGTAGCGAGATGTAGCTGAAAATGGTTCGAACAACTTCGCGGTAGTTGCCTACAGTTATCGTGAAGTCAGGAGCCCATAATGATGAGGATGAATACATACAATATCCTAAGAGGGTCAGTCTCCCAGAAATCGCAAATATTTGTACTCCACGGTTCCAGGTTTGTGGTCCCGCGGAAACACTCAGCAGCCAACCCCGATTCTTCAGGTAAGAGAAGACGCTCCCCGATCCTTCGTGTGCGATGAAGTGTGCGAGGAAGCTTGCGGGTTTCGTGAGGTGCTGAGGGGATTGGTATGGAATGGTGAACGCGAGGTTGAACTCGTATTTATTCTTGATTGTCTTTATGAAAATGGTGCACTGTCCATTGCCCGCTTCGTCAGGAGGCTGACGAACTCGGAATAAACTCGCTTGCCTGTTGTTGGTCCTTGGTCCACGGGTCATCCGTGATCAGGGGTCGCCTGATAAGTCCACGGTTGGGGATCGATGAGAATAAACGCGTGGTGATCTCAGTCAATGTGTCCAATGACTCTAAGTTAGTTTGTGATGAGGGGCGACCTATTCCCGTGACAAGTGTAGCTTCATACCCTGTCCGAGGATGGCCAGTGTCATCCTTCCGGAGCAGTACTGTTGTTCAACCCACTCGACTAGTCTCCGCCTCGTCTCTCTTCCGATTGGCCCACCATCTCCACCGGGAAGTATGGTGTCCGAATCCCACTTCTCATCGATAGCTTTTTTCCTAGCAGCAGATGTCAAGCTATCAATGTTTCCCGTACTGAACGCCAGCCATGGATGCCCAGGTGCGGACAGGCTACGTTCAACCTGAAGGACCCTACGTGAATCATCCTGTAGATTCCTCTTGTTCTCGGAGTCGACGGCGTTGATCTCTCTCGCCACGACATTAGGAGTGAACAACGGAGATTCGAAGAAGGCTGCCAGTCGGGGGATTGCTTCGAGCAGAGATTGTGGAGCGATCGAGAACCAGTAATTTGTATGACTCGGGGAAGTGCCTGCATTACGGAGCCCACCATTTGCTTTCACGAACTAGCGGGGAGGATCTACAGGTGTTGTATTCAATCATGAACGGAGACTTACAGACACGAAATCGTTCTCCGCAGGAAATGGTCGCGTTCCCTAGGAGCACACATCTTAGACTTCATGGTGGATATAAAGGTATTGATCGGCGTCACACCTTAGTGATCATGTGTTCACAGAAATGAGCAGTTCCATACATATCGGGCTGAATCATGCATTAGACCCTTGGGCATTCGAGTGAGTATACAAGGATACGCACGGGATCGCAGAGAGAACCAATCGCTACCCGTAAACAGGCTGCGGACTTATCTGCCAGAGGATCATGTACCAAAACCGCTTTCAAACCGTTCTTGAGCTCGAGGATTCGATAGTTCCGTCCATCGAGAGCCGGTTTCTCAATGTCGCCTACAAAAACCCTGTAGCCCGCCCCGTGTTCTTGCCAAAGGTTTTCGCTTATAGCGTCGACCATTGTACGTTGTGGGCTGGGAAGGAAGTGTGATAGGATCGAGTCGATCACCGCTCCGATTCCCATCGGTTGGCCTCTGGGATCGTCCGTTGATCATTCAATGACTTATAGGCCTTGCACAACCTCCTTGCGGTGGTCCGGCTTAAGACCACAGTCAGCCTATTTGAAAATAATGTACACAATCAAGGACGTTATTTTCTATACTTCCGCTTCCACAATGATTCTGATAGCGGGTGCCTCTGTACATCCGAAACATCCGTCAGATGCCACCTCCCATCTTCTCGGTCACAGCTCCACAACGACCGCCTGTAGTCAAACCAGAAGGAGATGAAGAGGACCGTCGGGCAATAGGTGCGTATTTCGGCAGCGATAATCCTTTGATATGCGGGGGCGGGTCGGGTAACCCAACCTGTTACCTCGAGCTCGATTGTGTGTACCTTTGAGAACCTTGTGAGGATTTGGTGAAACTTGTGCCTCTAGGGGACCAGTCATATATTATTAGGGATTGTCGTGCAAACTTCAAGCATAGCCTACTCACGTCGCTAAACGGCAGTGGGACGATTCCTACGTGACGTAGGTGGGGAAGGATGAGGGAGAATAAATCAAAAGCTCCAACGGAAATGGAATAGGGCAAATCAATGACGCTGATGGACGTTAATGTTCTCGAGAACATGGCCAGTTGCTTGAGCAAATGACCCGTATCCTCGGCTCCATCCTGGCCAAGGGAGACTTGCAGGTGGGTGATGGGGGAGGAGACAAATTCTACAGCGGCAATCAAGGAACCATCAAAGGTCCTCAATGATGGGAATGCCCCCTGCGACAATGCTAATAGTGGTAACCTGTCCAGCTCAGTGGATGATAGACGGGGGTTTGTGATGCGAAGACTTTGAAGTTGGGATTGGGTGTCTAGGAAACGGACCAAGTCGGCGTCCCAGTCCATCCGGAGTTCTGCCTCCTGCAACTGAAACTGGCACTGGCGGAAGATCCAGGCGCTGGGGCATGAAGGATCACCGATAGCAATAACTTGCAAGTTATGCATCTTTCGAAGCGCCAAGTGAAGCGCGTCCCAAAACTGAGGGTTGAGGTGGTTGCGGGAGCTGTTCCAACGCCGTTCGTTGAACAAGGTCCAGAAGGTTTTGACATGGAGGGCGATACGATCGCAAGACGCGATTGTCTGACACACGTAGTACGCCGTCAGGCTATCCGTAAAATAGAGTTGGTGATAGAGCCTGGGCTCAGCGGCATGGTGAAATGCCTTGGATGTGAGACAAAGGGTGGCGAGAGTTCTGAGATCATTGGACTTGATCCAGTTCACGATCCGAGAGCACACTTCCCGTGGTGTGGCCACAGAGGCGTTGTTCATTTCCTCCTTGAAGAGAGGGGGCGTTAGCAAGAGAATTTGGTGTATAGGAGGTGGAAACTTCGTACCGACCGGTGGCGTGGTAAGCGCAGTAGAACCAAAGTCACGGTCACACGAGTTCGCGTCGGAGTGTGACGCGGCTGGACGGTGACTTTTCCACGCCCATTGCTCATCCGCGAAACCAACTCTGACGTTCATCCCACGGCCTGCTGCAGCCAGCTAACAATTCAGAATGAGCGAATCTAGGACAGAGCTGATTGCCTGGGTTAATGAACTTCTCCAACTCAACTACACCAAGGTCGAACAGTGTGGCACCGGCGGAGCGTATTGTCAGATCATTGACTCTATCTACGGTAAGCTTTAAATTTCTGTTGAAGTGGGGCATTTACAGAGGATACTCACATCACACCTTTCAGGCGACATACCGATGGCGCGAGTCAAGATGAACGCTAAGCACGAGTATGAATTCATTGCCAACTTCAAGGTTCTCCAGAACAGCTTCAAAGCCCACAAGCTCGACAAGGTACGCGGTCACTCTGTTGCTGTGTGGAAGGTCGTGCTTAACATTCTTGAAGCCCATTCCCATAGAAAAACTCGTGAAATGCAAGATGCAGTGCGTTCCCACCTCAATCGATCGTAGTGCCATCTCTCTGACTGACATCAGAGATAACCTTGAATTTTTGCAATGGATCAAGAGATTTTGGGATCAGAACTTCCAGGGTCACGGATACGATCCTGTTAGTCGTAGACGTGGTGCGCCAACAGACACCCCTGTCACCATTGCGCCGCTTGCACCTACGCATCGAGGGGGAGTTGGCTCCAGTCTGAGCACCACGGGAGGAAGCAGGGCAGGAGGCAGGACACCGATTTCCGGACACAGATCAGCATCGACACAACCGAACGAGGCGATTCAGGCCTTGCAGGCACAATTGAAAGAGATGTCGACGCACATGGAGGGTTTAGAGAAGGAGCGCGACTTTTACTTCGCCAAGGTATGATCCATTTAATCTCACCACGGAGACGACACACTAATCGTCGCCTAGCTGCGGGATATCGAGATCCTGGTACAGCAGGAGCTTGAATCGCCAGAAAGAGTCGAGACCAAGGCTACAGATGTGCTCAAAGAGATCCAGAAGATTCTGTACTCTACAGAGGTCTGCCCCGTTCACTAGACTGATTCCTGATTGGCCACTAAGGGCGCGACGATAGGACGGTTTCGAGGTGCCCGACGGGGGAGCGGTGGATGAGGAAGAAACGTTCTGATTGGATATCGAAATGCATAGATACTTTTCTCATACACACCCACATTATACTCTCCCTTAGTATTTGGCAGTTTCGCGAAAATATTTTGAACATTTTACCGAGTCCAATGGAACAAGGAGAACGAGGACTGCGACGACCCTAACCCTGGTAGCTGTTGCGGGGTATAAATGCTGAAGCAGACGACCCTAACCCGGGCGGCAATTGCGGGAGTGTGGGACGGAACCCGCCGTTGAAAGACAAATCAAAAGTGTGTCGCGGCGGTCAATAGCCGACCGTTATCCGATAGCGACAGAGGGTAGCACAATCAGACAGCGCCCTCGCCTTTTACTAGGGCGCTCCGTGTGTTACTCTCATCCTAATGTCGCTTTGGAATTTTTCAAGTCTTAGCTCCTTCTCGGGCTTCTAACTTTCTCTTTTTCCTTCGCTCAACTCGAACACTTCCGACCTTTTCCTCCCACGATGCTCGGTGCAGCCTCTAGGCTGCGAAGACCTACCCTTTCTCAAAGCGTTCTGGTGGACTGCAGTCACACACTCCGTCGTGGGAGGAGTCTTTCCGCGAACGCTCTCGCCGCCAAGGTATTCGATACACCTCCCGGATTGTAAGCCCCACTCACACATCCTTCGATCAGGCAAGGATAGCGGAGGTAGACCAAACGAAGGGTCTTCCGCCCCTACGAGATGATTTTGGGCGTGTGCATAATTACCTGAGAATTAGTGCGTGCCCGTCAATTCCCGTGCGCATTTCACTCAGGGTTTCTTAACACACACAGGCCTCACCGAACGGTGCAACCTACGATGTTACGTCCCCGCTTTACTGTTATTATCGCGACTACCTAACTGTTCTTCAAGGTTTCTATTGCATGCCGGAAGAGGGCGTAGAACTCGCACCCAAAGCACATCTTCTCTCAGATGATGAAATTATCCGCCTTGCCGAAATGTTCGTCGAACAAGGGGTGACAAAGATCAGACTAACCGGTGGTGAGCCAACTGTCAGAAAAGGGATGGTCGAGCTTGTTGGTAAGTTACTCTACCCCCGCCATCAGCACGTCCAGCTCAAACTCGTCAAACAGGCAGATTGAACGGGCTACGTCAGTATGGCCTGCGCTCCATTGGAATGACGAGCAACGGAATCGCGCTTCACAAGATGCTCCCCCGTCTAGTGGAAAATGGTCTGACTCACCTCAACCTCAGGTAAAATCATCCGCGCATCCAACTCAGGCTAAAACTCAGGTTCGAAACCAGCCTTGACACACTCGACCCGTTCAAGTTCGAATTTATGACACGGCGAAGGGGTCACGATGCAGTGCTCAGAGCCCTTGATACCGCATTATCCTCAAACCTACAATCGGTCAAGTTGAATGCTGTCATCATCAAGGGTCTCAACGACGCCGAGGTTCCCGACTTTGTAGAGATAACCAGGGAAAGGGACGTTTCTGTGAGGTTTATCGAATTTATGCCCTTCACAGGTCCGTGTACATGTTGTACCCCACTTGCATCTCCCACACAATACCGCCGCATCTAGGAAATAAATGGGACAAAGTTAGGATGGTACCGTCATCTGTACTACTGTCCAATCTCCAAAAACGCTACCCGAGTATCACAAAGGCCGCAGATGAGCTCAACGATACCGCTCGTTCTTACAAGATCCCTGGTTACACAGGCAGCTTCGGTTTCATCAGTAGCATGTCCGATCATTTCTGCTCCTCATGCAACAGGTTAAGACTCACTGCGGATGGCCAAATCAAAGTAAGGCTCTGGCATTGGATTTCATGCTTTTCCATCTCACTCCATGACTTGGAAGGTGTGCCTATTCGATGCAAAGGAGATATCACTCCGAGACCTGCTTAGGAACGGGGCATCTGATGATGCCATGCTGCAGACCATCGGTATCGCCGTTCGTGGTAAGAAGGAAAAGCACGCTGGAATGGGGGACATCGATGTTGTCACGAACAGGCCAATGATCTTGATTGGAGGTTGAGTCAGCGTCCATTTATCATTACTCGATGGCATCTCGCAGCCTAACTACTGGGTTCGTAGGCTCTAAGCCACGCCGCGCCGAATCAAGCGTGAGAAACCGGACTGTTTACTCCCCCAAGTCCATGATATCTACGGGTCTACGACCAAACGAAGTGTCCATTCATCGCTCGCGATTCTTCAGTACGACAGCCCGACGTTTCCACGCGCCCCCAAAATCCCTCACTCACTTTGATGCCGAGACTGGCCGAGCGCGCATGGCCGACGTAGGTTCCAAGCCGAGCACCCAGAGGACCGCCACAGCAAGCGGCAGGATCCTGATTCCAAAAGTGGCTTACGACCTCGTCGTGTCACACGATTCTCCAACAACTCCAGACAGCGAACCCGAAGAGCTGCGGAAGGCTAAAGTGAAGGCACGCAGGAAGGGGGATGTTCTTGCGGTCTCACAGCTAGCTGGCATAATCGCCTGTAAACGGACGGCGGAGCTCATCCCCCTATGCCATCTAATACCGATCACACATATCGACGTACTGCTTACTCCCGAGATAAGGGGCGGTGGGACCAGCACGGTTTACAGCGTCAGATGCCAGGCCACGGTTTCATGTACAGGCAAGACCGGAGTAGAAATGGAGGCTCTGACCGCAGTTTCTGTTGCCCTCCTCAACGTGTGGGATATGCTCAAGGCTGTTGCAGGAAAAGATATGGAAATTCAGGGGGTAATTATAAATAAGAAGTCTGGCGGAAAGAGTGGGGATTTTTCCAGGCCGCCCGCATGAATAGCAGTATATCGTGATATAGCAGGCGTTACAAGAGATGTCCTCAGTCCCTCATCGAAGCTCGGATCTCATCTTTCCAGGCTTCCGCAAACTCCTCAATGTCACCCCCATTACTCAACGACAACGCCTCAAATGGCACCATGTTGTGTTGGTGGATCGGTGCATTGCTCGCCGCGGCGGGATGGGCGGGTGAGTCGATAACCTGAAAGACAGGAAGAGTCCGAGGCGAGTCCCTGGACAAGACGTCTTCCAATATTGCGAACAATTCGTCATATGTGAATAAGAGCGGGTCGGTGTTAGGAGCATAGGGATTAAAGTCAATTATATGGCACTTCTTCAGATCCCTTGTCAGTAGGATGTCAAACGTATCTAAAGTCATCATGAGACTTTGGATAAATTCAGGGAAGAGTTTGGACGACTGACAGTTCCCTTGTGTGGCTTCCCACCTTCCCTTCACGCTCGCTTCCCAGACTTGGGATATCGCCTGTGTGATTTGTCTTTCCACATCCTGCTCGTTCAAGAACGGGTAGTAATTCGGGTCCCTCTGGGAAATGCCTGGACACCAAGAGTCAGAGTCGACTAGGGAAGTGGGGGACCGTCTCACATACCGAGGAGTATCTCCTGTCGAACGAAGCAGCGAAACTCCCGTACCCGGTCGACCGGGTACCACTTCCTCAAGACGAGTTCCAGTTCGTATTTCTGGGGGTGTCCCTCACAACACTGAAAGGTTTTCTCGGGGTCGAGATCATGGGAAACGAAATCGGATGATTTGAGGAGGAGGTACACGTCCGCTGGGCTTGTGCATCGCAGCGGGGAGGACATGGGAAGTACCCAAGCAGCATCCTATATCCCTTAGTACACGTTTGCGAGCGAACACGATGGGTGCACGCTTACTCTTGGGGACGAGAAGTTTAGTTTCGGGAAGACCGCCTCGTACTCCGATATCGCTTGTTTTATCTTGTCGTCCAGGTCTGGGAAAGCGAAATGTTCTCTCCCGTATTCGCTGTCTGGTTCACTAGCAGAATCGTCCAACTCATCCTCGTCATCAGACAACGTGCTCTGGGAAGGACTACGACATACGAATATCAGCTTGCGGGGCAAACCGAGTGATCAGACGCGGTACCCATTTTCTGACCCGTCTGGGACAAACACGCCGTCGGAGTTCAAGTACTCCAGAAAAGAATCCTCCAACGGTTTTATGATCGTTGATTTTATGCTAATTTGCTTGAACCTTGGGTACCACGACGAGAACTGGAAGGCGAGGATGGAATCCGGAGTAGAGAGGGGGAAAGTAGATTGTGGATTGACGGCTGTGGGCATTTTGGCGTGGGAAACAAACCGGGTATTTTCCTCCATCTCTCGCTGTATGCCTCTAAACAGCCACTCGTATCTCGTCGGTCAGGGATGGCAGGGCACAGGAAAAGCACTCCGGGATGGTGGAATTAACCGACCTGTGGTCATCGCGCAGAAGAAAAGTCTCGCAGGAGTCGGCAAGGATCGAGACGAAGCGTACCCGTTCTGGGACCAGTGAGCCTATCTTCACACCTGTAGGACTCGAACCTACGTTAACTTTTTAATTAGCGTATTCACTGCTGCAGCTACATCGATCAAAGTGAAGCTTTACACAGATGATGGCGACGAGGACACTGTAAGTCGTCCCCTACAAGCATATCCCATCCTCACTATATGTCGTCAGGATACCCCACAACCCTCTGGTTCTAGCACTCCCATTGACCGTACATCGACCGGAATTATCTCGAACAAACCCCAAAAGGTCGGGCTGTCTGCTCTTGAAAAACTCACTTCCTCGAAGACCACGGGAATGAGCGTTATGTCTCTTGCGAAAAGAGAATCCGCAAGACATGGCCTTTACTCCAGGTTCTTTCGCGGTCCGATACTAGGTCCAGATATTGAAGAGCCACAAGTCCTCGAGGTGGCCCAACGATTGTCACCGTCTCGTTTAGAATCAAGCAATCCAAAGCACAGTGTATCGATTACAGAACCGAGGAAGGGAAAGAAGCGCAAATCTCGAGAAGAAGGCGAAGGGGAGACAGGGTTAGCGCAAAAGAAACGAAAGCCGAAGAGAGGAAATGAGACAAAGGAGGAGCGGAAGGAAAGGAGGAGACTGAAGAGGCTGAAGAAAGCGGGAAAAAATAGGGAGGTTTCTGAGGTTAGGTTGGATGGTAAAGCCGAAAGTGGACTCACGGAGATGTCGATAGCCCCAGGAAACTCAGTGCAGGGTGATGTTCCTGGGGACCGTTCTCGCAGGAAGGATCACAAGAAAAGCGGGAAACGGGAAGAGAGGGAGGGTACTGTACATCGCGATGGTTGAATGTATCAGACTGGGTGCTAGAGTAGATTGCATTTCGTTTGATTATACAAATAGTACAATGCTTCCGTCTGAGATGAGGATACACAAGAGAGACTGGTGAAGCAATGAATATCACGCGTGGGCACTGCGCCAAGCACTCTGCAGGGTAATTCTACGTGCCTGTGAACGACTCAGAAGCATGTCCAGATGTGCTGAGGAAAGTCGCATACCTGTTCGAATGTAATCGAACCTTCACGTAACTCGATTTTCTGTCGGCCAGGGACGGAGGGAGTAACCTCTTCTTCTTCTTCTTCGTCGTCATCCATACCCCCGCGTCCGCCTCTTATTGCTGCGAATGCAGAGTTGCTGCCGGCCAATGAGAATGGACTGGACTTCACGGCCGTCCCAAACACGCTGGTCGTAGATGGAGCACCAAAGGTTGCAAAATCCGTGACAACCTTGCGTGGTGGCGAATTGGTGGGCGTCGGTGGCATTCCTGAAGAGAATGAGGACGAAGGAGAGCCAAACAATGTCCTTCTCTCAGGCGATCGTGGGGGTATCGACGGCGAGTAGACTGCGATGTCGATTAATAGCGTGATATGAGAAGAGATACTGAGCACGCACGCGTAGAGAATCGCGATCCAGAGCTGCGGGCCGCTAGGTATTTGTCTGTAAACCTCGGCGTCGGGACCTGCACAGGCAGTGAATAAGAACTTGTGGCTGAAGGTGTCAATTGGATGCACCTTCTTGAGATGCGGTCGGGCTTCCGCAAGACTCGGGGCGTTAGTGAATACGTTGACGTTGTGTGTCCCTTCCTCAGATTCCCTGTAGATACTTTCGATGACAACCTTCTTCGTGCTTTCATTTCTAAGCAAAAGCCGTTCATGCAATTCTCGGGCAACGTCATCCACACTCTCGTTGTTCCCAAGAATCCTTTGGGCGACGGCTTGTCCGACTTCTCGGACCAAGCGTTCCATATCGAGGTTTTCCAGCACACTACCCACAATTGCGTGTGTGAGGAGATCTGCAGTGGTCAAGGGGAGCATTAGACCGGAGGTGATAGTGGTGACTGCCTTGAAGAAGTCGGTTGCAAACTGGGGGAGGTCAACACAGAGGGTAGGATCAAATACAAATATTCACTCACAGAGTACCCGCTCAACGCTGGTTCGCAGGCTACAAAGAACTGTGGCGCAGTGGTCAGCAGGGGGTCACTTGGGGGCAGAACTTTAAATTCACCAAGGTGATACCCTTGCTGGCCATTTGTCTGGCAATTACCAGTGGGTCGTGGCCGTCAGGAGATCCCTCCTCAAAGCCTTCGCCAAGGTTAATGTCGTCCTGGAAGTCATCTTGATGAGGAGTGAAGCCTACCATCGCCACATTCACCGATGCCATGGGGCGGTGCATCCGCGATTAACACGACCATCTTGCTTGCGGGCTCTCTCCAATCCATGCACAGGGCTTCGTGGAGGGCGGCAGTTACGGCTTCGGGACCATCTCCCCCTCCAGATGCGTAGAGACTGCTCAGATCCTTGTGGACCTTAGAAATATCAGAGGAGAATCCAAAGTTTTTGACCACATAAGTATGATCCTGCGGTGGGTGATCACGATAGGCAACTAATCCGACGCGGAGGTCCTCCTGGGACTGTAGCTTGCCGGATTCGAAGATATGGGCACAGATGGACTCGATGTTCTTGGTAGCGGAGGTGATGTAGCTTCCCTGGCTTCCGGTACAATCCTGGACGAATACAAGATCCCTGGGTGAAAGAAAGGTGGTAAATGAATCTGGATGAGGGGGTGGAAAATTGATGATGGCGAGGACGGTGGTGACGATTGGTGAAATAGTGGGCTTACAACATCTTCCTACCACCGTGCGGCGGTGGCTGGGGGTTGTAAGAGGACTGACTCGTGGAGGATGAGGCGGTGTCGAAATCCATGTCTTCGTCCATGTCTAATGCCTTCGAAAGATTCTGGAGAGGTGGTAGTCACGGGCAGAGAGGAGCTGGAATGGATGATTAAGGGGATCTTTTGATCGTTCTCTTGTGGCTCACAAGCGGCAACGGGAGACAGAATCGATGAGATGGCAGTAGCTGGACAGGTTGTGGAAAACGAGAAGTTTTGGTGATTATTTCGATTTGTAGACCTCGAGGCCGATGAGGGAACGCAAAGACGGCGTGTCTGATTTAATACGACGATGACAGTGCACCTGATCGCATCCGACTAGAGATTAGTTGTTATTACCCGGCTCTAGATATCGTAAATAGTCCAATGTTGTAACAGTCATCGCCCAGTGAACAACCGTCGTAGCCACTGTCCAAGAGGTCCAATCCTTCCATCCTGTTTCCAAAATACCCGCAGAAGAAGCCCAGCAGAAACGCCGCCGATGAAGACGGCCACGAATGTCCTGAAACGTGTTGTTGCCGTCAGGCCACGTTCCCCACCGCCTGGTATAGAAGAGGCGCTGTAAGCGATGTCAGATCGGTCTTTATTGACCGAATTCGAGGGAAAATGACACACGGTCTGATTGCTATCCCGCAAATGACATGGAATACATCCGCCATCTGGTTCTTTTTCACACTAACTGCGACCGGAACCTGCAGTCCCAATCGCCTGCAGTACACATCCGGCTGCACCTCATGCCGCTGATCATTCGTCAGATATGAGGTACAAATCTGCTTTGTCACCTACCTGTTGCGCTAGATCCAAATCCGATTTCGTCGCAACGAACAGGGTAGGGATGTGGTCTAAATTGTATTGTTGCTAGTCATCATCGATTAGATCATCTAGCATTCGGGCGGCTGATACCGAACACACTCACCCTCAGGTTGCTGATGTATGAAAATGAATTTGTGTCGCTCGAGTCGTGGACATAAACAATCACGTCAGCCAACTCAGTCTTCTTCGAATTTCGCAAGGCCTCCGCTTCGAATGACGATCCAAACTCTTGCAGCTTGAAACAACATCAAAAACAGCGGTTCTGGCTTGTTGCGGAAACTTACCACGAGATATTTCTCAGACCCATCGATATCGACAGAGTTTACAACACTGATCGGCTTCTTGGTCGGATGATATGTGTCCAGGTATGGCTTTTCCGCAAAGTTTCTCAACAAAGAGGTCTTTCCAGAGCCGGCAGCACCGCACACGAAGGTCAGGAAGACACTGCGCGAGGATTTCCCTTTCTTCCGATCGAATTTTCGCGGTTTCGTCACATGTAAAGCACTCGTCGTGGAATCGCCGGGGTAACCAAGGTATGCTAGGTACTCCAAAGTCGTCTTGTGGTCCAAGAGTGTTGTCATACTTCGAAAACGTTAGTTATAGTACGGCCTGTGTACATGAACAAGTAACCGTGCGCACCTCCATTGGGCAAGCCATCCTTGCAATGTAACCGCACCCGTCTCGTCTGCTATTGTTGTATCTGGGAACTTCTGCGCTGTCCAAAGATTCCCGGGGGACGTGCTGAACAGATCGTTCAGCTCTGTAGCATTCAGTGAACCGTCCCTGTCCTTGTCGAACATCATGAAAATATCTGTGAAGAACTGATAACCAAGGTGACTCAGTTCCACGGAGCAGTCATAAGGCACATCGAACCTAAGGGATTCGGTTAAAACGACGACGATTTGAACGTTATACGAACCAATCACTTCGGGGATAAGAAGGACTCTACGAGTTTCAGGTCTTCCCCGTAGCCGAATGATCTGAGGATAGTCCAAGTTGTTTCCAGGCGGCCACCTTGGATAAAGATGGTGTTGAGGTACAGGAACCCTGCTTCGGTGAGGCCATCGTCAATGACCATCCCGGGACCATGCCGTTGAACCATCTCCTTGATCCCTTCGAGCTCTTGCGTTTGCAGCGGTGCATCGAAGCATTTACTCTGTAAGAATCTGTTTGTCATCTCGATCCTTGGTCCTGGAGACCGAATTACCTGGAAATCATTGAGTTCAGCAGAGTCCAGCAAGCCGTCCTTATTCTTGTCGCATAGTTTGAATATCCGCTTGAGTGCGTTTACGCAAGCGGGTTTCAGCACCTATAAACCGATAAGTGTTCTTCACGGGAACGGTCTGCGGTAGCGTACATGGTCACGGGAGTCGTATAGGGGTGCTGTTGGATGGAGCACGGCCTTTTGTGCGAAATAGAACACCTCGGAAACGTTCAAAGACATCTTCGCTGAACACTCCACACAAGCCTCGACTTCCTAGCGCGAATCTCAGGTACTCATTGGGTCAGGAAAGAATGGGAAATACCTTGAATTCGTTCATTATCGGTATGATCTCATCCTCGAGTGCTTCGTTGGTAACCTCCCCACCCCTAAGATCGATTTTGTTCCCAATGAGAATAACTGGGACGTTGACCCCGAGCTGGCGGAAGTACGGAAGCCAATATGTCGGTATTCGGTCGAAGGAGTTGGCATTTTCGATCGAGTACACGACGCATATAACGTGAGCTTTACGGATTTCCGACTCTAGGTGTTGTTTGTCGTCAGGGTCACCTGCAGAGACATCAGGCGGGGAGTCCCATAATAGAGGGCATCGAGACGTACATCCTGAATCCACGATGTATGTTGTCACATTTTCCGGCGTAACTTCTGGAGGGATGGTGACTTCTGGGACAATGTGTTGAACCTGGCTAAATCAATAAGGCGACCGTTCCGTTGCATGAGTATGGGTATTTGAGCCGACCTGGGAGACGAAAGATTCCTTGATCAGGGAAGTGACGATTGTGCTCTTTCCGACGCCCTCTGTAATGTAACTAGTCGACAACGGTTCTGGAAGTGAAGTGACGGGGGCAGCTCACCGTCACCGACGAGCAGTATGCGTACATCTCTACGCATGTCCCTCTATAAGAGGCAATAGTGCTGTTCTCGGTTGCGCGTAGAATGCGCGAATGCTTGAGGTCGTTCAGCAAGCTTGGCCACAAGGCACGGCAACGATCGAACAACCCGCTCACGTGACCTCCCTCGCCTCCGCAATGGCATTGTGGAATTCTCCCCTCATCGTGCATCACGGCTACTGAGAGTCATCCTGACACTGGCTACCACTCAGAGTATAAATATAAGGATAGGTATTATTGGTTGAACCGTCTCTTATGGTTGCAACTATCATCGTCCTTCCGACTGACGTCTTGGTCATAATACTCGAGTCACTAAGCATACCAACCTTGGTTGCCCTCTCTCAAACGTGCAGACATATTCACTTTGTGGTAAGTGAGATTCATACACCCACCGGAAGATTAATGGCCCAACCAGTTGTGTAATAGGTTAACCGGTTTGGCTGGACATCACATTTGCTCGCGAACCCCCGTTTTTCGCCCAGCACGAGTCATGCACTGTTTCTGCGCCCTCCGATAGACCAGGTGAAATACCACCACCTGTCAGATATCGCATGGCGCAAAGAAAATTTTATCGCCCGGCCGTTGTCTTCAGCTTGGCCGGGGGCCTTCCGCAGGCCCGCCCTTGCCATCTCTGGTTCCCATCTCGTCGTCGCCTCCCGAACTCATGTCGATTCATACACCTTCCATGTCCCTCAAATATCCACACACTCCCCCCAGATCCGGAGAGAAGCAAACTTGGAACTGGGAGGTGGTGGGGCCGCAGTCGACGTCATCACGAGTATTACACCAGTGCATGACCAAGATGGCGCAGAATTTTACGTCGGGCTTGCCAGTGGAAATGTTGCACGGATGTCGATCAACACCGGCGGCTCAGGAGCTCTCCACCTTCCCACATCAATCGAGTCTATTCACTCTGGGGACCCTGTCCTCGCCTTGTCATCCCAGAGGGATGTACTTCTTGGGGTATCCCAGAACGGGATCGTGACAGTATCTAATGCAGGTTCTGCCGAAACCCTGGACCTCAAAACTCGATCCTGGACTTGCCGCCTTTCCACAAATTACGCCACGTTTGGGTTGACATCCAAAACTCCATTGATCGTCCACACCTTACAGCAATCCGGAATATCCAAACAACCCACCTACATCTTAAACCTCACTTCCCAAGATACCCACCGGAAGTCCGCCGTATTCGGCATATGTGGAACCCCGCCTTCTACTACCTGGGGTTCTGACCAGGTCTTCGTTTCCGGGTGGTACAACGGGAGTGTCAATATTCATGATCTCCGTACTTCCACCCGTCTCCGCGACTCCTCATCCCCGTCGTCCGTACCCCACCTTCTCCCGGTGTTGACCTTCGTTGAGCCTTCCGTAGATCCTATCTACTGCGTCGCGACAGGCGGAGGCTCATCCAACTACATTGCCGCAGGTCTTGCACGGCACGGAATGGTTGCCTTCTGGGACGTCCGTGGTCGTCGGTCCACTGGCTGGAGTGTCTACGCTCCTGGGAACGATTCATCTCCTGTATACTCCGTGGTTTTGGAGAGTTCACGGTTATTTGGGGTCAATCAAGCACGACCATTCGTTTACGACTTTGGACCGGGTGTCGTAGAAGATACGTACCCATCATTCCTTTTGAACAGAGCAGAAGCTAGGACGCTAAAGAAACAAGGGGATGGTCCAGGATACTACGTTACTACCTGGCGTCACTCTCAACTAGCCTGACCCTCGCCCGCGTAGACGGTGATTCGCTTAGCATATCTGCGCTCATCTCGATGGTCTATCGCGACAACAGCCGCCATAGTAGATCCAGGAGGAGCGTTTCGAACAGAGGCGTACGCTAAGAGCTCGTAGTGTGTTTTATTGGTTAGTTTTACCTATAAGTGGTTTGTATGCAGCGGATTGGTGCACTGTAGGGCACATCGGTAGAACTTACAAGAAGATTGTGTTTGAAATTTCAGAAACATGAGTCGCGGGGCTTACACTTTACGTATCGGTAGATATCACGGAAACACTTGGTCACTACACGAGCCATACACCTTTCTGAGTGAAATCACTTATCCGGTCCTGGTCAACACGACGTCCTTGTGGACCTTCTCTGCGTTTTCCAGATCATCGCGTAGTACCTTCACCTTTTCCTTAATCATCCCTATCGCATCCAGTCCGACTGCCAGGCGAATTGGGAGCTGGTCGGTACCGTTAGCAAAGTCGTAAATGAATCTGATAGCCTTGTCTGGGTCGCCTTGAGCTTCCCATTCGCCGGCAACTTTACGCATGAAAACGCTGGGTAGTGCGGGGTTCGTGTAAGACGTGTGGGCAGGAAAGACGACCATCGACCTTGTAGCGGCGGTGTTGAAACCTCCGAATTCAAGCAGAGAGACCTGAAGCATGCAGATCTGTTTGATATCCCCTGGATTATACTGGGAAAATCGAGGACTTGCCTTGATATTCCACGCAGGATCTAATTCGCGAGAGAACACTTCCGTGACACCTTCGAGAGCTGTGACGCAGTGAAGTTGGTATAAGTCAGAATAGTCCCCTATCCGCAGGTAAGTGCTTACCATGCTTAGAGGCAACATAATAACCCATGAGGAGTTGTGGAACGAGTCCCATATAGGATGAAACGTTCAGTAAGGTTCCACCCTGAGGCCGGTTAACATCTCGGAAAAACCTGACGGCCTCCCTCGCCACATAGGCAGCACCCCAGAAGTTGACCTCGAACATGGCCCTGGCAGCGTCCTCCGGGGTCCCCTCGACTTCACCCATGAGGCCGTAACCGGCGTTGTTGAAGAAGAAGTCGATGCGACCAACTTTGCTTATGACATGTTCCAACGCGGTGTTGATATCCTCGCGTTTGGTCACATCGAGCTTAAGGATTACCAGTTTGTCTTCAGGCCACCGAGCGCGGAGAGCATCCAAGGCTGAGGGGGCACGGAGGGTCGCGATCGCGATTCCGCCCTGCTCGAGAACTAGTTCGGTGATGCTGCGACCGAAGCCAGTCGAAGCACCGGTGACTGCAGTAATGACGCAAATGAGTCAGATCGGGCAAACACTCTGATAGGGATGGGACTTACTGAACCAAACTTTGGGGGAACTCATTGTAAAATCGGGTTTGGGTAGGACTCCGGGTTGTGTGGGTTGTGGATGTTGTTGACCCTGCCTTTTATGTGAGACGTAAATCAGCCGAGAATCTTCACCCCTTTACCCCTACAATGGCCTAGAGCGGGGAGTGGTGGGGCAACACAGTGAACACATCCATGGGACCCTTCGCCCCACAGCCGACCCGCCATTGTGCCGAGAGCTAGCCCTACAGGGGATAGTCCTCGAGACGGGGGTAAATGAGGGCAAATACATTCTTATCGAACAATCTTGATTCTGAAAATCGCCCCACATCTAATCTGAGTCCGCCTGGTTCGTACCAAACCACGTTCCCCTGATCATGAGCAACCTCCGGCCGATCGAAGATTGGACCTCCCCCACTGTGAGGTGGATCCACAGGTCATCGTCGCGAGCTGATGTTAATCATCAGCCCGTATCTCAAAACGGCTCCGTGGAACCCTAGTCTCCGAAGAGAAATCGCCCTTCGACCAACCTCAGCGGGGTAAAACCGGGCCCCACACCTTGATCCGATGTAAACCGTCGCGTTGTTCCCCGCCGTCAACGGCACTTAGTGGGTCGAGGGCGATCATTGGAGTACAACTTGCGCATGTTCCCATGGCCGTGTGGTAACTTCGGAGGCGATTCCCACACTTTCCTGGGCTCGGTCACGGAAGGTTATTGCGTATGATACACAGTCATTCACCTTCTCTTGGCCAATTCAGAGATAACAGATTCCGTTGAGATGGTACGTCTTACATGCATGTGGGTCTGGAAATCCTATGTTGCTGAATTTTTCCCCGGTTGGTGGGGACAGAAGGTACACACCCTCGTTGCTTCACGACCCTACTTTTGGTTGCTCAGCTTCTGATGGGGTGGACATACAGAATTTGTTCGGTCGACGTGTGGGTTTTGTGAGTTCCCCCGCGACACGATATGGGTTCTTTACAGCCCGCCGGATCAGCCGCAAGAAGAAAAAGCGTGGACGTAGTGCTGCTTGTTCTGCAACCGGTGTGCTTTAGTTGACGCTGGGCCTGGGGAAGTTCAGTAGTCTTTGGGGAGCCTGTTGTTGCGCTTAAGCCACCGCCAATAGAATTGTGAGACAGGAATCGTGATGCTGCTGGTGGGATTTGGCCGATAAGTTTGACACGGGGTCGCCGGTCGCAGGCTGAGGACATATATCGATCATCATCGAGGCAGGGACTCGGAGTTAAATAAATAATACTCAGTATCCCGTGATCTGGGGCCAAAGTAAAAGTTTCTATCTTAATTCTTATCTCTCTAGCTGAATTCATCGATATCCGATGGCCGGCTTGGCCCTCGGTAGATAAGAATTTTTTCAATCAAACTTGCGAGTCTGACCCCAGGACTTAGCAGAATGTCGCTGCTCCAGTGTTTGAGGATTCCCAAGCTTACCATCTTTGGCCGTTCACTCCTCCTCATCTCACTCGAGCTCTTCACGAATGCCCTGTTCTGGGTCGTGGCTGTGATTTTATTTGGGAGGGATGACAACACGCGCTCTGTCTTAAATCTAGCGCTCCTTGCCTGGGTGTGTTCCGAGTTTTCTATGACTTTGCAGTCACTCAATGAGTTCCTCAGGCACTTGGTCTGAGGCACGGTACATACAAGTTGTACTTCGTTGATAAGATAAACACCTGACCTACTCCCCAGCGTTGGATGCCGACCACATAAGGTCCGCAATTTCGCGGTTGACACACGGTACGCGTAAGGCTACACCCCTAACATGCTCCTGCTCATCCTGCGGTCCCAGGACATCCTCCACTAATACCTGGCGCAACACCTCCCCAGTGCAATCGATAATGCGACCAGGGGGTTAATCAATACGGGCCAGCTCCCCGTCACCTGCGGTCTATACTTCTCACTCGGTCACAGTACCATTGTTATCATTGTGGTATGCCAAAATTCCCAGCAAGCTTCGGGATACGGCTAATTGAGTACTTCAGAACATTGCCATTGCCATTAGCACCGATATCTACGACAAACTGGACAGTGTGGGTCGCGTGGGGGGCATCGTTGGTATGACCAGTTTACCGTGAGCACTCGGCAATCCTATCGCTGATCTGGACCGGGACCACAGGAGCTGCAATTAGCGGATCTTTTCTCTTCATTGTTGGTGTAGCGAACTCCATCATTCTATATCGAATCATAAAACAGCGTCGAAGGGTACATATCGAGGCTCACTTTGCTTAACTCCGCTGAACGTACCCAGGATCGGATGCAGGAAGCCGACTCGACTCCAGCGCTGCCTGCTTCTGGTGACGAAGAGACAACTAGCACCAGCGGTGACTGTCTGTCACAACCTCAACATCACAGGAACACTTTGCTCATGAAGGTAATTGGTCCTGTGATCGCCTTCGTGGACCGCCCCTGGAAGGCGAGTGTTGTTCAACTTGGTCCAGGAGAAGGTTCAGACCTCGAGATCTAGATGTACCCGGTGGGACTATTGTTCGGTTTCGGTAAAGCGGTGCCGTGCCAGTGATTTCACCGTGACTAAAGGCAAATCCAGGGTTTGATACCGCATCATCGATCGCGATCCTCGCGATATCTGCCATCGCAAAGCACGGACCAGATGGAAAGGGGATAAAACCCGCCTATATCATCATTCTCCCCGTGAGCAGTTTTTCTTGACGCAATTTCCTTTGCACCTACTCAATTCCAGATCCAGTTGTTATTCACAGCAGGAATGACGCTCATCGATTCCCTCGACTCTGTCCTGATGTTGTATTCTTACACCGGGTTCCCAGAAAAGAATTTCGCATTGTTCGTGAGACGTGGGGAGTTTGGTTCGCCCAGTTCTTTGGGGGAAACTTCCCCGGTTGGACACGAGCCAGATCTCGACGAGGATCGGCCAGAGAAGATCAACATGCGAGTGAAGATGAACGCGATGTCTGGGTTGAGCATCATCCTAACGTTGATGAGCATCCTCGTCGCATTCAGGTAGGTGCTTTCGAACACTGTCGGCGGCTTGAATTTACCCCATCTCCAGCATATCCTTGATTACAATCATGGGTCTCATAGGAGAGGAATGTACGCCCTGTCGAGAAGCAGCGGGGGACGAAGGCAACCATTCTCTGGCAGCAAGGTGGTGGCGAGGCTGGGCACAGGCAAACGAGCAATCCGGATACATCGGGGCTGCTATCGTTGGAGTTTTCCTTGTCATTGTCCTTGGTTGGTACGGAATACGTTGGGCGCTGAGAAGGAGGTCGGGTACCCAAGGGCCGATCTCGTCTAATCAGTAGCCGCATAGATGAACGGGGAAGGTTAGGACAAGGCGGGCGGAGTGTGTTTGTGGATCAATGAAATTCCATGGAATTTGCTATCTCGAAATCTGCCGGTAAAGTGCCGGGTCACCTCACGTGGCCTCGTCTCGGTCTGGGGCGGGCCGCTGGGAGTTACAAACGACTTTTCTCCTGCTACTGCGACTCCAAGAGGTTGTCCAGTGTTTTTACCTCGACTTTTTTTCTCGGGCGAGGTTCAGACGGAATCGGCCATCAGTTGAACTTGGCGTTGAACTTGATCGTGGCCGAAGAATTTGCGCCTGTTTGTCGCTGGTTCACCCGCACCTCCGCCCGACGCAAGCCACGACGTTAAGCACACACGTGCTGTACTCAGCGTTGTACGCCCAGTATACCTCCAGCAGGCTGCACGAAACACCTCGTTCGAACGACGACGCCCTGACACGATAATCTACCGACGAACCATAGCCTACGCACCCAACACGAATACCCGCAAGCCAGCCTATTCACCCATTATCTCTTGTAATCTTCTTCGGCTCGGCTCGCTCCTGTACTACTCGCTTATCACCACTACCGTGCTCAGTTTCCCTCTCGATAGCTCACGCCTTCGCCTTCACCGAAACCCGCCTATCTTCTCGGCGGCTTGCCTGCACCAGCCTAAAACGACAACCTCACAACGTGCGTGCATCAATTTGCCGACCTTTAGGCGTTTAGCTTATTTCGCCGTGCACCCTCGTGCATGTGTGCAGACCCGTTCTATTTGCCCCGCTTACGCACAGCTCCACCCCCACAACAACTCCTAACGAAGACGAGCTACCCAACACCCCCATACCATGCGTTTACAAATCGATACCTCTCCTCGGGCTGTTCCACAGGATACTTCCCGCCAGCAATCTGCCCGTAGCTTCAGGTCAAGGACCCCAGATCCCACATCCGCTACCTCCAGTCACAGCACGTTTTCCCGAGCTTCATCTCCAAATCTCTTATCCCCCGCGCCCTCTTCGTCATCCTCATCTCCCATAGACGCACACCCGATTCGGCGCTACACACCCAGTCCTTCTCCGTCCTTCTCCGAAGATGGAGACCCAGACTACGTGTTGGCCATGCATGACTTCACTCCTGATCACCGCAATGCGACGTGCTTGGCATTTCACGCCGGCCAGGTTATACACGTGCTGAACCGTGATCCAAGTGGGTGGTGGGATGGCGAGGTTGACGACCGCAGGGGCTGGTTCCCTAGCAACTATGTTGCAACTACTGCAGTTGCCGCTTCTTTGACCGAAGAAGTATTTCCTGGATCCGAGGTGAGTCTCCCTTTAGGATGGCTCCGCGGAAATCTTTGAGGTAATTCCTCTTCGTGCAGTCTCCACACAACGAACAGAAATCGTCAAGTAGTTGGTCCAACCCGTCGTCCCCAAAACGTACAACCCCAAGTGGGAAAGGACACCGGCAATCTGCAAGCGAGTCGATTGTATCCGACGTGGACGTGTATTGCCCATCAATAATGGTCTCCCTTTTACACGCGCTCTCACTCCTCCAGAATGCTATCCGCTCCGAGCGCCTGGCGCATTTCCAACCCTCCACCGCTTGTATAATTTCTTGCGTTCGGTCGATTCTTGCGACCACTGGCTGTTTATCGCGGGATGCTACCGTCCTCCGAAGATACCCGATGTTGGCTGAACAACGCAAAAGGATCCTTTCCGATCTCGCCTCATTGGTTTCGCAGGCTAAGACAGCCTCCGTGGGAAATCTAGACGAAACGCACCAGGCAATCGCGAGTGACTCTTTGATGCGGGGCGGTGGCAGAGTGTTCGCCCGCGTTCGGAGGTTTTTGGTGTTTGCCGTACAATGCGGTGTGGAAATTCCAGAAGGTGATGAAGAAGAGGGGTCGACGGCTGGTCCGCCATCAGTGACGGAGAACCGTAGAAGACCCTCCAGGGATCTCCTCACTGACGATGGCGATACCTCAAATGACGACGACAACCACGATGAGGATGATACCTACAGACGCAAAACCCCAGTCACCTCACGGACAACCAACGGGACTGTGCACCGACCCGTTTTTTCCCGGTTTCAAACGGCAAATAACCAGGCAACTCCTCGCGCGGCCCTCAGGACGAAGAGTATGGGTGATCTTCGAAAGTCCTCCTCCAAGGTCACGTCTCCGAGTTCCCCACTTCGGTCGCCACCGCGACACATGTCCCCAGCCCCTATAAGGCCCGCTCCCCCACCGTCTAGTCACCAAAGGGGACCATCCCTGAGCAGCATGTCCTCCTTCTCCTCATTATCTTCAATGGAATCTGTCAAGACACCAGCCACGCCGCAATTCCCCAACGGACCGTGTACCGTTGCGGAGGTGATTGAGACACTCCGCAGTACTCACGATCAGTACCTCTCTACCATCGCGGCCTTCATCGGCCATGCCCACTCTCATTCCAGGACCTCTCACGCTTCGAGCACCGGTCACATGTTGGAGCTAGTCCGTGAAGTGGTTGAGGTGGTCTGCAGGTTGCTGACGATCGTGGATGGCGTGATGAAACACCCTGGTACCCCCGCTCCCAAGATTCCGAACCTAAAAGCTTCCAAACATGGACTGTACAACGCCACGAGTTCTCTCGCTGAGTCGGTCCGGGTCCTCACGAGTGGTACGAACGGAGAGGAGCGGTCTGAAGAGGATGAGAAGGCTGGATTACTCAAGTCGGCGACTGATGCTTTAAAAGCTGGGAGTGACTGTGCCAACGAGGTCAAGAAATGTCTATCATTGTCGGTCGTCGATGAGCCGATCATTCTCCAACTACCAGTCCCAGGAAAACTCGCTTCAGATCCCCTCGGTGTCTCTAAGCGACCAGAGCTCCTTAATCCAGATCCCCAGGGCGTTAACAAGCTCACTCTGGAAATTAACGAGGATACAACCGTACAAGGTGATCTCTTGCCTCTCGTATCTCCCCAGCAGCCCCTCGTTGATGGCGAGGTCACGCCCATTGATGACGAGGCAGTTCCTTCCCCTGAAATACCACTGGATGGAAGGGATAGTGCATGCTCAATACGTTCGGCACGCGGGCGCAAGGCTCCACCACCCCCGTT